>Ga0210377_10001081_pt1 | contig 25351 bp, 25 predicted proteins | sample PLM4_65_b1redo_FD_155480 | JGI IMG/M metagenome (GOLD analysis project Ga0210377, IMG submission 155480) | Groundwater sediment microbial communities from an aquifer in East River, Colorado, USA - PLM4_65_b1 redo | ecosystem: Environmental > Terrestrial > Soil > Riparian zone | place: USA: East...
TTTCCAATAAAGCAAGATCAGGGCTCTGTCGAGACCCTTTAAACCAGAGTTGGATAAGGTGCCGCACTCAAAGATCGAGATCTCCTAAAAGCAATGCTTAAAAAAGTACTTGACTAAAACAAACCAGACGCAGAGGCGCAAAGAAAAGCTCCTTCTCGGCGTATCTCTGAAGACAACTGTCTCGCACTTCTATAGTGTATAGTGTAGCACGATAAAAAGGAGGGTGGGGCAATGGGAGGGTTACCGGTTCCGCTCTCTCATGACGCGATCTATTTCGCGTTTCGATTCCTTTTCCTTGATCGTATCCCGTTTGTCAAAGGCCTTCTTGCCTTTTGCAAGGCCGATCAGCACCTTGGCCTTGCCGCGAACGAAATAGATCTTGAGAGGGATGAGCGTGAAACCTTTCTGCGTCATTTTCCAGGTAAGTTTGCGGATCTCTTCTTTATGCAGCAGGAGCTTGCGCGTCCGGAGCGGGTCGTGGTTCGCCAGATTGCCCTGGGGATAGTGGCTGATGGTCCCGTTCAAGAGGAACATTTCCTCGTTCTTCACGATGGCGTAGCTGTCGGTGAGGTTCGCAAGCCCCAGGCGCAGGGACTTCACCTCCGTGCCCATGAGCGCGATCCCCGCTTCAACGGTCTCTTCGATGAAGTAGTCGTGGTGCGCCTTGCGGTTGGTGGTTACTGCGCTATCTTCTTGTTTTTTAGTCATAGATTATTGCTTATCGTATTTGCTGATGAGCCGGTACGTTTCCTCGTAGATCCGGTCCCGGGGACCGATTGCAACGACCTCGATCTGCTTTTCCTGCATAACCCGGTAAATGATCCTGAACCGGCTCACCCGATAGCTTCTCAGCCCGGACAGATCGTCAACGAGCGCCTTTCCCGCGTAGGGGTCGTCGATGATAGATTGAACAGCGGTCTTGAGCTTTTTCTTGATTTGCGGGTGGAGCGTTCGGAGAACTGATGCCGCATGATCAGCGATGAGCAGCCTGTAGAGTTGCCGTTTCATTGCGCAGGCTCAGTTGAAGAGCTCTTCAAGCGTATAGAGCTTCGCTTTTTTTCGTTTAAGGTCCTTAAGGCCTTCCTTGATCTCCTGCATCAGAGCCGCATCGGACCGCACGGCAATGGTCTCTTTCAAACTGTCAAACTCATCAGGGCTTACCAGGAATGCGGCAGGCGCGCCATTTTTGGTAATGAGCACTTCCTCGTCCGTGGCCTGGACCGCATCGATAAGGCTGCTCAACTTCATTTTGGCTTCCGACAGCGATAAGGTTCTCATAGGAATGATCTCCATTCAGGTCGACCAGAATTAAGACTAATAATACCATTCGGCGATTCTGGAGTCAAGCAATGGAGAGGTGTTCCTCTGACTCCTGACTCCTGGACCCTGGACCCTGACTCCTGGACCCTGAACCCTGCCCCCTGCCCCTTGCTACATCAAATTCACCGGGTCTACATCCACGATCACCCTGCACTTCCTGCCGAACTTCTCTTCGACCGCGGTTCTCCCCTCGGCGGCGAGCATCCGGATCTTCTCCCGTTTGGTCGACAGCAGGAGCAGCTGGAACCGGTACTGGCCGCGCACCCGCGAGATCGGGGCCGGGGCCGGGCCGAGCAGCGTGGTTTCCTTGCCGCGCATCAGGAAGCGGATGCGGTTCATGGCTACCTTGGCAGCCTCGGCAGCACGGGCCTCATCAACGCTCTTCACTTCGAGCTTGATGAACCGGCCGATGGGAGGATAGCCGAGCTGCATGCGGTAGGCGATCTCCTCGTTATAGAACCCTTCGTAGTCGTGGGTCCTGCTGTGGAGGATGGAGTAGTGGGCCGGGTTCATGGTCTGGATCACCACTTCGCCCGCGGCCTCGCCCCGCCCTGCCCTGCCCGCAGCCTGGGTAATGAGCTGGAAGGTCTTTTCCGCAGCACGGAAATCGGGAAAGTTCAGGCCCACGTCGGCGTCCACCACACCGACGAGCGTCACGGCCGGGAAGTCGTGGCCTTTGGCGATCATCTGCGTGCCAAGAAGAATATCTACCTCCCGCCGGTCCACCTGCTGCAGCAGCTGCTCATAGGCGTCGCGGCCCTTTACCGAATCGCTGTCCATGCGCCGCATCCTCGCCGCGGGGAACAGGGCCTGCAGTTCTTCCTCGACCTTCTGCGTGCCCGAGCCGAGCGGTTTGAGGTCCACGCCGTGGCAGGAAAAGCATTTGTCGGGTGGCCGGGTGAAAAAGCCGCAATAGTGGCACTTCAGGTTCCCTTCGTTCTTATGGAACGTGAGGGACACGCTGCAGCTCGGGCATTTGATCACGACCCCGCATTCCTGGCAGATAATCACTGAGGAGAAGCCCCGGCGGTTCAGAAGCAGCAGCGTCTGTTCGTTCTTCTCAAGCCGCTGGGTGATTCCCGTGATCAGCTGGGGTGCATAGAGCGTCTGTTTGGGGAGGTTCTTTACGTCGATGATCGCAACGGTCGGCATGGGGCGATGGTCGACTCGCTGCGACAGGCGGAGATACTGGTACTTGCTGTTTTTTGCATTATAAAAGCTTTCGAGCGAAGGCGTTGCCGAACCGAGCACCGCAACGGCATTCTGAAACTTCGCGCGCATGACCGCCACGTCTCGCGCATGGTAGCGGAGCCCTTCGTCCTGTTTGTAGGAGTTCTCATGCTCCTCGTCGACGATGATGAGCCCGACCTGGTCAAAGGGGGCGAACACCGCGGAACGCGCGCCCACGGCAACATCGACCTGTCCCGCCTGGATGCGCCGGTATTCGTCGGCGCGCTCGCGGTCCGTAAGCCCGCTGTGCAGCACTGCCACACGATCGCCGAAGCGGCGCTGGAACCTGCCCAAAAGCTGGGGCGTCAGCGCGATCTCCGGAACGAGCACGATGGTCCCCCTGCCCAGGTCAGCCTGCTGCTTGATGGAATGGAGATAGACCTCGGTCTTGCCGCTGCCGGTGACGCCGTGCAACAGGAAGACGCCGAACTGAGAAAGCGCTGCAGCCTCGCTGATGCGGCGCACCGCATCGGCCTGCTCGGGCATAAGCAGGGGCGGCATGCACGGCACGAACTCCTCCGGCGTTTCCGCCCTTTCCGCATCCTTCTCGATGATCGCAGCCATTCCGGCTTCGCACAAAGCCTTGATCGTTGCGGAAGAAAAGGTTTTCAACTCTTCCAGGCTTATGATCTGGCGTTCGCACAAGAGCAGCAGCAGTTCTTTCTGCTTCGGTCCGCGGACCGCATCGATATCGTGATCGCCGTCAGCAAGCGTGAGATACTTTTTCTTTTTGGGTTTTGCGCGGGATACGGCTTTGGGCACCATGGACTCGATGGTCAGGCCCAGGGGAAAGAGGTAGTAGTCTGCCATCCAGTGAGCCAGGGCAAGCAGGTCCGGCGTCAACGGGCTGTCTATGATCTCGATGATGGACTTGAGGCCGATAAGGTCGTTCTTGTCCGGAAAACCAAGCACCGTGCCGGTCATGGTCCGGCTGCCGAAAGGCACCAGTACGCGCGATCCCTCCACAAGACGCTCCTGCAGCGCTTCCGGGGCGCTGTAGTGGAACGTCTTGTTGACGGAGACACCGACTGCTATGTCAACGATAAGGTTCATTTCGGATTTCGGATTGCGGATTTCGGATTGAGAACTTGAACAATTACCTGTGGGCTACAGCAAACAACGATAGACGCTCACTTCAGTGGGGGGTGATAAAATCAGTCGGTTTGGACTGCAAAATCCGCAATCCGAAATCCGCAATCCGAAATTTAAGCGCCGTCTTTCAGGGCTTTCATTTCCTTGCTGCCCAGGATGTCCTTGAGCTCGCTCATGAACTCGTTGATGTCCTTGAAGGAACGGTAGACCGAGGCGAACCGGACATAGGCGACCTCATCGAGCTTGTGCAACCGCTCCATCACCTCTTCGCCCACGACGGTGCTCGGGATCTCCTTGAGCCCCTTTTCCTGGAGCGCTTTTTCGATCTCTTCGACGGTCTTTTCGAGCATCTCCATGCTGATAGGGCGTTTTTCGCAGGCTTTTTTAAGTCCGCTCAGGATCTTCAGCCGGTCAAAGGGCTCGCGCCGGGAATCCTTTTTAATGACCTGCGGCAGCATCTCCTCGACCCGTTCATAGGTCGTGAACCGCCCCTCGCACTTGAGGCATTCCCGTCTCCTGCGGATGGATTCGCCTTCTTTCCCCATCCGGGAGTCCACTACTTTATTGTCGAGGCTGGTGCAATAGGGGCAGCGCATAGGTTTAGAAGAGTTATTGCAAAATGCAAAGTTCAAAATGCAAAGTTTAAATTGGAAGACACCGTCTATTCTGTTTCATTTTGCATTTTGCAATTTACACTTTGCAATTTGCATTTACTACTTTTTCACGTACTGAGTGACCTTGATGCCCGATTCCTTCAGCATCTCCGCGGCCAACACATCGGGATAGCCGTCCTCGAAAATGATGTGCTTGACGCCGGAGTTGATGATCATTTTTGCGCAAATGCCGCAGGGCTGGTTCGTGCAGTAGAGCGTGGCGCCGTCGATGTTCGTTCCGTGCTTGGCAGCCTGGATGATGGCGTTCTGCTCCGCATGGAGCCCCCGGCAGATCTCATGGCGCTCTCCCGAAGGAATGCCCATCTGCTCGCGCAGACACCCGCGGACCAAACAATGTTCGATGCCCGACGGTGTGCCGTTGTACCCGGTAGCGAGGATGTTCTTGTCCTTGACGAGAACGGCACCGACCTGGCGGCGGAGGCAGGTTGCTCGCCTCTTCACCAGGTGCGCGATTTCCATGAAATATTCATCCCACGAGGGGCGTTGCTGTTTGGTCGTCATAATCGGCTCAAAACCTTTGACACTGATCAAGGCGGATAACGGCTATGAAGAAGCATGTTAAGGCTTCTGCACTATCCGCCCTTATCCGTTCCTCTTCCGCATCTTCCGTGTCAAAATCTCTGCTGTTACGCCTTGAACATCGGGAACTTGCTGCAGAACGCCTTGGTCCGCTCCTTGAGCGCCGCCACCTTTTCGGGCGTCTTATGGTTCGCCAGCACTTCGCAGATAAGGTCGCCGATGTACTTCATTTCCGGCTCTCGCATGCCGCGCGTGGTCACGATCGGCGTGCCGAGGCGGATGCCGCTGGTCACCACCGGCGGTTTCTGGTCATAGGGAATGCTGTTCTTGTTGCACGTGATGCCCGCCGCATCGAGCGCCTTCTCGGCCTCGTTGCCCGTGATGCCCTTGGGCGTGAGGTCCACGAGCATCAGGTGATTGTCCGTGCCGCCCGAGACGATGCGGAATCCGTCCGCCACGAGCCTTTGGGAAAGGGCCTGGGCGTTCCTCACCACCTGGCGCTGATAGTCCTTGAATTCCGGCTGGAGCGCTTCCTTGAACGAGACCGCCTTGGCCGCGATCACATGCACCAGCGGGCCTCCCTGGATACCCGGGAAAATGACCTTGTCCACGGCCTTGCCGAACTGCTCTTTGCACATGATCATGCCGCCGCGCGGGCCGCGCAGCGTCTTGTGCGTCGTGGTCGTGACGAAATCCGCATAGGGCACCGGGCTCGGGTGCACGCCCGCCGCGATGAGACCGGCGATGTGGGCGATGTCGACCATGAGCATTGCGCCGACCTTGTCCGCGATCTTGCGGAACCGCGCGAAATCGAGGATGCGGGAGTAGGCACTGTAGCCGGCAACGATCATCTTCGGTTTATGCTCGACTGCAAGCCGCTCCACTTCGTCGTAGTCGATCAGTTCTGTTTGTTTATCCACCCCGTAGGAGAAGGACTGGTAGAGCTGGCCGGAGAAGCTGACCGACGCGCCGTGCGTCAAATGTCCGCCATGGGGCAGCGCCATGCCGAGGATCGTGTCGCCGGGCTTGAGCACGCTGAAGTACACGGCCATGTTCGCCGTGGACCCGGAATGGGGCTGCACATTTACGTGTTCACAGCCGAAGATCTGCTTGGCCCGTTCGATGGCCAGCGTCTCCACGACATCGGCGAACTCGCACCCGCCGTAGTAGCGGCGGTTGGGATACCCTTCCGCATATTTATTCGTGAACACCGAGCCCTGCGCTTCGAGCACGGCCTGGCTCACATAATTCTCGGACGCAATGAGGACGATCTTGGAAAGCTCGCGCTCTTCCTCGCCTTTGATCGCGTTGTATACGTCGATATCCGCTGCTTTAAGTTCTGACATGTTCTTATCCTTTTGAACAAAGAGGGTGGCTTGCTACTTGCCGCCTGTTGCTATCTGATCTATCTTGTTGAGCCGCAGCTGATGCCGGCCGCCGGCAAATTCCGTTTCAAGCCAGGTCCTCACGATATCGCAGGCGACGCCCGTGCCGATGACGCGCTCACCCATGACCAGGATGTTGGCGTCATTATGTTCGCGGCTCATCTGTGCCGTGAAGTGGTCGTGGCAGAGCGCGGCGCGCACTTTGGGGAACCGGTTGGCCACGATCGACATGCCGATGCCCGTTCCGCAGATCAGGATGCCGCGGTCCATCGTGCCTTTGGACACGGCCTCGGAGACCTTGGCCCCGTAGTCCGGATAATCAACGGAATCCTTGCTTGCCACCCCAAAGTCCGCAACCTCGATATTCTTAAGCGTCTTGATATACTTAAGGATTTCTTCCTTCAGTACAAAGCCGCCATGGTCGCAGCCGATCGCCAATTTCATGAAAAATCCCGCCTTTCGTAGAGGGTGATATTAACATCTCCGCTGTTTTTGTGTCAAGGAAAATACCGCTGCCAGCGCTCATTGAGCGCCGGAAATCCCAAAACTCAAGCCACAAATCCCAAGCAATATTCACAGGGAACTGCCATTCCTCGCGCGGAGACGCGGAGGCGCAGAGGGAATAACTTGGATACGTCATTTGAGTTCAAACGAAGCAGGCAGGGGCAAAGGGTTGTTCATATCAGCAATAGGTCTGCTCTGTCTTGCAGTTGACTTCCTTGCGCCCTCTGCGGCTCTGCGCGAGACAGCCGTCCGCAGTTGACTTTCAACTTTATTACGAATGAATCAACATTGATGAACTCGTAAGAAGTCAAGATTTGCCACATAATTCACATAAAGCACATAAGGAAGACCTTCAAGAATAAAAGATTATTTCTGTGTATTTTGTGACTTATGTGGCTAAAAAAGACTTTTTACGAATCTATCAACATTTGCAATTTGGACTTTATTCGCGATTTGGTGCTTGGTTCAGCGATATTCGTAACCAACCATGCTCAAGGCCGCAATGGCAGCGGTCTCGGTGCGCAGGATATTCGGCCCCAGGCTCACGGAATGGAACCCTTTTTCACGCGCCATTGACGCTTCGTTGGACGAGAACCCGCCTTCGGGTCCGATGAGAACGATGATATGCTCGGCGCCTGCATGCTGCTTCAGAACATCCTTGATCGGTGCGGAGGCCTCTTCCCAGGGAATGAGTTTCAGAGCTCGGAATTCGGGGGCGGAAGAACCAGGGGTCAGGGGCGTGGGTCCAGGGTCCAGGGAGAGGATAAAATCCCGGAAAGACCGGACCTGTTCTACCTGCGGGATATCGGGCCGGTTGCTCTGCATGGCCGCTTCCCGGCAGATCTTCTGCCAGCGGCTGATGCGCTTCTCTTCGTCCCGGATCTTCACGATCGTCCGCTCTGTCACGAGCGGAACGATGTTCGTCACACCGAGTTCCGTGGCCTTCTGCACGATCCAGTCCATTTTGTCGGACTTGGGCAGTCCCTGGCCGAGCGTGATGCGGGGAGCGGTTATCTCGCGCGAACTCTGGCTTACGATCTCGGTCTTGATCTCGGTTTTGCTGATCTCGGCGATGGTCACCTGATACTCAGCGCCCTGGCCGTCGCACAAAAGGAGGGCATCGCCAATCTTCATGCGCAGCACCGCTGCGATATGGCGCACGTCTTCGTCAGAAATGCTGATCCGGGAGCCGGATACCTGGGAGGGGGCTATGAAAAACCGAGGGGGTCGGGACATAGAATAATTCAGGGTCCAGGGGCCAGGGTTCAGGGTTTTGGCTTCGGGGCCTGGCCTTCCTGCCTGCCTCTGCCGCCCCGTCTCCGCCTGCGCCGCTTGGGCAGCGCTTTTTTCTCAACGAGCTTCTGTATTTCCTTTTCCTCGCCCGGCGCCAGCGGGTGGGACTTGATGAACTCCTTCCACCAGGCGCGGATCTCTTTTTTCTCGCCCGTGGTCTCGCTCGTAAAGCGCAGGTATTCGAAAGCGTCGGCAAACCCGGGCCTGCGCAGGAAAAAGCGCGGGTACCTGCCTTCCCGTTTCTCGAAGCGCTGCTGGTTCCAGTACATATCGCGCATGGTCAGGCTGATCTTTTTCGGTATCTGGACCCGCTGGACCTGGTCGGCCAGGATCTCCGACACTGCCCGGGTCACGGCATCGAGCGGATTGACTCCCGAGGACCGGTGCTGGTCCGCTTTTTCTTCTATATACTGCCCGAACATGAGTCCGAAGAGGATATGGGGGGGCACTGTTCTTCCGGCCTGGACGCAGGCATCGACCCACTCCAGGGCCTTGCCGATCCAGATATGCGGGAAGCCGTCTTTTTCCGTATCCACCCACCGGTCGAGCTGCGGAAAGATGACGCCGAACAATCCGGTCTTGCGCAGCAGCTGATAGGTCTTCTCTCCCTCGCCGAGCAAAAAGAGCTTCAGCACTTCTTCGTACATGCGGGCAGGCGATGCCAGGGCCACCTGGTCCTTGAGGTCGAGCATGGCCTGGTAGGTTTCCGCTTCGATCTCGAACCCGAGCAGCGCCGCAAAGCGGACGGCGCGCACCATGCGCACCGGGTCCTCGGTGAACCGGACCCGGGGATCGCCGATGATCCGGATGAGCCCGCTCCTGAGGTCCTGCATGCCGCCCACGTAGTCGATGACCGAGTAATCGGCGATGCTGTAGAAGAGCGCGTTCACGGTGAAGTCACGCCGGAGCGCGTCCTCCTCGGGCGTGCCGAAAACATTGTCGCGCAGGATCATGCCGCCTTCGGTCTTGAGCATGCGGGGCGGTTTGGGCCTTGCCTCCGGGGCCGCTGAGACGAGCTCCGTGACAGGCGGGACCCGCTCTTCCTGAGCGGGCACTTCCGGTTCGGCAAAATCCATGGCCGGATCAATTGCCGGAGCCGCTTCAATGACCTCGGGTTCATCGGACACCATGGACCGGAAGGTCGCGACCTCGACAATATCGTTATGGAAATGAATGTGGGCAAGGCGAAACCTGCGGCCGATGAGCCGGCAGTTGCGAAAGACCTTTTTGACCTCGTTGGGCGTGGCGTCCGTGGCGATATCGAAGTCCTTGGGCTCGCGGCCGAGCAGCAGGTCACGCACACCGCCGCCCACGAGATAGGCGTAGTACCCATGCTCCTTCAGCTTATAGAGAACCCGGACAGCATTGGGACTGATCCACTTGCGGGAGACACTGTGTTCCTTGCGGGGAATGATGGTTGGTTTAATAGGCGTCACGGAACCGTATATTAGCACACAATAACCGGGAAGGTAAAGCGGGAAGTTGCAAGCCAGGCCGAGGCGGAAGGCTAGGTCATCTCTCGCAAAGCTCGCAAAGTCCGCAAAGGAAACCTAAAGTATAAGAACTTACAAGCTGTTGTATCAAGACACACCTGATGCGTTCTGTTTTGACTTTCTTTGCGTCCTTTGCGTCCTCAGAGTGGCCCGTTCATCGGCCATTGCGAGAGACGCATTTGTACTTGGCTCTTGATCCCGCCGTTTACGAACCGGGATCAATAACTAAACCGTATGGTCGCCACCGCGCCCTTTCTCGACGGTTCGAACACTACGAGCGTATTTCGCGGATTGTCCATGCCGAGAAAGGCATCCGTACAGAAAGCCCCGAAGAAGTGGCCGATGGCGATCCCGGCGAGCACATCGGAGGGATAGTGCTGGTTTGCTTCGACGCGCGCCCAGGCCGTGGCAGCGGTCAGCGCCCCGAGCCCGAGCCTCGACGCGATCAGGGCGCTGTCTGACCAGCCGTACGCCTCGAGATTTTTTGACGTCAGCGTCGTGAAAAGAGCCGCTCCGGAGCTGTGTCCTGATGGAAAACTTTCCCGGTCAGAACCGTCCGGCCGGGTCCGCTCCGTGGCGCTCTTCAAGTACTCTACCGCCCCCCACATCAGGCCCCCCGTGCCTGCTTCAACGGCAAAGCCCCGGGTCTTGTTCATGATCCATTCCTCTGCAGTGTCGTTGCTCGGTGCGGCCAGTGCAGATGCGGCCCAAATCATGCCGGCAGCGACCAGGAGATTATCGCTCCTGTTCGCGGCATTCTTCTGCGATCCGTAGACCGGCGTGCTTTTTGATACCCACTTTACAACATTGCGGTCAGCATGGCCGATCTGGAAAGCAAGTGCGCCGACGGCAGGACCCCAGGTCTCCGGAGCCGTGGCTGCATGCAGCGCCGCCTGCCCGACCCGATCCCACCCGGGCGAGAGCGTTGCATCCTGTCCCCATCCCCTGCTGTTGCTCATGGCGCCGCATCCGGAATAAAAGATACTTGTGCACAAAAGCAATAGTGTTGCGGCCCGGAACCGGTTACGAATACTCATGCCTGCCTCTTCGCGGCCCACGGTCGAGCCAGAAAAAAAAGGAACGGCAATGCCGTCCCTTCATGTTTCTTGAAACAGTATCTGTTACCGTCTATTTTCCATACACATGGACCGTATACTGGTTCCAGATGCGGAGGATGCTCAGCGTTTCGAGATCGGCAAAGTACACTTCCTCCATCCCCTGCTTTTTGGCGATATCGCCGATGGCGGCGCTGTCCCAGGCAACCAGCGGCTGGGAGCCGCCCATCCGCGGGAAGGTGATCAACTTCAGGCTGCCCGATCGTTCCTCGGCAACAACGGGCGTACGGTCCAGGTTCAGGGTCAGCGGCTCCACCGTGTGAACATATATGCAGCCCGAGAACAGCAGCGCGAACGCAAACGCCATGAATACTATCCTGACTGGTTTCATGGACACCTCCTAATCGCCGTACACGATCGTTGTTGTTTCGGTGTAGATGCCGAAGAAGACACTATAGAATTCCCTGTCCATATGGTTCACGGTCGTGATGCCGCCGTTTTTCGCTGCAGCAGCGGTCCCCGCATCCCCCCATGCCGCGGCCCACAGGACCGACTGCGACGAGGCCTTTCCCATTTTCTGGCCGAGGGCCGTCTTGTCGACATTGGTGTCCAGCGGGGTCAGCACATGCGCATAGAAACAACCCGACAGCAACAGCGTGGAAACGAGACCCACCACAAAAACTCTCAGCATTTTCATATACAACCTCCTTGACCAGTGTATTGTAAAGCGGGAATGAAGCTAATTATAACACAGAATGCAGGTCCGCTGCCTCCATACGCTCGAGCAATCTGAACTGCACCCGGGCGCGCAGAAGATTATGCGAGGGGCGGGTCGTCCTGAAATAGGTGTCGCCCCGAAGATAGTCGGCAAGAAAGCGGAGCCCCAGCTCGAACGTTATGACCTTCACTGATGCAGGCAGCATCTCGATCTCCTTCTTCGTCAGGAACGATGACGCCTCGGTCAGATAGCCGCGCGTCACCGCACGAAACAGCGGAAGATCGAAGGTTACGCGGTCCAGGTCCCCGTCCTCCCCCGCCGGGTTCGCCACCGAGCGCACGCAGTCTCCGAAGTCGAAGTGCACGATCCCCGGCTTCACCGTGTCCAGGTCCAGCATGCAGAGCGCTTCTCCGGTGTCTCTGCGGACCATGACGTTGTTCACCTTGGGGTCGTTGTGCACCACGCGGAGCGGCAGCCGGCCGGAGTCGAGCAGTTCCGTCAGCAGGGGCGCCAGGGACCTTCTGCGGAAAACGAATTCCTGCTCTGCCCTGACCGCCGCGGCCCGGCCCGCTGCATCCCGCGTGACAGCGTCGTCATACGCTTCGAGATAGCGGGGGGTGTGATGGAACCCGGGGAGCGTATCATGGAGACGGGATGGCGCGAGGTCCGAGACCAGCGACTGGAACCTGCCGAGTCCCCGGCCGACCTCATAGGCGTGATGAACATCCCTGACCCGGTCGAAAACGACCCCGTCCTCGATAAAATGAAATACCCGCCAGCAGTTGCCGGATCCGTCAACGTGGTGAGAACGGCCGTCCCGCGTGTGGATCAGCGCCGGAGTAACGGCGTAGGGATCGGCCACCCCCTGTGCACGCAGCCTGGCAGCGATGTGTTGCGTCACCACCTCTACGTTCTCCATCACGTCTGACGGGCGCTTGAAGACCGCGACATTGATGCGCTGGAGCACATACTTGCGGACCTCATGGACGTCCTTGAACGTGCAGAGGTAGGTATCGTTGATCAGTCCGGAGCCGAATTTTTCGATCGCGACGAGCGCGCCGGGGACCGGGAAATGGAGTATCACGTCTTCGGGCCTGTGAATCATGGGGCATTATAGCATTTCTCCTGAGCGATTCCATAATTATTAGAGCAGACATCATCACCGGAACGGCGGATACCGGGAAGCGTACGACAACAGGATGATGATGACACAGGACGAGAATGCCCTTTTTTTAAATGCAATTAAATGCTATACTGTTTTTTAAATGCTCACACAATTCGGTACGGGTATCGTCTATGGCTGATCATCGATCAAATCAGAGCGGCATTTCATGGCAACTGCTGCTGATCGGCGGCGTCCTCGGCCTTCTGGCGTGGGTCCCGGACTTTAACAAACCTTCCATGACCTTCCTGAGCCGTTTGTGGCTCCCGGCGGCGTTCATCCTTTTCGGCGCATACGGCACCTGGCTCCTTGCCCGGACCATGCGTTCGGGAAAAAAGTTCCGGGCATCAGAGGAGCAATACCGCAACCTGGTGGAAGGCGCCTGGGACATCACCTACTCCATCGCGAACGACGGCACGATCACCTCGATCAGCCCCTCCTGCCAGTCTGCCACTGACTGGACACCGGAGGAACTCTCCGGCAAACCCTTTCTTTCGATCATCCACCCCGATGACGCGCAGCAGGCGGCCGAAATGTTTCACGCGGTATTGAACGGCGAACGGCGGGACCGATCTACAACGGAACTGCGGGTGCGGACCCCGTCAGGCGAATACCGGATCGGGGAATTCCGGTCCACGCGGGCACGGCTGGACGGAAAGGTGATCGGGATCTTCGGCGCAGTGCGCGACATCACGGAACACAGACGGATGGAACAGGAACTCAAAAAGAGCGAGGCCAAATACCGGGACCTGTTCGAGAATGCCAATGACCTGATCCAGAGCGTGGACATGGACGGCAGATTTCTCTACGTTAACCGTGCCTGGCTCAAAACACTGGGCTACACCAGAGAAGAGGTCGATCACCTCACCCTGGCAAAGATCATCCATCCGGATTACGGAATGCATTGCGCCGCGGCGTTCGAGAAGGTGAGGGCAGGCGAAAATATCGGCCGCATCGAGGCCGGATTCGTTGCCAGGGACGGTCATACCGTCATTGTTGAGGGCAGCGTCAGCAGCCAGCTGCAGCAGGGGAAGCCGGTGGCGCTGCGCTGCATCTTCTCGAACATCACCGGGCGGCGCTTAGCCGAGGAATTCAACAAGAACATTCTTGAGAGTGTAGACGAGGGCTTCATTGTCGTGACCCCTGACTATCGGATCACGCTGGCGAACAAGGCCTTCTGCGCAGCGGTCAAACTGACCGCCCCGGAGGTCATCGGCAAGCGCTGCTACGAGGTCTCCCATCACACGGACCGCCCCTGCTTCGAAGAAGGCGAGTCCTGCGCGGTCCACGAGGTCTTCAGGACCGGCGAAGCGCATAGTGCGGTCCACATGCACTTCGACAGCAAGGGAAACCCCATCTACATGGAGATCAAGGCCTATCCCATCAAGGATTCGCTCGGCAAGATGATTTCCGCCATCGAGGTCCACAACGACGTTTCAGAGCGAAAACGGCTTGAGGAACAGCTCCGCCACTCCCAGAAGATGGAGGCCATCGGGACGCTGGCCGGGGGCGTTGCCCACGATTTCAATAATATTCTGACGGCCATCATCGGATACGGCAGCCTGCTCCAGATGAAGATCGATCCCGCAAGCCCGCTCCGGTCCAGCGTGGACCAGATCCTTGCGTCGACCGAGCGGGCGGCGAACCTGACCCAGCGGCTCCTGACGTTCAGCAGAAAACAGAACGCCGTGCTGAAACCCGTTGACCTGAACGCCGTCGTCGGGCGGGTCGACGGCCTCATGGGCAGACTGATCGGCGAGGACATCGAGATCAAACTCCACCTGCACCCGGCGGGACTGACCGTGCAGGCCGATGCCGGACAGATCGAGCAGGTGCTGATGAACCTGGTCACCAATGCCCGGGACGCCATGCCGCGCGGCGGCGTGTTGTCGCTTGCCACCGAGGCGATCGCGATCGACGAGAGTTTCATCAGGGCCCACGGCTACGGGAAGGTGGGGCCCTACGTCCTGCTCAAGGTCTCGGATACGGGGCAGGGCATGGACCGGGAGACACAGAAACGGATCTTCGACCCCTTCTTTACGACCAAGGAGGTCGGCAAGGGGACCGGCCTCGGCCTGGCCATCGTCTACGGCATCATCAAACAGCATAATGGCTTCATCAACGTGTACAGCGAACCGAAGGTTGGAACAACGTTCAAACTGTACTTCCCGCTGCTGGGTGCGGCTGTTGAAGAACCGGCAGGCCAGATATACCATGAACCCCGGAACGGTTCGGCCGTGATCCTTGTTGCGGAAGATGATGCCGATGTGCGGCTGCTGACCCGGACGGTCCTGGAAAACTTCGGCTATACCGTCATTGAGTCCGTGGATGGAGAAGATGCGGTCCGGCAGTTCACCAACAACCAGGACGTGGTCCAGCTCCTGCTGCTGGACGTCATTATGCCCCGCATGAACGGCAAGGAAGCCTGCGAAGAGATCCGACTGCTTAAACCCGATGTCAAAGTGATCTTCACCAGCGGATATCCGGCCGAGGTGATCCGCCAAAAAGGCGTGCTGGACGAATCGGATCTGTTCCTGTTCAAGCCTGCCTCACCCCGCGAGACCCTGCGCATGGTGCAAGATGCGTTGTATCCCAACCCCTCTTGATTGAGATCCCTCCCCTTGCCAAGGGGAGGTTAGGTGGGGTGATTTCAATTGGATTGCAGCGTAAAGTAATTTACGACTCACTACCCTCGTTACAGCTTTTTTCAATCCGGAACGACCTGCTACTTCCCGGCGATGAGCAGAAACACCGGGAAGGATCTGCTGCCGCCTCCCGCAACTTCCCTCACCATGGTTGCAGCCGTGGTATCACGGACCGAACTGAACCCTGCGTTCCTGAGCAGCGCGCCGAGATGCCGCCGGTCAAAGCCCAGATGCCGGACGCCGGTATTATCGCCATGGAACGAGCCGTCCTCGGTATCGAGGTCGGCCACTGCCAGCACTCCTCCCGGCAGCAGCAGCTCGTACCACTGTTTAAAAAGCAGAGCCGTATCCTGCACATGGTGGAGCGTCATACTGCTCACGACCAGATGGAATTTCCCCGCCAGTGTTCCTCCGTGCTCAAAGTCTACCAGGCGGGTCTGCACATTCGTGATTTGCTGTTTTTCTGTCTTTAACTTGAGCATGCCGAGCATTCCCGTTGAACTGTCCGCTCCGACTATGCTTTTTACCAGCGGCTGAATCCGGAGCGTCACCAGGCCGGTGCCGCATCCATAATCGAGGGCATCCATCGTGGATGAAGGCTGCGCCTCCCTGATGATCGCATCAGCCACGTCGTTGGCAAGCTTCACCCGCCCCGGATTCTCATCCCAGGCAGCAGCCTCCTTATCGAAATCTTTTTTCTCTTCTGCTTTCATGATGACCTCTTCTTTCTGTTGCCTCACCCGGCCGACACACTACCACACGGAAAAAAGCAAAACTTTTGTGCCTCTTCCGTGTATTCCGTGTGTTCCGTGGTTACACACGTAGTTCGCTCTTAGTAATGCACTTCGATGCCGGCCATAAAACTTTTTGAGACCAGTGCATTATACTCCGTTTCCCCGCTATTGTGTACGCCGAACGTGTTCATGTTAAAGAACCGCACGCGTTCCGAGAGCTGCCATTCAAGAATGGTCGATGCCTGTCCCACATGCTCTTCCAGGCTGTGCGTATACCGCACAATGAGATCGAGCACGTTGCCGATCTCCCGGACCTGGTATTGCCCCATCAGGTAGTACCGTCTCAGGAACGGCGATCCCGTTCCGAGCGCTTCTCCCAGCGTTTTTTGCGACAACCCCGACAGCAGCCCCCCATCAAAGAGGTGCTCGCTTGCGCTCCGCCGGAGCCGGTAGTATTCTTGCGCCTCTGCATCGGTATACCCCTGGGCGTTGTAGAGGAATTCCATGCTCAGGGTAGAACCCGACAGGAACGTATAGGACCCGCCTGCCAGGGCGGTCGTGAATAATTTTTCTGAATCATCGTATTGTTTTACGAACGTCCCTCCCAGGGGATTGGCAGCGTCCTGCATTGGATAAAGCGCGTCCGTTCCCCGGGTGACGATCCCGTCGTAGTACAGGAGCAGTGCGTCCGATGCCGTCCACTGCCCGAAACTCCCCAGGCGCAACCGGTCGTCCCGCCGATGGTAAGCGATGACGCTGACCAGGTAATTCCCTCCCAGGAGGTCTGCCTTCACAGCTTGCAGCGGCGTAAGTGTTTCCCTGCGTTCATTTTCATCTTTTTGCGTCTGGGCGACCACACTGATCGAAACCGCTGCATTCGGCACATAAAGCAGCTTCGCCAGATATTTCCCCTCCACCTCCGACTTCGGATTCACCTTCTCGGTGTCTCTGAATATGATATTCGAAGGGCTTGCGAGAAAGGACGGGCCCCAGAGGAGTTTTTCCTTTCCAAAGGACAGGAAAAGCGATGAGATCGTTTTTGCCTGCACGCGCCACTCGTTCACAAAGGCCCTGCTCTGAGCATCGGTCCTCCCGTGCGCTATGCCGTCTTCCCACCAGCGATACGATGAGGTGAAGCGCGGCTTGAGGACAGCGCTTAGGGACAGCTTTTCGAGAAAGATGTCGGGCCTTACCTGGAGATCGGTGGAATAGCGGTAGAGGTTTAGGAACGCATTGTCGGGATTCTGGGTCGAGTGAGCGGGATATTGGGCATCGCCGAACAGGAGCGTGTTCACGGTGTAGGTAACGCCGCTCCCGTCCTGCCCGTCATCGCCGGCAAGGGAGACCGCGGGAACAAGAAGGAGCAGCATAATCGCCAGAAGTGGCTTGAATGTTCGCATGAACTTAATAGCACTGCCTCCAGAGACAAACAATATATAAGACCTTTGACACGGAAAAGGCCGGATAAAAGCTATGATAAAAGCGGATACGTCAAGGCAGTATCCTGGTTTTTCATAAGTAAATCCGCCGTTATCAGTGTCAAAGGTTCTCCTGTTATTCTTACCGCACCAGCAGGTTCAGGTTGAACGTGGAATCGGGGATCGGTTCGACCTTGATCTTGCCATAGGTCATCGTGGTCACCCGGTCCTTCTGGATCGCGTCCCTGATGACCAGTTCCGACACAAAGGGGACCTCTTCCTCATTCACCCTGATACGGTTATCGTATTTGAATGCTGCAGTCTTGAAAAGCTTTCCCGACAGCGTATAGAACTCTGCCTGAACCCCGACGAGCCGCTCTTTCGACACCCAGTACTTGATCCGGTCATAGGTCACGTTCTTGTTCGCGGCCTTCAGGTCCAGGACGTAGCAAGGCTCGCTCTGGACCGTTTCCTCACCCAGCAGCACGCCGTGATAGTCGTCAACGTAGTTGGTCGACGCGATGTCGCCGTTCGCCGCGTCTCCCAGAAGCTTCTGACGCGGCGAGAGCGAGACCGGCTTTTTGAGACCTGAGCGAATGAACCACATGTTCCGGTCCACCATGAGCACCATACGGTCGTTCATGTTGGCCGGGCTCGTGAACCGGGCAAGCGTATTGTTCCTCTTTACCTTCACGGTCATTCCCCGGGATTCACTGGCGCCGTCTTCGGTAGACGTTATCGTGATGTTCCAGACAATGCCGTCGAGATTCCCGCGCGCGCGGTCCGATGCCCGCAGGATGTCTTTGACCGACCGTTCCTGCGCGGCCACAGGTGGCGCAACGGCAACACAAAAGCCCAAGAACATCACCAGAAGAATTCTTCTCGTAGTCACCATGCCCCTCCTCTCTTCCGCCTTCCAACTTCTCACTTCCAACTTCTCACTTTGTTTTATATGTGCCCCAGCGCATCCACAATGCTCATCCGCGACGACCGCCGCGCGGGAACAAAGGCCGCGGTCATGGAAAGAACGAGCATGAAGAGCATGTTCCTCGTCAATGCCGGCCAGACAAGGTCGACCCGAAGCGGCACCGGGCTGGATGACGACGGCGGCAGATAGGTCGGGTTGGTGGCCGCGATCACCGCATACACGGTGAAAAAGATGGCCGCGCCGGCCAGGCTCCCCAGTAGGCCCAGCAGCATGCCTTCGGTCGTGAACAGGAACGTTACGCCGTATTGTTTGAGCCCCAGCGCTCGCATGGTCCCGACCTCCCGCGTCCGCTCCATGACCGCCATGCTCATCGTGTTGATGACGCTCATGACCACAATGACCAGCACGATGGTGAAAATAAAGAAAAAGATCATGTCGAACATGTTCTTCACCTGGTTGTAGAAGACCGACAGTTCGGCCCAGGTCTTGATCTCCACTTCCATTCCCGCGTCACCGAGAAGAGACTTCACCCTTGCTGCGGCAGCGGCGGCGCTCTCTGCCGTGCCCCCGTTCCTGAGGAGGACCACGAGCCTTTCCGCGCCCTGGTAATCGACCAGGTCCTGCGCATGTTTGAACGTCATCAGCAGGAGTTTGTCGTTCGTTGCGGCGAACCCCGTGTTGTAGATGCCCGCTACTTTGGCATCAAGCGCATTGGCCATGCCGGAATAGGAATTGCTCAGGACCACGGCATCGTCACCGAGCTTGAGGCTCAGCATGCCGGCCAGGTCCGATCCCATGACAACGCCCGAGGGTTCCTGGTCGGACAGGAACGTGCCGCTGAACGCGGTGTATTTCGTGAGGTCGCCTCGGATGATAGCATCGTCTTTCGGCACCAGGCCTTCAGCAATAAAGATCGTGGAATTCTTGCCGTTCGAGAGGATGCCGGCGACCGACAGCCGGGGAGTGACCAGTTCCACGCCGGGATCGCGGCGGAGGATGTCGGTGATCGTTCCTACCTCATCCTTGTTGAACTGATATTTTTCGGGATGGAGCTTCCCCTGTTTCAGGAAATCTTTTTTAAAGATCGTCAGGTGTCCCAGCGCTTCGCCGTGGATTGCCGCGTTCGTCAGCCCCTGGTAGGTGCTGTGCACGTAGCCTTGGAAGATATTGATGGCGCCGAACCCGAGCGCAATGGCCAGGATGGTGGTCAGGCTGCGCCTGCCGTTTTTCATGATGTTCCGTAGTGAGATCGTTAGCCACATGGTGATCAACCTCCAAGAGTCCGAAGTTACGAAGTTAAGAAGTTGAGAAGTTAGGACTTACCTTCCCAACTTCCCATCTTCCCAACTTCCCGTTTTTCTACCTTCCCGCCCTCCCGCTACTGCACGATCTTCCCGTCATCGATCCTCACCACGCGCTTCACGCGGTCGATCAGCCGCTGGTCATGGGTGGAGAACACGAACGTGACCTGCTCTTTTTCGTTCAGGTCGCGCATGAGATCGATGATCGACGACGCGGTCTGGTGGTCCAGGTTGGCTGTGGGCTCATCGGCGAAGATCAGCAGCGGCCTGGTGATCAGCGCCCGGGCGATGGCCACGCGCTGGCGCTGTCCTCCGGAAAGCTTGTCCGGCCGGTGGCGGGCATATTCTCCGATCCCCACCTCGTCGAGCCTGCGCTGCGCTTCGGCCTTGATATCGGAACCGCGTCCCCCCCTGATCTGGAGCGGCAGCATCACGTTCTCCAATGCCGACAGGACGGACACGAGATTGAAATTCTGGAATATGTACCCGATCGTCGCGTTCCGGACATCGGCTTTTTCATTCTCCGTAAGCTGCGACACGGTCTTGCCGTTGATGATGATCTCCCCCTCGGTCGGGTCATCAATGGCCCCGGCAAGATTAAGCAGCGTCGTCTTGCCGCTCCCCGAGGCCCCGAGAATGGCGATGAACTCGCCTGCCTCGACGGAGAGGTTGACCCCGCGCAAAGCGCGGACCGTGGTCTCGCCCAGTTGATATTCTTTTTTGACATCATGAAATTCGAGGATATTCATAGGCCACCTCTCCCGAGACTATTGTTCGTTCTGCACAAAGTATAATCGAAAAAGAGGGGGCTCCGCAAGAAGGTTGCGACGGACGGCAATAGAAGGCGATGAACGGTATGCCAAGGGGATGAATAAATGCAGATCACCGATTAAGACGACTGGAGTAACCGCGAATGGACATGAATGAACGCGAATTCAGAAACAAATATGAACACTCCCTGGCAAGCTACGGGGAATTCAAGTTATTAACGGTCTCATAATAGTATGGACATGCATTTACGTGAAATCGGAAACACTCGGCAATCGTGCGTCCTCGAATCACCCCCCACCTAACCTCCCCTTGGCAAGGGGAGGGAAGCCGTAGCCCCTCGATAGATTAAGGCCCCTCTCCCTTTTTCCCTCTCCCACTGGGGGAGAGGGGCAGGGGTGAGGGGAGATGTTAAAGGGTTGGGGAGGTGTTTTCCGATTACGTTGTTCTATTTTGAGACGATTAATAAATTCATTAGCGTCCATTCGCGTTCATTAGCGGTTGATAAGGCCGCATAGTTTCTACATCTGCTTAAAAAGACGGGAATAAGCGCGGCTGATCGACAAACGGTCCTTAATATCCTTAAAGAAAATAGTGCCGCCCCCTCCCAGGGACCGGCCTACAGTGTCAATGGTCTTCACATTCACGATCGAGCTTCGGTGGACGCGCCAGAATTGGCCGGGGTCAAGGGCCTCTTCCAGCTCTTTGATGGTGGTCCGGATCAGAAATTCATGGTCCCGGGTGCGGACCGTGGTGTATTTGTCGGTCGCTCTGAAATAATAGATGTCGTTCGTCGGTATGAGCCTGATGCCGTCCTTGTGCTGAGCCTTGATCCACTGCAGATAATCCGGCGCTCCCTTGAGGTTCAGCGACGCTTGTTCGAGCGCTGCCGACATATCGGGCCTGCCCGCGCCAAGGCGCTCTTTCAAACGTGCGACCGTTTTGGCCATCCGCTCATCGGACACGGGCTTCAGGAGGTAGTCAATGGCCGCGCTGTCGAATGCCTCCATGGCATACCGGTCAAAGGCGGTCACAAAGACGTACAAACAGGTGCCTGCCGATCTTCGCGCGACCTCGATGCCGGAACAGCCCGGCATCTGGACGTCCAGGAACGCAATATCGGGGCTGTATTGCTCGATCAGCTGGTGCGAAGCCTCGCCGTCCCCAGCCTCTCCGATGATCTCAAGCTCGGGCCAGAGCGCAGACAATTTTTTCCGCAGATAGGTCCTCAGCGGCTCTTCGTCGTCGGCTATGATGGCGCGTACCTGTTTCATTTTTTAAAATCTCTTTTCACCGGAAACCGGATAAGTCTGAACTGAAAGATCGGATTTATTAATGGTCTCATATTAATATAGACATTGAACACGGTCCCATCCCCCTCTCAATCTCCCCCTTGAAGGGGGAGAAGTTGATTTTCACCCTCCCTTTCAAGGGGAGGGCGGGGGTGGGGATGGGTCTTGAACAAAGGGCGCAAAGAAAATCTTTACGTTCTGCTTTAAACCCGAATGTTTTGCCCTTCTTTGCGAGCTTAGCGCCTTTGCGAGAAATATACTCGCCCTTTTTATTTGAATTCTATTCGCTGCTCATGGACGATGCATAGGGCATCTCGATCGTCGCCTTTACACCGTGGGGGCTGTTTTCTTCAAGCACGAGCCGTCCCTGTCCGCCGTACAGCAATTCCAGCCGGTCCCTGATATTGGTGAGTCCGATCCCGCTGCCCGGACCCCTCTCGCTGATCCCCCCGCCGGAATCGGCAACCACGATCCGGACCACGTCGTTGTCGCGAACAGCACGCAGCGACACCTCGCCGCCTTCGATGGACGGCTCCAACCCGTGCTTCACGGCGTTTTCAACCAGCGGCTGGATCAAGAGCGGCGGTATGGCGCAATCCCGCAGGCTCTCGGGTACGTCGATCCGGAAGGACAGGCGGCTGCCCATGCGGACCTGTAACACGGCAAGATAATTTTTCACCACGTCCACTTCCTGGGCCAGCGTGATGGTCGCACTCCGGGCGATCAGGAGGGATGAGCGCAAAAATGAGGTGAAGGCATCGAGCATGCGCCGCGCTTTTTCCGGGTCGCTGTCCATGAGGCTCATGACCGTGGAAAGCGTATTAAACAGAAAGTGCGGCTCCATCTGGGACTGGAGAAGTTTGAGTTCCGTGAGCATGGCGTTCTTTTCAAGGTCGAGCCGCTTCATTTTCTCCTCGGAGATCCTGGCGAGCGAGAGGAAGACATAGCTGACGATAGAGCCGAACAACAGGCCGATGAGAACGACCTGGACAAAGAACCCGGCATACTCCCTGAGAAAAACGGTCGGCCCGAGACCATTTGCCAGAGCTCCCAGAACCGTCCCGACGAGCGCGCCCACCACCACTGCCGCCACGATGATCATGAGCTGGTATGACGCCCGGGCAGCTGTCCGGTAGAGCGGTATGGCCGCCAGGTTGGCGGCATAGATGGACATGCCTATGCACTGCGAAAAAACGAGGTTCGGGCCAAAGCCCCGCCCGAAGTCGATCGCCGTGAGCATGGCCGCGATCACGGTGTTGATGACAACATTAATGAGCAGGGAAAAGATGATCCTGCGAGGCGTGAACTGCTTGTCATTGAAGGTAAGCAAAGTTGTCATGTGCGTTAAGTCCTTTATCCTCGCCCCAAAGGGGAGAGGGTTGGGTGAGGGGGGACTTTGCTCAAAGCAGTCAAAGGCGTAGCTGCTCTAAAATCTGCGCCATCTGCGTAATCTGCGGACAAAAGGTTTTCCTGCCCGACAGGGTCCTACTCATCCTTATTCAAGATCACATCAACCATGGTCTTTCGCGGCTGACAAAAGAGTTTTTTTATGCGCCTGCGGAATTCTTCGGGAGTAACATGTTCTTCGTGTGTACCGATCACGATTCTGACGCTGGGAAAGGCCTCTTCGAGCGCACTTTTGTATTTTACCTTGAATGGACAGAGTGCTTTGACGCAATAGGAAAAATGGATCGTATCAACGCCGAATTCGGTCAGCGCGCGTATCCTTCGGATCAGCTTGTCCGGGCCGATAAGCGTCGGGCAGCCGGGACAATTTATGATCCCGGCCAACGTAAGTTTTTCTTCCTGGGGATATTCAGCGAACGTGCCTCTTCGTTTGCGGAAATCCGCAAGGCAGCTTACGGAAGAGCAGCCAAGGTCTTGAGTAGCGTTTGAGCAGGTTAAAATGCCGATTTTTGCCATATGCAGTTACTCCTTGGATATGCAGCTCATGCGGCGAACAATCTGTAGTTTCGTCAACGCACCGTGTGGAGAACAACAGCATTAATAATAACTTCCCAATCCGCACGATTCAGCTCATGCCCTGCCCCCTCAAGGGTTATCAGTGACGAACCTGCGATCGCGGCCTTGAGCGCTAAAGCGTGAGCGTAGGGAAGCACCGGGTCTTCCGTACCGTGTATGATCAAGGTAGGCGCTGTTATTTCATGAAGGCGGCCGACCCATCCCGCCGCATCACCCAGCGTCGCGTGGTTGAATGCCGCAAGGGGGTTCGGTGTCCGGTCAAAGTCCGCGGCTGCCATTTCATCGATGGCCCGCTCATCAAACGTGCGGCCCGGCCCGGTCAGCAAACGCCATGCTCCGATCTGGTAATCAATGACAGCTCTTTTGTTCCCCCAATCAAGCGTGCCGGCCTTTGCGTGATACTCGATGATGGCGGGCGCAATGCCCGGCATCGCAGGGTCTGCCAGGGCCAGACGCTCCGACGAGATCAGCGTCAGCGTCAGCACCCGGTTTGGGTATTTCAGCGCAAGGAGTTGAGAAAGATAGCCTCCCAGCGACATGCCCACGAGATGTGCGCGCTGTATGCCGTAGGCGTTGAGCACCGCGACCGCGTCGTCTGCCAGGACTTCCGTGGTGTAGCCGGCCTTCCCCGGTTCGTAACTCGTCGATGCGCCCGTATCACGGTGGTCGTACCGAATGACGAACCGTCCCCTGCCGGCCAGTTGGCGGTAGAAGTCATCGGGCCACCAGATACCGGAAGCCATGGCCCCCATGATCAAAAGAACCGGTGGATCGCCGGGATCGCCGAACGTTTCTGCGTGCAGGGTGGCGCCGTTCGTTGTTACTTTCATGGAAATCATGAACTCCCTACTGCATCGTAAACTTAGTTGTTAATGGTTTAGCGAGGCAACGCCTCAGACCAATAAATCAAGATCAAGACCTTTGGACCAGTCTCACACGGAGGCACGAAGGCACGAAGAAATTCAATATCCAAAATTCCAGTTTCACACCTTTCTTTGTGAGCTTTGTGGCTTCGTGTGATAAACGGGTTTTGGTTTTGACTCAGATACCATCAAGAATTAGATTTACAGTGTACTAGTACACCGTAAACTTAGTTGTTAATGGTTCAACACCGTCATTCCGGCACGTTCTAAGCCGGAATCCAGGGATTTAAACCACTGGACCCCGGCTAAAGTCATGCCGGGGCGACGAGATAAAAAAACGCGATACTATCAAGAATTAGATTTACAGTGTACTCGTGTTAAGACCGTATCTCCTGCCGGCGCGACTCACATATGCTTTCTGTAGTGAAGGGCAACGACGCCGGATTGAAAGGTTTCCAAACCAATAAAATCGAGCCGAAGCATGTCCTGCGGCTTCACGGTTTCGAATAACCGCGGTCCTTTTCCGGCAACAACCGGATGAACCACGAAACGATACTCGTCAATCAAACCGCGCTCCGAAAGCTGGGACGCAATGCTCAAACTGCCTATGCAAATGTCTTTTCCAGGCTGCTGCTTCAGCGCGAGCACTTCTTCCGCAAGGTTAGCACGCACGATTCTCGTATTCTTTCCTTCAACCTGTTTCAATGTCGTGGAGAATACGACCTTGTCGAGAGAGTCGAACACGCGAGCGAACTCATTGGTTGCTTCATTCTCAGATTGGTTTTTGGCGATTTCGGGCCAATAGGGTACCATGAGTTGATATGTATTCCGGCCGAAGAGGAGGAGATTCGCATTGCGCAGCAGCCTGGTGAAGTACTCGTGCACCGCGTCGTCGGCAATCATGTCCGTGTGGTTGCAGTACCCGTCAGTGGTAATATTGATCGCAAAAACAACCCTTCTCATAAGATCTCCTT
>Ga0210377_10001082_pt1 | contig 25348 bp, 21 predicted proteins | sample PLM4_65_b1redo_FD_155480 | JGI IMG/M metagenome (GOLD analysis project Ga0210377, IMG submission 155480) | Groundwater sediment microbial communities from an aquifer in East River, Colorado, USA - PLM4_65_b1 redo | ecosystem: Environmental > Terrestrial > Soil > Riparian zone | place: USA: East...
ATCCTGAGCCGCGCAGACGGCGAAGGATCTCGGCGGCCAGGTCGTCGCATTTCGAGATCCTTCGCTGACGCTCAGGATGACGTCGTCGCGCTTAGCGTCGCGCCGCGCGGCGGCGGGCCGGAGGCGTGAACGTGTACGTCGTCGTGGTCGTGTAAGTGGCGTTGGCGCCGACCGTGCCGATGGGCTCGATCTTGATGAACACGTCCGCCGTCGGCAAAGGCGACGGGAGGTTGCCGAGACTGGTTTCGACGGTGTTCGTTCCGTTCGCCGGAACATCCATCGTGGCGGGCGGAACGATGCTGCTCGAAAGAGTCACGCGAAGCGGAGTGTCGCCCGCCGCGACGGTGACACGGATCGGATCGTTGCTGTTCGTCCGAACTTTGAAGAAGTCGACGTCGCTCGCGCCGCAGATCTTCCCGACCGTCGGCTGTCCGGACGGCAGGTACCCGAATGCGGCGGTCTGCGTGTCGTTCGGCTCGTTCCCGTCGACGCACGGCGGGACGGCAGTTCCGACTTCACCGTTCCCGATCAGCACGAACTGCTGCGATGAGGTGACGCGTGTGCCCGTGACAATCAGGCGATAAACCCCCGACGCGGCGTTCGGGATCTCGACCTCCTCGGTGTTGTCGACGGTGTTGACGCCGCGAGTCGCAGCCTGCGCCGGCTGCGTCTTGTCGAGGATGTACGGCAGGACGGTGTTGCCGTTCGGATCGATGACCTTGAGATCGAGGTCGTTCACCAGCGTGTTGTCGATGAACTCGTCGCCGAGCACCAGCACCTCGGGATCCGACCATCCGAGGACGACGCGGAGGTTCTGCACGGCGGTGATGAACATCGGCGCTTCGAACTGAGCGCCCTGCGCCGCGCTTTCGATGCGGATCCGCTTGCCGCTCCCGCCGTCGGCGACGATCAGGTCGGCCGATGCCTTTCCGTCGAGAAAGCCGAATCCGTACGTGTAATCAGGACCGGGATTGCCGACGTCCTGCGCACCGGCGATCAACAGGGTCTTGATCGCGACCGGCTGCGGCGTCGCGCCGTTGAATGTCCGCTTCCACTGCTGGAACAGCAACGCCGCGGTTCCGGCGACGAGCGGCGACGCCATCGATGTGCCCGACTCGTTGCCGTAGGAGTTGCCCGGCAGCGTCGAACGCACGGACGTCCCCGGCGCCGCGATCTCGGGTTTCACACGACCGTCGCGCGTCGGACCGCGGGAGCTGAAGTTCGCGATGTTCTTCGTCAAGTCGGTCGCGCCGACCGTCAGGATGTTCTTCGGACTTGCAAGGAGCCCGACGGATCCGTACGGCGTGTGCACCGGATGCCGCGCGGTTTCACAGTGCGTCGGACCGGCCGAGCAGGTCGTGGGACAGTCGGTTCCCGAGCCATCGGCTGAATAGCAGAACGTCTCCCCGGCGATGACTTTGAAAAGGTCATCGACATGTTGATGAGCGAACGGCGCAGTCTGCGGTCCGCCGACGAGCGCTTCATTGCCGGCCGAATGCACCATCAGCGCGCCGTTGACGCGCGCCGCCTTGTCGATCGAGGCATCGGTGAACTCGTAGCCGCCGATCCCCTCGTCGAAGCCGTACCAGATCCAGTTGCCACTCTCGCGGTTCCAGCCGAGGACGACACCCCAGGAGTTGTTATCGGCGACGGCGCCGATGTTCTTGAGTGTCTTCTCCTTGATGGCAAGCCAGTCGGTGCCGGCGTTCGGGCCGCATTCCGTCAGGCCATCGCACAGCGCCCGGTAGCCGTGCAGCGTGGCGGCGGAAGCCATGCCCTTCGACTCCGGATCGACGCCTGACGCAATGAGTGTCCCCCCCGTGTGCGTCGCGTGAGCCTGGTTCGAGAAGTCGGTGCATGTGGTGTCGCCGGTCACGCGGCAGGTGAATTCGACGATGAGGCGACCGCCGAACTCCTGGTGCGCTGCGGAGCCCGGCCCGAGCTCGAAGTACGACAGGACTAGACCGTCGCCGTTGAGGTTGTAGGGTGCGGCCTGCAGCGGGGCGACGTCGGCGGCCGTGGCCTGCGTCTGATTGTGTGAAACGCCGCGGTATTGCGCGCCGCCGTAGACCGTCAGCACGCGCTCGTCGCCGGCGAGCTTCATCACGTTCGCCGACGGAACCTTCGCGCGAAGACGCTGCGGCGGCACGAAGTCGGTGGCCAGCACGTCTACCAGCGCTCCGCCGGCCTCGGTGATCGCGGCACGCGCGTCTTCGAACGACGTCTCGTCGTTGAAAATCACATTGAGAGTGGCGAACGTGCGTCCCTGCGACGCCGCACGGTACGCGGAGGCCTGCATCTTCCTCTCCGCCGTGACCGGCTCGAGCGACCGCACGCGGATGTCGTTCCCGTCCACGGTCGAGTCGGGGGCGAGGCGCACCAGGTAGCGACCGTTCGTCATCGGCCGCAGAACCACGCACCCCTTTGCGGCGAGCTCGGCGCGCTCGGCGTCGCTCAACACATGCTGCGGCTGGAGCAGGAAATGCCGGCCGGCGAGGGGCCGTTCGCGATCCGCGCGGCCGGCCGCCCGCGGCTGCTCATCGGCGATCGCGGAAACGGCAAGGAGGACGAGGACAACCGCGGCTAGACGAATTCGCATTGTAAGTAGTACGCAACACACTCGGATGGAGTCGTATTCTTTTTTGAGAATCGCTCCCGTTACGGGATTGTTATACTCGCGCTCTTCCCGCCGCCGGAGTGGCGAAATGGCAGACGCAGTGGACTCAAAATCCACCGCCCGCAAGGGCATGTCGGTTCGACTCCGACCTCCGGCACCATCCGAAACCAACGTCATCCTGAGCCGCGAAGGCGGCGAAGGATCTCAAGATGCGACGAATTCGAATTCTGAGATCCTTCGCTGACGCTCAGGATGACGTTTGTTCGTTCAATGCGTGACGGCCTGCTTCTCCTGCCACTTCTCCACGCAGGACCGCATCTCCTCATCCGTCAGAACGCGGGTCGTCGATTTGGCAAGCTGGTAGATCTCCTTCGCCAGCGCTTCCTCCTGCGGGTATCCGTGCGACGCGAGCCAGTAAATCACGTTGGACAGGCCGCACATCGGGCCCACTTCGATGATCTGCGACAACCCGAACATCCCTGCCGGCACGCCTGAGTAGACGCGATCGGCCAGCCATTCGTTCCCCTTCTTCTTCGCCTTGATGATCGCCGCCGCGTGCACCCCGGTACCGGTACGGAACGCATCCTTCCCGAACACCGGATAGTTGTCGGGCAGCGGGATGTGCACGACCTTCGACACGAACTGGACGTACTGTCCCAGCTTCGACAGATCGTTATCGATCCATCCCATCAGCTTCAGATTGACCATCAGCAGATCGAGAGGCGTGTTGCCGACGCGCTCGCCAATGCCGGCGGCCGAGCCATGCACGCGATCCGCGCCCGCCTCGAGTGCGGCGATCGAGTTGATGATGCCGAGGGCGCGATCCTGATGGCCGTGCCAGTCGATCTTCACGTCGGGGTTCACGCGATTCACGACATCGCGCACGAAACGGATCAGATTGCGCGCGCCCCACGGCGTCGCGTGACCTACGGTGTCGCAGACGCAGACCCGCTTGGCGCCCGCATGGATCGCCGCGGTGTAGAGCTTCTCGACATCCTCCGGTTTCGCGCGCGTCGTGTCTTCCGTGACGTACATGACCGGAAGCCCTTCGCTCGTCGCGAAGCGCACGGCCTTGCTCGACTGCTCGACGATCCAGTTGATGTCCCATCCCTCGGCGAATTGCCGGATCGGTGAGGAGCCGATGAACGTGCACGCTTCGATGGGGATGCCGACGCGCTGCGAGATCTCGGCGATCGGGCGGATGTCGTTCTCGTGCGTGCGCGCGGCACAGTTCGCGGCCACGGAGAGCTTCGCGTCGACGATCTCGCGCGCGAGCCGCTCGACCGATCGCTGCACGTGCGGGCCGGCGCCCGGCAGACCGATGTCCGCCGAGTCGACGCCGACATCGTTCATGAAATGAAGGGCGCGAACTTTCTCATCGAGCGACGGATCGGTCACCGACGGCGACTGCAGGCCGTCGCGCAACGTCTCGTCATCGAACTCGACGCGACGCCCACCCTTTCGCTCCGCCTTCTCGCCCGCGGTGTTCCAGTCGTAGATCAGATCATGGAGTTCGTCGTTCATGGCCGCCCCCGAACATTATCTACCCTTGAAATCAGCCTGCCGTTTCTCCAGAAACGCCTTCATCCCCTCTTTTGTGTCCTCGCTGGCACAAAGCAGGCCGAAGAGAGTGGCCTCGAGGAACTGTCCCTCCTCGAACGGCATCTCGCTGCCGATCATCACGGCTTCGATGGCCGCGCGCACCGCCAACGGCCCCCGAGACATGATTTTGCGCGCCATCTCCTCGGCCGCGCTCATGAGCTGTTCGGCCGGAACGACCTTGTTCACCAGACCGATGCGCTCCGCCTCGGCCGCGCCGATGCGATCGCCGGTGCAGATCAGCTCGAGGGCTTTCCCCTTGCCGAGAAGGCGCGCCATCCGTTGCGTCCCGCCGTACCCCGGAATGATGCCCAGCGTCACCTCGGGAAGGCCGATCTGCGCCTTCTCCGAGGCGATGCGGATATGACACGCCAGCGCCAGCTCGCAGCCGCCGCCGAGGGCGAAGCCATTGATCGCGGCGATGACCGGCTTGGGGAAGCGCTCGATCGACGACAGGATCTCCTGGCCTCGCTCCGAGGTGTCCTTGCCGGTGATGGGGGTTTTCTGCGCGAGCTCATTGATGTCGGCGCCGGCGACGAACGCCTTGTCGCCGCCGCCTGTGACGATGACCGCCCGAACGCTGTCGTCGTTGCGCGCCGCCGCGAACGCGCGACCGATCTCCTCGACAGTCTGCGCGTTCAGCGCGTTGAGAACTTTCGGCCGGTCGATCGTGACATAGAGGATGCGGTCGCGAACGTCGGCTTTGATGTTTTCGTATGACATTGTTTGCTCCAGTCCCTCTCCCGCTTGCGGGAGAGGGTGGCCGAAGGCTGGGTGAGGGTTGCTTCGAATGGCGGCCCCTCATCCGGCCGTCGGCCACCTTCTCCCCGCTTCGCGGGGCGAAGGCGCTCTAACTTTTCTTATCGAACGGAACCGGCTTCTCGCCGGAGTAGTCGTAGAACCCTGCGCCGTTCTTGCGGCCGAACCGGCCGGCGAGAACCATCTTTCGCAGCAGCGGCGGCGAGGCAAAGCGTTTCTCGCGGTACTCGTTGAACATGACATCGGTGATGAAGTACGTCGTGTCGAGGCCGACGAAGTCGGCCAGCGTGAACGGACCCATCGGGTAACCGCAGCCGAGCTGCATCGCCTTGTCGATGTCTTCGATCGAGCCGACGCCTTCCTCGTGCGCGCGGATCGCATCGAGGAGGTAGGGTACCAGCAGGCGGTTCACGATGAAGCCGGAGTTATCGCGACACGCCACCGGCTCCTTCCCCACCTTCTTCGCGAATTCGAACGCCGCGTTGAACGTCTCGTCGCTCGTGAGAATCGTGCGCACGACCTCGACGAGCTTCATCAGCGGCACCGGATTGAAGAAGTGGAGCCCGACGAACTGCTTCGGTCGCGCCGTCGCCATCGAGAGCTCGGTGATCGTCAGCGAGGACGTGTTCGACGCGAAGATCGCCTCCTTCTTCACGATGGAGTCGATCGCGCTGTACGTCTCCTTCTTGATCTGCGGGTTCTCCGTGATGGCCTCGATGACGATGTCGCACTGGGCGAGATCCTTCAGCGACGTCGAGCCTTTCAGCCGCGACAGGCACGAGTCCTTGTCGGCGGCCGTCATCTTCCCCTTCTCGACGAACTTGCCGAGGCTCTTGCCGATGCCGGACATCCCTTTGTCGAGAAACTTCTGCTCGACCTCGACGACGACGGTGTCGAAACCGGCCTGAGCCGAGACCTGAGCGATGCCGGAGCCCATCAGGCCGCAGCCGATGACGCCGACCTTCTTGATTGTTGTTGCCATGTGCACTCCTCCAGAAAAGGCGCGCACATTGTAAGTTCAACATTCAACATTCAACATCTAACATGCAACATTCGCGTCTCCGCGTTGCGGAGAACGGGAATGTTGCATGTTGAATGTTGATGTCAAATGTTGAATTGAGCTCTCCGCCTTCTCACTCGGCGCGCCTCCGCCCCCAGGTAAAACTCCTCGGCCTCGTCTCGCTGCTGAACGACTCCGCATCCGAGATGATCTATCCGCTGTTGCCGATCTTCCTCACGGCGACGCTCGGCGCGACGGCAGTCGATGTCGGCCTGATCGAAGGAGCGGCCGATGGGCTGGCGTCCGTGCTGAAGTACTACGCGGGCGCGTGGTCGGACCGTCTTCCGCGGCGCAAGCCGTTGATCGTGGGCGGGTACGCGCTGGCCGCGCTTTCGCGCGCGCTGATCGCGGCGGCGAAGGTGTGGCCGCTGGTCCTCGCCGCGCGGCTCATCGACCGGACCGGGAAAGGCATTCGCTCCGCGCCTCGCGACGCGCTGATCGCGGATGTCACGCCCATCGAGCAGCGCGGCCGCGCATACGGGTTCCATCGCGCGCTCGATCACACCGGCGCAATCGTCGGGCCGCTGCTCGCTCTGCTGTTTCTCAACGGACTGCATCTGCCGATGCGGACGGTGTTCGCGATCGCCGTGGTGCCGGGGTTGATCGGAGCTGCGATCCTCGTCTTCTTCCTGCGCGAAGAAAAACGCGTTGCCGAGGTCACACGAAGCGCCGGCGAGGGCGCCGGCGCCCCACTCGGTGCTTCTTTCTGGCGCGCGCTGGGAGCTGTCGCGCTGTTCTCTCTCGCGAATTCCAGCGATGCGTTTCTTCTGCTGCAGGCCCATGCGGCCGGCGTCGCAACCGGCATGCTTCCGCTCCTCTGGGCCGCGCATCATGTCATCAAGTCGCTGTTCTCCACGCGCGCCGGCGCGCTCTCTGACCGCATCGATCGACGGTACCTGCTCATCGCCGGCTGGACGTCCTACGCGATCATCTACTTCATCTTTCCCTGGGCGCACTCGATGGCGTCCTTCGTCGCGCTCTTCATCCTCTACGCGATTCCGTTCACGCTGTCGGAGGGGGCGGAGCGGGCGTGGATCGTCGGATTCGTTCCCGCGCAGGCGCGCGGAAAGGCGTTCGGCTTCTACTACCTGGCGAACGGGATGTGCGTTCTTCTGGGCACCGTTCTGTTCGGCGCCCTTTACCAGCACGCGTCGGTGCACGCTGCGTTCTACACCGGCGCGGCGCTGTCGATCGCGGCGGCGTTGTGGGTCACTTTCGCAGGTACGGGACGAACAGCTCCGCGCACGAACGAACGATGAGTCCGTCCGCCGCGAGCTCGCGCGCACGCGGATGGCTGTCCGTGCAGGCGATCGCGTCGAAGAGACCGCTGCTCCGGATGCGCTCCCACGCGTCGCCTGCAAACTCGCCGTGCGTTGCGACGGCGCTGATGCGTGCCGCTCCCGCCTCGCGATACGCGCGCGCGGCATTGATGAGCGTCGTGCCCGTTCGGATCATGTCGTCGTAGATGACCACATGCTCCCCGCTGAACCGCGAGCTGACCGCGGTCACCTCGGTCGTCTCCGGACCGCGACGCCGCTTGAAGACGAACACCGCCGGCACGCCGAGATCGTTGGCGAGCGACTCGACCCACTTCGCTCGCCCGGCGTCGGTGGAGCCGAGGACGAAGGAGTCGCCGCCGAGCTCGCGAGCGAGCGGCTCGATCAAAGGCTTCCCGTAAACGTGATGCGGACGGATCGCCCCTTCGAAATAGTGGGGGATGCCCTCGCTGTGCAGATCGAGCAGCAGGATCACGTTTCCGAGTCCCGCCACGGGGATCGACGAGAAAATGCGGGCGCGTGTTTTCGCGGTCACCGCTTCGCCGGGCTTCACGGCGCGATCCATCGTGGCGCAGCCGAACCACGGCACGATCAGCGTGAGAGTCGTCGCGCCGTTCTCCACGAGGGCGCACGCGAGGTCGTAGATCTCGAGCGTCGCCTTGTCGGAGATCGTGCCGCCGACGATCACGGCGTCGTGGTTCAACACCTCGGAACAGACGCGCAGATAGTGCTCGCCGTCGGGAAACTCCGAGCGCTCGAGCTTCCCGCGACTGATGTTCGCGGCGCTCGCGAGGTCATCCGCGAGCGACTCGTACGAGGGAATCGAGAAGATCAGCGGGTTCATGACGCGTCTTCGGATCAGCGCCCCACTGAGTCAGCCCTTCTCGTCCGGCTTCCGCGGCTGGGCCGCCTCCGGATGGGCCGCCAGGATCTGAGCGCGCGCCTGCTTCGCCCAACCGCAGAGAGTCTCTCGATCGGCGTCGGTCAGCTTCGCCGATGGATGGAGAGGCAGGTAGTACCAGAGCGGCATCTCCTTCTCGTCGAGCTGCTCGCAGATCTCCTTCAACTTGCCGGCCTGCCTCTTCGGTGAATACGTCGCGAACTCGGAGAACGAGAGCTCCTTGCGCCCCTCGCTGACGTCGTTGGCGAGCAGCCAGGACGACGGAGCGATTCTCGCGTACCACGGCCAGCGCGTCTTGCTGGAGTGGCAGTCGTAGCAGGAGCGCTTCACGATCTCGTCGACCTGCGGCGGAACCTGCAGCGCGGCGCGAATGTCGTGCGACGGGTTCTCGGGCGGCAACTTCATGTCCGGCCGGATCGCCTGCGCGATGACCAGCAGCACGGCGAGGATGATGACAACCCACAGAGTCTTGCTCATCACGTCTGCTGCTGCACAAATGACGCCTTCAGTGCCCTCTCACGCTGTGCGGGGAGAAGGCTCTTGGGTGCTACGCCATCAGCTCTTCAGGCACGGCGAAGTTCGACCACACGTTCTGCACGTCGTCGTGGTCGTCCAGCATCTCCATGAGACGGATCATCTGCTTCGCCTTGCTGTCATCGAGCTTGACGTAATTCGATGGGATCATCCCCAGCTTCGCTTCGAGCGTCGGGATCGTGCTCTTCTCGAGCGCCTGGCGGACGGTCTCGAAGTTCTCCGGCGAGGCGATGACCTCGAACGTGTCCGGATCTTCCGTCTGCAGATCGTCGGCGCCGGCTTCGAGCGCGATCTCCATCAGCTTGTCTTCGCCGACGGCCTTCTTCTCGATCGAAAAGTATCCCTTCTTCTCGAACTGGAAGCGCACCGAGCCAGGAGTGCCGAGGTTGCCACCGTTCTTCTCGAAGATGTGGCGGATCTCGGGCGTGGTCCTGTTGCTGTTGTCGGTCATGGTCTCGACCATCAACGCGACGCCGCCCGGACCGTAACCCTCGTACACGATTTCCTCGTACGCGGCGCCCTCGATCTCGCCCGTGCCTCGCTTGATCGCGCGCTCGATGTTGTCCTTCGGCATGTTGCTCGCCTTCGCCTCGGACACGGCTGCGCGCAAGCGCGGATTGCTGTTGATGTCACCCCCGCCCAGGCGGGCGGCAACGCTCATTTCCTTGATGAGGCGCGTGAAGACCTTGCCTCGCTTCGCGTCGGCCGCACCCTTCTTGTGCTTGATGGTGCTCCATTTACTGTGGCCTGACATGGAAGACGCTCCTAAGGTTGGAAAAAGGCGGCGCGGATTATAGTGCTAAGACCCCGCCGATGAAACCGGAATTCCCGCTGCGGCTGATCTTCGACGATGGCGAATGCGTGGTCATCGACTCGCCCGAAGAGTTGATGGAGAAGATCGACACGATCGACTCGCGGGATCGAGCGACCCGGGTGTGGGTCCGCGATGCGCTCGATCGGACGGTCTCCCTGCGGATGCGCGCGGGATTGGTGGAGACGCTCGAGGTGTAAGACCCGCCCGGAAGCTCTCAGCTCTTAGCTCTCAGGAAGGTCGTGCTCCTGAGAGCTGAGAGCTAAGAGCTGAGAGCTTCTTACCGGCGGGGACGGCGGCGTTACTGCTCGATGCCCATTTCGTGCAGCAGGTTGTGCGCGCCATCCACCGCGTCCATCACCCACAGCATGTAGGTGGCGTCCACGTGAATGGAACGGACGATCGACGGGTCGACGACAAAGTCCGATCCGAGCGACTCGTACGTGCCGTCGAAGAGCAGTCCGACGATCTCTCCCTTTGCATTCAGGGTGGGTGAGCCGGAGTTTCCGCCGGTCGTGTCCACCGTCGAAAGGAAATTGACCGGCACCTCGCCGAGCTGAGGATCCGCCCAACGGCCGAAGCGCTTCTCACGAATGGCGGCCAGCTCCGCTTCCGGAGCGTCGAACTCACCGGAGCCGGTGTTCTTCTGCAGGATTCCGGAAACGGTCGTCTGAGGATCGTATTTCACGGCGTCGCGCGGCCCATAGCCCTGGACGCGGCCGAATGTAATGCGGAGCGTGCTGTTCGCGTCGGGATACATCCTCCCGCCGGCCATCGCCTGCAGGCCCTGCATGTAGAGCGGACGAATCCGCGACATCGCGCCCGCGATCTGCTTCTCGCTCGTTTCGATCTGCAAGGTCAGGGGCATGAGCGCCGCGGCCAGATCGAGCATCGGATCGTGGCGAGCGTTCAGTTCCGCTGTCGTCGCGCTCTGCATCGCTTTGCGCTCGTTCAGGTCCGCGATCTTCGTCGTCGCGTACAGTTGATCGAGGAACGGATCAACGCCGCCCGCGCGGTTGATCGCCTCGTCGAGCGCTGCCACGCGCTGATCCTGCGGAAGCTGCTGCGATTCGACGAGGAAATGTCGCAATCCGGAGCGATCGCTTCGCGGCTCGATCGTTTTCTGCGCACGGACTGCCGCCTCCGCGATCCGCGGCCAGTCGCGCTGCTGATAGCCCTGCTCCCGGTCGAGGTCCGCTTTCGGCTTCTCCAGGCTCAGACGGTAAAGCGTCTCTGCCTGCATGAGCATCGGCGAGGAGCGGAAGAGCCAGTTGTAGAGTAGATCGCGCTGCCGGGTGGCGGCGACGCGCTGCTGCAGCGCATTCATCTGCGCGGCGACGTTCGCGTACCGGCCCGCGTCCGGCGCGGAAGCGATCCAGGCCGCGAGACCCACTTCGCGCTTCTGGCGTTGCGCCAGGACGCCGAAATGGTCGAAGCCGCCCATCGCGCCGGTGTGGTTCTTCAGAAGATTGTCGTTGCCCTTGATCCGGCTGGCGTTCGCGATTTTCATGGACTTATCGTTCTTCCCGACTTCGCGGAGGATCCGATTCAGATCCGTCGCGTATCGAATCGTCGTCGGATAGAGATACTCCTGCATGTTGCGCACTTCCGCCGTCGTCCGATAGCGGTACGTCCGCCCCGGATACCCCGCCACGATGACGAGATCTCCGGGATTCACGCCCTCGGTCGACACCTTGAGCCAGTGCGCCGGGTGGTAGGGCACGTTGTCCTTCGAGTAGTCGGCGGGTTTCCCGTCTTTGCCGACGTATGCGCGCAGATAAGACCAGTCGCCGGTGTGGCGAGGCCACATCCAGTTGTCGGTCTCCCCGCCGAAGTTGCCGATTCCGAGTGCCGGTGCGTAAACCAGCCGCACGTCCCGGATCTCCGTCTGCGTCGTGCGGAGGTACTGCGTTCCTTCGAAGAACGACGCGACGCGGCATCGGACGCCGCCGGCCTTCTCACATACCTCGACGAGCTGTTTGGTGTTGCGGTCGATCTTGTTCGCGCGCTCGAGGTCGGACAGTCTCGGGCCGAGCTTTCCGATCACGCGGTCCGTCACGTCTTCGATCCGCGTGGTCACGAAAATTCGGGAACCGGGTCCCGCCGGCAGCTCTTCGTCGCGCGAACGAGAGAGAAATCCGTTCGTAATGAGATCGCGTTGCGGCGTCGAATTGAACTGCAGCGCTCCGAATCCGCAGTGATGGTTCGTCACCACCAATCCTTCCGCCGACACGAACGACGCGCTGCATCCACCCAGCGAGATGACGGCACCCATCGGATCGCCGGTCAGATCGGCGAGGCGGTTCGGGTCGATCTTGATTCCCGCTTTCTGCAGATCCACGGCGAGTTGCGGGATCTGTTGCGGCATCCACATACCCTCGTCGGCGAGCGCCGTCGCGGCGATCACGACCGGGATGAGAATGAACAGTCTGCGCACGTGAGCTCCTTAGGGATCCATTTAACGCGCGCGCATAGTACCGCTACCGAACTAGTGTCCTGTAACGCCGGAATTGATAGCACCTGGCTTGGTCTCGCCGCCGTGGGCTTCGTTGCGCCTCCTCAGCATAGTCACCGCTATGCCTGCGTCGGCCCGCCTCGCCCACGTCGCCGATCCCGGGCGCCATCTGCTATCAATCCCGGCGTTACAGGACACTAGCCCGAGGAGCGCCGCCGTCTCGGCGCCCAGAGGCCGGCGTTCCCCGGTGGGGCGGGCTCAGAATGAAAGCCTACTTCGTCGCGAGCTTCTGCTCGGTCTCGCGCTCCATCGCCAGGTACTCGTACATCTCCGGAGTTCCCATGGGAACCTCCGAAAGGCGATGCGAGATCTCGAGCGCATTCCTCGCGCACTCCCAGTTCTGCAGCCGGACGTGCGAGCGCGCAATGTGGAAATACGGGTAGTAGTCGATGAGCCACATGCCGTACATGCGCGCCTGCTTCTGCGGATTGGGGCGATGCGAGACGGCGTCGATGAAGTGAGTGAGCGCGCGCGGGTAATCGCCCTTGCGCTCGAGCTCGAGACCGAGTTCGTAATTCGCGTACCACGGTGCATCCGCCTGTTTCGTGTCGACGGGCACATCGCATTGTCTGAGCACATCGCGGCGCAGGATGTTGAAGTCTTCTTCGCTCAGGACGGGCGTTTTTTGCGAATACACGGCGTAAAGCGGCCTGGCGTACCGAACGTTCGTATCACCCCGCAGAAGAATCTGATATGCAACGAGCAGCGGCCGTCCCACCTCGCTCTTCGCCGCGACGCCTGAGTCTTCGGCAAGCGCCAGTTGTTCGCGAGCCTTCGCCACTTCACCGCTCATCTGATCGGCAATCGCCAGGTAGAGATGCGGCAGGTAATCGATGTATTGCTGCGCACGCGTGGGGGTCTGCAATGCCTCCTGTGGTCGCGCCGCCAGAGCCGCCTCGAGGAGAGGCCGGGCCGCGACTCCCTGGCCCTGCTCGACGAGCCTCACTCCCTGCTCGTATTGCTCGTACCAGGTGGTGGAAGCGGCAGGCGTCGCGGCAAGCAGAATGAGGAAGAAGATCTCGCGCATACTCCGATACTACGCCTCAGAATCTCAGACGGTTCAACACCGCTTCGCCGGCCGCCTTCGTGCCGAGTTTCCCGCCGATGTCGTGCGTCGTCTCCCCGGCTTCGATCGCTCCGATCACGGCTCGCTCGATCATGGCGGGCTCGTCGGTGAAACCGAGGCACTCGAGCATCATGGCGGCGGTGAGGATCGCACCGATCGGGTTTGCCACGTCCTTGCCCGCGTACTTCGGGGCGCTGCCGTGAATCGGCTCGAACATCGATACGCGCCCCGGGTGAATGTTCCCCGACGCCGCCATCCCCAGCCCGCCCTGCAGCGCCGCACCGAGGTCGGTGACGATGTCGCCAAACATGTTGTTCGTGACGATGACGCCGAACATCTCCGGCGCGCGCACCATCTGCATCGTCAGCGCGTCGACGAACATGTGGAAGTGCTCGATGCCTGGATACTCCTTCGCCACTTCCTCGAACGTGCGCAGCCACAGGTCGCCGCCGAATCGCATGACGTTGTTCTTGTCGGCCATGCAGACCGACTTGCGCCCCGTGCGCTTCGCGAAGTCGAAGGCGTAGCGGATGATCCGCTCCACACCTTTCCGCGTCGACACGTCCTCCTGCACCGCGATCTCGTCCGGCGTGCCCTTCTTGAAGTTGCCGCCGATGCCGACGTAAGCGCCTTCGGTGTTCTCGCGGAAGATGACGAAGTCGACGTCCTTCATCCCTTTGTTCTTCAACGGAGAGAGACGATCGTTGAGCAGCTTCACGGGGCGGTAGTTGACGTAGAGATCGAGCTGGAAGCGCATGCCGAGGAGGATGTCGGCGGCGTGCTTCATGTCGGGGACGCGCGGATCTCCGTACGCGCCGAGGTAGACGGCCGCGTAGTTGTTGCGGATGTCATCGATGGCGCCGGGCGGCATGGACACGCCGGTGCGGAGATATTCGTCGGCATTCCAGCCGAAGTGAACGAGCTCGAGTCCGAGCTTGCGACGCTCATTGAGATGCTCGAGGATCCGCATCCCCGCCGCGATCACCTCGGGTCCGATCCCGTCACCGGGCACAACAGCGATCTTGCGAGCAGTTCGACTCATCAGAGCGGCGGATTATACGAAGTCGTCGGGCCGAGCATGCGAAGCGCACGAAACTCGGTCATCCGCTCCGCCGAGTAGGAGTCGTCGACCCCGTATCGCGCGAAGTCATCCTCGAATGCGGGATGCACGATCACTTCGGCCTCCGGATCGCGGGAGATGCGCATGCGCAGGCGCGCCGGATCGCGAAAATCCTTTCGCTGCGGATACACGACGCGACGATAGCGGAGCCCCTGCTGATCGAACGAACGGCGCGCGATCAGCGAGAGCAGATTGATCGGCGCGAGACGGCTGAACCAGAGCGACGGATCGTACGGCAGCCGGACCTCGCGTATGCCGCGCTCCGCGAGAATGTCCGCGACGGCCGCGATGAGCCCGGGCACGATGTGAATGTGATGATGCCCGTCGAGGTACGAGGCGCGAACGCCGGCCGCATCGAGCCTGTCGAGCTGATTCCGCAACTCGGTGCGGATGGCATCGCGCAGCGCGGCGCGCGACGACCGGCGCGCGGTCATCCAGCGAAACAACAATCGCGCCGGAGTGCCGAACGGCTTCCCATGCGTGAGATTGAAGTGCAGACCGGTGTCGACGAGTCCGCGAAGCTCGTCGAGTGATTCCGTGAGATACGGTGCATCGGCGAGCATCGAGACGCGGCGCACGACACCGGCGCGGGCGAGAGCGACGATCGCGCGATTGACTCCCGGCGAGATGCCCCAGTCATCCGCGGTGATGGCTCGCGGCATCGCTTGCTCGCGGTAGTAACCGCGAACGTGCCGCCACCATAGCCGGGGCACGCCGAAGAAGATCGTCTCGAGCTCCTCGGCGATGCGACCGACCGTTTTCTCCTCGTATAGAAAGAGACGCTCCGGCAGATCGCGCTGCGCGTAGCCGAAGTCGGTCGCGATCAGCGCGAGCTCGAGATCGAAGAGAAAGCCGGGCGCGCTCTGCAGCGCGAACGCGGCCATCGCCATGCGCCGGCTGAGCGCCAGATTGCCCGCCGAGGTGTCGCGCGTCTCGATCGGCAGGAGCATGCGGACCATACGATTGAACGCTAGTCCATAGCGATGCCGCGCGTACACCTTCGGCAGCACGCTGACCGGAATGCGGAAGCGGCTCTCGCTGATGCGCCGGTTGGCGCGGACGAGCTCTGCTCCGTTCCCGAGCTCGTCGTACGCCCGTCCGAAGAACGCCGGATCGCACGGCTGCTCGGGATGAACGGTCAGCAGCACCCGGCCGCGTGAGCGCAGAAAGGCGTGGCGCAGCGCTGCCCCGCGCAGATCCCCCCCTTCCATCGGCGCAAGCACCCGCACCTCCGCACGATCGGTGCGCAACTCCGGTTCGGCGCCCGTGACGCCGGCGCCGTACGGGGCGACGATGACCTCGAACGAGCGTGGCCAACGCGCCGCCAGGAGCTCGAGAATCGGGTCGAGAACCTGTGGCAGCGGTCTTCCGCGGTGCGGAACCGAAACCGCCACGAGCAGCGATACCTCGAGCGACGGAACGCTCGCCGGCAGTTCATCCCACGGTTTCAGCACTCTGTTTTTCAGCGACGAACAACACGTCCGAGAAGAGGATGAAGCTGCACGGGACCGTTCGCACGCGAAAGCCGACGCGCTCGAGCGCTTCCTTCCAGCCGGCCGGCGAGCGGAAGTGCAGCCCCTTTTTCGATGTGTGGGTCAGGCCGGTCGACGTCATCGCCTTTTCCCAGAACCGGTTGAATGAGGAGGCGATCCCGCCGCGCGGCTCGACTTCGCGCACGAGCAGCGTGCCGCCCGGCCGGAGCTGGTCGTATGCGCGCACGAAGATGCGCACCTGCTCCGCCGGTTCGAAATAGTGCATGAGGTCGAGCAGCGCGATCGCATCGAACACACCCAGCGGCGGTTTCAGCAGGTCGCCCGTTGAGAACGCGACGAGGCGCTCCCCGTCGGCGGCGCGCGACGCGGCTCGAATGCGCCCGGCGTCGTGATCGATCCCGATGACCTCGAGAGCGGGAGCATGTTCGAGAGCCGCCAGCGCGAGGAGTCCGTGTCCGCACCCGAGATCGAGCACCCTGCCCTGCTTCGGGAGAAACGAAGCGATGCGCCCGTACGGAGTGAGGCGCCAGCGTGCAGCCACGAAGAGCCTCGTGCCGATCGGCGCCCAGTTGAATCGCGACAGGACGCTTCGCCTCAAGGCACCGCTCCATACGCGCGTCGCCGGTCCTGCCAGAAGATGCGCAGCAGCCAGTACACGGCCAGAGCGCTCTCGCGCAGAACGCGAACCGTGCTCTTCTCGCTGTTGAGATAGAGCGTGACCGAAAGCTCCTTCTGGCGGAAACCGCGTCGATGCGCGGTGAGAAAGAACTCGAGATCGAAGAAGAACCCGGGACACGTCTGATTGCCGAAGGCCGCTTCCGCCATACGGCGGCTCATCGCCTTCGCGCCCGCCTGCGTGTCGGTCGTCGCGATCGGCATCAGCAGCCGCACGAAGCGATTGAAGAGGACGCCGAGGCGATGGCGGCGATAGGCGAGAGGAAGAAGGCGCACCGGGATGTCGAACTGGCTGATCGGCATGCGGCGGTTACCGGTGACGAACTCCACTCCATTCGACAGCTCCTGCGACGCGCGCTCGAAGAAGTCGAGGTCGTACGGCAGATCGGCGTCGGTGAAGAAGAGCCAGTCGCCGCGCGACTGCGCGAACCCGCTGCGTAGCGCGGCGCCTTTACCGGGCGTTCCCTCATGCGTGCACACGCGCACGTTCGGCAATCGCCCGGCCAGCGCCTCCGCGACCGCGGGCGAGTCGTCGTGCCCGTCCGACGGCGACGGATTCGGGATCAGGATGATCTCGAACGAGTCGGCGAAGCGCTCGTGCAGAAAACGGTGCGCTTCGTTCACCGCGTTCTCGAGCGAGTGCCCCGAGCTCTTTGCCGGGATGAGGAGAGTGACCGCCAGCCCCTGTGTCACGCCGGCAGTGTAAAGGACTCACGTCATCCTGAGCCGCGAAGACGGCGAAGGATCTCGAAATGGCGAATCTGCGTCGTTCGAGATCCCTCGCTCCGCTACTAATGAGCAGCCGGGTCGCGCTACGTCACCCTGAGAGGCTGTGCATTTTGAGATCCTTCGCTGCGCTCAGGATGACGTGGGTCATATCCGCTCCAACGGCAGGCTTGCCGCTCGAGATGACGTGGTCACTCGAACCGCACCAACTGCACCGCCAGGACGCGCGGATCGCGATTGTGGATGGTCTCAGCGGGACGGAACGCGCGCTCCGATCGGAACGTCAGCTCCACATTCGAATTCCCTGGAACGTCGATCGTCAGCGCGGTCTGCCGTGCGGGCATCGCTCTCACCGCGGCGACCTCGCGTCCGTTCACTCCGATGTGCACGACGTTCTCCGACGGTGAGTCGTGCGGCATCCCAAACACGAGTGACGCGCGGTCGCCGTGCACGCGGGGCAGACGAATCGTCGCGTCCTGCGCCAGCCAGCGCCACTCCTCCCCTTCCGTGGTCCGCTCCAGACCATAAACGCCCCTCACCGGAACGAAGCGCTCGTTCGGGCGCAGCGGATCGAGCGTAACCTGATCGTAAAGATTTCGCGTCAGGCTTCGGTACGCATGGCTCGTCGGCCACGCGAACACCTTCGCTTCCGAAGAGCGCGAGCCTCCGTTCACGAAAAGGAACACGGGGACCTCCGGACTGTCCGACAGCTCCTTCATCGCGCGATCGATCGGCATCGAGCGGAATCGCGACATCAGATACTCCGCGTGCGGCCGAAGGTTCAGGTCGTACGCGATCACCGCCTGCGGAGGGAAGTTGAGGCTCGCGTACTCCGCCGCTGCGAACGGCGGCGATGGCCCGCGCGTGCGGGCCGCGATCAGCGGCCACACGTACACGAGCGACACGGCGGCGATGAGAACCGTCGCGATCAGCGGCAGCGAACGGACACGCGTGACATCACGGGTGAGGCCCAGGCCGGCCGCGATGAGCAGACAGAAGATCATCACGTGCGGGAGGCTGTAGCGAACGGCATCGGCAGGCTCCATCACCGCGAGCGCGAACGCGAGATGAATCGCGCCGAACAGCAGCGGGACGACCACCGCGACATTTCGGCGCCGAAACACAGCAACGACACCGAGCACGGCGAGCAGCAGAAGCGGTCCGGCGATGAGCTTCGGACCGAACGGATGACCGACGAACCACGCGATCAACTGTCCGACCGGGGCGGCGCCGCGCGACATCGACGCGTCATGCGCGGCAACGTACGACGCCTGATGCAGTTCCCATGCGACGAGCCGATTCCATCCGCCCGCGGCGAACATGAGCGGCAGAAACCACGCTGCGGAGAGAACGGTGAAGCTCGCGAGAGCGGCGACGATCTTGCGGCGATCGCGCGTCCAGGCGATCACGAGGAGGAACACCGGGAGAAGAGGAACTGCCAGTTGCGGGCGCACTCCGATCGTGGCGGAGGTCGCGAGGGCGAACGTCAGCGCCGCCGAGGTCGGCGGCGCCACACTGGCCGTCAGCAAAGTCGCGGTGTAGAGCGTCACCGCGAGGAACATCAGCGCCGCTGAGTCCGACAGCGGCAGGGTGAGATGCACGAGCGCGCCGGGCGAGAAGTAGAAGATCAGCGCGCCCGCGGCGCCGAGCATCGCATCGTCGGCGAGGTAGTGGCGGAAGGCGCGGGCAAGGAAGGCGCAGCCGACGGCGCAGGCGATCACGCTCAGCGCGACGAGGCCGCGAAATGCATCGCCGAAAAGAAACGCGAATCCCTTCGCCAGCCCGACGTAGAGCGGATACCCGGGCGGATGCGGGTGGGAGGCCCACGGATCGAACTTGCGCACCGCCGACGCGAAGAGCAGCTCGTCGAACTCCCAGAACGTCCGCGGCATCGTCAGGAGGCGCGAGATCAGGACGACCATCGCGCCCCCGATCTCGGGCCACCAGGATGAGTCCTGAGTGCTGAGTGCTGAGTGCTGAGTACTGGCCAACCTCGACCATCGTAGCGGAATGGCTTCACTCAGCACCCAGCACTCCGTACTCGGCACTCGTCGAGACTTGATATTCTTCACGGCCAAAGGAGTCATCCCGTGGCCAACTTTCCCGGCGTCGACTACATGGAAATCGATTCGCTCTTCTCCGAAGAGGAGCTGATGGTGCGGCAGACCGTTCGCGACTTCGTGGATGAGGAAGTCATCCCGATCATCGAAGAGGCGAACCGCGAAGAGAAGTTTCCCAAGCAGCTCATCCCGACGATGGCGGAGATGGGTCTCTTCGGCGCGACGATCAGCGACTACGGCCTGCCCGGTCTCAATCAGGTGGCGTACGGCTTGATCATGCAGGAGCTCGAGCGCGGCGATTCCGGCCTCCGGTCGTTCGCTTCGGTGCAGTCGGGTCTCGTGATGTACCCGATCTACTCGTACGGCTCAAAGGAACAGAAGGACCAATGGATCCCGAAGCTCGCGTCCGGCGAGAAGATCGGCTGCTTCGGGCTCACGGAGCCGGACTTCGGCTCGAATCCCGGCGGCATGCGGACCTATGCGCGCCGTGACGGCAACTCGTGGGTTCTGAACGGCGCGAAGGCGTGGATCACGAACGGATCGATTGCCGACGTCGCCGTCGTCTGGGCGAAGGTCGACGGCGTTGTGCGCGGCTTCCTCGTCGAGAAGGGAACGCCGGGCTTCAGCACGGCGTATCACATGGGCAAGTTCTCGCTGCGCGCGTCGGTCACGTCCCAGCTATTCTTCGAAGACTGCCGCATTCCGGCGGAGAACGTGCTGCCGGAGACGAACGGCATGAAGTATCCGCTGTCGTGCCTCACCCAGGCGCGCTACGGCATCGCATGGGGCGCCCTCGGCGCGGCGATGGGCGTGTTCCACACGGCGACCGAGTATTCGAAATCGCGAATCCAGTTCGGCGGCCAGCCGATCGCCGCGCATCAGCTCGTGCAGAACAAGCTGGCGTGGATGATCACCGAGATCACGAAGGGCCAGCTTCTCGCGCTGCAGATGGGGCGTCTGAAGGATCAGGGCAAACTGAAACCGCATCACGTCTCGATGGGCAAGATGAACAACGTGAACATCGCCCTCGAGTGCGCCCGCATGGCCCGCGACATCCTCGGCGCCAACGGCATCTCGGATGAGTATCCGGTGATCCGCCACATGCTCAACCTCGAATCGGTGAAGACGTACGAGGGGACGCACGACATTCACAACCTCATCATCGGCGAGGCGGTGACGGGCATCCCGGCGTACAACCCGCCGATGTCGGCACAGGCGGAGCGCGAGGCGACCGCGAAGCGAGAGAAGGAAGCGGCCAAGAAGTGACGTGCGCCTTAGCGCACGTCATCCTGAAGCGGCGAGCCATCAGCGAGCCGCGAAGGATCTCGCGCCTTAGCGCACGTCATCCTGAAGCGGCGAGCCATCAGCGAGCCGCGAAGGATCTCGCGCCTTAGCGCACGTCATCCTGAAGCGGCGAGCCATCAGCGAGCCGCGAAGGATCTCGCGCCGCCGGACCGGTGCTGAGTGCTGAGTACTGAGTACTGAGTGCTGAGTAACACCCTCCTGCGGGACTCAGGACTCAGGACTACCGCGAACGCGCGAAAGCTAGTCGTCGAGTCGATACAGCGTCACGTCGCGGAACTTCGAGACAGGCGTCCAGCGGCCGTGAAGGTGCCGCTGAAACTCGTCCATCGACACTTCCTGATCCGACAGCACGGCGAACCACTTCAAGCCGGCGTTACCCGCGTACGCGCGCAGGAGCTGGAAGCGGTCGTCGTCGAGCCGGTCCCATCGCGCCGTGAACCGGCTCTGGTAGAGCAGGAAGGAACCGCTCAGCACGCCGGAGACGACGATTGCGTCTCTGGGCAGGAGCGCAGCAGACCACTGCATCGCTCCCGTATAGACGCGCTGATCGTCATCGATCCACAGAACGCGCTTTCTGGTTCCGAACCGTACCGAGACGTAGATGACGACCGCGCACAGCGCGATTGCAGCCACGCTGGCGAGCGTTGCAGGCGTGAGATCGCGAATCAGGAAGAGTGTGCCGATGATCAGTGCGGGCGTCGCCGGGAGCAGGAAACGCGTGTACCACCACGCGTCGAACGGCCCGTAAAGACCATAGAAGACGATGAGCGAGAGGAACCAGCTCGCCAGCATCGCACGATGCCACGCGTCGGCGCGGCGATCGAGGATCACCAGCAGCCCGAGCGGAAACACCAGAGGCGTGAGCGTGCGCACCATCCAGCGGCTGTAGAAACCCAAGGCCTCGCCGAACCGGGTGAGCGACAGGACCTCGATCGGCGTTCCGTATCCCATGCGGAACGGATTGCCGTAGACGCCGGCGTTGAGGCACAACAGCAGAACGATCAGCGGGGCGGCCCCGATCGCCGCTCGTATCACCAGCGCACGGCGTCCGCGCATCGCCAGCGCGATCGGCAGCGCCAGAACGGCATTCGTCGGCCTCACCCAGAAGGCGATGCCCAACGCGATTCCGGCCGCGAGCGCAGACGGGAAAGCGTGCTTGTCCTCCGCTGCACTTCGCAAGGCGAACCAGATCGCCAGCAGAGCCCAGAACGTCGCCGGCACGTCGCTCATGACCTGCAGCGAGAGCAGCACGAATTGCGGTACCGCGGCCAGGATCGCCGCTGCCGCAACCGCGAACAACGGCGGCAGACCCAGCTCGCGGCTGACGAAGTACGTGAGGATGAGGCACCCGAGGGCCATGATCGGGGCGATGAGATATGGAGCGCGTTCCCATCCGCCGAAGAAGCTCGCCAGAAGCAGATGAACGGGCAGCCCCGGCGGATATGACGGGACCATGGTCCGAGTTCCTGCGTTGTGAAAACCAAGCGGCGTGAAGACATCGGCGAACGAACGATCGAGCTCGAGCGTGCGGAGAGGCTCGATCTCCACTCGCAGTCGTCCCGCGCGGAGCATCTTCGCTTCGCTCATGTACCCCGACTCGTCGGGACCGCCAGCGGCGAACGATGTGTTGCGGAACAGCAGGCTCGCGTACCAGACAAACACGGCCGCGAGAGCAAGAGCAACGATCGTTTTCACTGCGGCCAATCGTAACCGCGACCCGATGTCCTGCGGGACGGATCGTCGAGGCGAGGGGACAGATCGTCAACGGCACTTTCTGCTAGAGTTTGCGTCCGCAAATTCGGCCCACGGAACGGAGCGACATGGAATCCAGCCTGGAAATCGGCTTTCAGCGCGTCACGGAGAGAGCCGCCGTCGCCGCCGCGCGGACCATGGGCTACGGCAAGCGCAAATACTCCGATCAGGTCGCGGTCGAGGCGATGCGCGAAGAGCTCAATCGTCTCAAGATGCGCGGCTCGGTCGTCATCGGCGAAGGTGAGCGCGACAAAGCGCCGATGCTGTACGTCGGCGAGCCCCTCGGCCGCGGATGGACCGAGGGCGAGATCTATCCGGAAATCGACATCGCGGTCGACCCGCTCGAGGGAACGAATCTCTGCGCGACCGGCGCTCCGGGATCGATCGCCGTCCTCGCCGCGTCGGAAAAGGGCGGTCTGCTGAACGCGCCCGATGTCTACATGGACAAGATCGCGGTCGGACCGACCGCGGCGAAGCACGTCGACCTGAAGCACTCCGTCCAGGAGAACCTCAACCAGATGGCGGAGGCGTTCAAGCGCGACGTCGACGAGCTGACGATCATCGTGCTCGATCGCGACCGCCATCACGATCTCGTCGCGCAGATCCGCGAGGCCGGAGCGCGCATCAAGCTGATCACGGACGGCGACCTCTCCGCCGGCATCTCAGCGGCAGTGCGCGGCACCGGAATTCACGGCGCCATGGGGATCGGCGGCGCGCCCGAGGGCGTCCTCACCGCGGCGGCGATGCGCTGCCTCAACGGACGGATGCAGGGCCGTCTCAAACCGCTGGAGAAGTGGCAGGAAGAGCGCCTGAAGCAGATGGGCTACACCGAGGGCAACAAGATCTACGACACGAGCGATCTCGCGTCGGGCGACGACATCGTCTTCTGCGCGACCGGTGTGACGGATGGAGATCTTCTGCGCGGCGTCCGGTTCTTTGGTGGCGGCGTGCGTACGTCGTCGCTGTTCATGTCGCTGAAGTCGAACACGATCCGCTTCATCGACACGATCTTCCGCGAAGAGGGCTCCGACCTGGCGGTCAGCTTCTCGTAGCCGGACCTGTCAGGCTGCTGGCAAAAGGAGCGCAGGCGCCTCGCTCACTTCGCGGGCATGAGATTGCGGAACGGACGCGGCATCGGCGCGGTGAAGGTCATGCGTTTTCGCGACGTCGGATGGGTGAATCCGAGGTTCATGGCGTGGAGGCCGAGACGGCCGAGAGGATTGACGGTGCTTCCATACAACTGATCGCCGACGACGGGGTGTCCGGCCTCCGAGAGATGCGCGCGGATCTGATTCTTTCGCCCCGTCTCGAGCGTCACCTCGAGCATGCTGTAACGATCCGAAACCTCGACCGTTTTGTAGTGTGTGATCGCGACTTTCGCATCGGGATGCCGCTTCACGCTTTCCATCCGAAGGTTCGGCCGTTCGAGCAGATTCGATGCGATCGTTCCCGACGGCGGGTTCATCTTCCCCTCGATGATCGCGACATAGATGCGGTCGATGTCATGCGCCGCGAATTTCTCTTTCAGCACTTCGCGCGCCTTGAAGTTCTTCGCGAACACCAGGACTCCCGACGTGTCGCGGTCGAGGCGATGGACGACATGAACGTTCCCCGCGCCCTTCTGCCGCAGGTATTCATTCAAGAGAGCTTGCGCGGTGTTCTCACGCTCGCGCTCGGTCGCCACCGTGAGGAGACCGGTTGCTTTGACCACGACGATGACGTCATCGTCCTCGTGCAGCAGCGTCAACGACGGCGGAAGCGTCACCGCCTCGGCCCGCGAAAGGACGATCACCTCATCGCCGGCCGACAAGGCCCGCCTGGCGTCGATCTCGGCCTCGCCGTTCACGCGGACTCGCCTGGCCTGCAGCATCTGACGCAGCGTCGTGCGTGACGAGTCGGGATAAAGCTGAGCCAGCAGATCCAGAAGAGGTCCTGCGTCCGTCACTGTTGTTCTCACGGCCTAAGCATAGAATCAGACGGAGGAGCTTCCTATGGAATACAAGATTCTCGGCGACGTCATGCAGGCGCTGCAACTCGAGCTGCGGCAGGGCGAAGAGATTTACGCCGAAGCGGGGTCGATGCTCTACCTCGGACCCGGAATCGATCTGCAGGCGCGCATGCAGGGCGGGCTCATGAAAGGCCTCATGCGCAAGTTTCTGGCCGGCGAGTCGCTCTTCATGAGCGTGTTCCGCTGCTCGACACCGACCGGCAAGCTCGCGCTCGCCAATCCCATCGCCGGGAAGATCATTCCGATCGAGCTCCGCGGCAACACGATCCTGGCGGAGAGGAACGCGTTTCTCGCGGCGATCGGCAACATCGATCTGTCGATCGCATTCACGAAGCGATTCGGAGCGGGACTCTTCGGGGGCGAAGGGTTCATCCTCCAGAAGATCAGCGGACAGGGAATGGTCTTCCTTCACGCCGGCGGTAACATGGTCGAGTTCAACCTCGCGGCGGGCGAACAGTTGCGCGCCGACACAGGCTGCATCGTCTCGATGGCAGAGACGGTCGCTTACGACATCCAATTTGTCGGAGGATTCAGCAACGCACTGTTCGGCGGCGAGGGCCTCTTCTACGCGATGCTGACCGGACCGGGCCACGTCGTTCTGCAGACGCTCCCGTTCAGCCGCTTCGCGAATCGCATCGCCGCCGCGATCGGCGGCCGTCGCGACGAAGCAAAGGGCCTCGGCGGCGTTGCCGGCAAAGCGATCGGCAACCTGATCTCGGGGGACTGAGCGGAGTGCGGCGGCCATGTCGTTTTTGTCAGTAGCTCTTGGCTCTTAGCTCTTGGCTCTTGGCTCTTAGCTCTTAGCTCTTGGGACGCACAAACTTAGCGGATCCCAAGAGCTAAGAGCTAAGAGCTAAGAGCTAATTCGCGCTCTACACGCCGGCGTCGCGGCGCTCTTCCTCATCGAAGAGCCGCTGAAGCCGCGCGGTGATCTCGCCGCGACGGCTGCTGCCGATGATGCGGCCATCGAGCTCCGTCACGGGCATGATGCCCTGCGTCGTACTGGTGATGAATGCTTCGTCCATGTGGAACAGCTCGGCCTCGCGGAGCGGCAATTCATCGACGGGAAT
>Ga0210377_10001083_pt1 | contig 25334 bp, 20 predicted proteins | sample PLM4_65_b1redo_FD_155480 | JGI IMG/M metagenome (GOLD analysis project Ga0210377, IMG submission 155480) | Groundwater sediment microbial communities from an aquifer in East River, Colorado, USA - PLM4_65_b1 redo | ecosystem: Environmental > Terrestrial > Soil > Riparian zone | place: USA: East...
AACCAACGATCTGACCCAGATGACCTATGGTTACTCACGCGATGATGCAGAACGCAACTTCCTGATCACCTACCAGGAACAGGGCATCCTCGAGAAGAATCCCTTCCAGACCATCGATCGTGATGGTGTGGGCAAATTGATGGATTGGGCAATCGCTGAAGGCCGCAAAACCCGTCCCAACCTTGAAGTTGGTATCTGCGGTGAGCATGGCGGCGACCCAAATTCCATTGAATGGTGTCACATCATCGGAAACAACTACGTTTCATGCTCACCGTTCCGCGTACCGATCGCACGTCTCGCTGCGGCACATTCCGCTTTGAAACACCGTCCGGTAAAGAAGACGGTTGCAGCAAAAAAGAAAGTAACAGCAAAGAAGCCAACCACCAAGGCGAAGGCAAAAACCGTAAAGAAGAAGTAACAACAAAGAAGGGCGCACTTTGAAAGTGCGCCCTTCTACTATTAAAATTACTTATGGTTTTTAGACTTGACAAACTTGAAAGTGTTTAGCAATTGGGGCACTGCAAATCCCACGCTGGCCAAATATTAAGCTGGTTAAATTGTTCGTGTGATATTTCTTTATAGTAGGTAAACGGGCTATATAGTTGAAACACAATAACAATACAAACTAATAAAACCACCATGAGGCTGGTTTTTATTTTCTGAGAGACCGACTTGGTTTCTTCAATCATCAAGCCGAAAAGTATTACGCCGATTATCAGTGGTGGCAAATAGTGATACAAGTACATTACCCGGGATATCATAGCCACTGAGATCATATAAACCCAATAAAGCAGTACGAATGGATAGAGCCGCTGTCGCTGAATATTATTCAAAAACCGAAATAAGGCATCTGCAATAACACTAGCAATCGCAGCAACAACACCTATTAATGAAACCAACCAAGTTACAGGGTTCCCAATCAAATAGATAATCTTAACGTGCCCTGACCCACTCTCCCATCTATATGAAATAGCACGTCCCCCAAACGGCCAAAAATACCAGGGACTACCAATTTCATCTGGCTTGCTCAAATCAAGAGATGGGACATTCTTATGATATTCAAACATATAATGATATGCATCCGTTACCTCAATCCAAAATCTCTGAAACGGATTGGGGCTGTAGGTCCCTTTTATTATTTGTAAATGCAATTCTGAAATAGGATCATTGAAATTCTCCGGGGGAATTCGCAGGAAGGAAAAATGAATTTCCCACACTAATATAAAAACCATTGTGAACGCCAATCCAATTATCACAAGGAATTCAATGATCCTCTCTTTACTTCCTGCTAGCCACAACTTGTACAAATAAAATGGGACAACAATCAACACGAACATTCCAGTGAACTTAACCATAAAGGCTGCACCGGCAACAATTCCAAACAATATCCAAACAATTCGTTCTTTAAGTCTCGGGGTCCTTTCCCGTGATTGTAACCATACGAAGCATAAGATTGTTGCCAAACAGAATGAGATCAAAATACTATCAGTTAATGCAAAACGGGACTGAGTCAATAACGCATTGTCAAGTAGAGGCGCCAATGCAGTAAACAATGCTATCCATTCATTGGAAGTGAGAATCAAGACAATGCCAAAGACTAATATGGGATTGATCGTCCCAAAAAGCGCAGGGAATAAGCGATATCCACTTATATCAATGTTTTTTGGCCAATCTTCCTCAATTCTACTCATATGAACAAATTCATTGGACGGATCATGTGGATGAAGGACAACTTGCCCGAGAGCAATGAACAGGCGTCCCAAGGGAGGGTGTGAATCCTGGAAAAAAACTCCATTAATGTATGATTGAGTATTGGGAATCAAATATGTTTCATCAAAAACAATCGATCGCGGATACCCAATATTCGGGATCAACAGAAATATACCAAGGAGTCCCAAAACTAAAATAATCATATGTTGACGCCAACGAGAAGATGGGTCAATCCACGAATGAGTAAAAGTGAGAACAGACCAGAATAGTGATTTCAAAGCTATCCTCCCCCCGAACTTGTTTAAATTTACAATGGTCTCGTCTGATAAATTATCGATACGCGAGACCATCATAGAAACTTAAACCCAAATATTTGTTTGTATGTCATCGCAACAAGACATCAATGTTTCTTGCATATGCCTGGCGATTCTTCTCCTCCTTGACCTGGGGGAGGACAATCTTGGATTCCGTGCTCAAAACTACTGTTACTGCTTGAACTACTGCTGGTAGAACTACTGCTGGTAGAACTGCTGCTGGTAGAACTGCTGCTGGTAGAACTGCTACTGCTCGAACTGCTGCTGGTAGAACTGCCACTGCTCGAACTGCTGCTGCCCGATCTGGTGTTACGGTTATTATTATTGTTGTTATTGTTGTTATTGTTGTTGTTATTGCTACATGGGGGTGGTTGCACACAAGCCAATGTAACATCCCCCTCATAAATCATTGGGGGCTGATCGGACGATTCTACTCTTAACTCATAGACATCACCAATGTTGCCATAAAAGACTTGATTCTCAATAAACGCAAAGCCGGGAATAATATAGGGAGGTTTACCATTCAAAGGAGTAATCTCAATTTTTGCCATAATTTTGTTATCTTGCGCACAATAACACTCAACACGGACATCGACATTAAGTTGAAGGGTGGACAATGACTCGGCTCCCGTGTTCGGTATTATGACAACCCCAAACGGAACTTCTTTGGGCGCTGACGGTTCTACAGGCGCAGATGCCACAGGCCCGCCACAACTAATAACTAACAATAAAATCATAGAAATTAACAGTTTCATTTGATTAGTATGTGAATGGATAGGGCTGGTATGCATAGATTCCTCCCTTTTTGGGAAATTAGACTATTTTTGTCAATGGTAAGATTGTACTTCTGACAAAAAGAATAAGCAAGGGTTAATTGATAAATGACTCGACACTTTGAAACCCCGAATCTAGCATAATGCAATATCATGGATAGTCGTTGCTTCAAGGGCCGTAAAGTATTTGCAATAAATATGCTTGACAGCCACTCCGCCAAGTATCTGATACATCAAATTTGTTTTTGCGAATATAATTATCATAGTTTCTAATATTTCATTGGCAAAAGGAAAATATTATGCCTAATTTTACTGGACATACCTTGGGTCGTTATCGAATCCTAAAGATATTGGGCGAGGGTGGTATGGCTACAGTATATGAAGCCCAAGATACAAGTCTTGAGCGAACTGTGGCCGTAAAAGTTATTCGTACAGATCTCTTCAACCCCCAACTTTCTAAAGAAGAAATGTTACAGCGGTTTCGTCGGGAAGCCAAAATCTTAGCAAAACTTTCACACCCGAGCATTGTAGATATCTTGGATTACGGAGAGCACAAAGGAATTCCCTATTTTGTAATACAAAATGTTCCCGGTGGCACACTTAGACAAAAAATGGGACATCCTACTTTTTGGCAATATGCTGTAAAATTCTTGCTCCCGATAGCTCGTTCATTAGACTATGCTCACAATCAGGGTGTTATGCATCGTGATATAACGCCATCCAACATTTTACTTAACGAAGCCGGAGAGCCTGTACTGAGTGATTTTGGTTTAGCAAAATTACTGGAAACTATAGTTCCAATTACCGAGACAGGAATGACCATAGGTACTCCTGGCTATATGCCTCCCGAGCAGGCAATGGGCAAAAAGGTAGATAAACGCGCTGACGTATATGCATTTGGAGTTGTTTTGTATGAAATGATAACAGGACGTAAACCATATTCAGCAGATAACTCAGTAGCTATTTTATATCAACAGATTAACTACCATTTGCCTAGTCCTAGAGAGATTATTCCTGACCTGCCTGAAGGCATCGAGAAAATCCTCCATAAAGCTCTGGCCATAGAGCCTGAAGATCGTTATCAAGATATAGGAACCATGGTACTAGCGCTAGAAAACCTACTGGCAGAACAAACTAAGCAAGCTTTCATACCTATTAAACATTCATCAGCCGAAATGCAGAAAATGCCACTTGGATCTGAACCGAGTATTGGAGACGTCAAATCCTCCTCAAAATCCATGAAAACTCAGGTCAAAGTTGCAATAATAGGCGTCGCCGCCACTATTCTTGTCACAATCATCGGCTCAACAACAGGAATTATTACTACAATAATTGGTTCCCCATGGGTGGCATCAATACTTACTCCAAAGGTTACGCATACAATAGCACCAATTTCCACAATCAACAGCCAAGAACTAGCAGCTACATCCTCTCCATTAGTACCTAGTCCATTACCGTCGTTTACTGACTTAACAGCGACTTCAACCAAATCCACTGTTCCAACACTAACTACTCCTGTCCCCACAGAAACTAAAATTCATGGGGCCCTAATGCGGCTTGTACAAAAAGGTAATTTCATAATGGGTTTCAACGCAACCGAAGCATTCACCGAGTGTGCAAAATATCGTTCCGACTGCTTGCAAAGCCGATTCGTTGATGAACAGCCTCCTCATATAATTTCTCTAAATTCTTATTACATCGATAAATTTGAGGTTACCAATGCTCTTTACAGAGATTGTGTTAATGCAGGAATATGCCAATCACCTAAAGAGAGTATTTCCTCAACACATTCCAGCTATTACGGAAATTCAAAATTTGATAACTTTCCCGTTATTTATGTGGACTGGAACATGGCAAGGACATATTGTGAATGGCGCGGAGGGCGTCTGCCCACTGAGGCAGAGTGGGAAATAGCTGCACATGGTGCGGATGGTCGCACTTATCCTTGGGGTGAGGGACTAGATTGCGATCACGCAAATTACGGAAAAATTAGTAATACCTGTAAAGGTGATACCACTGCTGTTGGGAGCTATGATATCGGACAGAGTCCTTATGGCATTTATGATATGGCAGGAAATGTAAGTGAATGGGTAGCAGATTGGTATCAATATGATTACTACACAACACTTGGAAGTCAATCTTTCAATCCACAGGGCTCGACTACAGGTGATGCTCGCGTATTGAGAGGTGGATCATGGAGCCCTACCAATTTTGACGTTCGATCGACTAATCGTGATGGATACGGCGAAACATTTGCTACCGACTTTATTGGTTTTCGTTGTGCACTAACACCGTAAAAAGTCTTGTAGGTTCAACAAGATAAAGAAGAAGGGCACACTTTCAAAATGTGCCCTTCTTCTTTTATCAATTGAACTTGCGTTTATCGAACGTTGATCACTTGTCCAACATAGATCAGGTTGGGATTCTTGATATTCGGGTTTAGAGAGATCAAGTTGTCCACGGTCGTGCCGAACTTGCCGGCGATGATCCTGAGCGTATCGCCTTTCTGAACAATGTAACTCGATACACCCGCAGGGATGGTGATGGCCTGCCCGACGTAGATCAGGTTCGGATTGGTGATCTTCGGGTTGACCTTGAGGATCTCATCCACGGTCGTGCTGAATCGTGAGGCGATATTTCGCAGGGTATCACCCTTCTTTACATAGTAGGTCTGACCTCCAGATGGGGGTGGTGTGGTCGGCGGAGGAGTCCCAGGCCCGGTCACATAAATCGTCAAGTGCTGACCCTCGTAGATCAGGTTGACATTCTTGATGTCGGGGTTATGCGCCACGATTAAATCCACAGTGGAGCCAAAGCGGGATGCCAAGCCTTTCAAAGTATCTCCACGCGCGACGATGTAGATCAGGTAACCACCATCTGTGCCCAGAATTGTGCCTGGTAGAAGCAGGACCTGGCCCGGGAAGATCAAGTTCCCATTGCCAATCTCGGGATTTGCCCTTTGGATGGCCGAGACTGTCGTGCCACAGCGATCCGCGATCTTGCGCAGGGTGTCACCGCTGACAACGGTCACGCTTGTGCCGCACCCAGCCGCGAATGCAGAGCTTGTAGATGCGAACATGGCGAGCAACATTGCCACGATGACGAAGGACTGTAAAAGTTTTTTATTATTCATCGAAACCTCCATTTCGTATAAAACCATGTGTAGGATGATTTTCGAGACAAAAAAGTTCCACAGCAAATCCCCCTACCAAATTCCTATTCTCGCATCTCAAAACCCTCCGGACTTTCCGCATAGACGCCGCGCATTTCCTCGGGCAGGGCTTGCGCAAGGTTGAACATCAAGCGATCTGTCAAAGCAAGCGGATTTTCACCCGGCCTGGGCATCAGAGGAGGAAGAATTTTGATCTGGACGAGCGTCCGGCGCGGGAACCGTTTAAAGAAACGGTCCAACCCGGTAACCGCCATTGGCAAAATGGGACAATTCGCCTCGATCGCCAATCGGGCTGTTCCCGTTTTAGCGACCGCCGGCCCCTCCCTTTCGAGCGCGTCCCCTCGGGGAACATGCCAAGCGCCCGGCCATGATTCAACACCTTCGCCGCGTGACCTTCCCCGCGTGGCGCATCGCCCATTAATCCTTCTCGCCACGTTTGACATGGAAAGCGCACAAAGCTTATCAGCGCGCGGCGCTGGGGCGTGTCAGCGAAGTAAAATTCCTTTTTATCACGGGGATCAGGTTCAGACTGTTGTTCTGAGCTTGTCGAAGGCGTCGCGAGAGGCGTTGAGTCCATCGGCAATCCGGTCAGCGAAAGTGGATTATACTTACAAAAATCATCAGTCCACGAATGGGGATTTCGTGATACTGGTAATAACACCTGGAGAACAAAATGGACACTATCATCGAAAGTATCTCTGCACTGGAAATCCTTGATTCGCGCGGCAACCCCACTATCGAAGTGGAAGTCGCGCTGGCTGACGGTTCATGGGGACGCGCGGCTGTGCCTTCCGGCGCATCCACCGGCGTGCATGAAGCCTTGGAATTGCGCGATGGCGACAAAAAGCGCTATCTCGGCAAGGGCGTGTCGAAAGCGGTTGCGAATGTCAACGGCGTGATCTCTGACGATCTCTTCGGCTGGGATGCGGCGGAACAAAAAGCGATTGACGCGGAACTGCTCGCGCTCGACGGAACACCGAATAAATCCAAACTCGGCGCGAATGCAATTTTGGGCGTAAGCCTTGCGGTTGCCAAAGCCGCGGCAAATTCAATGGGCTTGCCGTTGTATCGTTATCTCGGCGGTGTGTACGCGCATGTGTTGCCTGTGCCGATGATGAACATCCTGAACGGCGGCGCGCATACCGCGTGGCAGTCCACCGATATGCAGGAATTCATGGTCATGCCATTCGGCGCGCCAACCTTTGCCGAAGGCGTGCGCTGGGGCGCGGAAATCTATCACGCGCTTAAGTCTGTGCTAAAAGAAAAAGGATATGCGACTCTCGTAGGCGATGAAGGTGGATACGCGCCCGCTTTGAAAGCCAATAATGAGGCCATCGAAGTCATCCTCGCAGCGATCGAAAAAGCTGGCTTCAAAGCCGGTCGCGGCAAGGACGTTGCCATCGCGCTCGACCCTGCCGCTTCTGAGCTGTATGAAGAAGATTCAAAAACGTACAACCTCCGCAAGGAAGGCAAGAAACTGACCGGTGAACAGATGGTTGAGTTCTGGACGAAATGGGTTACCGATTACCCCATCGTGTCCATTGAAGACGGGCACGCACAAGATGACTGGGCATCCTGGCAATTGATGACTAAACAGCTGGGCGGCAAGATCCAGATCGTTGGCGATGACTTGCTGGTGACGAATCCTGAACGCGTGCGCAAAGCTATCAAGGAGAATGCGGCGAATGCATTGCTCGTGAAAGTGAACCAGATCGGTTCCCTCACCGAAACCATCGAAGCCGTGGAAACCTGTCACCGCGCGGGCTGGAGAGCGGTCACATCGCATCGCTCCGGCGAAACCGAAGATGCCACCATCGCTGATCTCGCAGTGGCACTCAACACCGGTCAGATCAAGACCGGTGCGCCCGCCCGCTCGGACCGTGTGGCAAAATACAATCAGTTGATCCGCATCGAAGCGGAACTGGGCGATACCGCCAGATACGCAGGTTGGGAAGCACTGAGATAAACAGAAACGCTCCTTCGGGGTCTGAGACCCCGAAGGAGTAAATTTTTATGGGAGGGCTTGATGTCCAAAACGGAAGATATTAATCGATACTTTGCGAATCGACAAAAAGAAATTGACGGGGCGGCTTTATATCAGGTATTAGCGGATACAGAAAAACAACCACAAATGGCGGAAGTCTATCGCAAGCTGGCGGCAAGCGAAGAGAAACATGCCGCGACTTGGGAAAAGAAACTGGAGGAACTTAAAGTTTCCATCCCGCCGCGCAAACCAACTTGGCGCGCCGCGACCATGATCTGGCTGGCAAAACGCTTTGGTCCGCAATTTGTTTTGCCGACCATTACCAGCAACGAAAAAGCGGACAGTCAAGCCTATGATGGTCAGCCTGATTCTGAGGCGAGTGAATTTTCACTGGATGAAAAATCGCACGCACGTCTGCTTGCAGTTGCGTCCAATTCAACCGGCGGCATGTCCGGCGGAACCGTCGCACAACTCGAAGGACGTCATAAAGCAGGTGGCGGAAATGCCTTACGCGCGGCAGTGCTCGGCGCAAACGATGGGCTCGTATCCATTCTGAGTCTCACCATGGGTGTTGCGGGCGCGACCAACTCCAGACCCGATATTTTGATCGCAGGTTTGGCGGGAGTCCTTGCAGGTGCAGGCTCGATGGCGTTGGGCGAGTGGCTCTCGGTGCAAAGTTCGCGCGAACTATATGAACATCAAATCAAAATTGAGGCTGAAGAGATCGCGGCAAACCCCGAAGAAGAACAGGAAGAACTGGCTTTGATCTATCAGTCCAAGGGCTTGCCGGAAGATCGCGCAAAAGAGATGGCTTCTCACATGATGGCTGATAAGGGTAATATTCTCGATACGCTTGCCCGTGAAGAATTAGGAATTGATCCTGAAGAACTCGGCGGCTCGGCATACGAAGCCGCGTTCACATCCTTCTTCCTTTTTGCATTCGGTGCTTTCTTCCCAATCCTGCCTTATCTGATTTGGAGCGGGACAACAGCCATAATACTCAGCCTGGTCGTAAGTGCGATTGGCTTGTTCATCATCGGCGCGGCGATCACGCTAATGACAGGGCGAAGCGTTTGGTTCTCCGGCACAAGACAGGTCTTGGTGGGCATTGTTGCCGCCGCCTTGACCTATGGCATTGGTAAATTGATCGGCGTATCCTTGGGATAAAAAATCGTCCCGAAGATTTTGAACCTTCGGGACGTTCTTCTAAATCTTATTGGCATATTTATCCGCGAACAGCGCGGGCTGTCCGCCGGTGTGCCAGAACAACACAGTTTCATCCTTTTTGAAAAATCCCTTGCGTATCAGATCGATCATCCCTGCCGCGGCGCGCCCCGTGTAAACCGGATCAAGCAACAATCCTTCATACTTCGCAAACAATTGGACTGCTTCGCGCTCCGCGTCGGTCAACACGCCGTAGCCTGCCGCGCAATAATCGGCATTTGCGGACACATCGGCCGTGGTGAACTCGATCCGCTCCCCCAACTTTTCACTCGCGTCAGATGCCAGTTTGGAAACATGACTCTTCAACCATTCTTCCGATTCATCGATGCTGATTCCCAAAACCTTCCCCTTGAATCCAAACACGCGTTGACCCAATACAAGTCCCGCATGCGTTCCACCTGAGGATGTGCCGAAGACAATCCAATCCGCATGGATATTCTGTTTCATGAACTCTTCCATCGCAAAAGCGTATCCCAACGCGCCCGTTGGACTCGATCCGCCATACGGGACAAGATAGGGTTTCCTACCCGCGGCAATAGCTTTGTCGTATGTCTCTTGTAATACCCGATCACGATCTTTACGATCTGTAACCGTCACGATCTCCGCACCAAACATCTGGTCGAGTATTAAATTCGCGGATGGATGTTCGGGCATTTCACCACTCAAAACGAGTATGCAGTCGAATCCAAAGCGCGCCGCTGCTGCGGCAGTTTGGCGACAGTGATTGGATTGGATCGCGCCGCCGGAGATCAAAGTTTGCGCACCCTGGTCACGTGCCTCTGCAACAAGAAATTCCAATTTGCGAGTCTTGTTGCCACCGAAGGCGAGTCCGGTCTGGTCGTCGCGCTTGATCATTAAACGGGGGCCACCTAAAGTCTCCGAAAGACGCGGGAGGTCTTCGATGGGGGTTGGGAGATGGGCAAATCGCAAACGAGAAACCTGCTTCATGGTCAACTCCTTCTTGTTGAATGAGGTAATTTGTAATTGGTAATTACGCCCCAAGATTCTGTTTTGTACGCGCCTTGCCTTTTGAACGCATCACATCCAGCATGCGTGGAATGATCTCTGAATACATCTTATACCAAAGCGGACTGGGCGCAAAGTCCCAAGCGCCAAGTGTGCGGACAACTTTTCCGCCAAGTCCTTCCTTGAAACGATACACACCCCACATGGAATCACTTTCATCGAACACCTCCGGCGCGCCCCACAGATCGTATACTGTGCATCCCTTTGCCTTCGCGCGTTTCATCGCTTCCCATTGTAAAAGATATGCCGGCATCTTTTCGCGATGCACGTCACGCGACATGCCATACACATAATACGCGCGCCCTGCAAAATAAAAGACAAAGATTGCGGCGACGGGTTCACCATCCACCTCGGCGATTAGGGGTTCGGCGGAAGGAGATTGGAGATTAGAGACTAGAGAATTAGAGATTGGAGAATTGGCTTTCGGCATGAAGGTCTCCCAGGCGGTTTTGTAATAGCCTTGATCGCGAATCACAAACCCGTCACGGACGGATGTTTCAGCATACATTTTATAAAGGCTACTTAAATCCCCCAGCTTGCCTACGCGCAGAGTTACACCTTTCTTCTCAGCCAAGCGGATGTTGTAGCGTGTCTTCTGCTTCATCCGCGAGAGAAGTTCTTCCTCAGGTGGATTCAAATCGATCAGGACTGTATTCTTGAATTGGATTTGGTCGGACGCATACTCCCACCCCCTTCGCTTCAACTCGGATATCACTGTCTGTCCGCCGTTATCAATAACATCAGCTTCACTTGAAGGAATTCCCGTTCCCAGTACAAGATCGGGATCCATTTTCAGGAAGATCGCGCCCTGTTTCTTTGCAAAGAATTGCAAATCATTGAGCACGCGATTTCGCAGAGCCTCGTTCGACCAATCGAGCAATGGACCTTTCGGCGCGTAAAGAATGGAAAGGCGGGCAGCAAATCCATTGCGGAGGATTTGGCGTTTTAAAACCAATGCAGCGGCAGAGGGAGGAAAGACGAAAGAAGAAAGACGGCTGGGATCAGTCTCAACTTTCATTTTGCCTCGGTCATCCCAAGCAATATAAACAGGTTGCCAGCCATACTTTGCCTTCACCTGTCCCCATTCGTAGGTCTGGAGGAAGTGTGGATTGGGAAGTTTCGAGATGATCGAATTCCAGATATTACTTTCCACTATTTATTCCCTGTTCCCGATAAATCGCAAATACGCCCAATACAACAACGGATTATAGACTCGATCCATTGCCTGTGCTGCGCGTTTGACGCGTAGCGCACCGCCGAAGCCGCGTTTGAAGCGATAGACACCCCACAGTCCATCGCGGCGCGTCTCGAAATTGGCTTCGAGCGTTGCTTCGTCTTCATCAGGCACACCCCAGAGATCGTACTCTTCACAACCGCGCGCTTTTGCCCATTTGATGGCTTCCCATTGCAGGAGGTAGGTGGGCATACGGTTACGTTCCTCATCCGTGGAGGCGCCATACAAATAGTAAGCGCGCTTACCGTTGCGAGCGACAAATAACGCAGCGAGCTGTTTGCCTTCGTATTCTGCGACCAAAATTTCACCCTGGCCTTTGGGATGGAACAACTCATACACACGTTTGTAATAATCCAGCGAATGGATTCCGAATCCGTCGCGCCCGCCTGTGAGGAGCATCATTTGGTGAAAGGATTCGATATCATCCCACGGGCGGACGGTCACGCCTTTTTTCTCGGCGAGGCGGATGTTGTAGCGTGTCTTTTGTTTCATGCGAGCGAGAATCTCTTCGTCGCTTCCACGAATGTCAACGATGATAGTGCGAGGAGGTTGGATGTTATGTTTGGAAAGGATGAACGCTTCGCGTGAAGGATGAAGGATGAATTCGTAGTCCCACGAATCGGGTTCGAGTTTACAGAAGATGGCACGATTTTTTCGGCAGACATCATCTATTTCCTTCCAAAACTGATCACTGACAAACTGATCACCGATTACTGGCTTGGGAATATAGCCAATCGTGAACCCAAGTGGCAGTTTGCGAAAAAGAATCTGCGCCCCCGCCTCCCCATTGACAACGCGTACAGGCTTCCACCCAAATGCGGACTTCAACTCACCCCATTCGCCTGTTTGCAGGAGATGGGCGTTGGGGTGTTGGGAGAGGAATTGGTTCCAGTCAGTGAGGGAGATGATGGGCATTTTTTATATTCGGTGGTCAAGTAGGGCAAAGCCCGTATCGAGACCACCTGTTACAAGAATGATTTTGATGGTTACAAGTTGGTCTCGATACGCCCCGACGAACACGGGGCTACTCGACCAACGAAGAGTACTCAAATTATTGATGTTATATCCGAGTGCGGCGTTTCGCGGATGGAGGAACCGGGGATGAGTTCATCGAGCAATGTAGTAATCGCACCGGTGTCCGCGGAGTGGCAAAGGGCGGAGAGTGAGTCAATGGCTTGAAGCAGGTTGAGGCTTGGAGAGGAAGCGTCTACATCGAGGCGGAAGATATCCGGATGCAGGGTTTTCGCAAGAGGAGTCCCTTCATCCCAAAGTTCCTCTGTGAGCTTTTCGCCTGGGCGAATCCCAGTGTATGAAATTTCGATATCACGATGAGGCTCAAGCCCGGAGAGTCGGATGAGGTCCCCGACAAGATCAAGAATGCGGACCGGTTCGCCCATGTTGAGGACAAAGGTCTCGCCGCCGTTTTCCATGGATGCGGCCTGCAAAACGAGATATACCGCTTCAGGGATGGTCATGAAGAAGCGATACATATCGGGATGTGTGACCGTGACAGGACCACCATTTGCGATCTGTTGTTTGAAGATGGGAATGATGGAACCGCGACTACCAAGCACATTTCCAAAGCGGACAACTGTGAAGGCGCGTCCTGTTTTGTGCGCGGCTTCGAGAACGATCATCTCCGCCAGACGTTTGGTCGCCCCGTAAATGGACGTTGGGCGAACCGCCTTATCGGTTGAGATCAAAACAAATCGTTCAACATTGTGATCGAGCGCGGTTCGAACAACATTGTGCGTACCCAACACATTGTTCGTGATGGCTTCGACGACATTCACCTCCATCAATGGGACATGTTTGTGCGCCGCGGCATGGAAGACAATCTGCGGCTGATGCTCGTTGAAAATTTGTGCGAGTCTTTCAGAGTTGCGAACATCAGCAATGACAGGTGAAAGCAAATGGTTTGGATAATCCTGCCCCAATTCGAGAAGGATCTCAAAGATACTGTTTTCGCCATGCCCGAGCAAAACAAGTTCAGCAGGATTACGGCGCGCGATCTGACGACACAATTCACGCCCAATGGAACCACCCGCGCCTGTGACAAGCACACGCTTGCCTTCCAGCGCCGCGCCAACTGCTTCATCGTTGACGCGCACAGGCTCCCGGCGCAGGAGGTCGATGATATCCACTTCACGCAGACGGTTCACGCTGACCTTGCCGCCGATCAATTCATAGATGCCCGGCATGGCGCGCGAAGGTATCCCTTTGAGCCGGCAGACATCATTGACCATGCGAACCAATTGACCGGGTGCGGAAGGGATCGCAATAATGACTTCATCGATACGTTGCACATCGATCACCGACGCCAGATCCCTGACCACACCGATCACCTTCACACCGTAAATGACATGGTTTTGTTTCGCCGGATCATCATCCAAAAATCCAACCGGCGTCAGGTTAAGCTGCGATGTCTTTTGAAGTTCGCGTACGATCAATGCACCCGCATCACCGGCTCCGATGATCAAAACATGTTTGCCCTTGCCGTTTGCACGCGATGTTGTGGATTGCTCTGCAAGAATTCGCAGGGCAAAACGAGAGCCGCCGATCAGCACAAGCGACAAAAGCCAGTCGATCCCAAGAGCGGAACGGGGCATACCCGGCAGGACGAGTCCCGCGCTGATGAGCAAAAGCATTACACCAGAAACGAGTACCGAGGCTGTCGTCACCGCGGCTGTGATCAAACGTAATTCACCCGTGCTGGCATAGATCCACAAGCGGCGATAGAGACCGAAGAAAAAATAAACAGGGATCTTGATTGCCAGCGCCACCGCGCACATCAACAACGCAGCCGGGAAATAAAATCTTAATTGTTCGGCATCCAGCCGCAACGCGAAACTTCCCAGCACCGAGACGATGATGAGTGCGATATCCCCGATCAGGACAAAACGATTACGAACATGTTGACGCGGTTTCATGCGCGCATCCATTCGATGGTTTCCTTCAAGCCATCCACCAGCGGGACCTGTGCACGAAAGCCCATCACATCAGCAGCTTTTTGCGGGCTTCCCAGGGAACGATAAATATCGCCGGCACGTGGCTCAACGAATTCAGGTTGTGGAGCATTGGGAATTAATTTATAGAACACATCCAGCAAATCCATCAAACGCGTTTCAATTCCGGTGCAAACATTGAAAACCTTTCCAGCCGCGTTCGGGTGTTCTGACGCCACTAAATTTGCGTGCACAACATCGCGGATATTGATCAGGTCACGTGTCTGCCCACCATCACCGAATACAGTCACGGGTTTGCCGTCCAACAATCGACGCGCAAAGATCGGTACAGCCGCGGCATACATCGAGTCTGGTCTTTGGCGCGGACCATAGACGTTGAAATATCGCAGGGCAACGGCTTCAAGACCGAAAGAGCCGGTGAACAACTCTACAAACATTTCATTGACACGCTTGGATACCGCGTAAGGCGACTTCGGCTGAGGCGGCGTTTCTTCAGCCAGGGGCAACGCATCGGACTCCCCGTAAACTGCCGCGCTCGAAGCGACGACCGCCCGCCTGACACCTGCTTTGCGTGCCGCATCAAACAAGAGCGACGTTCCCGTGATGTTCGCATCAAAACATTCCTGAGGCTCGTCCATGGATTGCGGGACGGAGACAAAAGCCGCTTCGTGAAAAATGACCTCGACGCCGCGCACAGCCTCCTCCACGCGCGAAGCGTCCCGCACGTCTCCTTCCAGGACTTCGAATTGTTTTCCGTTGAATTGCCGCGTCAACTCTTCGATGTTTTCGCGTTTCCCCGTGCTGAAATTATCCAACACACGAACGGATGCGCCCTGCTCGAGCAGGGTGCGTACGATGTGAGAGCCAATGAACCCGGCGCCGCCAGTGACAAGATATCTCATTTATCTTCCCGTGTGTCGAATGACCGTGCCAATCGTTCGCAAGATGATCTGGAAGTCCATGGGGAGTGTTCGATGCTTGATGTAATAAAGATCATACTCAAGCTTCACTGACATTTCCGTTACGCTCGCATAATAGCCGTAATTGATCTGTGCCCAACCGGTCAACCCGGGTTTGACCAGCAACCGCGCCCGATAAAATGGGACCTGCTTTTGAAATGCAGCGATCAATTCGGGCCGTTCAGCACGCGGGCCCACCAGACTCATCTCACCGCGTAACACATTCCAGAATTGTGGAAATTCATCAAGGCGCGTCTTCCGCAGGAAATCGCCCACCCTCGTCACACGCGGATCGTTCTTCTCCGCGAGTTTGGCTTCACCATCCTGCTCGGCATCCTGACGCATTGTGCGGAATTTGTAGATCGTAAATTTCGCTGCTCCCCTTCCCAGACGGGTCTGTGAGTAAAAGATGGGCAGGCCGCTATTAATCAATATTGCCAGGGAAATGAACGGGAGGAAAAACAAAAAGATGATCATACCGACAAATCCACCAATAATATCGAGCAGGCGCTTGGCAAGTTCATAAAGACCGCTCACGCGCACTTCGTCCACAAAAGACCGGATGATCCAATCAGATTCCAGATGATGGATGGGGACCCGCCCTGTCATCTCTTCATAGAGAATGGGCATGCGCGTGATGTCCACGCCCTTTTCCTGGGCGTCCAAAATGGACTGAAATGTGGCGCCCTGTATTTCGCCATTAATGGCAACCACCAGGTCTGTAATCCGATAGGCATCGACCATTTGAAGCAAACGATCGCTGGAGCCCATAACCGGAAGCTCATGAAATTTTTTCCCGATCTTTTTTATATCATCATCAATAAAGCCCACGATATTGAATGAACGCGTCCCCAGGGATTGATAAAGTTCTGCAAGGGTCTGCCCGGCCATCCCCGCGCCGATCAATAATATCCTGCGCCGTTGACCTGTCGACTTGTAGGCGCGAATGAATAACATGCGCCAGCCCAGGGTCAGGAGCGAAGCGAAGAGCAGGAACGCGCCCACACCAACACGGGGTAAATTTGTTTCCTGAGAGAAAATAAAGACGAGGGAGTAAGCCAGTAAACCAATGAACGCAGCAATGGCAATGCCGCGCGTCGTTTTCCGCCCACTTCCAGCCACGTGAGGTTCATATAACTCCACCAATAGAATCATCCAAATTACCGGCAATAGGAGAAACCAGAAAGGACCCTGCAAATAAAAGGGTTCCTGAAGCGACAGAATCCGATCGATGCGTGCCTGTGAAAGCCCATCCGCAATATACTCAATGGTCTTGTTATAGTTAGAGTACTGTCTCCATGTATACAAAGCGGCAATAACGGAAATAATCGCCGTCAGCAGATCGCCAACAAAAAGGATCATGCGATGTTCGCTGGGACGCAACCGCAAGGGGGTGGTACGAATATTATCAGCCATTCTTTTTAGAACTCGATTTGAGGATGCTCCATAGAAATCCGCTCCCCCATGTTATATGCATGGCAGGAATCGCCAGCGGCAAACCAAACAACAAGTAGGGTTTTTGCTGGCGAAATGCCGTATATAGTCCGACAAGGACCATGATGAAAAAATAAAGAACAAGTTCGCCAATCAGAATAAATCGCACGAAAGGGATAAATATCGATACAAGAGCCAGACCGATCAGGCTCAGAACAAACAACGGAGGCAGAGCCTGCCTCCAGCGAAGCGTATTGGGATAACGACGCAGCATTCTCCACTTCCAGAATCCATAACGCCAGTATTGCCGTACAAGTTCCAACAATGTGGAGCGGGCATAATAGACTGAGCGAATGGACGGGTCAAGCCAGATTCTACCACCCGCCTTCCTCACCCGAGCGTTGAACTCATAATCTTCATTCGTGAGTAATGATTCATCGAAAAATCCAACTCTATCAATGAGCGCGCGTCGGAACGAGCCGAAAGGAACCGTATCCGCCTCTGCGGCAAGTTTGGCGTGACGATACAACGCATCCCCCACCCCAAGCGGATGAGCTGCAGCGACCGCGATCGATTTCGCGATCCACGTATCCGCACCGTGGCGGATCTCCCACACACCGCCCACATTCTCGCCGCGATTTTCTTCATGTGCTTTCACACTATTCGCCACATAATCAGGGTACGGCTTCGAGTGCGCATCGAGGCGGACAATAAATTCGCCACGCGAAACTTCTATAGCACGGTTAACAGCCGAAGGAATGGAACGACGCGTATTATCCACCACGCGAACTTCCAGATCCGGGAAATCCTTTTGGAACGCGGCGATCACATCCCGCGTGCCATCTGTGGAGAGACCATCGGCAAGGATCACTTCCATCTCGGCGCGCGGAAACGTCTGCTCATGCAAAGCCTCAAGCAACAAGCGAATGGTTGATTGCTCGTTATAACAGGGAACGATGACTGAAACTTTTGGCATATCGAATTACGCATTACATTATACAAAGTAAACCGTAATCGGTAATGCGCCAGTTATTTTCTTTTGCGAGCCACTGTGGTCGCCTGCGAAAGTGGCAAATGGATGACGAACGTCGTCCCATGCCCCACCTGGCTGCGGACGCCAATTTTACCACCATGCGCCTGAACGATCTCCTGCACAATTGCGAGACCCAGGCCCGCGCCATGACTCTCACCACCCGCGCGTGATGAATCAACCTGGTAAAACCGGTCAAACAGACGGGGCAAACCTTCATTCGGGACGCCTCTACCTGTATCCGTTACTGAAAGTTCCATCTCAGCCCCAACAGTTTTCGCAGAAAGCGTCACCTGCCCATTGGCGGACGTGTACTTCAACGCATTATCCACCAAATTGGTAAAGACTTGTGCAAGCCTGTCGCCATCGCCCCTGAGCACTGATAAGTTCTCAGGGGCATCCACCTGCAAATTGACTCCGGCTTTTTGTGCCTGTGGTGTGAATCTCTCAACAACACCACGCAACAACGCACCCACATCCACTGCGGACATTTTCAAGTCGGCGATGCCTGCTTCCAGACGCGCCAGGTCGAGCAAGTCCAATGCCATACGATGCATACGCCCTGCTTCGTTATAGATGATCTGCGCGGCTTGCCTGCGCGCGTCGGGAGTATCTGCCGTATCGTCCAGGATCGCCTGGGCGAATCCCTGAACGGACGTGAGCGGAGTCTTCAATTCATGCGAGACATTCGCAACAAAATCCCTTTGCGATTTCTGGGTGGTATTCACGCGGGCGATCATGGAATTGAAGGCGCGCGTCAGATCCTGAACTTCCTGAGGTCCGCGCGGCTCGACGGGCTTCATCGCCTCAGATGGGTAATCCCGAGCTGCAACGACGACCTGCTGCAACGGATCTGCCACCCACCGCGACAGCGCAAATGCGAGGATCAGGGAAATCAACAAGGCAATCGCTCCGCCTTCCAGGATGGGGAACAGGAATTCATCGGCAAAAACGTTTAATACCGGCACACGCGGACGCGGCGCAGCAACAACCAGAATCCTGCCATCTGCAAGACGGGCATTTGCGTAAAGCCAGACCCTCCCGTTTGCATCCAACGCAGTCTGCGAATTCCTGCCAAGCAGGTTCCTGCGTGGGAATGGGAGCGAAGCATCATTAGGATTTGAATCAAAATCAACCTTTCGGGAGGTATTAAAAACAAGCACACGTACATCATGTTCCTGTGTGACCTTTTCGAGAGCATCAGGGTTGTCAATAAAAGCCTGTGGATTTGCTGTGATCAGGTTTTGTACAGTCTTCAATTGCTGCTGGGTCTGACGGGTGAGCAAGGGATTGCGAATGAGGAAAATAAATAATACGATCGCAACGATTGTCAGCGCGATTGTGGTAACAAAAGCATAACTTAACCAAAGGCGGGCACGGAGAGATGTGAACATTTACGATGCTCCCGCAGGGTCTTCGACCCTGCGGCTAATTAGAAAACACGGCGGTCTGAGGCCGCCTTTAAACAATAAGGGAAATGATTATTTCAACTTTTTATATGCAATCAACTGGTCGTGCAATTTGGTGAGCAGGTTGTACAAATCATCGAGCTCCTCCTGAGTCATCACCGACCATGGGTGGTAAAAATATTCATCAGTCAGATGCTCGACTCTCGCGCGGATTTCACGCCCGGCTGGCGTGGGGCGGAACCCTCCGATGGCCTCTGTCTCTTCCGCCCAACCAACCTCAACCGCCGCCTGAAGTGCAACCTGATAATCGTATGCTTCGTAGCCGCGGAACTCCATCTTTTCCGCAATTTGATCCGCAGCAACATCAACCCCGCCAACAAGCGAGCCAAGGACGATCCACACGATGCCTGCGTCATTGAAATGCGGGCGTGAAGCTGAGAGGTGCGAATCATCGCGGTACGCATAAATATCCATCAGATATTCCCTGACTTGAACGATTGGAGGGCTCTCCTTCTCAGCAACACGGAAGCGCCGCGATATCGCCCATTTTGTCGGCGGCTCGGATTCTGATCCGTTCGCCATGACAACCTGCTTGAGCAAATTCATGAGTCGGGTAAGGTCAAGACCAGACCTGGGCTTGAAACCTGATAACTGCGCATTCCCTGCTTGAATGATCTGGCGCGCGGCATTGCGCGCTCTTTGGGTGACCTGATATTTCCCATCCGGGATCGGTTCGATCCAGCCTTTCACATCGAGACGGGCGAATAATCTTTCAAATTGTTCGGGGTTCGTGAATGGATCGCGTTTTTGGAACTCTTCAATGGAGAATGTATCCAACCCAAGTTCGCTGTAGTAATATAACTCGATCGGGATATCCAATTGCAACGCGGCATCTTCGATGCGCGGTTCGGTGATCTGCCAAAATTCGCGGATGTTCGAATAGATGAGGGGCCAGAATTTAGTGAGTGAATTGGATTCCATTTTTATTTGGCTTATATGCTGTAGGAGGCGTTTGCGGGATAGCATCCCGCCCCACGAGTAGATTAGGTAACCACCAATTTATATCCAACACCGGTCACGGTTTCAATCCTCACTGTGCTTCCCTCGATTTTCCTGCGTAGATGAGCAACGTGGACATCCACCGTTCGGGTCTGGCCGTAGAAGTCGAAGCCCCAGGCCTTTTGGAGGATCTGCTCGCGGCTGAGGACAAGTCCGCGGTGTTCCGCGAAGGTGAGGAGTAGGTCAAATTCCTGGGTACGCAGGTTGAGGCTTCGAGAGGCGAGGCGGACCTCCCGTCTGGCGGAGTCAATGGTCAAGTCACCGAAATGGATCGGAGAGACATCATCCACTTTTTTCGCGGAGTGTTCCCCGCGTCGCAAAATGGCTTTGACACGCGCGACCAGTTCGCGTGGGTTGAAAGGTTTGGTCAGGTAGTCATCTGCACCAAGTTCTAGACCGAGGATCTTGTCGATATCTTCGTCACGCGCAGTGAGCATGAGAATGGCAGCTGAATCATTCGATGCCCGCAGCCGGCGGCAGACTTCGAAACCATCGAGTTTGGGGAGCATCACATCGAGGACGACCAGCTCGGGGTGTTCACGGGCAACCGTAATCACCGCAGCTTCGCCGTCCATCACGGATTGGGTACGAAAACCTTCGCGCTCGAGGTACATGCGCGCCAATTGTATGATGGACGGTTCGTCGTCGACGAGGAGGATGAGTTCGTTCAAGTGTTGTGATTGGTATTTGAAGCTTTGTGATTAGTCGCCGTGGGTGGGCGAGATCAGGGCGATACAATCGATCTCGATCAGCGCACTTTTTGGTAATGCCGCGACTTGAACTGTACTACGAGCTGGAGGATTCTCAGGGAAGAACTCGGTATAGACCGCGTTCATGTTGGCAAAGTCGCGCATATCCTGCAAAAAGACGGTGGTCCTGACAACGAAGTTCAATCCCGAGTCGGCGGTTTCGAGAACATGTTTGAGATTGGTGAGCACCTGACGGGTCTGCGCTTCGATGCCGCCTTCAACGAGTTCCATGGAGGCGGGGTCAAGGCCCACCTGCCCGGCAGTGAAGACGAGATTTTCCGTGCGAATGGCTTGCGAGTACGGACCAATGGCTTTCGGCGCCTTATCGGTGTGGACGATTTTCTTGCCTTCAGTTGTGTACATGAATGCCTCACGTTGGTGGATTGATACGGTGAGGCGATTGTACTTCTGATTACAGATTTGTGTAAACGGCTTAGCCACAGAGATCACAGAGAAATCAGAGAAAAGTCTCAACATCTCCGTACGCTCTGTGGCTGGTCTTAAGTTTTAACTGCCTAGGGAGTGGGAGTTTTCTCGGGGCGTGGGTTGGCTTCTCGAAAAGCTTTGATTGCTTCGCGCAGCGCTCTGCCTGTGCCATTCATGGCGGTCTTGATCTCCTGCAATTTATCGTGCATCGCCTTGGCGGTCTCTTTGGCTTTTTCAGGGTCGGTCACTTTGCCGTTCGAGTCAAATCCCTGATGCGAACTGACGATTCCCTTGCCGCTCTCGTAAATGGGATGCGCCTCTTTGATGGCGGCTTCGAATGCATCCAGCGCGGCTTGCACAGCAGAGACATCCTTGCCATTCTCTTTTGCGCGGTCGATCAGCTTCTGGACTTTGTCCGTGAATTCGTTCGCGCGGTCAAAGCCATTGCCGAGCTTCTCGTAGATGCGCAATTGACGCGCCCAGACTTGCTCCAACCGCTCATTGGACACCACGCGTTGCGGCGGCGGAGTCGGGTCATTCGCACCCGCGGCGGATACGCTGACGAACGGCAGACTCGCCACTCCTAGCGTCGCCAGCGCAGCGACCAGCGCCAGCAAAATCATTTTCTTGAATAACATTTTCATCGTAAGCCTCCTTTGTTAGGTTACGATGATGATTGTAGGATATGAGAGTTATAGGGATATGGTGGGGATGTAAAATCTTTGTAAAATTGTTTTGGGATTTCAGTCCGTGCAGATGTAATATCCGTCTTCTATAATTGCAAAACAACCGAAACCATTTGTATCGTATCTATATACACCAACACTTGGTATTGGTTGACCAGCAGGCGGTATATCATAATTTATGCATCCACCCTCACATTCATCAGAACTATGGCAAGGCTTTCCACCATCTGGAAACAGATAAACACAAGCTGGTACTTGAGCCATACCAACTAGAGTCCAATTCCCACCATCTACAGGGCATGAAATGCGAGGATAAGATCTAACTACGTAAATAGAAAGTACCACAATCAACACAAGACTCATAGTCAATGCTATGCGAGACTTTGAAAGATCTCTGCACAACTTTTCGAATTTATGACGGACTCGAAAAAGAACCATCAGGGAATAAAACACAATAAGAAATACTGGTATCGAAAATCTGATTCTCAAATTCCAGGTGAGTTTATACAATTTTCCATCAGTAGGATAAAGGAGGTTAATATGGAGGCTGTGTATATAAACATGTTGAACAAAGTTGGTCGGGAATAATGCAACATCCCCAAGAGAATCCAAACCAGCCACGAGAAAAGGACGAACCATATAAAATATAAAGGCAGGTCCGTGACAATTGCCATGATTATTTGAATTGATCTCATAGTTCCTCCTGAAGTTCTGAGTATCTTTTTACCGCACAGCTCTCCTGCCCTGAGATAAAACAATAAGTTAAAACTTCACACCCTCCTCAGCACCAGCATCGTCAGGTCGTCGGCGGCGGGCATATCCTGCACGAAGTTTAGCAGGGATTTTTCGACTACATCCAACAGATCGCCGGCGGAGGAGCAGAGATTGGCTCTGATCGATTCGATCAGGCGCTCTTCGCCGAAGAAATCTCCATCGATATTGAACGATTCGGTCAAGCCATCGGTGTAGAGCAAAATACTATCGTCTTTTTCAAGCGGGATGACGCGTTGTTCATATTGCACACCTTCGGCCGCGCCAAGGGCAATGCCGGTACGCGTTAACTTCTCAACCGTTCCGTCGCACTTGACCCATAGAGGCGGGTTGTGCCCCGCGTTGACATAGGTCAACTCGTTCTTCTCCATATCGAGCACAGCATAGACAGCCGTGACGAACATTCCCTGCTTGGTATCGGGGATCAACAAGTCGTTGACGCGTTTCATTGCCGCAGCGGGAGATTCCAGCTCGGTAACAGCGGCACGTACGAGGGTCCGCGTGAGCGCCATGAAGAGGGCCGCTGGAACGCCCTTGTCAGCAACATCCGCAATGAAGAGGCCGAGTCGCTTGTCTGGCAGGTCAAATACATCATAAAAATCGCCGCCCACTTGCCGCGCCGTCTTCCAGCGCGCGGCAAGTTCCCAATCCTCAAATTCGGGTAATGATTCGGGAATGAAGGTCTGCTGGATCTGGCGCGCCAACTGGACTTCCGTTTCAAGGCGTTCACGTACAACCATCTCTTTTTGCAGGAGATCGTTTTGAATGGCAAGCGCGGCTTGTTGCGCAATGCCGGTGATGATCTCAAGGCGGCGCGCACGGAAACGCAATCCACCTTCGGCTTCCTCGATGAGCAGTACACCATACAGCGCGTCCTTGACTGCAATGGGAACCGCAAACAGGAATGTGCCGGGATATCCGAGATTGACCTCCTGGTTCGGGTCGAGTGAGATCCAGGCCTGCAATCCGCGTTGATCATCGAGCTGGCAGGCACGCAATCCCGTTTCGCTGCGACAGGAATCGAGAAAGGCAAATTCACCGGGCGAAAAGGAACGTTCCCAAAAGGCAGTCTCATCATTTTCATCGAGGCCATAATTTTGCGCCGGGCGAAAGACCTCATGCTCGGGGCTCCATTGATACAAGGCAACGCGTTCCACGCCCACCAGGATGGGCAGGATGCGAATGATCGTGCTGAGGATTTCATCGAGATCATTGAGGCTGACAACCGCCTGTGCCACCTGCAACAAGGCCGCGGAGGCATAAGCCTGTTCCTGTGCAGCATCATATAAACGCGTGTTCTCGATGGCAACCGCGGCATAGCTGGCAAAGGTAGCTGTCATCGCCTGCGCTTCATGTCCATATCTGCCTGATGTGTGGTGAGAAAGTGTGATCACCCCCAAAGGCTGATCGCCAAGGCGCAACGGAGCAGCAAGCCCCGAATAATTCTGCTCAAAACCGGCAGTCAATCCTGTGATCCAGATGGGATCAGATGGCTTTCGGATAACAGGTTGATCCGAGTATAGTGCATTCATTAAAGCATTATATGCGTCAGGCGTATCGTAAAGTGTTTGTTCAAGCAGATCCTCATCACAATTGTGACAGGCTGCGAGATATAGTTCATCATCCTCCAACAGCCAGATCGCTGATATATCAACAGCCAGGTTGCGATCCAACTCTGCAAGAATGGCTTCGAGCACATCGTCCACATCCACATCGGCAGAGATCAAACCCGCAACTTCACGGAGGCTATCCGCCACCTGCCGTCTCCATTGTTCGGAGCGATACAAATCGGCATTATGGATCGCGATGGCAATGTTATCCGCGACCGCTTCGAAGATCATGCGATCATCGTCGGTAAACGCATTACCCTTATCAGATTGGATATCCAATACACCGACGATCACATCCCCATATAGAAGAGGTACACACAACTCAGACCTTGTATTCTCTGGCGGGAAAGGCGAAGGGCGATAACGCTCATCCTTCTTCACGTCATTTGCAAGAACAGCCTTGCCTTCACGCGCCACCCACGGGATGATCCCCTGTGCATTATCAAGCGAAATGCTATAGCCATAAAGTTCCTTGCTTCGTTCTCCACTACCCGCCTGGTACTCGATCAAACGCCGGTTTGGATGCACCGTGAACAGATGAACATATGTATACCTAAACCGGTCATGAACCAGCGCGGCAACATCCTCCATCAATGTTTTTAGTTCAAGCGATGAGCTGACGCTCTTGCTCACCTCTGTGATCAACGTCAACTGGTCGGCGCGATGACGCAAGTCACTGTAAAGACGCGCGCCTTCGACCGCGCGCGCGATCGTATCGGCCAGCGCTTCGAGGATCAACAAATCGTTTGGATGGAACGCCCTCACCTGGTCGCTTTGCACGTCCAGCACACCCAGCAC
>Ga0210377_10001084_pt1 | contig 25329 bp, 19 predicted proteins | sample PLM4_65_b1redo_FD_155480 | JGI IMG/M metagenome (GOLD analysis project Ga0210377, IMG submission 155480) | Groundwater sediment microbial communities from an aquifer in East River, Colorado, USA - PLM4_65_b1 redo | ecosystem: Environmental > Terrestrial > Soil > Riparian zone | place: USA: East...
CTCCAGGAAGTGCCACTGACCGTTGCGGCCACGCCATGTACCACTACCTGTGCATTTGATTCACTGACCGTTCCCTGGACAGTAACCGGATTTGCGGTCAAGGTTGCACCGTCGGCAGGTGAGGTGATCGATACCACAAGCGGAGTTGCAACAGCACTGATGGACAAGTACCTTTTTACCATCCGCCCATCGGCCCCTCTGGCAATCACTTCTAGAAAGTTTTTGCCGTTTTCTAGTTGGACATCCTTCGTGAAACTGCCATCCGCGGCGACGGGCGTCTCTCTCCCACCGACGAGCAGCAAGGTCGGTGAGCCACTGACCATGCCGGTTATTGCAATGCTGGATAAGGTGGTAAGGCTGTTGTCTATTCCAGATGTAATGGTGATTTTGGGTAATCCCTGAAATACATTCAACGAGGCAAGATAAATGGTTTCAGTGTTTTTCAGGATGACTTCAGGTGATCCATCTCCATTAAAGTCTCCAGTGCCGATCATATAGAACATTGAAGCTGTTGTGATAAATGGATTTCTTGGAAGACCGGAATGTCCGAAATAGAGAAGGTTATTAGCCAGAATTTCTCCACGTCCATCATTATCTACATCCCCAGGTGTGGCAATGAATTGCGAGCCTGGAGTAATAACGGCATATGGAGACTGAACAGTTGGAGAACCTCCTTTATAAATATTGAGTGCTTGTGAACCTCCGACAATCAGGTCTGTGATGCCGTTACCGTCAAAATCAGTTGCCGCTGTCAGTTGTTTGGGTGGGGAGTTGGAGTAGTATCCTGGATCCCCTCCCTGTAGATTTTCCATCAAGACAAGCTGCGGATTAACGCCTCCATACAGCAAATATGCCTGCGATGGCCGGGGTGGATAGCTGTATTCTTCCATCGGAGCGCCGATAAGAAGATCAGCTATCCCGTCACCATTCTGATCTGCTGCACCGGAAACAGAATATCCCATCATCTGATAAGGAATGTGGCTATTGCGTTTTAATCTCCAATCTTGAATTGTTGCCCCACCATACAGGATATGAACACTTCCGCTTCGGGTGTCTCCTCCATATGGCACACCAATGGCTATGTCCGGATAGCCATCTCCATTAAGATCACCTGGGGCAGCAAGAGAAAATCCCAAATTTTCAGAAACCAAGGTGTAATACGATGAACCGTTGTCTGCATAGCTTAAAGTACCATTAATCGTTAAAACAGGGTTTATTGATAATTGGGGAGCACCTGCGAAAACCTGTACCCTACCTCCTTCCCTTGCAATGCCAACAACATAAACTGTATCAACGTAAGGATCATACAGATGATCACCTACGATCAAATCATCAAAACCATCTTTATTAAGATCTGCAACCGCCAAATTTTGCCCGTATCCATTCAAGGTTATTCCAACACTTGTGTTGGGACCACCCCCGAAATAAATCCCGATTGTCCCATTTGTGCCTTTTTTCCCGGTTCCTCCTCCTACACCAAGCACAGCCAAGTCTGGCTTGCCGTCTCCATTGAAGTCTCCAACTACAGCCTTTGCGGGTGGTGGGGGTAAAGATCCTTTTGAAACCAATTTGTAGGGCGCCAATTGGTATATGGTAGTAGCGGTTATAAGGGAAAAATCCCCCTCAAATCCAGCATTGTCGATAGCTCTTATCTTATAAAAATATGTATTGCCGAAAGCGACAGAAGTGTCGGTATATATTGTAGGTGGAGAGGTACTTGTAGCCTCGGATGGAGTGGCCGCTCCAACAGTGGAAATTCGAGATAGAGAATTCTGACTTGTGCCTTTATAAATTGCGTATCCTATGACCTGGATGTCAGCCGGTGCCTTCCAGGTCAAGGTGATTTGTGTCCCTTCCTGAAATGAAAGTATCTCCGTGGGTGGAGATGCGTATGTAGGTGATGCAAGTATCAGCAGTATAAGTGAAAGGAACGGAATGACCGTCTTGGAGTGCATAAATGTCTTGCGAAATGAAAGAGAGGCACATGTCGCAATATTTTGTCGCAGTGGAGGAAATGGTATTTATGGATTGCCGCGCAATATATTCATGACAACTGCAAAAAGTTTGAAATGACTCATAGATTTCCCTCCCGTTCTGATTTCTAACTCTGCAAATCAGTGTTAATCAAATTTTGTAGACCGATCTCAAATTGAATAGTGAAGATTGCTTTCGAATGCATTATTACCGCACCATGCCCTTTATAGCTCATGCCCTATAGAGCACAAAACATTCCAAAAACAGGAAACTAATAATTTCAATGTGTTAACAACTGGCAGTTCGTAAAATTAATCTCCATGAATGTAAACTAAGTTTACAAATGGGTATGATTGGAGAGCTAACTCACTGATTCGTAAATAACAAGAAGGGATTGTAAACTTTGTTTACGCGTAAACTTAGTTGACAATATAATTAAAATTTCCGCACATGTCAGAGGAATATTCCCGTGAATTTCTTTGCGGCATGAGACACCCCCACCCGGTGTTACGCGGCTCCACCGATATGCCGTTTATGGTCGCAGCCAGGATAACGCTCAGCCGCCGTCAATTGGCCGCGTTATCGACATCTAATGGCTGGCTAACGGAGAGGTTATTTGCTATGCTTTTATAATCTTATCACCTGTACCACATCACTCAGACCAATGACCAGTGCCTCTACCTCAAAAATCAGGGAGATTGTCCCGCTCCTCTCCCCCCCACGTTGCCGCATCACCCTGGCAGGGCTTACCGGGTCTGCACCGGCCTATCTCCTTTCCCGGCTTCTCCCGGAGACTCCCCATCCCTTCCTGATAATCACCAAGGACCCGGAAAGCGCCGAGGAGCTGTGGCGGGAACTCCGGTTTTATGCCGGCGACGCCATGGAGGTCCTCTATTTCCCCGCATGGGACACGACCCCCATGGAGCAGGCGTCTCCCCATCCCGACATTACCGGCCGGCGGCTATACGCGCTCTTCCGGCTTATGGGGGGTAAAGTCAGGGGAGTGGTGGCCCCGCTTGCCGCCGTGCTCCAGAAGGTTCTGCCGCAAAGGCTTCTGGGCAATGTTTCCCAATACCTCGTGGCGGGTGAAGAGGTGGAGCGGGAAGCGCTCGTGGAAAAGCTTGTCAGGCTGGGGTATGCAAACGTCCCTCTTGTGGAGGACCGGGGGTCTTTTTCCGTACGCGGAGGGATCATCGACATCTTTCCCCCGGACATGCAGGCCCCGGTCAGGATCGATTTTTTCGGCGATTTCGTCGATACCATCCGCACATTCGATCCGGTCAGCCAGCGTTCCCTCAGAGCCCAGGACGAACTTATCATCCTTCCCTCTCGGGAGGTGGTCCTGACGGAAGAAGTCCTGGCCGGCTTTATTCCCCGACTGAAGGCCCACTGCGATGCCATGGAGTTTTCGCCGATCCGCCGCCGGGAACTGGTGGAGCAACTGAACTCCGCCATCTTCCCCTCCGGCATAGAATACCTCCAGCCCCTCTTCCACCCCGGCCTGGAAGAACTGTTTGACTATATGGGGTCGGCGACCGTTACGGTCATGGTCGATCCGGAAGGGATTGCCGCCGCCGGCGAAAGGTTCGGCGAAGAGCTGGAACTGGCCTGCGGGCATGCACAGGAAAAGGATATCATATTCTGCGATCGCAACGATCTCTTTATCACCATTGAACAGTTCAGCCGGCAACGCGACAGCGGCAGGCGGATCGATATCCCCTGGCTGGAACTGACAGACGGGGAGGGGGGAGAACGGACAATCCGTTTCACCGTTAGGGAGAACAGCGATCTGAAGCTAACCATATCTCCGGAAAGCGAAGGGGTGCTGCGGCCCCTTGCGGACCAGCTCTCCAAATGGCTCGCGGAAGAGCGGCGGGTGATCATGGCCTGCCATCAGAAAAGCCAGGCAGAGCGTCTTTACGAGCTCCTTTCCCATTACGGACTGCCGCTTGCCGTTTCCGAAAGGAGCTTCCCCGCCGAGCGCGGACGCCGCGACCGGCGGGTGGATATAGTCGTGGGAGAGATTTCCCGCGGGTTCCGCCTTGAAGAAGAGCTCCTCGCGGTCATTGCCGAAGAGGAGATTTTCGGGCCGCGCATCAAGCGCCGCGGTCTCACCGAGGCGCGCAAGAAGCAGATTCTCACCTCCCTGGCGGAACTTAAGCCGGGCGACCACATGGTCCACCTCGACTTCGGCGTCGGTATCTACCGGGGCCTCATGCATATGAAACTGGGGGAGGCCGAAGGGGACTTCCTTCTCCTGGAGTACGCAGGGGGGGACAAGCTCTATCTCCCCGTGGACCGGATCAACCTGGTGCAGCGTTATGTGGGGACCGAGGGGATTGAGCCGCGCGTGGACCGTCTCGGCGGGGCTGCCTGGGACAGAGCCAAGGCCAAGGCCAGGGAGGCGGTGCAGGAGATGGCGCAGGAACTCTTGCGCATCTATGCCGCCAGGGAGATCCAGGAAGGGCATCCCTTTTCGCCCCCCGACGATCTATTCCGGGAGTTCGAGGCATCATTCGCCTTCGAGGAGACCCCGGACCAGCTTTCGGCCATCGAGGATGTGCTGGCCGACATGGAGAGCAAACGGCCCATGGACCGCCTCGTCTGCGGCGATGTGGGGTACGGCAAGACCGAGGTCGCCATGCGGGCCGCGTTCAAGGCGGTCATGGACGGCAAACAGGTGGCGGTCCTGGTGCCGACCACTATCCTTGCCCAGCAGCACCAGGAGACTTTCGGGGAACGGTTCAAGGCTTATCCGGTCAAGGTGGAGGCGCTTTCACGTTTCCGCTCGGCCAGAGAGCAGAAGGTCATTCTCGAAGGGGTGAAAAAAGGGGACATTGACATCGTTATCGGCACCCACCGGCTCCTGCAGAAGGATGTCGCCTTCAAGGAGCTGGGGCTTCTCATAGTCGATGAGGAGCAGCGCTTCGGCGTGGCGCACAAGGAGAGGCTAAAACAGTTTCGTGCAATGGTCGATATCATCACTCTGACCGCCACCCCGATCCCACGAACCCTCTATATGTCGCTCATGGGAATCCGCGACCTTTCCATAATCGACACCCCGCCGGTTGACCGTCTTGTCATCAAGACCTTCGTGGCCCGCTTCAGCGATGAACTGATCCGCGAGGCGGTAATGAGGGAGCTGCGCCGCGGCGGCCAGATCTTCTTCGTCCATAACCGGGTGCAATCCATCGCTGCCATGGCAGAGCACCTGAGCCGCATTGTTCCCGAGGCGCGGATCACCGTGGGGCACGGGCAGATGGAGGAAAAGGAGCTGGAGCGTGTAATGCTCGGCTTCATGCACGGAGAGACCAATCTCCTCTTATGCACCACCATAATCGAATCGGGTCTCGACATCCCCAACGCCAACACGCTGATCATCAACCACGCAGACGCATTCGGGCTGGCCCAGCTCTACCAGTTGCGAGGCCGGGTCGGCCGTTCCCGCCAGCGCGCCTATGCGTATTTCCTGATCCCAAGCGAAGGTGCGATCTCCTCCGAGGCGCGTGAAAGACTGAAGATTCTCCAGGATATATCCGAACTGGGGGCAGGATTCCGGATCGCCACCCACGATCTGGAGATCAGGGGGGGAGGCGATCTGCTCGGCGCTCGGCAATCGGGAAACATAGCGGCGGTCGGTTTCGAACTTTATACGGAGCTTCTGGAAGAGGCTGTAAGCGCGCTCAAGGGTGAAGAGCGGGTTGAGAGAATCGAGCCGGAAATCAAGTTGCGCATTCCAGCTTTCATCCCCGAGGATTACGTTCCGGACCCGAACCAGCGCCTGGTGATCTACAAAAAGCTGACCCAGGCTGCTTCGACGGAGGAGGTCACGGAAATCCAGGAGGAGTTGACGGACCGCTTCGGCAAACCGCCCGTGGCCGCGTCGTATCTTCTTGAAGTGATGCGGCTTCGCATCAGGTTGAAGCTTCTCCTTATCAAGGAGGTGGAATTTGACGGCAGAAGGGTGGTCATCGCCTTCCACCCTCAGACCCCGGTATCCCCGGACAGAATCATCGAACTGATCCGGCGGGAGCCGAAGAAATACCAGTTTACCCCTGAGTACCGGTTCATCCTCGAATTGAATGACACCTCATTCGACGGCATTCTGGCCGAGGTTACAAATCTCTTGAAAAGGCTGGCCTGATATGCTAATGTTCGTCAGATTAATCAAACTGTTAAGCTCATAAAAGGAGATATCGTGCGAAAAAATATTCTTACCGCAACAGCCGTTGCCCTGAGCCTGGCGATGCTAATCGGCTGCCAGTCCAAATCCTCCCAGGAAGGGAGCGCAACTTCGAAGAAGGGGGGGCAGACCTTGGCGGAGGTCAACGGCGGCGTCATAACCACCGAAGATTTCAAGAAAGAGGTGGAAACCCTTCCTCCCTATCTCAGGCCGATGGCGGAAACCGCTGATGGTAAAAAGGAGCTGCTGGACACCATGATCGTACGTGAGATCATCATGCAGCAGGCAAAGAAGGATGGCCTCGACAAAAGTCCCGCGGTGACCGAGAAGATGGAAGAACTGAAACAGCGGGTGATTGTCGAAGCGTTCCTCAAGAAAAAGATCGAGGAGCAGGCCAAGATTTCTGATGCAGACCTGCAGAAGTTCTATGACCAGAACAAGGACAAATTCAAGAGCGGTGAACAGGTTAGGGCCAGCCACATTCTCGTGAAGAACGAATCCGAGGCCCAGGATATACTGGCCCAGATCAAGAAGGGTGGGAATTTCGAGGAACTTGCGAAAAAACACTCCGTTGATGCGGCCGGAGCCAAGGGGGGCGACCTGGGGTGGTTTGGCAAAGGGTCCATGATCCCGGACTTTGAAAAGGTCGTTTTCGGAATGAAGGAAGGTGATATCTCCGGAGTTGTCAAGACCCAGTTCGGCTATCATATCATAAAACTGACCGGCAAACGTCCTGCTGGCGTTCGTTCATTCGAAGAGTCGAAAGAACTGATAAAAACAAAACTGCTCCCGGAAAAGCAGCAGGAAATCTTTGCCAAGCTTAAGGACGAGTTGAAAAAGGGCGCCAAGATTTCCATAAAGGAAGACGCGCTCAAGGGGATAGAGATCAAGCCTGCCGCACCAGGCCAGACCGCGCCGGGGGAAGCAAAAGAGAAATAGAAGGATACTACTTAAACCGGGGCCGGGCAAATGCCTGGCCCCTTTTTATTGAACCGGCCGAGAGTATAATGCCAAAACTATTTAAAATCATTGTCTTGCTGATAATTATAACGGCTTTCCCGGCATTCTCGCCGGCGGAAGAGATCGACGGCATTTCCGCAATAGTTAACGAAGAAATCATAACCAGCCACGAAGTCAACCAGGGTGTCGCCCTTCTTGAAAAAGAGGCGGAAAAAAAAGGGCCACTCCCGGCTGCTGATAAGGCCCAGTTGCGGCCAAAGTCTTTGAACCGACTGATTGAAAAAAAGCTGATCGATCAGAAGATCAAGGAGCTAAACATAAACGTCACTGACGATGAGCTGCGTCAGACTATCGATGATGTGAAGAAACAGAACAAGCTGACTCAGGAGGAACTGACCTCCGCCCTGCGCAGCCAGGGGCTTTCTTTTGATCAGTACAAGGCCCAGCTCAGGGAACAGCTTGAAAGAATAAGGTTGATGGGCCAGGAAGTGCGCTCCAAGATACAGGTGGGAGAGAATGAAAGCAGGCAGTATTACGACGCCAACTCCAAGAATTTCGCAACTGAAGATTTTTTTCGCGCCCGCCATATCTTTTTCCGACTCAACAAGAACGCCAAGGCGGACGAGGTCAACAAGGTCCTTACGACCACAATGATCGTCCTTCAGCAGGCCTTAAGCGGCAAGGATTTTGCCGAACTGGCCAAAAAATACTCCGATGATCCCCAGGCGGCAAACGATGGTGGGGACCTTGGGACCTTCAAAAAAGGGGACATGTTGCCGGAAATCGAAAATGCCGTTATCGGAATGAAAGCCAACCAGATAAGCGATATCGTCAACACCCCCGCAGGTTTTCATATAATCAAACTGGAAGAGAAGACCCCCGGGAAATCAAAGCCGTTTGACGAAGTGAAGGGGGAAGTCGAGGAAATGCTTTTCAAGAAGAAATCGGAGGAGAGATTCAACCAGTGGCTCGCGGAACTGAAACAGGCCGCGGCCATAGAGATAAAAAGCAGGTAATCTTTACACCCCTTTTTCCGCAAGTTGCTGCAGAAGTTCGCGTTGCGCCGAGGTAAGCTGCTCCGGCACACTTACCCCTATCCTTACATAAAAATCGCCGCGGCCGGTCTGACCCATATGGGGAAAGCCGAGGCCTTTCAGTCTTATACGGGTCCCCGGCTGAATGCCGGCCGGCACCTTGATCCTCTTGGTCCCGTCCAGGGTCTCCACATCCATTGCCATTCCCAGCGCCGCTTCGGTAAAACGGATCTGTTTTTCCACGACAATGTCGTCTCCATCGCGGCCAAAGTGGGAATCTCCGGCCACCTTGATCAGCAGGACGAGATCACCGGGATCGCCCCCCCTCTGCCCATCCCCACCCTTCCCGGCAATTCTGAGTTTGGCGCCTGACTCTATACCGGCGGGAATTTTCACCATGATTTCTTCACGTTTGCCGTTCCGTTTGAAAGCGACTCGTCTCTCCCCGCCTGAAAATGCGTCCCTGAAGGTTACCTGCAACTCCATGGTGAAATTTTCGCCCGGCTCCCTTCCCACGTTATAGTGGAAGCCTTGCCGATGTCCACCGGCGCCGAAGATGCGGGAAAAGATATCCTCCGTGCCGAACCCCTTGTCCTTGAACATGTCTCCCACATCGAATCCGCGGAAGATGTCCTCCTGGGAATATCGCTGGTGAAAGCCTGAAGATCCGAACCGGTCGTATTGGGCCTTTTTCTCCGGATCAGAAAGGACCGCATATGCTTCGTTGATCTCCTTGAATCTTTCCTCAGCCTCATTGTTGCCGGGATTTTTGTCAGGATGGTATTTCACCGCCAGCTTGCGGAACGCCTTTTTGATTTCGTCAACAGCGGCGCCCTTGCTCACGCCGAGTGTCTGGTAGTAGTCTTTAGAGGCCATCGGATTATTCCTTTCACTGTGAACCTGCAATTTGAATGTAATCCGACTAACCCTGCATGTCAACATCATTGGAGCATTTTACGGCTTGACAATATATTTCGTTAGCCTGATATTGTTCAATCTATATGAACAAACCCATAACGCGACACAGAATATTTTGATCCGAAGCCCGGCTTGCATCGGGATTGTGACTCTATTGAGGAAGTATCCGATTTTACTTCGTTCAGATGGCAGATCATAAGAAGGGAGACATGATGAAAAAGGCGATCATAATCGGTGGCGGCATTTCCGGGCTGTCTACTGCGTATCTATTGCGGAAAAAGGCCGCGTCAGAGGGGGTTGAGCTGGAAATAACCCTGCTGGAAAAGGAACAGCGGGTCGGCGGCAAGATTTGGAGCATAAAGGAAGAAGGGTATCTCTGCGAATGGGGCCCCAACGGATTTCTCGACAGCAAGCCTCAGACCCTCGAACTCTGCCGCCAGTTGGGCTCTACCGAGTTTCTGTTGCGAAGCAATGATAACGCCCGCAAGAGGTTCATCTACGCCGACGGCGTTCTCCATCGCCTACCGGAAAACGGGAAGGCATTTCTTCAGAGCAAGCTGATCTCCTGGCCGGGAAAACTTCGTCTTGCCATGGAGCTGTTCGCGTCCAAAGCGCCCGAAGAGGTGGACGAAACCCTTGCCGCATTTGGCCGGCGGAGACTGGGTGACGAGGCTTTGCGCAAACTTATCGCGCCGATGGTATCAGGCATCTTTGCCGGTGATCCGGCAACCATGTCCCTCAACTCCTGTTTTCCCCGCATTGCCGAACTGGAGCGCGAATACGGCAGCCTGATCATGGCCATGATCAAGCTGGCGAAAAAGAAGAAAAAGGAGGTCGCACAGGGAAAGGCGGTCTCCAGCGCCGCCGGCCCGGGGGGAATTCTTACTTCCTTTCGCGGCGGCATCCAGACTTTGACCGATATGCTTGCCGAAAAGCTCGGAGCCTCCGTCGTGACCCAGCAGACAGCACTCAGGGTCAGCAAAGGCGCAACCGCTCCGTACAGGATCGAGACCGACCTGTGCGAGCTGGAAGCGGATGCCGTGGTGCTGGCGACACCGGCCGATATTTCCGCCGGTCTGCTTCAGGAACTGGACACCTATATCAACCACGTGCTGCAGGCGATACCATATGCTTCCATGACGGTTGTCTGCTATGGCTATGAACGGAACAGGATAAGATATGACCTGAACGGTTTCGGCTACCTTATACCCAAAGAGGAGGGGATGAACACCCTCGGCACACTTTGGGATTCGAGCATCTTCGCCGGGCGGGCGCCCGCCGGCAAGGTGCTACTTCGCAGCATGATGGGGGGCGCCTGCTTCCCCGGATATATCAGCCTGTCCGACGACGAAGTGAACGACAGGGTCCAGGCTGACTTGAAAAAGATCATGGGAATCAAGGCCCCTCCTTCTTTCGCAAGGATATACCGACACGAAAAGGCCATCCCCCAGTATACATCCGGGCATGGCGAGCGCCTGGCGCACCTGGGGGACAAGCTCAAGGCCCATCCGGGGCTTTTCCTGACGGGCAATGCCTATCGCGGAATCGGCTTGAACGACTGCGTGGCCGCTGCCGACAGGTGTGCCAGGGAAGCGGTCGGCTACCTGAAGAGGCTCTGAACTCAGATTGAGAGAGTGATCCGGCCGCCGCAGCCTGGGCTGCTTTGGCGGAGGAGGCACGCGGAAGAGTGCCGGTAAGACTTTGAACTGATTAACCTGGAATTGAGAGGCGGTTTTATTAAGACTGAACGCCTGAGAAGTTGCACTTAGAGATTCATTTAGTTTCCATCCGGAAACTCCGGATGGAAACTATTTATATTTTTTCCTGCGGAAAAGACCGGTCTTGAGAGAGGAGATCCGATCGAGAAAGAGGAGACCGTCCAGATGGTCCATCTCGTGCTGGATGGCGACCGCCTCGAAACCGCTTGCCTCCAACTCGCGCGGCTCTCCCGATCCATCCAGATAGCGGATGGTAATCGAAGTTGCGCGCTCCACATCCCCCGTGTAGTCGGGAACGCTCATGCATCCTTCACGCATAACGGCGGCCCCATCCCTCGATACAATCTCGGGATTGACCAGCGCAAGAAGGCCGTGGTGGTTCTCCTTCCCCAATCGGTTTTGTGAAACATCCACCACGCAGACCCGCAGAGACACTCCGATCTGCGGCGCAGCAACACCGACTGAACCGGGGCCTGCGGCCATGGTGTCCACCAGGTCCTCGATCAGTGCGGAGATTTCCCCGTCAATCGCCGCCACAGGGCAACATACCGTTTTAAGGATAGGATGGGGATAGAGAAGTATTGTCCGGACCGGCATCTGGTCTACAGGGAAACCGGCGTAATCGTGCGCGCCGATATCTCCACGTTCAGCTCCTTTTTCAGTTTTTCCAGGAGTGCTTCCATCTTCTCGATGGTGAATCCCGCGGGAAGCGCCGCCTCCAGCATCATGACATAGACCGGCTCTTCCCTGGTGCCGATCAGCCTTGTGTTGAGATCCGCGATGTTTACACCCCGTTCGGCAAGTTCTCTTGTCACCCGATAGACTATCCCCGGCCGGTCGGAGCCATATACCGACACCAGGCAGAGTTCCCCCTGGGGAGCCATGTAGCAGACCTCATCATAATGGAGCGGCCTTATATAGGCGGAGAGTCCCATATCGTGAAATGCCCTGAATTCGTCGGCCAATCGCGCCTTGACATAGGGCTTTTCGTGGGAAACGATCAGGATCATGGCAAAATCTCCACCGAGCATGGTGCAGCTTGAGTCCTCCACATTGCATCCGAGACGGTAAAGTATCTCCGTTGCATCGGCCACGATGCCGGGGCGGTCCTTGCCGATTATGGTCACGGCAAAATGGGCGAGGTTGTCTTTGCGGCATTCGCTCATAAGAAACTCCTGTTTTCCCATGTAAAAGTGAAGCGGGGTGAATGAATCATTAAAGCGAAAGTTTCCATGTTTAATCGACCTTTGTCAAGGAAGTAATATGCATTGAATCTGCAGTTGTCATGTAAAAAATTCTGAATAGATGACTGAAAAACCATGATTATACCTGTTTCCCAGCGTATCCCCCGATTAATCGGTTCGACCGTACGGATTCAAGTGGATCGTTTGAGTTTATCTCCAGGTTGTGTCTGTTGTGCAAGATTATCCACACCCGTGTCTTTTACATACCACATCAACTACATTTCTTACATAGCGCTCGTCGGCGACGCCGTCAACCGCTTCGTGCGGGAACTTGACAAGGGAGCGAAAATGCTCGGCCAGTTCGCCGAACAGCTTCACACGTGCTGCCGGTTCGAGCTCTTCGCGCCGCAGGAGCGCACGCAGGGCGATGGACAGCTCGTCACGCCCCACCTTCTGACGCAGCCGGGCCGCCAGGTGGGGATGCTCGCAGAGGGAGTTGAACTTTTCATCGGCCAGCAGTTCCAGTTCCGGCAGGGAAATTTCGGGGTTCCTGATCACGATGGTGCTGGCGGCGATGTCCCCCAGCCGCTGGCTCTTGCTGCTGATCAGACAGGTCACCCCTCCGGCCATGTAGAGCAGTGGAAGGGTGTCCACTATCCGCAGGAGATTGCGCACGACCACCTGGCTGAACTGGAGTCGCAGCCCCTGCTCGTCCACCACCCTCAGCCGCAAAAGCCGCTTGCCCAGGGTCTGGCCGCGCCAAAACCACTCACAGCAGATGCCGTAGCCCACCGAGATGATGAAGTTGGCCAGTACGATCAGGGCCATTCCGAGGTCGAGGCTTAAGATGGAGAATAGCCTGAGCAGGGATCCGACGGTGATGCTGGTCAGCGAGATGCAGGCTACGTCGATGCCCCAGGCCAGGAAGCGGACCACGGGACCGGCGAGGAGGATGGAGAATTCGATCCCTTCCGGGGTGCGCACAATCATGGAGTTGCGTCGACCGCTAGACATCGCCGCCCCCCCTGATGTTGGCGGACACCTTCCTGCCTCCTGCCCCACCGGCGCCGGCCCTGCTGAGGAAGAGCACCAGAAGTGTCAGTTCCGCCACACCGAAGCCGATCTTGACCGGATAAGGAAGTACCGGCTCGTGGTACTGGGAGAAGAGCCCTTCGATCAGTCCGGCCCACACCAGCATGATCCCAACCCCTCCCATCAGGGTAACAAGGTCGCCCCACACGAGGCGCAGCCGCTGCGCCAGAGGGAGCCCGCTATCCCGGCCGATCAGGGCGGTGGCCAGGATCAGCCCTCCCTGTCCTGCCAGGAGTATGGCCGGTATCTCAACTACGCCGTGGGGGAGGAGCCATCCCGCCAGGAAGAGGGTTTGACCTGCGGCTACGTAATCGAAGATGACCGCCCCCAGGATGACACCGTTGAAGAAGAGGAGCATCAGGGTACCGATGCCGAAGGTGAGCCCGGAGGCCATGCAGGCAATGGAGACCTGCGTGTTGTGGGTCATGAGGGAGCTGGAGAAGGTGAGTTTCTCTTTTTCCAGGTGTTTGTTGACCTCCTGCTCCTCCCTGGACACCCGCTCGGTCGGGCTTCCCGTCAGGTGCTGGAACGGGAGGAGGACCTCCTTGTCGGCCGGGTCGAGCAGGAGGGCAGCTCCGCCGAAGAGGCAGCCGACGATGGTAGTTGCCAGGGAGAGGTGGAACTTTCGTATATGGCGGCGGAAGGTGCGGGGGAATGTGCCGGAGAACCATGCCCAGGGGGCGAAGCAGTGCGGCCGTTCCCTGGTCTCATGGATCTCGCCGAAGCTCCTGGCCACCAGCGATTCCAGATAGCGCCGTAACTCGGGGGCCGCGGCAAAGCCGTCGATGCGGGCAAGGGATGCCGAGGTGCGCTGGTACAGGTAGTGGAAGCGCTGCACCGCCGCCAGGTCCATGGTGAAGGCCACGTCCTGCTCCATCCGGTCCAGTATCCCCTCCAGCTCGTCCCAGAAAGGCTTTTCATCGCCTATAAAACGTTCCAGATCTATGATCAAAGCATCTGCCTCCGCTTCACGTCCAGATACCTGGAGACCACCTCGGCGCTCAGCCGCTCGTCCTCCACCAGGGAGAGCTGCACTCCGCGCAGCCTGAGGGTCTGCTTCATCTCCCGCAGTCCGTGCCAGAGCAGATGTCCCCCCAGGGAGCGGTAAATGTCGTCCAGGCCGTGTGCCTCCCCAACGGAGAAGATCGGTGCGGCCGCCTCGGGGCGCTGCATGGCCACGCAGACCAGGTGGCGGCGGCTCAGCACGCCTATGCTCCGCACGAATCCCTCGGCCAGGGCCGGTTCGTCCAGGGAGGTGAGGAAGATCAGCAGGGCCCGGCGTCTGAGCCTTGACGCGAGGAAGGAGGCCGCCTCGTCGTAGCCGGGGTTGGTGCTGGTGGAGGTGAGGTTTAAGAGGGCGTCGCGGCAGGCGCCTAAGTGCCCCGTGCCCGACTTGGCCCGCACGAAGCCCAGCACCTGGTCGCTGAAAGCCATTACCCCGAACAGGTCTCCCTGATTCTGGGCCACGCTCCCCAGGATCAGTGCCGAGCGGATGTAACGCTCCAGGAGGGGCTCCTCGCTCCCCTCCCCGCAACGGGGGGCCACCTGCCTGGCGCTCAAGCGAGAGGCGTCGATGATGACGTAAACCTCCTGGGTGCGCTCGATGCGGAACTCCTTGGTCACCAGCTGGCCGCGTTTGGCCGTGGCCCGCCAATGAATGTCGCCGATTGAGTCACCGGGGATGTAGAGGCGCAGCTTCTCGAACTCTCGTCCCTGTCCCACCTGGCGAGCCGGCCTTACCAGGGCGGTGTTGCGATTGAGGAACAATGCCGCCAGCCGCTTGCGTTCCTCACGCAGGTTGGGATAGACCCGAAGCCTCGTCCCGGCAGGAAGAGAGGCCTGGGCGTACCAGAGCCCCAGAGGGGAGAGGACCCTCAGCCGACATTGTTCAAGCAGGTGAGTGCCTCGCCGGCTGGCAGTCAGCGGCCACTCGCCCCTGACCGCCAGCTGCTCGCCGGGCAGCTGCACCGGGTACTCCGGGTAGGGAGAGGTAACCCTCTTGGGGAGTTGCAGGCCGATCACCAGGGATCGCGGCGCACCGCTTAAGTTGCTGACCGTGAAGGGTAGCACTGCCTGGCGGTCGCGGCTCAGATTGAGCCGCTCGGGGAACTCCACATTGATCCCCCGACGGTGCCGCTCGGCCAGCCATGCATCAGCGCCCCCGATGGCGCAGAGGAGCAGGCAAACCACGGCCAGAAGAGAGCCGCTGTTCGGGAGCATGGCCGAAACCAGGGAGGAGGGGAGCACGATGGCGGCGAACAGGCGCACTATGCGGGAGCTGGGCACGATCAACGCGGTACCGCCACATCCTGGAGTATCGAGTTGATGACCTCGGCGGCGGAAAGCCCCTCGATCTCGTAATCGGGCTGCAGGATCAGACGATGGTCCAGCACCGGCCCTGCCATCAGCTTCACATCGTCCGGAATGACGAAGTCGCGGCCTGAGATTGCGGCACAGGCCCGGGAGGCCAGGATCAGGGATTGTGTCGCACGCGGTCCGCCCCCCAAGAGCACGCTGTGGTGGCTGCGGGTGGCCCGCACCACGTCCAGGGCATAGGCGGCGATTTCCTCCCGCACGGTGAGTTCCTGCAGGCACTTCCGCAGAGCAACCAGGCCGTCGGCGCCGACAACGCACTTGACGGCATCGGTGGCCAGGAGTTCCTCGGGAGGGTCGGGCCCAAGGGTGCGCCTTACAAGATTCATCTCGTCGTCCCGGTCCGGCTCCGACATGGCGATCTTGAGCATGAAGCGATCCTTCTGAGCCTCGGGCAGGGGATAGGTTCCCTCGAATTCGACCGGGTTCTGGGTGGCGAAAACCGTGAAGCTTGCAGGCAGGGTATAGGTCTTGCGGTCGATGGTCACCATCCGCTCCTGCATGGCCTGGAGAAGCGCCGACTGGGTCTTGGCCGGTGCGCGGTTGATCTCGTCCGCCAGCAGGAAGTTGCAGAAGATCGGACCGGGGTTGAACACGAACTCGTTCTGTTTCATGTTGAAGACATTGGTACCGGTGATGTCGGCAGGCATCAGGTCGGGCGTGAACTGAATTCGGCCGAAGCGCCCCCCCAAAGTCTTGGCCAGGGTACGCACCAGAAGGGTCTTGCCCACACCGGGCACCCCCTCGATCAGGGCGTGCTGGCCGGTCAAGACCACCATCAGGACCCGGTCTATCACCTCCCGCTGTCCGATGATGACCTTGCCGACCTCGGTCTTGATTTTTTCCAGGAGATCCACCAACTGCGTCAATTCATTGCTCATTAGATTTCCTCTCGTATGCGCAACTCTGTAAGGATGAGGTTATAGTCCCCCCTGGGAAATAGGGGATGAAATCGTTGGCTCACACAAGCCTTTTCTTCTCCAGTATCCGCGCAATCTCCCTGTAACGCGCAAGAGGGTTGCGCTTGCCGGCCGACCGGGCTGCCTCGTCGGATACGATGGCCCGGACCTGCTCGCCCAGGGCGGGATTGTTCCTGAACTCACGGGAAAATGAGCGCGACCACTCGCGGAAGCAGGCATTGAGGAGCTCTCCCGACGCGATATTGCGCCGCAGAAGGTTAACCAGGCCGCTGAAGTTGTCACGCACGCCAAACTCTGCCTGCTCCTTCTCCGGAGCAGCCATGGCGACAAAGGGGACCGCGCTCTTCCAGACATAAAGAGCTGCCAGTGCCATCAGCGCCAATAGAAAGGGGACCAGCCGGTTTTTTTTGATCAGTGCCATGACACCGGGATTGTCGTAGACCCCCAGGTGGGATTCATCGAACAGGGCCGTGCGGCCGGCACCCTGCAGCCAGGCCAGGAGCCCCGGACAGCGGTCGTTGCGCAAGGCCTCGTTGCTTAACAGATATGATTCGGCCAGAAGAAGTATGCTCCCCTTGCCTACCGCACGCTCCAGGACAATAGCCCGTTCACCGTAATTATAGACCGGTCGCCAACCTTTCCCGTCACCTTTGAAATTATGCGGGGAGTGGAGCGGGATGGTGGGGGGAAGCCCTGAAGCGGGGGCCGACAGGGATGCTCGGGGGCGGGTTTTGACAGGGCCGACCGGCGGGTCGAACGTGCCGATCTCCAGCCCCCATACGCCGCCCCGGCCGGCGCGGGATTGCGCTGCGTCAGCCCTCTTCGTCCGCTTGTCCCGAGAGGCCTCATCATCGGTTTTATCCTCTTTTCCCCTGGCAGCGGATGGCCTCCCCTTGACCATCCCGAAGGCGATCACCAACCGGTTTCCTTCCCCGGCCAGGGCCTCAAGTTTCCTGACCTGTTCGTCCGAGGAAGCATCCAGAAGCTCCTCCCCGGCCCCCATGTAGTAAATGGTCCCACCCTGGAACCCCTTGAGCCTGTCCAGGTCGCGGAAGTTCCTCCGGGCATCCAGGCCGGCCGAACGTTCCAGGGCCATGAAGAGCGCCTTGCATCCCAACGGGTCGCTGCGCAGCGAGGAATAAGGGGGAAACACGTCACCATTCTCGAAACGGAGCGTGAAGAGACGCAAGAGGCCGAAGGCAGAGAGGAGGACCACTGCGATAAAGGCTATGATGAGGAGCTTACCCTTTCCGAACACCGGACACGATCCTTTCGTAGTTGGCCGTGAAGGTCTCGACCGTCCCCGGCTCCAGCATGTGCATTCCGTACCAGGCCCGTTCAAACAGGGCCACGTTGCGGGAAAATGAGGCAGCCACCTCTGGCAGGGCATGGCTGAAGCGCACCAGCTCCCGTTCGTAATCGCGGTTGGACTTGTAGCAGGCGATGGCGATCAGACGTTCCTGCGCCAGAAAGGCCAGGCAGGCCAGGTAGAGCGCCCGCAGACCGAGACGCAGCTCCCCCCTGGCCAAAAGCTCCCTGGCCATGGCGCTCCAGCGCTCTTCCGAGAGCTCGTCGGCCTTGACATTCTCGTCACTTAAATCCGGTTCCATGACCAGGGGGGGAAGCACGGCCACGGGGTCCGCCTCCCGTCTGCGGCGGAGCTGCCGCCAGAGGCAGACCCCGCCCACGGAGAGGAAGATCGCCAGGAGCCCGTACATGAGGGGGAAGACGTAATCCCTGAACCCGAATACGTTTGAGGCGCCCTCCATGCCGGGCTTGAACCTGGGCAGGATGTCGGCCAGCCATTCCAGAAAGCGCTTGATCCATTGTCCGGCATAAACGGCCCACTCCTTGACAAGATCGATGACCGAACGGAGGAAACCGGGGAGTTCGTGCTTCTTTTGTGCGGTACGGGGGAGGCGCCATGCGAATTCCGGCCCGCCTATCACCTGTTCTATGGTCTTGTCCAGTTTTTGGGTGCTTACAGCCGGGGATGCAGCGGCCGCCCCTGCGCCGGTATAGTCTGCCATGGCGGGAGGAATGCCCGTGAGGAGGAGAGCACCGGCCAGGATAAGTGCAATGATCCCTGCACCGTGTGAACACTTTTCCTCCTTGAGTTCGGCCAGCAGGTCGGCCCCGATTGCAAGGGATTCCCCGTAATGGCAGCGGAGCAGATACGCGCTCTTGACAAGCGGATCGACGCAGATATGGGTGAGTGCGGCAATGGCAGCCCAGAAGGTGGAATTGAGCAGGAATAGATTACTGCGGGTAAAGAGCGATTCCACCCCGAACAGGGTCTTCAGCAGCCTGGGAAGGAAGAAGGCGCCGATGCATAGGTTGGCAAAAACCATCAGGCCGAGAAGGAGAAAGATAAAGATCAGGATGTGGTTCTGTCCCTGCCAGAGCAGCGCCTGGCGCTGCGCCTTGCCATAGACCCGGCGGAGATCCGGTCCGCCGCCGATTACGGTGATGTTCTGGAAAAAGGCAAAACACCAGCCAAAAGGGAGAGTAACAAGAAGGGCCAAAGGCATGACCAGAAGGCTCCAGGGTTGGAATATCGCCTGAGCCATGGCAGTACCTGTCGCCTGCGGAGTGTCGGAGCCGTTCAGCACCAGCCGGGAAAGCCTTCCGCAAAAGCAGGCCTGCCAGTACTTCATCCAGACGAAAAGCAACGCCAATCCCAAGGAGGCACCTGCCAAGTGGCCGTCGGCATCGGCGTTGCGGCTCATGTCCGCCCAGAAATAAAGGGTCGCCAATACAAAGGGGAGTGTACCCAGGTAGTAGAAGGCCATGATCTCCGCCGGTGCGCGTCGCAACAGTGAGGTGGCCTCCTCGATCAACTCCAGCGCCCCGATCCCTTTGCAGCGGGGAGTCCCGGCCTTCTTCATCGATCCGCCCCGGCTGGACTCCAGAGAGTCCCCTCGTGGAAACTGGACGGCAAATTGAGAAGCGCACGTCCCATCAGGAAGAAGACCACCCAGAGGACAAGCACCCCGGTCAGCAGCTGGAATGCCCGCACCATCCCTGACAGAAACCGCCCCTTGCGGCGGGGCGCCTCGCCCGGCAGCAGGCAGCGGGCACAGATCATTCGCCCGTCATGTTCGACAATGCACTCCCGGCAGTAGAATTTGCCGCAGACGGGACAGCGGGCCACGGCCTCCCGCAGGGCATGGTTAAAACAGCGCTTGGCAGAGATCGTGCTCACGGCCGGCGCCTTTCAATGCTGCGCTTTTCACTGCCGAGGGCGATCAGCCCGGCAATACCGATGACGGCGGTGACGACGGCGAAGGCGAGGAGAAAGGTGGCAAAGGAGGGATGTTCGGCCGGTTCAATGGCCGCGTAGAAGTCGAATAGCTGATACTGCGTAATGCCGGGCTTGATCTTCCCGATATTCAGGAAGATCATGAAAAAATAGCCGATCACCGACCCGGCCATCATTGTGGCCAACCCTCCCCAGGTCAGCCATTTGGCCGGGGAAGCCACAGGGCGAACCTTCTGCTTGGCCAGGACGATGATCGCCAGGCAAAGAAATGTAATTTCGACAAAAGTGGAAAGGATCACCAGGGCCTTGGAGTTGTGGAGCATTTGCAGGAGGGAAAGCCCTGCGTCGGCGATGAGGAGCAGAAAGGCTGCCCGGTGCAGGCCGCCACGATAGGGGGAGATCGTGTTTTCCGCCACAGGGGGCGCAGAGGCTGCACCCTTCAAACCTAACGCGGCCGGAGAAACGGCTGGAGGCGTATCAATGTACTTCCCGGTAAGTTCGATAATCTCCTCCCTTGTGATCCCCCCCTGGAGCTGGCCGATGATGGGCCGCAGGCTGTCCAGTACCTTTCTAACGCTCCTTATCCGGTCGAGGGCGTGCAACTTCTCGATGCCGACCGGCGTCCGTACCTGGCAGTAACAGGTCGGACCGCGGAAGAGGTTCCAGAGCAGGAGGAGCAGGAAGAAGACGCCGAATATACCCGCGGTGACGCTGACCGGGGAAGGGCCATTCTCATAACCGCCAATGCCTGCGAACAGGCTGATGCCAACCAGACTCCCGGAGACGGCGTTCAATACCTTTCCCCAGGAACTTCGGCGTGTGACGATCGCCTGGATGTCCTTGAGATAGTAGCGGGCGTACTCCTCGGAATACCCGTTGGACTCCACGGCCAGCAGATGGTCCTCACCCCGCCAGAGAGTATGCCATTTCCCCAGGCCGCACCTGCTGCTGGCCAGACGCTTATATTTCATAAAATTTCCTGTTCATAGCGCCAGCCTGACCAGGAGCACTCCCCATCCCGCAATCTGGGCCAGAGCGATGACGATGGCCAGAACGTATCGGACCCTGCTGCGGGGGAGGATGCTGCCCGGCCTCTTCCAGTTGTGTATGGCAATGTAGATGGCGATGGGTGCGGTGACAACGGTGACGAAGAAAAAGAGCATCGGCAGGATGGCCATGGAAAGAGCCAGACTGTCATGGAGGGTGCGCCGGGTCACAAGCTGCTCGATCTCCTCGTTATGGCGTCCCTTGTCGATACAGGAAGGACAAAGGCACCTTCCTGCCAGTTCGGTCTCGCACAGTGTACAGAGAAATCGTCCGCAGGCGTTGCAAAGGGTGGCTGCCATCTTTTGCGGATGATAAAAACAGCTCGCCTCGCCAGTGGCGGTCAAGGCCTCGCCGCTTCTCACCACTTCAGCACCGCGAAACAGGGCGGGAAAGACCTCAATCCCCAGCCGGGCGCCGCAGTTGCCGCATCGGAAATCCTCCCCCGAATTAAACCGCTCCCCGGCCAGGGGCATGCCGCAACCGCTGCAGGACACCGAGGCGGGGCCCAGAGCTGTGAGGGTCACTTGTAGACCACCCTCGTATTGCAGATCCTGTCGTGGAGCGCCCTTTTCTCATCATCAAACAGCACCATCAGGTAGCCGATCAGGAGGATCATGCTGCTCAGGAACTCGCCGAAATAACGACCCACGCCCCGCATGACACTGATCTGATTGCCCTCAGGGGAGACCACTTCCAGTCCGCAGGCCATCTTGCCCGGCGTGGCACGGTAGGTGCCGAGGAAATAGCCGCTGTAAGCGGCCCCGATACCCATTTGCAGGATAGACAATAACACCGTGGAAGCCAAGACAACTTGAGGCGACGTTTTTGGAAGCACAATTCCCACCGCCATGGTGATTAGCAGACTGACTACCCACAGGATCAGCCCGTCCAGGATCTTGGCGCCAAGCCGGATGCCGAAACCGGCGTAGCGCATCTCGCCAGGCCGCGGCTTTCCCTGGGCCAGCATCTGCACGTATCCCGGCTTACAGGTCGCGCATACCCATGATGTCCCGAAGCGGACCATCTCGTTCCTGGGAAACCGGCTGGAGCAGACCGTGCAGTTAGCCATCGCTGTTATTGTGGCCTGGGGAGCAGGCGAAGCCGGTATCGATGGCGGGTTTGAGGGAGAAGCAGGCGCGGCAGCCTCGGCGATGAGAGGAGGTTGAATTGGCGGAGGAGAAGGAGAAGAGCAGGCTGCTTCCTGAACGACTTCTCCGAGCGGTTCTGAACCAGGACAGCTCCCGATTCCGGGGATTGGAAAGTTCTGCTTGCAGCGGGGACATTTGATGGAGGTCGCCCCGGGGGGAATCTTGGTTTCGTCCATCTGACCGCTGGCGCCACAGTAAACACATTCAACCTTCATAGTCACCTCGCAAGATTCGCATCTTTTGTGCAGCAACGGGCTCAGGTTCCTTATGTAAAAGGAGTCGCAAACCATTGATGCAGGTTGCCCCGAAGGGGCCACTTGTCCCGCATGAAGTCGCGGAAAAAGCATTGAATCCCACGTTAAAAGCAAATAATGTACCAACCCTGATTACACATCGTAACCACATGATTCATATGTGTTAATCATATACGTCGCATTTAATTAGTTTGATTATTTGCGATGTATCGTATGGGAAGTGACGAATAACGTCATACTCGATAAAAACGTTTCCATAATATTTCCGCAGTTTCTCTATTATTTTCAACGCAACACTGCGTAATTGCATCCGCAGCTAATGCCCTACCAGATGTACTCTTTCGCAATTGCGCGCTTTTCGTGGCCGAACAGGACGTGGAAGACCCTGAGCTTTTTGAGCGTGACCGGCGAGAGCGAGCCGAGCGGGATAAAGATGATCTTCTTGTTGAGACGGCTCGCGATCTGGCGGAAATAGCTGCGCGGCGGCCGGGAAGCGGCATAGACCACGTGCTTTTCCGGGGAGTAGTCAAGCGCCGCCAGGAGAAGCACCTCTCCCTTCCCTCTGGCAAAGGAATAATCCTTGTCCGACCAGACGTCGCTCATGCGCCGCGGCGGATAGGCAAGGAGAAATCCCCCGTACTCACAGCGGCAGATGCCGGGGCCGACGATATTGTCTGCCGGCGGGGTGGCGTAAAAGGCCATGTCCGACTCCTGCTCATGCTCCCCAAGCCAGGTCATCAGATAGGGATATTTCTCCCCCTCCCTGTCCATATCGAAGATCACCACTATGCTCCCGACTCCCCCTTTTATACGGAGGTTTTCCCGGACATAGATCCGCCCCTCGTGGAGATTGCGCAGGGTCTCCCGCATGTCGATTCCATCGAGGAGGGAGGTGGAAAACGGTTCCACCCGCGTCTCCTCCTCCGACAACTGCTTCGTCCCCTTCTTCTTCAGGAAACCCCCGTAATTCTCGATCACCAGGTCTTCCGGGGGATAAGAGCAGATGGAGGGATCGTCGAATCCTTCCAGCCATTCGTTGGGACGTTTTTCACGCTTTCGCTTGAGGAAATCGAGATGACCGAGCCCCTTCATTCGCCGCTTCTCCTTTGGGCGGAAGCGGACACGGTGGCTTCCCCGCCAGAGGTCATCGGGATGCAGGCGAATGGTCGGAATGTCGCTTTCTTCCCGCTGCCACTGATAGAAGGTGGCAAGCCGCCAGAGTGCGTAGGCGAAGTTGTCGTCAATGCAGCCTCGGCCTGCTGTCAATAGGTGGAAGAGGCCGGGGAGAAGAAGCCCCTCGATTAGCGCATAGTTGCGGGAGAAGCGGAAAAAGGCGCGCTTCTGCCAGAGGTGGACCATCTCGCCGGTCTCCTGCCGGTAATGGCCGGCTGTTTCCTGGAAGAGCCTGAAGAGGACCCTCTGGCGGTCGGGCATCTCTCCTGCCCTCCCCACATGGCGGGCGCTCCTTAAGATGGAGTTCCGCAGAGCCTCATCTTCAGGCAGCTCCTGCCTGCCGCCGACGATCAGTTCAAGGGCGTTGTACCTCTTGCGCAGGGAAGCCACATCTGTTTCGGGCTCAGCGGGGAGGGGGGAGCGGCGCATCTCGTACACGGCGGAGAGGAACGGGAATTCGCCAAGTATCTCCCGGCAGGATTCCGGGTGAAGATTGAATAGCCGGAGATTGTCGCGCCTCACCCGGCCGAGCGGCTCGGCCTGGGGCGAGTTGAAAAATGATTTTATCCGATCCAGATGATACATGCCGCATACGAAAAGGATCCGTTCATGGCGGCCTGCGAGCTGCTGTAGGCGGAACGCCATCCCCTTTTCCCGGCGCAGGTCTTCCGGATCCGGGAGAACGTCGCGAAAGGCGGCCTTGAACTCACGGTAATATGCGGCCAGGCCGATTCGCTGCACTGCGTAGGAATCGGGGAGCGGCTCATGATGAAGGGGGTATTCGTCAAGATCTAGGTCGACGAGATGAAGCGGGACTTCTTGTTCGTGGGCCTGGCGGGCAGCCTCAACCAAGGGGTCGGCCGGCTCGATGATCAGGTAGACAGTGGACAGGGTATCTTCCTCCGTTTTCCCCTTGAGCATAGAGGCGGAACTGACTTCGTAACTCAAGACAGAGATTTCCGGAAGCCGGGCGATGCCACGCAGGAAAGGTCTTTCCAGTGTGGATGGGAGTTCGACGGCTATACAGTCGGGTCTGACCATCCGCACCGCCTGGCGGACCAGGTGGGCGAATTCCATCCGGTAATGGAGCACCGGCAGGGCATGGACATTGGCGAATTGTTCCAGGTGGATTCTGTGGGGCATGGCGAAACCTTAATTTAACCTCACGACAGATGGGAGATGGAAATGCCCGCGCGTTCCCACCTCATTGCCTGACACATCAGGTTCCCTTCGGGGGATGCATGGGCGACGACAATCCGGACGGCATGCTCTGCAGCCTAATCGTTGCGTCGTGCGGCAAGCTCGGCGGTCAGGTGACGTGTCGTTTCCTCCATGCTGACAACTGTCGCATTTCCCTCCCGCAAAGCCCGCAACCAGGCAGGCGGCAGAAGAGTATGTTCCAGTTTTCGTGCAATGACAATCACGCAAGGCGCATCTGCTGTGAGCATCACTTTCAATACTGACTGTTCGAGCGGTGAGTGAAAACCGCTGATGACCGGGCTTTTGCTGCGCGCCTGCTCGACCGCCCAGTCCATGGCCGCGCGAATTGCAGCGCCTGAACATTGGCGGGAAGCAAAGAAGGCGGTAAGGGGTTGGTTGAGCAGGGATGCGTTCCCGACACCTCGCTCACCACCCTCCAGAGACCAAAAAGATAATGACCGATCTTCTATCATATTGAATATTCAGGTTTATTGCTAATTTTAAAGTTTATTATCTTGCGTGATAGATAATAAAACATCTTGGGTAGCGGGCTGGTCGAGCTTTAAGCAACCACTTCATCTCCCGACTTTCCAGCATGAGCACCCAAAAAAGCTTACCTATCTGGCGATCCGAATACCGTTATTTTTATTGACTTCAGAATTCAAGTTGCTATAGTAAAAACAATCCAGATATCTGGAGGTGGATGGCGCAAGCCATCGGGCCCTTTCGGGCCTTTTTTTTGCTTATAGAAATTTCTTCCCGTAAATCTTCCCGTCTTTCTGGTAGTACTTCCCTTGTAAAATCTTGATAATTGCTTTACCGAAAGGTGGCAATCCCTTTTCCAAAAACCCGTTATCATGGAGCATTTCATTTCGGCTCGGATGGGCCA
>Ga0210377_10001085_pt1 | contig 25315 bp, 24 predicted proteins | sample PLM4_65_b1redo_FD_155480 | JGI IMG/M metagenome (GOLD analysis project Ga0210377, IMG submission 155480) | Groundwater sediment microbial communities from an aquifer in East River, Colorado, USA - PLM4_65_b1 redo | ecosystem: Environmental > Terrestrial > Soil > Riparian zone | place: USA: East...
GTTCGCGGCCGCGACCTTCTCGAGCAGCTCGACCTGGCGGCCAGGCAGCTCGAGGTCGTCGCGGTCGTGGCCCTCGCTCTCCCACTCGTCGTTGAGCCCGATGACGACCACCGCGACATCCGCCGCGGTGGCGCAGGCGACCGCGCGCTCGAGCAGGTCCGGCGGCAACGCGGGCATGCAGCCGACCTTCAGGCCGCCGAGCATCGCGCGGCCCTCGTTCGAGAACTCGACCACGAGCGCGGCCGTGCGGCCGGCTTCGAGCACGACGTCCGCGCGCACCTCCGCGCTGCCCAGCCCGAAGAACGCCTGGCCGGGCGTCTGACCGGTCCAGTTGTCGACGACGAGCTCGCCGTCGAGGAAGAGCCGGCTCTTGCCGGCGGAGACCAGCGAGAACGTGTACGCGCCGGACTCGCGCGCGGTGATGCGGCCGCTCGCGCGCACGCAGAAGGCGGCCGGGTCGACCTCGGGCGCGAACGCGCCCAGCCAGGTGAAGTAGGCGTCGCGCGACTCTCGCACCAGCACCGGCGCACCGCTCGGCGTCGCGCCGTTCCAGTACTCGACGCGAAGCGGCGCGTCGAGCACGCGGCTGCCGAGCGCGGGCGTGGTCTTGTGGCTGGTGCAGCCGAGCGCGAAGCGCACGTCGACGTCCGCGCCCGCGCGCGCGCGAATGCCCTCGAGTGCGGACACCGCATAGTGTGGGCGCACGCGCGCGCTGCCCCCGCCCTGGATCACGGTGTGGTCCGCGTTCGGCCCGATCACCGCGATGCTGCGCAGCCCGGCGCGCTCGAGCGGGAGCGCGTCCGCGTCGTTCTGGAGCAGCACCATGGCCTCGGCCGCGGCCCGGCGCGCGAGCGCGCGATGCTCGGGCCGGTCCACGGCCGCCTCGGGTCCGGCGAACGGAGCGTCGAGCGCGCCCGTGCGCGCGGCCACCCGCAGGATGCGCCGCACCGATTCGTCGAGCACCGACTCCTCGACCTCGCCCTTGCGCACGGCGTCGGCCAGCTTCGCGCCGAGGTGGCGCCCGGGCCCCGGCATCTCGAGGTCGAGGCCGGCGTTCGCTGCCTCCGCTGTGCTGTGCGTGCCGAACCAGTCCGAGACGACGAAGCCGTCGAAGCCCCACTCGCGCTTCAGGACCTCGCCCAGCAGCCACGGGTGCTCGCCCGCGTAGACGCCGTGCAGCTTGTTGTACGCCGACATCACCGTCCACGCGCCGGCTTCGCGCACCGACGCCTCGAACGGCGCGAGGTACAGCTCGCGCAGCGCCCGCTCGCCGACCTCGGACGAGATCGTCATGCGCTCGAACTCCTGGTCGTTCGCCGCGAAGTGCTTCGCGCAGGCGGCCACGCCGCGACTCTGGAGCCCGCGGATGAACGCGACCGCGGTGCGCGCGGAGAGGTGCGGGTCCTCCGAGTAGCACTCGAAGTTCCGTCCGCCGAGCGGCGTGCGGTGCAGGTTCATGGTCGGACCGAGCAGCACGCTCGCGCCCTTCGTGCGCGCATCCTCGCCGATCGCCGCCCCCACCGCTTCGACGATCGCCACGTTCCATGTCGCCGCGAGCGCGGTGCCGCACGGGAACGAGGCCGAACTCGGGCCTTCCGCCAGGCTCGAGCCGCGCGCCCCCGACGGGCCGTCCGAGAGCACGAGCGCCGGAATACCGAGTCGCGGGATCGGCTGCGTGTGCCAGAGATCCGCGCCCGCGGTGAGCGAGGCCTTCTCGTCCAGGGTCAGCTTCGCGAGCAGGTCTTCGACGCGGCGTGTCTCGTCCATGAACTCGAAATCGTATCACGGGCCCCCTGCGGGAAAACGCGGGGCCGACGGCTCGAGCTCGATCCGGAGCGCGTTCGTGGCGAATGCGACGGTGTGATAGAAGCCCGCGAGCACGAGCAGCTCGACGATCTGCGCGCTCGAGAGCTCGCGCCCGAGCTCCGCGTAGAGCGCGTCGTCGACGCTCGCCGTCGCGTGCAGGGAGTCGCAGAGGCGCAGGATGACCGCGTCGTGCGCCGAGAAGATCCCGGCCGGCAGCTCGGGCGCACAGGTCGCGCGCACTTCCTCGTCGGAGAGTCCCGCGCGCACGGCGAAGTACGCCACGTGCACGCCCCACTCGTACTCGGAGCGGCACAGCCAGCTCGTGCGCAGGATGGCGAGCTCCCGCTCGCGCAGGCTCAGGCTCCCGCGATCGAGCAGCGAGCCGAGCCGGAACTTGCGCAGCACGCGCGGGTTGTGCGCGAGCGTGCGGAAGAGCGCGATCGGCGGCACGCCGGGCGTGAAGAGGGCGAGCTCCTCGGCGAGCTCGGCGTCGTAGGGCGCTTCCAGGGGAGCGAGGCGCGGAGGGGTCATGGCGTCTCCTTCGAAACGGGTTTGGTGCTACGCTATCCGTAGCTTATCGCTACTGTTTCAGTAGCACAACCCGACGAACGAGGAGGCACGCATGCCCGCGCCCCGACCCGGACGCTCCGTGCGCGGCTCGCGCACCGGCCGCCCGATCATGGCCGCGCTCGATCTGCTCGGGCGGCGCTGGGCGCTGCGCGTGCTCTGGGAGCTGCGCGACGGCGGGCTCGTCTTCCGCGAGCTGCGCACGCGCTGCGACGAAGTCTCCCCGACGGTGCTGAACCAGCGACTCGCGGAGCTGCGTGAAGCGGGGATCGTCGCGCACGAAGCGGGCTCGGGCTACGCGCTCACCGCCGACGGCGAGAGGCTGCTCGCCGCGCTGGCGCCGCTGCACGATTGGGCCACGCACTGGGCGCGGCGGTAGGGTCCTTGGGGGCCCGGCGCGGCACAGCCGCGCCACCCCACTTCGCTCGGCTTCGCCTCGCTGCGCGCTTCGCTTGCCTGGACCGCGGCGCTAACCGGCTTCCTCGAGCACCTCGTCGATCACGTACGTGCCGCTGCGCGCGTCCTTGTGGATCGCGATCAGCTTCTGCTTCTGCGCGTCCTCGAGCATCCGGTTGAACGAGCGGTAGCCGTGGTATTCCTCGTTGAAGCCGGGGTTCTTCCGCTTCATGGTCTCTTTCACGAGCGACGAATGCGCTTCCCTGTTGTCGCGCAGCAGCGCCTCGGCCGACTCGAGCAGCAGATCGAACGCTTCGCGCTGCTTCTGCGGCACCGTCCCTTTGACCTTCGGCACGGCGACCTTCTTCTCGCGCTCGACCGTCTTGCGCACGAGATCGTCGTAGTAGATGAACTCGTCGCAGTGCTCGATGAACATCGGCGAGGTCGAGTTCTTCACGCCGCAGCCGATCGTGTGGCGGTTGTTCTCGCGCAGCTTCGCGACCAGCGGCGAGAAGTCCGAGTCGCCCGAGACGACGACGAACGTGTCGATGTGCGGCTTGGTGTAGGAGAGCTCGAGCGCGTCGACGACCATCTTGATGTCGGCGCTGTTCTTGCCGGTGAGCTTCGAGCCGGGCATCTCGATCAGCTCGATGCCCGCCTCGTGGAGCGGGCGGCGGTAGTCGGGATAGCGGGTCCAATCCGCGTACGCGCGCCGCGTCACGACGTTTCCCTTCTCGATCATCCGGCGCAGCACGAGCTGCACGTCGAAGACCTTGTAGCGCGCATCGCGGCAACCGATCGCGACGTTCTCGAGGTCGATGTACACGGCGATGTTCTTCGTCTCGGCGTGAGCCATGGGTCCCCCAGAGGTGCGGCGGCAGTCTACACGCCGCCGACGCCCCAGGGTATGCTGGCGAGAACGGGAGGGCGTGAAATGGCAGGGAAGCTCCAGGGCAAGGTGGCATTGGTGACGGGCGCGGCATCCGGCATCGGCCGGTCGAGCGCGCTCGTGCTCGCGGCGGAGGGCGCGCGCGTCGCGTGCGCCGACCTGAACGGCGAGGGCGCGGAGGCGGTGGCCAAGGAGATCGCGCGCGCCGGCGGCGAGGCGATCGGCATCCGGCTCGACGTCTCGGACCCCGACGACAATCAGCGCGCGGTCGACGCGACCGTGAAGCGCTTCGGCAAGCTCCAGCTCGCGCACCTGAACGCGGGCATCGCGGCCGTCTCGAACGTGCTCGACACGACCTTGGACGAGTGGAACAAGACCCTGGCGGTGAACCTCTCCGGCGTGTTCTACGGCCTGCAGAAGGCCGGACGCGCGATCCGCGACGCCGGCGGCGGGGCGATCGTGATCACGTCATCCGACGCGGGCAAGCGCGGCGGCGCGGGCATGGGCAGCTACTGCGCCACGAAGCACGGAGTGCTCGGGCTTATGAAGTGCGCGATGGCCGACCTCTCGCCGCACAAGATCCGCGTGAACGCGGTCTGCCCCGGCGTGATCGACACGCCGATCCTCGGGCCCCTCCACAAGAACGAGGTGTTCACCAAGGGCATCTTCGCGACGATGCATCCGATCGGAAGAGTCGGCCAGCCCGAGGAGGTCGGACAGGCCGTCGCGTTCCTGCTCTCCGACGAGGCGGCGTTCATCACGGGCGTCGCGCTCAGCGTCGACGGCGGCCTCAACGCGACCTTCGGCGGAATCTCCACACCGGGCGACAATCCGCTCGAGAAGATCAACAAGTCTTAGCGGGGCCCGGACCGGCGCGGCGCCGGCCCACCCGCACTTCGCTCGCCTTCGGCTCGCTGCGCGCGCGCTTCGCGCGCTTGCGGACCGGACGCGAAGGCGGCTTCGCGCCCGGCCGGCCTTGCCTCACTCGTGAGTCGGACGAGCTCCGACCTCCTGAACCGCTGGTGTCGAGGGGACAGCCGAGCGCGCCTCTCCAACTCCAGGTCTTCTCCGACCAGTTTCTATCCGACCCGGCGCGTGTGGCCCTGCCAGTACGGCTCGCGCAGCTCCCGCTTCAGCACCTTGCCGCTCGGGTTGCGCGGCAGCTCGGCGATGAAGTCGACCGAGCGCGGGCGCTTGTAGCTCGCGAGCTGCGAGCGGCAGTGCTCGACCAGCTCGGCCTCGGTCGCGCTCGCGCCGGCGCGCAGCACGACGACCGCCTTCACCACCTCGCCCCACTGCGCGTCGGGCACGCCGATCACGGCGGCGTCGGCGACGGCGGGGTGGCGGAAGAGCACGTCCTCGATCTCGCGCGGGTACACGTTCTCGCCGCCCGAGACGATCATGTCCTTCACGCGGTCCTGGATGTAGACGTAGCCCTCGGCGTCCATGATCGCGGCGTCGCCCGTGTGCATCCAGCCGTCGCGCAGCGCTTCGGCCGAGGCCTCGGGCAGGTTCCAGTAGCCGCGCATGAGCTGCGGCCCCTTCACCAGGATCTCGCCGATGGTGCCGCGCGGGACCTCGCGGTCCTCCTCGTCGACGATGCGGACCTGCGTGCCCGGCAGCGAGCGCCCGCAGGAGAGCAGGAGCTCCGGCTTGCCCGCGAGCGCGCGCGCGTGGTCCGCCGGCAGCAGGAACGTCGCGGCGGCGGTGGTCTCCGTCATGCCGAAGCCCTGCGCGAACTCGCAGCCGAACACGCCCATCGCGTGGCGCAAGGTCTCGACCGCGATCGGCGACGCGCCGTAGATCATGAAGCGCAGGTCCGGGTAGGAGCGCTTGGCGACGTCGGGCACCGCGACCAGGCACGCCTGGATCATCGCGGGCACGAGGGTCGCGCCGACGAGCTTCTCCTCGGACATCGCGCGCACGACTTCGGCCGGCACGAAGTCCTCCTGGATGTAGAGCGCGCCGCCCTGGCGCACGATCCAGAAGCTCGCGACCGCGGCCGCCGCGTGGTAGAGCGGCGCGACGATCAGATAGCGTTCGCCCGGGCTGATGGGGGCGACCGCCGCGAGCTGCACGATGTTCGCCGTCACCGCCTTGTGTTGCAGGACCGCGCCCTTCGGCCGGCCCGTCGTTCCGCTCGTGTACATCTGGTAGGCATCGTCGCCTTCGTCGATCTCGAGCGCGGGAGCGGTCGCGGGCTGGCGCGCGACCCACGCCTCGTAGTCGTCCCAGCCTACGCGCGCGGGGGCGTCGAGCGCGAAGCAGCGGCGCACCGACTTCAGCTCGCCGCGCACCGGATCGATCGCGTCGACCAGCGCGCCGCGCGCGAACAGCAGCTCCGCGCCGGAGTCGTTCACGATGTAGCTCCACTCCGGCGGCGCCAGCCGGTAGTTCAGCGGCACAGGCACCGCGCCGGCCTTCGCGGCGCCGAAGTAGAAGATCGCGAACTCGGCGCAGTTCTTGGCCAGGAAGGCCACGCGCGTGCCGGGCGCGACCCGCTCGGCGATCAGCGCGTTGGCGATCTGGTTCGCGCGCGCCTGCGCTTCGGCGTAGCGGATCTCCCGGCCCGCGAAGAACGCGAAGGGAACGTCGGGCTGCTCGCGGGCGTGCCAGTCGAAATAGTCGTGAAGTCGCATGCCGGGATTATGGACCACCGCCTGTTGTAAGGTTCGGAAATGGAGAAGCTTCGCGAAGAGGTGCGCGCCTGGGTCGCGGCGAACCACCCGGGCGATCCCGGCTGGAAGCTGCCGCAGAGCGCGCTCGAGGTGGCCGAGGACCGGCAGTTCGACTGGCTGCGGGACTGGCAGCGGAAGCTCTATGACGCCGGCTGGGTCGGCGCGGAGTGGCCGCGCGAGTACGGCGGCGGCGGACGCGAGCGCGGCACGCAGCGGGTGATCGATCAGGAGCTGGCGCGCGCGCGAGCCCCCTTTCTTCTGAACCTGGTCGCGCTCTCCTGGGCCGGGCCGGTGATCCTGCGCTACGGCACGGAGGCGCAGAAGCGCCAGTTCATCCGGCCGCTCCTGCGCTGCGACGAGATCTGGTGTCAGGGCTTCAGCGAGCCGGGCGCGGGCAGCGACCTGGCTTCGCTGCGCACGACCGCGGTTCGAACCGGCGATGCCTGGCAGATCGACGGCCACAAGGTCTGGACGACCCTCGGCCGCTACGCCGACTGGTGTATTCTGCTCGCGCGCACGGATCCGGCCGGCGTGAAGCACGCGGGCATCTCGTACTTCCTCGCGCCCATGAAGGTGCCGGGAGTCGAAGTCCAGCCGCTGGTGAAGATGACCGGCGAGGGCGGCTTCAATCAGGTGATCTGGAGCGGCGCGCGCATTCCCGCCGACGCGCTGCTGGGACGCGAGGGCCAGGGCTGGGAGCTGGCGACCGCGACGTTGCAGTTCGAGCGCGGCGCGGCCGAGGGCTCGGCAGGCGGCAGCGGCGGCGGAGCGGAGCAGGTGGAGCGCGTGGCGGCGCTCGCCCGCGCATCGGGGCGTGACGCCGACCCGGTGGTCCGCGATCGCCTCGCGGGCTTCTGGATCCGCGAAGCGGCGCTGCGCGCGAACGCGCAGCGCGCGCGCATACCCGGGCTCGTGAGCGACCGGCCCGAGGCGCTCCCGCTGATGCAGAAGCTCACCGCCTCGGAGCTCACGCAGGACCTCTCCGACTTCGCCTGCGAGCTCGAGGGCGACGCCGCGGGGCTCTGGATCGGCGACCGCGGCGCGATCGAGAACGCGGAGTGGCAGCGCACGTACATGAACTCGTTCGCGATGACGATCGCGGGCGGCACGAGCGAGATCCTCCGCAACATCCTGGGCGAACGCGCGCTCGGGCTGCCGAAGACGCGATGAACCTGCACCTCCGCTACGAGGAAGAGCACGCGCTGCTGCGCGCCGAGGCGCGGCGCTGGCTCGACGAGCGCTTTCCGATCTCGCGCGTGCGCGCGCTGGCCGAGAGCGAGTCGGGCGAGGATCCCGCGGACTGGAAGGAGCTGGCGGCCCTCGGCTGGCTCGGGCTGGTGGTCCCCGAGAAGCACGGCGGCGCGGGCCTGGGCGCCGTACACCTGGCGGTGTTGATGGAGGAGACCGGCCGGCGGCTCCTGCCCTCGCCGCTCCTGCCCTCCACCCTCGCCGCGCTCGCGCTGTCGCTCGAGGGCTCGGAGGCGCAGCGCGCGCGTTGGCTGCCGGCGATCGCTTCGGGCGAGGCGCGGGTCGTGTTCGCGAACGGGACGTCGGTCTGGGGCGCCGAGCGTGCAGACGCGCTGATCGCGCCCGAGCGCGCGGGCCTCGACGTGATCGAGGCGCGGGCAGCGGGTCTTCGGATCGAGCCGGAGATCGTGCTCGACCGAACCCGGCGGAGCGCGCGCGTGACCCGAGGGGGTGGTGTCCCGCTCGGCGCGACGGCGCCCTCCGATCGACTCGTCGCGTGGGCTTGCGTCGCGCTCGCCGCCGAGATGGCGGGCGGCGCGGACGCCCTGCTCGCGATGACCGCCGCGTACGCTGCGACGCGCGAGCAGTTCGGCAAGCCGATCGGCTCGTTCCAGGCGGTGAAGCACCCGCTCGTGAACGTGCTGATCGGCGTCGAGAGCTTGCGGTCCCTCGTCTACGCCGCCGCCAGCGCGCTCGACGCGGAGAGCCCCGATGCCGAGACGCTCGCGCGCATGGCCAAGGCGCAGGCGTGCGACGTGTACGTCTTCGCGGCGTCGCGCGCGGTGCAGCTCCACGGCGGCTTCGGCTTCACGCTCGACTGCGACGCGCACCTCTACTTGAAGCGCGCGCAGACCACGCGGCCCGCGTTCGGCGATGCGATGCAGCAGCGCCGCTGGCTGTCGGAACGGCTGATGGGGACGACCGGGCCGCGCTGAGCTCAGGCCTCGAGCCGCGCGCGCCTGCGCGCCTCCGCCTTGTCGAACGCGCGCATCAGATCCGCGTGCCGCGCCTCGACCGCGCCGCGGTAGTGCGCGTGCGTGACGATGAACGCGTCGTTCGCGCGCACGCCCTCGAGCACCGCGGCGGCGATCGCCTCGGCGGGCTGCATCTCGTCGGGATGAACGACGCTGCCGCCGAGCACGAGCTCGACGTCCTCGCGCGAGATCTTCGACTTGCCGAGCGCCGCGGGGCGGTTGCGCTCGCTGTGCAGGATGTTCGTCTTCACGCCGCCCGGACACAGCACGGAGACCCCTATTGCGTACCGCGCGAGATCGTGGCGCAGGTGCTCCGAGAGCCCCACCACGCCGAACTTCGCCGTGCCGTAGATCCCGACGCCCGGCGCGGAGAGCAGCCCCGCGGTCGAGCCGGTGTTCACGATGTGCTTCTCGCCGGGCTGCGCGAGCATGCGAGGAACGAACGCGAGCACGCCGTGGATGACGCCCCAGAGGTTCACCCCGAGCACCCACTCCCAGTCCCGAGGCGTGCGCGTCTCGAGCGCGCCCATCATCAGCACCCCCGCGTTGTTGCAGAGCAGGTGGCACGCGCCGAGCTCGGCGAAGGTGCGCTCGGCCAGCGCCTCGACCGACTCGCGCTTCGAGACGTCGCACTGGAGGGCAAGCGCATTCCGGCCCCCGTCTCGCAGCTCCGCCGCGACCTTCTCGGCGGCCCCGACCTCGATGTCGGCCACCACCACGTCCATGCCCTCGGCCGCGAACGCGCGCGCCAGCGCCGCGCCGATGCCGCTGCCGCCGCCCGTCACCACCGCGATCTTCCCCGCGAGCTCCCTCATGGCGCCCTTGTAGCACGGCGTGAGAGAATGCCGTCCACACCGTCGACGAAGGAATCCCCGATGAAGGCAGCCGTCATGCGCGCGTTCAACACGCCGCTCCAGCTCGAGGACATCGAGATCAGCAGGCCCGGTCCGCGCGAGGTGCTCGTGCGCACGGTCGCGACGGGCGTCTGCCACAGCGACCTGCACGTGATCGAAGCGGGGCTTCCGGTGCCGCCGCCACTCGTGCTCGGCCACGAGCCCGCGGGCATCGTCGAGGCGATCGGCGACCAGGTCACGCACGTCGTCCCCGGCGATCACGTGATCGGCTGCCTGTCCGCGTTCTGCGGGAACTGCGAGTTCTGTCTGTCGGGAAAGCCGAACCTGTGCGGCGGCGCGGCGACGATGCGCAAGCCGGGCGAGCCGCCGCGGCTCCACAAGGGCGCCGAGGTGATCAACCAGTTCGCGCACCTCTCGTCCTTCGCCGAGAAGATGCTCGTGCACGAGAACGCGCTGGTGAAGATCCGCAAGGACATGCCGCTCGACCGCGCCGCGCTGATCGGCTGCGGCGTGACGACGGGTCTGGGCGCCGCGCTCAACACCGCACAGGTCCGCGCGGGCAGCACCTGCGTCGTGATCGGCTGCGGGGGCGTGGGGCTCTCGGCGATCCAGGGCTGCCGCATCGCCGGAGCGAGCCGCATCATCGCCGTCGACACGATGGCCTGGAAGCTCGAGCTCGCGAAGTCGCTGGGCGCGACCGACGGCATCGACGCGAAGGCGAGCGACGCGGTGATGCAGCTCCACGGGGTGATTCCCGGCGGCGTCGACTACGCCTTCGAGTGCCTCGGCTCGAAGCAGACGGCCGCGCAGGCCTTCGGCATGACCAAGAAGGGCGGCACGGCGATCATGGTCGGCGTCGTCCCGATCGGCCAGATGATCGAGATTCCAGGGCTCGACCTCGTGCTCAGCGGCAAGAAGCTGATCGGCTCGATGATGGGCGACAACCGCTTCCGCACCGACATGCCGCGCTACGTCGACTTCTACCTGTCCGGACAGCTCAAGCTCGACGAGATGATCTCGGCCCGCCTGAAGCTCGATCAGGTGAACACGGCCTTCGAGGAGATGAAGAAAGGCTCGGCCGCGCGCAGCGTGGTCGTGTTCGACGCGTAGCATGGCGTCGACCGCGATGTCGCGTGCGGAACGCGAGGCGTTCCTGGCAGGGGTACACGTCGGCGTGATCAGCCTCGCGGACGGCGCGCGCGGGCCGCTCACCGTGCCGATCTGGTACGGCTACGAGCCCGGCGACGACCTCTGGATCATCACCGACCGGGAGTCGCGCAAGGGCAAGCTCCTGGTGAAGCTCGACCGCTTCAGCCTGTGCGCGCAGACGGAGACCGCGCCCTACAAGTACGTCTCCGTCGAGGGCCCGATCGTCGCGCTCGAACGCGCGGACGTCGAGCGCCACACCCGCGTGCTCGCGCACCGCTATCTCGGGAAGGAAGCGGGAGACGGCTACATCAAGGCGACGGGCGCCGGCAGCGCGCGCGACGAGAGCATCGTCATCCGCATGCGGCCGGAGCGCTGGCTGACGGTGGACTACGCGAAGGCGTTCGGGGGCTGAAACTCTCCCGGCGATCCGCGCCGGGAGTATCATCCCGAGGCGGGGGTTCCGATGATCTTCCGCCAGCTCTTCGATCCGGAGACCTCGAGCTACAGCTACCTGCTCGGCGACGAGCTCACGCGCGAGGCCGTGCTGATCGACTCCGTCAGCGGGCAGCTCGAGCGCGACTTGTCGCTCATGCGAGAGCTCGACCTCCGGCTCGTCCACGCGCTCGAGACCCACGTGCACGCCGACCACGTGACGGCCTCGGGACGGCTGCGCGAGGCGCTCGGAGCGCGCGTCGCGGTGAGTGAACGCAGCGGCGTCCGCAACGCCGATCGGCTGCTCGCCGACGGCGAATGGATCGCGTTCGGCGCACACCGGCTCGAGGCGCGCGCGACGCCGGGTCACACCTCCGGGTGTATGACGTTCGTGGCGGACGGCATGGCCTTCACCGGCGACGCGCTCTTGATTCGCGGCTGCGGTCGCACGGACTTCCAGGAGGGCGACGCCAAGACGCTCTATCGCTCGGTTCGCGCGCGCATCCTCAGCCTGCCCGAGTCGACGGCCCTGTTCCCGGCGCACGACTACCGCGGGCGAACGCAGACGACGGTGGGCGAGGAGCTGCGCTTCAATCCGCGGCTCGGTACCGGCAAGAGCGAGGCGTCGTTCGTCGAGCTCATGCGCGGGCTCACGCTCTCGTACCCCAAGCGCATGGACGAGGCGGTTCCCGCGAATCTCTGGTCCGGGCTGGGTCCCGATGCTCCGCCGAGCCCCCACGAGGCGGGCTCGGTTGCGGGAGTGATGGAGGACCTCGGCCGCCAGGACGCCGAGAACTGGCAAGGCGCGGGAATCTGATGGCGAGTCCGCTGGTCGGCGGCGATCCCTACAAGAACCCCGAGCTCTTCCGCTTCGTCGGCAGCATGGAAGGCGTTCCCGATTGGGTCGACGCCGCCGAGACGGCCGCTGAGCTCTCTGCCCGGACGAACTGGCAAGCACGTGCGCACCACTGGTTCCTGTTGGGTGGAACGCTGCTTCCGGGCCTGGCTCTGGCGGGCGGGCTGGCTGCGCTGGGGACGCTGCTCGCGGAGTGGGTGGGCTCTGCGCTGTTCGGGCTCGAGAAGACCCCCGTGAGTCCGATCCTGTGCGCGATCGCGTTGGGACTCGCGATCCGCAACACCATCGGTCTCCCCGCGATCTACGAGCTCGGCACCCAGCTCTGCCTGAAGCGCGTGCTCCGTCTCGGCGTGGCGCTGCTCGGCATTCGCCTCGGACTCGCGGAGCTGGGCGCGATCGGGCTCGCTGCGGTCCCGATCGTGATGGCGACGATCGCGACGGCCCTGCTCCTGGTCGTGTCCGTGAGCCGCGCGCTCGGTCTGCCGCCGCGGCTCGGCATCCTGGTAGCGGTCGGCACCGCCATCTGTGGCAACACCGCGATCGTCGCGACGGGACCCGTGATCGGCGCCAGCGAGGACGAGGTGAGCTACGCCGTCGGGTGTATCACCGTCTTCGGCCTGCTCGCGCTGATCGGCTACCCGTTCGTGGCGCACGGGATCTTCGCCGGCGACGCGGGTGCGACCGGGCTCTTCCTCGGCACCGCGATCCACGACACGGCGCAGGTCGTGGGGGCGGGGCTTCTCTACGCCCAGCAGTTCGGCTCGAGCGAGGTGCTCGACGTGGCGACGGTCACGAAGCTGGTGCGGAACCTCTTCATGCTCGGCGTGATCCCCTTGGCGGGAATGCTGTTCCGACGCGAGGCCGACGCGCGCGGTCCTCGCCCCCGGCTGCGCCAGCTCGTGCCGGGCTTCGTGCTCGGCTTCGCCGCCCTCGCGGTCGTGCGAAGCATCGGCGACGCAGGCGACGCGCCCTTCGGCGGCTTGCTCTCGGAAGATGCCTGGCGCGCACTCACGGAGCGCCTCACCACGCTCTCGACCGCGTGCCTCGCCGTCGCGATGGCCGCGGTCGGCCTGGGCACCTCCCTCGAGCGGATGCGGAAGCTCGGGCTGCGCCCGCTCGTGGTCGGTCTGGTCGCGGCGTTGGCGGTGGGCGGCGTGAGCGCCATCCTGATCCGCCTGTTCGGGGACCTCCTGCTCGGGGCGCGCGTCTAGGCGAGCGCCTTTCGCAGCTCGGCCGCCGCCTGTGTGACCGCGTCCTTCGCACGGGCGATCACGGCGCCCATCCCGAAGAAGCCGTGGATCATCCCGTCGTAGCGGGTGAGCGAGGTCGACACCCCCGCCTGCCGGAGTCGCGCGGCGTAGGCCTCGCCCTCGTCGCGGAGCGGGTCGTACTCGGCGGTGATCACGGTCGCGGGGGCGACACCCGAAAGCGTCGGCGCGCGAAGCGGCGAGGCGTACGGATCCTCCGCCTGCTCCGGCTTCTCGAGGTAGTGGTGCCAGAACCAGCGCATCATCTCGCGGGTCAGGAAGTAGCCCTCCGCGTTCTCGAGATAGGACCGCGTGTCGAACGCGCAGTCCGCGACCGGGTAGACGAGGAGCTGGTGCGCGAGACGCGGGCCGCGCCGATCGCGTGCGAGCAGGGCGGTGACGGCCGCGAGGTTCCCGCCCGCGCTGTCGCCCCCCACCGCGATCCGCTCCCGGTCGACCCCGAGCTCACCGGCGTTCTCCGCGATCCAGCGGGTCGCGGCGTAGCAGTCCTCGGCCGCGGCCGGGAACTTCGCTTCCGGCGCGAGGCGGTAGTCGACCGCGACGACCGCACAGCCGGCGCCGTTCGCGAGCTCGCGGCAGGTGCCGTCGTGGGAGTCGAGATCCCCGATCACGAAGCCGCCGCCGTGGAAGAACGCGAGCACCGGAAGCGGTCCGGCGCGCCGTTCGAGCGGCGTGTAGATGCGAATCGGAATGCGACTCGCGGGACCCGGGATCTCGCGGCTCTCCACGCGCCCGATCGGGACCTCCGGCGCCGCCACGCGCATCGCGCGGACCTGCGCGCGAAACGTCGCGGGCTCGAGGGTCCACGGGTCCGGCACGCCCGCTCCGGTGAGCGCGGCGAGCACGAGCTTCGTCTGGGGATCGAGCGGCATGTCAGTGTCTCCAGTTCGGGTCGATCGAGTGAATGGATCGTAACATCGCGCGCGCTTCGAGAAATTCTTCGAGAAGCCGAAGGTCGCTCCGCGACGCTGTGATAATCTCGCGCTCGCGACCTCCAGTGGTGGAGGTCTTGCGAGGACAGTGCATTGGGCAAGAAGCTCTACGTGGGGAACCTTCCGTACAGCACCAACGATGCGGACCTGCGCGCGCTCTTCGAGAAGCACGGTCAGGTCCAGTCGGCCAGCGTCATCTCGGATCGCGAGACCGGCCGCTCACGCGGCTTCGGCTTCGTCGAGATGGAGCCGGACGCAGCCGACGCCGCGCGCCAGGCCGTCGACGGCCAGGACTTCGAGGGCCGCAAGCTCCGCGTCAGCGACGCGAACGAGCGACGCGGTCCTACTGGAGGCGGCGGCGGTGGAGCCCGCACCGGTGGCCAGCGCGGGGGCGGGGGCGGCTTCCGCGACCGCGATCGCGACCGCTAGCGCCCCGGACGACGATCGATGCGCTTCTCGGGCCGTTCCGAGCGACGGCCGCAGGGTCTTGCGCGCTTCGCGAGTCCGATCGGCGAGTCGCGCGGCGAGTCCTCCAGCGGCTACTTGCCCTGGAACTTCGGCTCGCGCTTCTCGAGGAAGCTCTTCATGCCCTCGCGGAAGTCCTGGCTCTGGAACAGCGGCAGGAGCTGCAGGAACACGTGGTGCACGTGGTCGTCGAACTGCTCCGAGAGGCCGATGCGCATCATGCGCTTGGCGCTCTGCACCGCGAGCGGCGCGTTTCCGGCGATCTCGTTCGCCATCGCGCGCGCGGAATCCATGAGTGACTCATCCGGCACGACCTGATTCACCAGGCCGAGCGCCAGACACTGATCGGCGTCGAGCGTCCGGCCGGTGAAGATGATCTCCGCCGCCTTCGCCCAACCAACGAGGCGGGGGAGGATCCACGTACCGCCCGACTCGGGCAGCACGCCGCGCTTGGTGAACGCGGCCGCGAGCTTCGCGCGCTGGCCGGCGATGCGGATGTCGCAGCCGAGCGCGAGGTCCATTCCGTAGCCCGCCGCTCCGCCGTTCAGGGCGCAGATCACGGGCTTGTCGAGCTTGTGCAGGACCGTGGGCGGCGCGTCGCGCAGATCGAGCGTCACGCCCATCGAGCCGCCGCCGCCGATGCCCGCGCCGCTGGTCGCGTCCTGCAGATCGAGACCCGCGCAGAACGCGCGGCCATTGCCGGTCAGGATGATCGCGCGCACGTCGCGGTCGTCGTTCGCTTCGAGCAGACGCTGCGACAGCTCCGCGAGCATCGGGCCCGAGATCGTGTTCATGCGCTCGGGCTTGTTCAGCGTGATCGTCGCGATCGGTCCGTCCTTGGCGTACAGAAGCTCGCTCATCGGGATCTCCTCGTTCGGCGGGCCCCTATCCTACCAAGGGCTTCCGGCGCGGGCGCGCCGGCAAACGCCGCGCTGGATTTTCGCTCTATGTTCGCCTAGGCTCGGGCGATGGCGCGCTACCGGGAGCCGATCCGCGGGCGCGGCACGAACGCGGCCCCCCACAACCGCTTCGAGCTCGCGCACTTCGAGCCCGACGCCGAAGCCGGCTTCGCGGACGACGAGACCCAGGACCCGCGCACACAGTTCATCCCCGACGCCACGCGCACCGCGCTCGCGAAGAACCAGAGCCCCGACGTCGGCTTCGACGTCGGGATCAACCCGTACCGAGGTTGCGAGCACGGGTGCATTTATTGTTTCGCACGGCCCACGCACGAGTACCTCGGCTACTCGGCGGGGCTCGACTTCGAGACGCGCATCCTGGTGAAGCACGAGCTGCCGGAGCTCTTGCGGGCGGCGCTCTCGGCGAAGAGCTGGAAGCCGCAGACGATCGGGATCTCGGGCGTGACCGATGCGTACCAGCCGATCGAGCGGAAGCTGCGGATCACGCGGCGCGCGCTCGAGGTGCTCGCGGACTTCCGGAACCCGGCGGGGATCATCACCAAGAGCCGCCTGGTCGTGCGCGACATCGACGTACTGCAGGAGCTCGCGCGGCACGAGGCGGTGTCGGTGACGATCTCGCTCACGAGCCTCGACCCCGAGCTCGCGCGCCGCATGGAGCCGCGCGCGGCGCAGCCGAAGGCTCGGCTCTGGGCGGTGGACCAGCTCGCGCGCGCGGGCATTCCCGTCGGCGTGAACCTGGCGCCGATCGTCCCGGGGCTCACCGAGCACGAGATTCCCGCGCTCGTGACGGCCGCGGCGGAGGCCGGAGCGAAGTGGGCGGGTTGGCAGCTCCTGCGGCTTCCGTACGCGGTGAAGGACCTCTTCGCCGAGTGGCTCGCCGAGCACTACCCCGACCGGCGCGACAAGGTGCTCCACCGGATCTCGGACCTGCGCGAGGGGAAGCTCAACGAATCGCGCTTCGGCGCACGGCAGCGCGGCACGGGAATCTGGGCGGAGCAGATCGCGGAGCTGGTCGCGCTCGCGCGCCGGAAGGCCGGCCTGCCGGGATCGGGACCGAAGCTCTCGACGGCCGCGTTCCGCCGGCCGGGCGGGGGTCAGCTCACGCTCTTCTGAAGCTCCGGCTGCACAGGGCGGCGCCCGCGACCACGGCCCACGTCCCCTCGAGCACCACGAACGGCATGAAGCCGATCAGCCAGGACGCCCAGCACGCGAGGCCCGCGCCGACCAGGTTCAGCCCCTGGTACGCGCGCGCGCTGGTGGCGAGCCAGCCGAACAGATTCAGGAAGAACGCCAGCAGGAGCAGCGCGACGCCCGTCGAGCCGATCGCATCCGAGGCGCTCACGCCGCCTCCTCCGCTGCGGCCTCCGCGCGCGCCTCGGCCTGGTTGCGCCGCTGCAGCGAGGTCGCGACGCCCGGGCGCAGGATCGAGTAGAGCGCCGGCACGAGCGTGACCGCGGCCACCATGTTGATGGCCATCAGCACGATCAGGAGCTGCGCCATCTCGGCCTGGAAGCGCAGGTCCGAGAAGACCCAGAAGCCGATCCCGCCGACCACCGTCGTGCCCGTGAACGTCACGGCCATCCCCGTCGTGCTGACCGCCCTGCGGATCGCCTCGTCGAGATCGCCTCGCAGCGCCATCTCCTGGCGGATGCGATCGACGATGTAGATCGCGTAGTCGACGCCGATGCCGACGCCGACCGCCTGAACCGGCAGCGTGTTGATGTTGAGCCCGACCCCGCGCACCGCCATGAACGCGAGCGAGAGCAAGGTCGCCGTCGCGAGCTGCAGGAAGATGATCCCGCCGCTGATCGCGGAGCGGTACGTCACGGAGTGCAGCACGAAGATCACGAGCAGGATCAGCGAGATGTTCGCGAGGTGGCCGCGCTCGACCTCGTCGTTGATCGCGGCCAGCATGCCGAGCGGCCCGCCGGCCATGATGAGCTGCACGCCGCGCGTCCACGACTGCGTCGGCTGGTAGGTCGGCGCCGAGCCCATCGACTTCTGGTCGTCGACGATCAGGTCCTTCGTGTCGACGGAGACCGCGCGGATGCGCAGCTCCTCGTTCTCGAACCACTGGTCGACGTCGGAGACCTCCCAATCCGCGAGCTCGCTCGGCCAGCTGAAGACGTGTCCGGGCCGGCGCGACTTCGCCGCGTGCGCATACTTTTCGAGCGCGGCCTTGCGGAACTCCTCGATCCACGGCGGCACCCCGTCGCGCGCGACGGTCTTCACCTCGAACGGCACGTACTCGCCGCCCTCCTTGCGCTGCACGTTCAGGGTGTGCGCGCGCGCGGGCAGCAGCGGCCCGATCATGTAGTAGACGAAGTCCTTCACGCGCTCCGGGTTCCACCAGGCAGCGCCGGGCGCCGCGCGGTTCTGATCGAGCCGGATCGAGATCGCGCCCATCGGGTTCTTCGCGATGAACTCCTCCGAGACCTCCACCGCGCGGCGGATCGTCTCGCCCTTGTGGTCCGGGTAGATCGCGGTCAACGTCGCCGCGCGCCCGTTGTTCGTGACGATCGAGGTCAGCGCGCCCGGCGGGCTGTTGAAGCGCAGGAAGATGAGCAGCGCGCGGGCCGCCTCCGGAATGATCTCCTGCTTCGGCTCGCCGTAGCGGAACGCGCGGTTCGCAGCCCGCACCAGCGGCACCGGCGAGATCACCGCGATCGCGCCGGTCTTCGCGCGCAGCTCGCGCTCGAGGTCCTCCATCTTGTGCAGCACCTCGGACTCGCCCGCGGATTCGTCGCGATCGCCCTCGGCGTAGATCACCAGCGCGTCGGCGCCGCCGAACTTCTGTCCGATCATCCCGGTCGCGACGTTGAAGGGGTGGTTCGGCCAGAACAGCGGGATGCCCGGCCGCGCCTCGCCGATCGTCGACCACGCGAGCGTCGCCCAGCCCGACAGGAGGAAGACCAGCGCGAAGCTGCCGGCGACGACCCAGCGGCCGACGGGGTCGGTGACGACGTTGCCGATCCAGCCGACCAGGCGCGTCATGAGCTTCGGCGTGTAGTGGTGGTAGTCCTTCGGCGCGGGCAGGAAGCAGATCATCACCGGGTGCAGGATCTCGACCGTCACGACGATCGCGGCGACCCAGAACGCTCCGAAGATGCCGAGGTCGCGCATCTGCGGGATCGTGGTCACGAGGATCACGAGCAGCCCCGCGACGTCGGTGAGGATGCCGAGCGTGCCGGGCACGATCAGCTCGGCCATCGCCACCGCGGCGGCCTCGAGCTTCGCCTGCTGCTTGTCTTCGTACAGCGGATAGAGTCGCTCGTAGTCCTCGAAGAAGCGCTCCGCCATCTGCACGGTGTGCGAGACCGCGCGCGCGGTGATCAGCATCGGGATCACGATCACGAGCGGGTCGAACGCGATGCCCGCCCAGCCCGTGAAGCCGGTCCCCCAGATCACCGTCACGCCCGCCGCGACCATCGGGATCAGCACGCCGTGCCAGCGGCGGAAGTACGCCCACAGGAGCAGGAAGATCGCGACCACCGCGAGGATGACCGACAGCCCCATCTGCCACGCGTGCGCGATCAGGTAGCCGACGACCAGCGGCGCGCCGGTGACGTAGACGGCGTGGCGCTCGTCCGTCTCGCGATCGCGCAGCTTCTGCAGGTGGTCGAAGACGGCGCGGTAGACCTCGAAGCTCTTGAGCCGATCGGTGACGAAGCCCGCGGTGATCAGCACCGCCTTCTCGTCCTTCGAGACGAGGATCTGGCGGAGCTGGTCGGGCATCTGCTCGAGCACTCTCTGGCGGATCTGGTCGGCGCCCTTCTGCGTCTCGGGCGGATCCTCCATCAGGAGCTCCGCGGAGAGCGAGCCGTCCTTGTCCATCTGCACGACGCGCGTGGACAGGTGGGTGAGCGAGCGCACCTGGTCGTGATTCACCGGATACGGCGGGAAGCGGCGATCGAGCTCGGCGCGGATCTGATCGCGCGTGAGCTTCCCGTCCTTCTCGAGCTCCTCGCGCGCGTGCTTCCGCTCATCGGTGCGCGCGTCGTAGTCCCAGCCGTCGAGCGACTTCGTGATCGCGTCGATCTTCTGGAGCGTCTCCGGCGTGTAGATCGTGCCGTCCTTCACCACCAGCGCGATCGCGACCAGGGTCGAGTTGCCGAACTCGCCCGCGAACTTGTTCTGCGCGTGGATGAAAGGGTGGTCCGGCAGCTGGGCGCGCGCGTCGCTGCCGATCTGCACCGTCGGCCCGGGCCACGGGCGACCGAGCGCGGTCGCGATGCCGTTCGCGATCGGGTACGCGAAGAAGAGCGTCGAGAGCACCAGCAGGACCGCGATCGGCCCGCGCTGGCGCACGACGAACTTTCCGAACCGGTTGGTGGCGCGTTCCTTCACCGGGCACTCCAAGCCATGCGCGCGTCGACCGTCCGATGCAGGAAGTGCTCAGCCGCGCGGAATCCGTGATGGGACCAGAAGGGCGCCCCCGAGGGGTTCGCCGACAGATAGTGTAACCCGCAGCGGCGCACGCCTTCACGGCGCATCCACGCGAGCGAGTGTTGGAGCAGCGCGGCGCCCACCCCGCCGCCGCGCTCGCGCTCGCTGACCACGCCCTGGAACAGGTAGACGGTCGCGTCGTCGCGCAGCGGCCACGAGATGAACGAGGCCGGCGCGAAGAGCTGCATGCCCAGCGCCCGCCCACCCAGATACGCGACGAAGGTCGGGCAGCGCGGCTGGCCGATCAGCTGGCGCGCGACGCCCTCCTGGGCCTCGTGCAGGATGCGCAGGTTCGGCAGGAACATGGGGGCGCTGGCGTGGAAAGCGCGCTGCTCCGCGAGCAGCGCGAAGACGTCCGGGAGCTCCTTCTCCGTGGCCGTGCGGATCTCGAGGTCGGCGCGCGTCGGCTCGGCCAGCGGGTCGACCGCGCGCAGGGCCAGGGTGAAGTGCCGGCCGAAGCCGAGCGCGACGAACGCATCGTGCTCGGCCCGCTCACCGGCAAGAAAGCCGACGCCGTGGTCGAGAAAGCCGTCCGCGACCCAGCCGCGCGCCAGATGCGTCCAGAGCGCCCGGTACACCGCGAGCGGGTCCTCGGCAGCCGCGACCGCGTGACCGTGCAGCGGCGTCCCGACCGAGAACGCCGGATTGAAGTACGCCTGCGCGGCGTCCGGCGCGGGCAGGCTGCGCTGGCCGAGCAGGAAGCCGATCGGCTCGCCCGCCCAGGTCGCGAGCGCGCCGCGCACGTGAGGGACCGCGGCGAGCGACTCGAGGGATCGGCGACACGCGGCGGCGTCGCGCGCGGCGGGCGCGAGCTCGGACGCCTGCTCCTGCGCGCGCTCGAAGCGAGCCACGAGCAGGCGCGCCGCAGCTTCGAGATCTGCGGGCGCGAAGTCGCGCACCTGGACGCGCGTCACTTGCCGACGACCTCCACGCGCTCGCCCGCCGAGGTCAACGCGATGTCGGCGAACTCGGCTTCGCCGCGGCCGTGCTGGAAGAGGCTCACCGCGATCAGCCAGACCGCGACGATGCGCGCAGGCGGCTCGCCCATCGCGCGCGAGCAGTCCACGAAGACGTTGCGCCGCTCGTTCTGCCACAGGCCCAGGCCCTCGGCGCCCGAGCGCACCACCAGGTGGGTCTCGCGCGGGTTCCACTGCGGGATCGGACACGCGAAGTGCGTTTCCGTCGGAAGCGCCGCGCTCCAGAACCACGACAGGTCGCGGCCGTTGTCGAACTCCACCGCGACCGAGAGGTAGTCGTGACACAAGAGCGTGTCTTCGGGCTTCATCGACGGCAGCGACGCGACGCGCCAGCGCCAGCTGATCTCCGTGTCGGCGCCCAGCGGCAACGAGACGGGACGGCGCAGGATCGCGACGTCGTCGTCGGTCACGCAGGCGATGCACGGCCGGCCATCGCGCGGGCGCAAGGTGCTGAACGTCTCGCTCTGGCCGAGGAACCAGAGATAGCTCCAGCCGGCGGGCCGCACCGCGGGCGCCGCCATGCGCGCGAGCTCGGCTTCGATGAGCGACTCGCCATCGGCCGCGCTCTGCAGCGAGGCGAGCCCCTGCTGCGCCTCGCCGCGCCAGCGCAGTACCAGCGCCTCGATCTCGCCGGTGAGTCCTTCGTACGCCTCGATCGGCGTCGCGAGTACGCCGTCGGGCGACTTCCACTCGCCGTTGTAGATCGCGAGCTCGAGCGCACCGTCGCGATCGCAGCGGAAGCTCTGCGTGTCCCGCGTGCCCGTCCAGATCGGGCCGCGTCCACCGAGGCGCGCCCACAGCGCGTAGCGCGGACGCGAGCTGAAGCCCGCCTCGGCGGAGATGATCACGCGCCCCTCGGACAGGATCGTGATCTCGTCGCCCTTCGCGACGCGAATGCCGGTATCGGTCCACGGCGGCACGCTCGCCGGCAACCGCACGACGTGCGCCCCGGCGAGCACGCGCCCGCGCACCTCCTGCGGCAATCGGGCCCAGAGCGCCTCCCAGCGTTGGCCAAGCGAGCTCACGCCTGCATACCTCCGTCGACGCGCACATCCTCGCCGTTGATGTGCGCGGCCTCGTCCGACGCGAGCAGCGCGATGACTGCGGCGACGCTCTCGGGACCGCGCGCGTGATCGAGCGGGAGGATGCGCTGCAGCAGATCGCGATCCGCGTCCGCGGGAATCTGCGCCCCGGAGCTCATGGGCGTGTCGATCGAGCCGGGGCAAACGGAGTTCGCGCGCAGGCCGCGCTTGCCGTACTCGACTGCGAGCGTGCGCGTCAGCGCGAGCACGCCGCCCTTCGACGCGCCGTAGGCGGCGCCCCACGGCATGCCGCGCAGGCCCGCCGTCGAGGCGACGTTCACGATCGCGCCGCGCGCCGCCAGCAGATGCGGCAGCGCGGCGCGGCACATCAGGAACGTGCCGGTGAGGTTCACCGCCAGCACGCGGTCCCAGTCCGCGAGCGTGTGCTCGTGGGTGTTCGCCATGTGCAGGATGCCGGCCACGTTGCAGAGCGCGTCGAGACGGGAGAAGCGAGCGACGCAGTCGCCGACGGCCGCCTCCACCTGCTCGGGCAGCGAGACGTCGCAGGCGCGCGCGACCGCCAGCGCCCCGAGCGCCGACGCTTCCTTCGCCGCCGCCTCCGCGGCCTCGCCGTTCACGTCGACACAGAAGAGCGACGCGCCCTCGCGTGCGAGCTGTTGCACGCTGGCGCGGCCGATGCCGGAGCCGGCCCCCGTGACCAGCACGACCTTTCCCGCGAAGCGCCGGTTCAGCGCGCCAGCCACGGCTCGCTCTTCACGATGAACTCGCTCATGGGCGTGGTGTTCATCGTCGCCATGTCCGTGAACGCGGCCAGGTCGTCGAGCGCGCGCTTGACGTTCGCGAGATCTCCGCCGAAGAAGCGCTTCATGTCGAGGATCTCGTCGAGCGTGCGGAAGCGCTCCTCGACGATCGCGCGCCACGGCGGGGCGCCCGGCGTGAGCGGCCGCGCGACCGCGTTGCGCACGTACTGCCAGAGCGGGTGGATCTCGAACGAGAGCGGCGTGTGCGAGCCGTACCAGTGCGCGAAGAAGGCCTCGTCTTCGAGGCGCTCCGGCTTGGGGAACGCGGTCCACAGGGTGACGCCGGGGCTCCGCTCGCCATCGGGCCAGCTCCGGTCGGCGCAGCGCAGCGGAACCGACTCGGTCACCAGGTAGCCGTGCAGCCGGTCCGCCACACCGCAGAGCGTCGCCTCGAGCGACCCGCGCGCGTCGTGGCTCTGGAGCCAGACGGAGACGCTGGCCGAGATCGTGCGCCCCTCTCCAACGACGAGCGGACTCTTCGCGCCGATCCGCTCGTGCAGGTCGGCGACGTTCGCGGTGAGCGCGAGCGCGCCGTCCGCCAGAAGCTTGGGCGCCGCGTCCTCGAGCAGCCGCGCGCGGAAACCCTCGATCGGCTCCTCGGCGCGCTTCCAAAGCAGATAGACGAGCTTCTCCACGGTTGCTACAGCACCAGCTCGGCCATCGCGCGCATCGCCTTCGGGTCGTGCGCGCCGACCATGAGCGTCGTCACCGGTGTCTCCTTCCAGGCCTGCAGCCGATCGCGAATGCGCTCGATCGGGCCCACCAGCGAGATCTCGTCGGCGAACTGGTCCGGCACCGCCGCGATCGCCTCGGCGCGCTTTCCCTCGAAGAAGAGGTCCTGGATCTTCGTCGCCTCCGCCTCGAAGCCCATGCGGCTCATCAGCTCCTTGTGGAAGTTGCGCTGCTTCGCGCCCATCCCGCCGATGTAGAAGCCGAGCATCGCCTTCACGGGCCCGAGCCCCGCGGGAATGTCGTCGGTGATGTTCACGGTGAGGCCCTGCACGATCTGGAATCCCGGCTTCGCGCCCGCGAGTGAGTCGGCGTAGACCTCTGGCCGGAACGGCGAGTAGTAGAGCGGGATCCAGCCGTCGCAGATCTCCGCGGCGAGCGCGACGTTCTTCGGCCCCTCGGCGCCGAGGTAGATCGGCAGATCGGCGCGCAGCGGGTGGACGATCGAGCGCAGCGGCTTGCCCAGACCCCACGCGCCCGCGCCGTGGTAGGGCAGCGGATAGTGCGGACCCGCGTTCGCGACCGGCTCCTCGCGGCGCAGGACCTTGCGCACGATGCCGACGTACTCGCGCGTGCGCGCGAGCGGTTTGTCGAACGGCTGACCGTACCAGCCCTCGACGACCTGCGGCCCCGAGACCCCGAGCCCGAGGATGACCCGCCCGCGCGACAGGTGATCGAGCGTCAGCGCGTGCATCGCGGTCGACGTCGGCGTGCGCGCAGAGATCTGCACGATGCCGGTGCCGAGCTTGATCTTCGTGGTCTGCGCCCCGATCCAGGCCAGCGGCGTGAACGCGTCCGAGCCCCACGCCTCCGCGGTCCAGACCGAGTCATAGCCGAGCCGCTCCGCCTCCTGCGCGAGCGCGACGTGATTCGTCGGCGGCTGCGCCTGCCAGTAGCCGAGCTGGAGTCCGAGCTTCATGGGAGTCCCCTTCGTGGCCCATCTTACAGAGAACCCGTGCCGCCCTGTGCGTAGACACGGTTCTTTGCAACGTGTTCTAATTCTTGCATGAGTCGAAGCCCCCTCGCCTCCTCTGCCGAGGCATCCGCGAGCCATCCGCCGGTCGCGAAGCTCGTCGCCAGCCAGATGCGGCGCATGCGCCGCATCGTGGACGCGGCGGTCGAGCTCGCCGAGCAGGGCGGCTTCGACGCGGTGCGCCTGCGCGACGTCGCGGAGCGCTCCGACGTGGCGCTGGGCACGCTCTACAAGTACTTCCGCGGCAAAGAGGACATCCTGCTGTTCGCCTTCAACGAGGGGCTCGCGCGCCTCGAGCAGGGTCTCTTCGAGCGACCGGTCTCGGGTGCGACGCCGCTCGAACGCGTGACCGACTTCTTCCGGCGCGCGACGCGCGGCCTCTTGCACAATCCGCAGCTCGGCAGCGCGCTCGTGCGCGCCATGTCGGGTGGAGACCGCGAGACGGCGGTGCAGATCGCGGGGAGCAACCGGCGGATCGCGCGCATGCTCGTGGCGGCGCTGCGCGACCAGCCGGTGGATCCCGCGACCCCGCTCGACTCGTTCGCGCCCGGGCGGACCGAAGGCGAGCTCTGCGACGCGCTGATCGGGGTCTGGTTCTCGGGACTGATCGGCTGGGTGATCGGGAACGAGCCCGATCCGGACGCGATCTCGCAGAAGATGAACATCGCGGCGCGGCTCATGCTCGAAGGCCCCTGCGATTTCGCGAGCGGTTGAGGGAGAAGGAGCGATGGCACAGACGGAAGCCGAGCACGAGGCGCCGCTCACGGCCGTACACCATCTGGAGTATGCGTACCGGCGATCGGTGGGTCCGGTCCTCGGACGCTTCCTCGCGGCACTGGCCGAGCGCAGGATCGAGGGCATCCGCACCGCGCGCGGGCGCGTGCTGGTTCCGCCCGCCGAGTACGATCCCGAC
>Ga0210377_10001086_pt1 | contig 25308 bp, 22 predicted proteins | sample PLM4_65_b1redo_FD_155480 | JGI IMG/M metagenome (GOLD analysis project Ga0210377, IMG submission 155480) | Groundwater sediment microbial communities from an aquifer in East River, Colorado, USA - PLM4_65_b1 redo | ecosystem: Environmental > Terrestrial > Soil > Riparian zone | place: USA: East...
CCCTCCCTCGACGCCACAAAATTGAGTTCTGGCACGCGATCGCGAAAAGAGAAACGGCGAGCCATTCGCCGTAGCCCACCCCCCGCCGCCTCCCTCCGCTCTCTCCTCGAATGTCGGATCGGGGCTAGCGGGTCGCCAGGCGCCCGAATCCCACACGCACCCGCGGTGGCCTCCGGTAAAGTAGCCCGATGCTACAGCTGCTCTCCGCGCTGCTGTTCGCGTTCGGGTCGGTTTCGCCGCCGACGGCGACGCTGATCGCCGTCCAGGACACGCCCGGCTACGCGCAGGACGTCGCCCTCGCGGGCGAGCTGGCCTTCGTCGCCGACGGGAACGCGGGGCTGCGCATCCTCGACGTCTCGCACCCGGAAGCACCGCGCGAAATCGGCGCCTTCGACACCCCCGGGTTCGCGTGGCACGTCGCGCTGAGCGGCTCGCTCGCTTTCGTGGCGGACGGCTCCGCGGGGCTGCGCATCCTCGACGTCTCGCAGCCCGCGCGCCCCGTCTCGCTCGCGGTGGTCGACACAGCGGACTTCGCGGTCGGGGTCGGCGTGTCCGGATCGCGCGTGCTCGTGGCCGATCGGCTCTCCGGGGTCCATCTGATCGACGTCTCGGATCCCTCGGCTCCGCACACGCTCGGCGTGGCTCGCATCGGCGGCGCGGCGCTCGCCGTCGCGTCGATGAACGGCATCGCCTGGGTCGCCGACGGCGATCGCGGCCTGCGCAGCGTCGATTTCTCGACGCCCTCGCGTCCCAAGACGCTCGGCAGCCTCGAAACGCCCGGGTCGGCGACGGCGCTGTGTCTCGCGGGGCCTCTGGCTCTGGTGGCGGACCGGCTCGGGGGACTGCGCCTGATCGACGTGTCAAAGCCCGCGCAGCCTCGCGCGCTCGGTGCTCTCGTTCTGGAGCGCGGGTTCGCGCTCGGCGTGGCCGCCCGCGGCGCCCTCGCGTTCGTCGCGGCGCGCGACACCGGGGCCCTGGTGGTCGACATCTCGCGCCCGCCGGCGCCGCGGCTGCTGCTCACGATCGATACCCCCGGAGAGGCCTGGGACGTCGAGCCGCGCGGCGAGTTCCTCTTCGTGGCCGACGGCTCGGCGGGGCTGCGAATCCTGCGGGCGAACGGACTGGACTGAGAGCGCCGCGCATGGTCTTCAACAGCCTCGCCTTCTTCGTCTTCCTCGCGATCTGCCTCGCCGTCTACCGGATCCTCCCGCACCGCGCGCAGAACCTCTTCCTGCTCGCCGCGAGCTATTTTTTCTATGGCGCCTGGGACTGGCGCTTCCTCGGGCTGCTCCTCTTCTCGACGGTCTTCGACTGGACGATCGCGCTGCAGCTCGGCGCGACGCAGGACCCGCGGCGCCGGCGCTGGGTCGTCGGCGCGAGCATCGTCACGAGCCTGAGCCTGCTCGGTTACTTCAAATACGCGGGCTTCTTCGCGGATTCGCTCTCGCGGCTGATGTCTCAAGTTGGTGTCAGCCTGCGGCCGTTCGAGCTCGACGTCGTGCTGCCGGTGGGCATCTCCTTCTACACCTTCCAGACGATGAGCTACGTGATCGACGTCTACCGCGGCCGCATCGCGCCGGCGCGCAATCTGTTCGACTTCGCCCTCTACGTGGCCTTCTTTCCCCAGCTCGTCGCGGGGCCGATCGGGCGCGCCGGAGAGATCCTGCCCCAGGTCACCGCGCCGCGCACGCAGACGCTCGAGAAGTTCTGGACGGGCGCCTGGCTGATCCTCTGGGGTCTGTTCAAGAAGGTGGTGATCGGCGACAACCTCGCCTGGCTGGTCGATGGCGTCTACTCCGACGCCGCGCACCCGACCGGGCTCGAGGTACTGATGGCGAGCTGGGCGTTCGGCATCCAGGCGTATTGTGATTTCTCGGGCTACTCGGACATCGCCCGGGGGACGGCGCGTCTGTTCGGCTTCGAGCTGATGGTGAACTTCCGCCTGCCCTACTTCACGACGAACGTCGGGGCCTTCTGGACGCACTGGCACATCAGCCTCTCGTCCTGGCTGCGCGACTACGTCTACATCCCGCTCGGGGGCAACCGGCGCCGCCAATATCGCAACCTCTTCCTCACGATGGTGCTGTGCGGCCTCTGGCACGGAGCCGGGCTCACCTTCGTGCTCTTCGGCGCCTACCACGGCTTCGTGGTCGCGCTGCATCGGCGCTTCGCGTGGGTGTTCGAGCGGCTGACTCCCAGCGGCACCTTCGCTCGTCGCGCCTGGACGCTGCTCAGTGTCGCGGTGAGCTTCCAGGTGATCACGCTCGGTTGGCCGCTGTTCCGCGCGAGCTCGATCTCCCGCTCCGGCGAGCTGTTCCGCGCGCTCTTCACCGACCCGACGCCGGGTCTCGTGCGAGAGTGGTGCCTGCCCTTCGCGGTATTGTGCCTGCCGCTGCTCGCGATCCAGCTCGTGCAATGGTGGACGGACGATCTCGAGCCGGTCGCGCGTTTCCCCTTCCCGCTGCGCGTGGTGCTCTACGGCGCGCTCGCGGCGGGCATTGTGCTCCTCGGCGAGGACGGCGGTGCGCCCTTCATCTACTTCCAGTTCTAGCCGTTGGCCCTGGGCCGCGCTGCTGGCGGCGGCGCTGCTGCTCGCCGCCGACGCCGCCGTGCTCGGGCCGTGGGGTGCGTGGGCGTGGCTCGCGGCGCGCGACCCCGAGCAGCGGGCGCTCGCGCGGCTCGAGCTGCAGCGCGTGCGGCAGGCGCCGCGCGGCGAGCCGCGCGCCTTCGTCGTCGGCACGAGCCGCGTGCAGGAGGGCTTCGACCCCGAGCTCGCGAGCCGGGAGCTTCCCGGCATCGCGATCGGGAAGCTCGGGCAACCTCGCTTCGAGCCCTTCGTGATCCGTCAGCTCGCGGACGATCTCGTCGCCGCGCGCGCCGACGCCGTCGCGATCCTGCTTTCGGAGTTCGATACCCACCGCCCATTGCGCCTCGAGCCGGTTCCGGATCCGGGTACGGCGAGCCTCGGCGCGCTCGCTGATCTGCTGCGTGCGACGGGGCCGGCCTTCGCCGTCGCGCAGCGCACCGCGCTCTATCGACTCGTGGCCTGCTCGGCGCTCGACGCCTATCGCTACCGGCCGATCCTCACCACGGCCGGGCTCGCGAAGCTGCGCGAGTTCCACTTCGACGAGCGCTTCGGCCGCAGCGAGCGCGGCGATCCGTTCCGCCCGATCGCGATGTGGGGTGGCACGCGCCATGTCGTGCCCGAGGCGGCCCGACGCAGCACCTTCGATCTGTTCCCGCCGTGGATCGGCTCGTTCATGGGCCGGATGCAGGCGGGGACGATTGGAGAAATCTCGCGCGGGCCGCACGTCGCCGTGCAGGAGGCGCTGATCCGCCGTGCGGTCGAGGTGCTGCGCGCCGCCGGCGTGCGCGTCGCGATCGTCGAGGGCCCCCTGCACCCCGCGTCAGCCGATCTGCACGAGTCCGAGCTGCGCGGGGAGTTCCTCGCGTTCGCGCGCTCGCTGCAAGACGATCTCGGGATCGCCTTCCTCCCCCTGGACGCCCTCGAGCCCTACGCCGAGAGCGACTTCGCGGACCTCGTGCACGTCGGACCCGAAGGCATTCCGAAGCTCACCCGCAGCCTCGTCGCGGGCTTGCGCGCGGCCGGCATCAGTCCGCGGCCAGGCCCCTGACCCCGCGCTCTGAGACGAACAGAGCGAGCACGCCCGCGGCGTAGACGCCAACCGCGAGGAACGTGACGGTCGTAAAGCTCGAGCTCATCGCGGCGATCACGGCGACGAGCGTCCCGATCACCGTGGCGCATCCATTCACCGCCCAGGCCCACGGAACCAGGCGCGGATTGGCGCGCTCGGCGATCCGGATGCCCAACGGGAAGAAGCCACCGAGAACGAGCCCCAGCGGCACCAGCAGGAGGATCGACACCGCGATGCGCAGCGCGAGCGGCGCGCCGAGAAGCTGCGCAAATACGAGGGGCGCCCCGTACACGAGCAGACCTGCGAGCAGGACCAGGCCCACGAGCCGCAGCGGCAGCCGCGACTCGAAGCCGGAGGTCACGCGCTCGGTCAGCAGACTCCCGATGCCGGTGGAGACGAGCAGCGAGAGCATCACCACGGTGAGCGAGTAGGTCGGGTAGCCGAGGAAGAGCACGAAGCGCTGGATCAGGCTGATCTCGAGCAGAATGAAGCCGGTGCCCAGCGCCGCGAAGTAGAGTAGCAGCGCGCTGCGCTGCACCAGCGTCCCGCCGGTCGCCCGCGGCACGCGGCGCAGCGGCAGCAGGATCAGCAACGCGCTCATCACGACGGCCTGCAACAGCATGATCGCGAGCACGATCTGACCCGTGGCGAGGGTGCGGTCATAACCGAGCCGTGCGTAGGTCGCGGGCTGCGCGAGCGTGCGCCACTTGTAGAAGTTGAAGAAGAACGGCGAGTCGTCGCTGATGGGCCCGAGCTTGAGCGGGTGCGTCTTGTAGAACCTCTCGAGCAGGTTGCGCGGCCAGAGGAAGATCCTGGCCGCGGGATTCGCGATCTCCACGTCCGGCCGATGCCAGAAGGCGAAGCGCTCCGTCTTCGCGAACGTCTCGATCTTCGCCAGCTCTTCCGCCGTGAACGGTTCGTTCTTGACCAACGTGTGCGTGAGCGGGCGCCAACCCGGCGAGCCCACCACCACCACGTGCCGCGCCGGCTCCGCGACGCCCCGCTGCTCGAGCGCCTGGCGCACGATCGAGGCCAGGCGCAGGGTGTGGCGCGGGAGGTGATCGGGCAGGTCCAGATCGCCGACCGCCATCGCGAAGATTCCGTTCGGTCGCAGATGGTCGAGATAATCGGACACGGCGTCGCTCGTATAGAGGTAGCTCTCCGAGAGCACGTAGGCGCCGGTCGAGAGCGCCGACAAGGTATCGACGCTGTTGATCTCGATCAGGTCGTAGCGGGTGTCGCGGCTGCGCAGAAAGCTGCGTCCCTCCGCCGCCACCGCCTCCACATCGCTGCGGTTCAGGACGTCGCCGTTGAGATCGCGGAAGAGATCGCGAACGGCGTGCACCGTCATCGGATTGATCTCGACGCCGACTACGGAGCTCGCGTGGTGGCGCAGGGCGTTCAGGACATCCGCGCCGCCGCCGAGCCCGATCGCGACCACGGAGGGCCGATCGAGCAGCAGATAGGGAACCGCGAGAACGTGATGATCCAGGAACTCGAGGGACGCGAGGTCGCCGTCCCAGTGATACATCACGGCGCAGGAGTCGCCGTCGTTTCCGATCATCCAGTAGCCGGGCGCCTTGCCACGGTAGTAGGGGCTGATGCCCCAGAGGAGGTAGCTCCCCTCCGTCATGGGCGGCTCGAAGCCCAGCACGTCGACGCGGTTGATGGGCGTCCAGCGGCTGTAGGCGAGCCGGACATTGGGGCTCACGAGGTACTGCGAGATCAGCTTGGTCGGTGCCGCCTGGAACGTTCCGGTCACGGCGACCGCGAACGCGAGTGCGGCTGCCGCAACCGCCATCACGCCACGCACGAGGCGTTGCGAGGGCTCGGCATAGGCGATGGCGGCGAATGCGAAGCCGGCGGTCGAGACGGCCGTGGCGACGGGCGTCCCCAGCCACCAGATCAACGGGACGACCGAGCCGCAGGCCAGCCCCGCTCCGACCAGATCCCAGAAGTAGAGCCGCGCGACGGAGGCCGGATGGGCCATCAGCGGCAGCACGACGAGGAAGCCCCCGGCGAAGAACGGGAGCGCCACGGCCACGTAGTAGAGCATCAGCCGCGAGAACTGCCCCGATTCTCTCGCGATCGCGAGCGGATCGAGCGCGACGTGGTCGATGACGAGCAGGCACAGCGCAACACCCAGCTCGGCCGCGATCGCCACCGCGCTGGCGAAACCCGGGCGCTCACGCAGCCGAGGCCAGGCGGCGAGAACCGCGCCGCTCGCCCCGAAGCCGAGCAGGGCCACGCTGATGGTCAGGTACGCGAAGTGGTACCAGATCGTGTACGAGAAGATCCGCGTGAGGCCGATCTCGAGCACCAGCACGGCGGCAGCCGAGGCGGCGATGCCCGCGTACAGGCGCTTCGGCGGCGGGCTCGGCATCGTTCTCGGTGCTCCACTTCACGCGCGGCCGACGCCTGCGCCCACCGCCAGGCTCGCCCTGCGGCGCGGGCCGGCACTCTAGCAGGATCGCGCTCCCGTTCTCTGCTCGGGTCGAGTGCAGCGCTGCCCAATCTGGCGGCAGCGCTGCCCCGTGGCGACTGCGGACCGCGCGCCGGGGCCCCTCCGCCAGCGGCCGCGGACGGCCCCGCACGAGTGGGAACACCCCTTGCAGTGACGTCGCTTCGCGGAGATCGCCCGGAGGCGGAGAAGCACATGGACCCCCTCTTGGAACCGGACGACGGCAGCGACCTGCGGCTCGACGAGATCGAACGGCGAGCGCGCGGCGCAAACGGCGATGCGGCGCTGTCGCTGCGCGACTGGCTGGCGCTGGCCGAGGCGTGGCGCATCGCGCAAGCGCTGCGCGACGCCCGGGGCAATCGCTCGGCGGCGGCCCGCACGCTCGGCATCGGCCGACGCACCCTCTACACGAAGATCGAAAAGCTCGGCCTCGTACCCACGTGGCGCGTCTCGCGCGTCGCCGCGAACGACGGAATGCGGCTCCCGCGCGCCGCCGCCGGCGAGTAGCCGAGCCCCCATGACACGATCCACTCGAGGAGAAATCGCATGAAGAAGATCGAAGCGATCATCAAGCCCTTCAAGATCGATGACGCGAAGAAGGCGCTCACGGAGCTCGACATCCACGGAATGACCGTGACCGAGGTGCGCGGCTTCGGGCGTCAGAAGGGCCACAGCGAGCTCTACCGTGGCGCGGAATACGTCGTCGAGTTCCTGCCCAAGGTGAAGGTCGAAGTGATGGTGACCGACGACATGGTCGAGAAGGTCGTGGGCGCGTTGGCCGAAGCGGCGCGCACCGGACGGATCGGCGACGGCAAGATCTTCGTGCTGCCGGTGAGCGACGCCATCCGGATCCGCACCGGCGAGACCGGAGACACCGCGCTGCTCTGAAGCGAGCTCCGTTCGAGCCGCGGCTGACGACTACCCGCCGTCGTCCACCCGCCGAAGCTGCGCCGCGGCGTCCTCGCTGCGCGGATTCAGGTCGTGCTGGCTGCACCAGACGAGGCCGCCGTCGCCGTAAATGAACTCGACGAGCGCGTCCGCGGCCTTGCGCGGAGCCAGGAAGCGGATCCGTCCAGGCTCGGGCTCGACCAGACAGCTCGCGACGTCGCGCGCGTCCATGACGGAGTCGAAGGCGCGCGTGAAGGCGGCGGCGCTCCGGAAATGCAACACGTAGACCCGCATCGAGTTCGACCTCCAGCCGGCACCACGCAAGAAGCGAGCCAGATCTGGGAAGCTCCGCCCGCGCGCCCCCTCGAGGCGAAGCCCCGTGTTTCCGGGAGATCCGAAAACTCGACTGCCTCCCCCAACCGGACCTGTGGTAGAGAACGGGCATGGACGTTCTCGTCGTACGGGCGGATCGCGAGCCCCTGGCCGGGGTGGACCGCCCGGGTCCCCACGAGCTTTACCGCCGGCCGCGGCTCAGCGTGGAGTCGCGCCCGCTCGGCGCCGTTCCCGCCGGACACCTCCGCGTCGAGATGCACCTCGTCGGGATCTGCGGCACGGACCTGCACGCGATCCAGTGCGATCCCGCCACCGGCTACATCCTCGGCTCCGCCCCGCTCGAGATCGGCCCCGCAGGCCGCGTTCTCGGTCACGAAGGTGTCGGCCGGGTCCAGGAGGTGGGATCGGGAGTCTCGGGAATCCGGCGCAGGGACTGGGTCGCCTTCGAGTCTCTCGAGACCTGCCACCGCTGCGCAGCGTGCCGCGGCGGGCGCTTCAACCAGTGCGAGAACGCGGTTCTGGTGGGTATGCAGCGCGACGGTGTCTTCGCGGAGATCGTGGACCTCCCCGCCCAGCTGGCGCACGACGTGAATGATCTCGCGGCCGACGAGCCGGGCCGGCGAGCCGCGGCGTGCATCGAGCCCGCGGCGTGCAGCTACGTGGCCCTGGCTCTCGCTCGCGTGAAGCCCGGAGAGGACGTCCTGATCTTCGGGGCGGGCCCGATCGGAATCTTCGCGGCGATGCTCGCGCGCCTGGCGTTCGGGGCGGCGAGCGTCCAGATCGTCGAGCCCCTGCCCTTCCGACGCGAGTTCGCAGGGCGCTGGGCGGACCGCGTCTGCGACGTCGAGGAGTTCTTCGCGGAGCCGGTGCGGCGCTCCACGGACGTGCTGATCGAGACCTCCGGCCAGCTGGAGAACGTCGATCGCTCGCTCGTGCGCGTCGGACCCAACGGCCGCATTGCGCTGCTCGCGCGCTGCGGAGCGCCGCTCGGCCTGCGACGCGTCGACCACCTGATCACGAACAACCTGTCGATCATCGGCTCGCGCGGCCACCTCGGCGGCGCCGTCGGCCACATCCTTCAGCTCTACCGGGATGCACGTCTTCCGCTGCACGAGGCGGTGACCGATGTGGTCCAGGGCCTCGACAGCCTGAAGAGCGCGCTCTCGGACCCCGCAGCGCTCGCCGGCAAGCACTGCAAGCTGCTGGCACGCCTGTGATTCGCACGGCGAGCAACGAGCCGGGACTCGCAGCGTACCGGTACGGCCCAGCCCGCATCGACGTGGCAGCCTCCGATGCCGACGCGGCCCGCTGGCTGGAAGAGTTCCTGAGTCCGTGGTTCGCGGTGGGGCCACCCGGCAGCAGCCCTCTCGGCGTGCGGTTGACGTACTCGGCAACCGCCTTCGCCACCCTCGAGCGCCGGAAGGCCGCGGCGAGCTTGGAGCCGCGCGCGTGCTTCGCCCTCGACCGCGAGGTCGTCGAGCTTCCAGGCTGGACGGAAGACGGGGACAGCGTGATCGAGGATCTCGAGCGCGACTGCTTCTACCGGGTGCGGCCGCGCAGCGTGGAGATCGTCGCGCGGCCGGGGTTCAAGCGGGTTCGGGTGGGGCTCATGCGGGTCGTTCGCGAGCTCGCCGCCGCTCGCATGCTCGAGCAGCGGAGCATCCTCGACGTCCACGCCGCGGCCTTCGCGGTCGCAGGGCGCGGCGTCCTGCTCGTGGGACCCAAGCAGTCCGGGAAGACGACGCTGCTCGTGAGCGCCCTCGCATCGGGCCGGGCAAGCCTGCTCGCGAACGACCGCGTCTTCGTCGACGTCCGCCAGAATCCTGGACGCGCGTACGGCGTACCCACGCTCGTGTCGCTGCGAACCGGCACGCTGCGCTGGTTCCCCGGCCTGCCGCAGGGCCTCCCCGAACGGCCAGCCCTGCTACACGCCTCGGAGCTCGAGGCGCAGGCCGGCGCCGCGTCCAGAGACGCCGCGCCGCTACACCTCACCTTGTCTCCGGCTCAGCTCGCGGGGCGGCTGGGCGCCGGGGTCGCCGCCTCGGCGCCGATCGCCGCGATCATCTTCCCGGAGATCTGCCCGACGGCGGCCAGCTGGTCGCTCGAGCCGGTCGGCCTCGAAGACGGCGCCAGCTGGCTTCGCGAGAACCTCTACGGCGTCTCGACGGGCCTGCGTTCCAGGACGGTCTTCGAGGACGCCGCCCTCGTTCCGAGCCGCGGCCATCCGCAGCGCGCGAAGCTGGTGGACCGGCTCGCGTCGGGCATTCCCCTCTTCCGGTGTCGCCTCGGGCGCCACGCCTACCGGGACGGCGCGGAAGCCTGGCTGCGAGCGCTGCCGCTCGAGCCGATCAAGGGAAAGCGCGTCGCTTGAGCAAGGCTCTCGAGCCGGAGGTCGCGCTCGCCCTCGAACGCAAGCGGCTGCACGGGCGCGGGAAGAGCTAGAGCTCGAGGATCCGCCGGCACACGTCGGGCCGCCGCGCGTACGTCGCGATCTCCCATGCTCGCGCCTCCGAGAGCCGGATCGCCATGGCCTCTCGCGCGCCTCGATATCGCTCGATCGCCGACTCGATTACAGACTCGTCGATCGGCGCGCGCGGCTCGAGGGCGAGCGGGATCGAGAGCCCGAGCGCGGCGCAGCGCCGGGAAAACGCGGGCTGATCCGAGAAGAACGGGTAGCCGAGCATGGGCACGCGGTGGTAGATCGCCTCGTGCGTCGAGCGGAGCCCATGGTGCGTGACGAAGAGGTCCGCCTCGCGGAGCGCCTGCCACTGGTCCGGGTACGCGAGGACGGTTACGCCGCGCCGCTCGAGGGACGCGATCGCCTCGGGGCCGAGCGGGGCGTCCCCGAGGCCCACGAGCGCGGCCGTTCCCGCGTGCCGGGCCGTGTACGCGGCCACGGCGGCGAGCGCGGCGAGCGCCTCGGCCGTGTAGTAGGTCCAGACGACCGTCCCGAAGGAGGCGTAGATGCGAAGCTTCGCATCGGGAGCGAAATAAGGCCGCCCGGGAGCGGCGGTCGACGCGGCGCGCCCCTCGAGGACGGGCAGCGAGCCGAAGAACGCGACCGGCTCGAGGCGCGCTCGCGGCGCCTCGGAGACGATCTCCGGCGGCTCGCACTGGACGTTCAGGAACGGGCTCAGCCCGGTGATGTAGGCGAACTCGCTCGCGTCGGCGCAGCCGGACCGCTCGCGCAGACTCGCGACGGCTCGCCGGCACGCATCGGCCGTGCGCACCCGCGGGTCGCTCGCGAGAGCGTGGAGGTGGACCTCCGGCTCGACGGCGTGGCCCCAGCCGACGTTGACGTACGGGATCGACAGAGCGGCGCCGACGACGCGCCCGATCACGGCGAACGTCTCGTACACGATCACGTCCGGGCGCAGCGGCGCGACCTCGCGCAGGACATCGTCGGCGAAGACGCCGGCGAAGCTCACGTACCGGCACGGGAAGGGGCTCGACGCGTCGTCGGCCGTCGCGAGCGGGCGGCCCGCGTAGAGGTCGTGAAACGCGGCGCCCGCGGCCCGGATCTCTCGCTCGAACCGACGGTCGGTGAAGACGTGCGTCGACGCGCCGAGGGCCGCGAGCCCCGACACGAGCGGCAGGAGGGTCTCCATGTGGCCGCGCTCGCTCATGGCGAAGATGACGACCGTGCGTCGCTGCATGGCTCGCGTCTCCTCGGGATGCTCTCGCTCGACAGGCCGCGCTAAGCGGGCTTCCGCGCCTGGACGATCGAGTAGACGCCCGCGGCCTTCGCGACCTCGACGCCGGAGAAACCCGCCTCCGAAAGGAGGGCGGACAACTCGGGCGCGGTGTGCTGCCGCCCGCCCTTGGTCCAGAGCAGCATGAGGATCCCCGAGGCGGCGGCCGGTCGCGGCCCCGCCGCGTCGTCGTCGCAGAGGATTTCGTGCAGCAGAATGCGACCGCCGGGCGGCAGGGCCGCGAAGCTCTTCCTCGCGAGCGCGCGGCACTGCTCGAGCGAGCAGTTGTGGAAGACCTCCGAGTAGAGGTGGACGTCGGCCGCAGGGAAGGGCTCTTCGGCCCACATGTCGCCGGGCTGCGCGCGGATGCGGTCCGCCAGGCCGTGCGCGGCGATCGTCTCCGCGGCGAGCGCGCACACCTCGGCACGCTCGAGGACGATCGCCCGGAGGTGCGGCTTCTCGAGGCAGAGGCCGATCGCGTGCACGCCGGATCCGCCTCCCACGTCGAGGACAACGTGGTGCTGCGAGAGGTCGACCTGCGCGGGCCAGACGAGCGCGCACGCCATGCCGCGGTCGTGCATGGCGCGGGTGAACGCGCGCGCTCGGTCCGGCCAGGAGATGCTCTTGTGCTGCGGCTCATCCGAGATGATCGCGCGCCGCACGCAGTCGAACGAGAAGAGCGCGTAGGTCGCGATCAGCATCTCCCAGTAGCCCCCGAAGTACGCTGGGCTCTCGGGGAGGAAGTAGTCCTCCGCCAGCGGCGTGAGCGACCACCGCCGCTCGCGCGCAGACAGGAGCCCGGCCGATGCGCACGCGGCGAGCAGGGCGCGCGCGGGCCGGGGCGCGATTCCGAGCGCGGCGCCGATCTCTGCGGTGGTGAGCGGGGCGCGCGCGAGGAGCGGGCAGAGCCTCAATTCGTGCGCGACGAGCACGGCCGGGAGCATGAGCCCTCCGGCGATCAGCTCGCGGAGCGGGCGGTCGTCGGAGCGGGGCGCCCGTAGGGCCTTGGGCGGAAGCGGCGGCATGCGTCTCTCCTGCGCTACCCGGGCGTCAGCGGGAGCACGCCGTCCTCGCGCCGCTCGCGGAAGTATCGGGCCATGAACTCTCTACACTCAGGCGCCGGCCCGGCGAAGCTCCACGGACCGCCCGGTGCGCTCTCGACGATGTCCCGCTCGATGTCGATCGAGAGGCGCGCGAACGCGCCGTGGCGGGCCTTGTAGCGCCGATCGCCGATCGCGCCGTGGAAGAGGTGCCGCGCCGTCTGCTCGAGGTACCCGAGGCGTCCCTCGAAGGCAGCCGCCGTCGCGTCGGCCCACGGCTCGAAGCTCGTGCCGGCGAAGTACGAGTAGCCGAGCGCGCTCGCCGCCGAGAGCCAGCGCCTCGATTCGCCGAGCGCAGCGAGCATCCAGAGCCAGTCGCCCGAGCCGACGATCGCCCGGTCGAAGAAAGGTGTCCGCTCGAGGAGCGAGCGCCTCGCCGCCCAGCCGATGCCCGGGCTTCGCGGAAGGGAGGGCGCTGTGCGGCGCACCCCGGAGTGCCCCGCGAGGTCGATCTCCACCAGCCGCGCGGGCCCGATCTCGGCGACGAGCTTCGCCGAGGAGACGACGAGCCCGTCGAGCGGAGGCCGTGCGGGCGGGGCCCCGGCGCCTGTCTCACCGGCGAGCTGCCGCGTCCGCTCCTCATCGAGGTAGTCGACGCCCGAAAAGAGCTGGACCGCGCGATGCATCTCGAGGGCGCGCGCGGCGAGCGCGGGCCAGTCGGCGCGCTCGAGGACGACGTCGCAGTCGAGCCACGCGACGTGCTCGGCGGCGGGAGGCAGGCGCGCGATCGCGAGGTTGAGCAGGCGCTCCTTCTGCCACATCAGCTCGCCGCCGCGCACCTGGACGAGGAGGTCCGCATCGCCCGGGCCAAGCTCGAAGGCGCCGTCCGGGTGCCACTCGACGGTCGCGAGCGGCGCCGCGAGGTGCCGGCGAAAGCAGCGGTAATTCCGGAGCCGGCTGCTCCACCCGAGCGGGTTGAAGTAGCTCGTGACGGCCCATAGGCTCACGCGTCGTTCTCGATCTCGATCGCGAGGGTGCGCAGCCGCTCGAGCGCGGTGTCGTCGCGCACCCACGGCTCGCCCGGGACCCACGCGTCGACGAGCGCGGAGGCGAGGAGGCCGAGGCGGAGAGTCATTTGAAGCGGGCATCTTACATCCGGGTAGGGGCGTTCCGTCAACCCTCTCGGGCATCTCTTCCATTTCGAAAGCAACTGGGGCTGCTTCGAGTTCCAACTCCTCGCCAGGTCGTGGAGCCGACGGTCGTCGGCGATCAGCCAGGCCTTGCCAAGCGTTGCCAGGAGCTGAGGCTCGCGATTCCGCTCGTGGCCGCAACGCAGGGACGCGTCACACCCGACGCGGTTCGCTCGGCGCAGGCGGGGCTTGCCGGCCAGACTGGCCGCGATTGGCCGCGCTGGCCACTCGCGGGCTCCTGCGTACGAGCGCAGCGGCCTTGCGGCCGGCATGCGGCTTGCTCCGCCCCGCGCCCGACGGTCGGGGTTCAGGAGACTGGCATGCAGCCGATTCGCACGATCCTCTGGCTCAGCCGCGGCGAGGATCTCCCCATGGATCTCGCCAGCGAAGCGCCCACGCTCGACTTCGTGTGGGAGCGCAACGTCGAGGGCGCGCTCGCGCTCGAGCCGCAGCATTTCGACGCGCTGGTGATCGATGCCGCGAGCGCCGGCGAAGCGCTCGCGGCCCTGCGCGGCCTGCGCGTCGCAGCGCGGCTCCCGCCCCTCCTGGTGCGCGTCAACGAGCGCGAAGCGGGCGCGCAGGCGCAGCTGCTCGCGGCCGGAGCCGCGGACGTGCTGCATCGGGAGCGCGAACCCGAGCGCGCTGCGGCGGATCTGCGCGCGAGCGTCGAGAAGCTCGCGCGCGGGCCTGCGCGGCTCGCCGCGGCTGCGCCCGCGTCGCCTGCGCGCGCTCCCTCGCCGGAGGGGATCGTGGGCGAGAGCCCGGTGATGCAGCAGGTGTTCGATCTCGTCGGGTGCGCGAGCCGCGCCCGGGCCACCGTGCTGATCTCCGGCGAGACGGGGACGGGCAAGGAGCTGATCGCACGCGCCATCCATCGCGGGAGCCCGCGGGCCGCGCGTCCCTTCGTCGCCGTGAATTGCGCCGCCTTCCCAGATACGCTGCTCGAGAGCGAGCTGTTCGGCTGCGTGAAGGGTGCCTTCACCGGGGCGGATCGCGACCGCGCGGGCCTGTTCGAGACCGCTGATGGCGGCACGCTGTTTCTCGACGAGGTGAGCGAAACCTCCGCCTCTTTTCAGGCCAAGCTCCTGCGCGTGCTCCAGGAGCGTGAGCTGCGGCCGGTCGGCGGCACCCGCTCTCGCCGCGTCGACGTGCGCGTGGTCGCTGCGAGCAACCGCGATCTCTGGCGCCAATCCCAGGCGGGCGCTTTCCGGGCGGACCTCTACTACCGCCTCGCCGTGTTCCCGATCGAAGTGCCGTCGCTGCGCGAGCGCCGGGGCGACATCCCGCTGCTCGCCTCGCGCTTCCTGGCGCTCCACGGCGATGCCTCGCGACCGAGCCAGCTCGCACCGGACGCCGTGCGCCTGCTCGAAGCCCATGCCTGGCCCGGCAACGTGCGCGAGCTCGAGAACGAAATCCAGCGCGCGCTGGCACTCGCCGCCCCCGGCGCGCTGCTCGAGCCCGGCCATTTCTCGGCGCGCCTGCGCGAGCCACTCGAGCCCGTCGCGAGCGAACTCTCGCCGGGCGAGTCGCTGCGCGAGAACCTCGACCGCGTCGAGGCCTGGCTGATCCGCCGCGAGCTCGCTGCCCACGGCGGCCGCCGCTCGGAGACGGCGCGCCGGCTCGCCATCACCCGGGAAGGGCTCTACAAGAAGATGAAGCGCCTCGGCATCACCTGACGGACGCACGGCGCTCGCAGGGCGACGGGACGACGCTCGACGTCCGTTCTACAGTTCGCGCGCTCGGCGCTGCGGCGCCGTTGCCGAGGAGGCCTCCCGTTGAAGTTCGCCCTCTTCTACGAGATCCCGGTCGCGCGTCCGTGGGACGCCGGCAGCGAGCACCGCGCCTACAAGGACACGCTCGAGCAGGCCGTGTTCGCCGAGCGCTGCGGCTGGCACGCGTTCTGGACCGTCGAGCATCACTTCCTCGAGGAATACTCGCATTGCTCGAACCCGGAGGTGCTCTACGGGGCGATCGCAGGTCGGACTTCGCGTCTGCGCCTCGGCTATGGCGTGCGCCTGATGCCGAAGCCGTACAACCACCCCGTACGCACGGCGGAGTCGGTGGCCGTGCTCGACCTGCTGTCCGACGGCCGCGTCGATTTCGGCACCGGCCGCTCGTCCACGCGCGCCGAGCTCGAGGGCTTCGACATCGACCCGCAGGAGACGCGCGCCATGTGGCAGGAGGCAATCGAGCACGTCGTCGCCTGTTGGACGAATGACGAGGTCGCCTTCGAGGGCAAGCACTGGCGGCTGCCCAGGCGCCGCGTGCTGCCCAAGCCGCTGCAGCGACCCCACCCGCCGATCTGGGGCGCCACGTCGTCGGACGAAGGCCATCGCCATATGGGTGAGCTCGGGCTCGGGCTGTGCTCCTTCGCAGTGGGCGTGGCCCCCGAAGAGGTGAAGAAGAAAATCGACCTGTATCGCGCCGCGATCGCGACCTGCAAGCAGCCGCTCGGCCACTGGGTGCACGACCACGCCGCGACCTTCACGATGACGCTGTGCGCCCCGAGCCAGGCCGAGGCGTGGCAGGCCGCGCGCGAGTCGTTCGAGTGGTACCCGAAGGCGGGAGCGCGGCTGATCGGAAGCCTCGCGCACTGGATGGCCGAGCAGAAGCGCGATCTCGGCAACTACGCCTACGCCGCCGATCTCGCCAACGTGGACCGCAGCGGAGCGCTCGATCTGCTGACGCTCGAGTACCTGACGGGCGCCGGCGCGTGCGTGCTCGGGACGCCGGAGCAGTGCCTCGAGACCTGCCAGCGCTACGCATCCGCGGGCGTCGACTTGCTGCTGTGTCTGGTGAATCCCTATAGGATTCCGCATGCGCAGGTGATGCAGACGATCGAGCTGATGGGGAAGCACGTGATCCCCCACTTTCAAGACTGAGGGGGAGCATGGACCAGTTCTTGCGACGGGTGGCGGTGGTGACGGGCGCGGCGAGCGGGATCGGGCTGGCGCTCGCGCGTCGTCTCGGCGCGGAAGGCATGCGCGTGGTGCTCGCCGACATCGAGTCCGGCCCGCTCGAGCTCGCGGCGAAGCAGCTTGCCGCCTCCGGCATCGAGACGCTGGCCGTGCGCACCGACGTCTCGCGCGCCGACGACGTCGACGCCCTCGCCAGACGCAGCGTCGACGCCTTCGGCGCCGTCCATCTGGTCTGCAACAACGCGGGCGTCTTCGTGGGCGGGAACTCGTGGGAGGTGCCGATCGACGACTGGCAATGGGTGCTCGGCGTCAATTTCTGGGGTGTGGTCCACGGCCTGCGCAGCTTCGTCCCCTTGCTGCTCGCGCACGGCGAGGACGCGCACATCGTGAACACCGCCTCGATGGCGGGCCTCGTGAGCCTGCCCTTCACGGCGCCCTACTGCGTCAGCAAGCATGCGGTGGTGACGCTCTCCGAGTCGCTGCACCACGAGATGACGATGCGGGGAGGCAAGGTCGGCGTGTCGGTCCTGTGCCCCGAGGTCGTCGCGACGAACATCGGCGCGTGCGCGCGCAACCGGCCGACCGCAGCCGGGAGTCCGGCGGCCGAGACGCCCGAGCAGGCCCTCGTGCGCAGCGCCCTCGAAAAGTCGATCGAGCACGGCATCCCGCCGGAAGCAATCGCCGATCGCGTGCTGCGGGCGGTACGCGAGCGGCGCTTCTACGTGCTCGCGGAGGGCGACTGGCGCCGCGCCGCGGAGCTGCGCTGCGAAGACTTGCGCCAGGCTCGCAACCCGACCCTCGCCCCGCCGCAAGGCTGACACAGAAGATGGAGGTGCCAGGTGCGACTGCGAGTGGCGGTGCTGGGTGCAGGGTCCTGGGGCACGGCGGTGGCGATGCTCGCCAGCCACAACGCACCGACGGTGATCTGGGCGCGCCGCGAGGGCCTCGCCGAGGAAATCAACGGCGCGCACACGAACGAGCGCTACCTCCCGGGCCTGCGGCTTCCGCCCGCGCTGCGCGCGACGGCTTCGATCGAGGAGGCGGTGCGCGATGCCGACGTGGTGGCGCTCGGCGTTCCCTCGCACGGTCTGCGCCAGGTGCTCGAGGACGTGCGGCGCCACATCCGCCCGTGGGTTCCGCTGGTGAGCCTCGTCAAGGGTCTCGAAGAGGGCAGCTTGCTGCGCATGACGCAGGTGATCCGCGACGTGCTGCCCGATCACCGCGCCGGCGTGCTCAGCGGTCCGAACCTGGCGCGCGAGATCGTGGCCGGCTTCGCCGCTGCCAGCGTAATCGCGATCGACGACGAGATGAGCGCGCGCCAGCTCCAGGAGGTGTTCCACTCCGGGCTCTTCCGCGTCTACACCAATCCCGACGTCGCCGGCTGCGAGCTCGGCGGCGCGCTCAAGAACGTGATCGCCATCGCGTCCGGGATGGGCGACGGCATCGGCGTCGGCGACAACACGCGCTCGGCCGTCCTCACGCGAGGGCTTGCCGAGATCACGCGCCTCGGCGTCGCGATGGGGGGGCGGCCCGAGACGTTCTCGGGGCTCGCGGGCATGGGCGATCTGATCGCGACCTGCATCAGCCCGCAGAGCCGCAACCGCCACGTGGGCGAGCAGCTGGGCAAGGGGCGCCCAATCGACGAGATCGTCTCGCAGATGCACATGGTGGCCGAGGGCGTGAAGACGACGCGCGTCGTGATGGAGTGCGCAAAGAAGTTTGATGTCGAGATGCCGATCGCGCGCGAGGTCTATGGCGTGCTGTACGAGGGCCGCACCGCGCGCGACGCCTACCGCGGGCTGATGCGCAGGCGTCCGGGCGCCGAGGGGGACCCGGGCTAGACCCCATGGAGCGACCCGCTCCCTGGGGTCTAGAAGAACCAGCTGCGCCGCGCGCGGCGTCCGGCGTCGATCAGCGCCCGGATCCGGGCTTTCACCTGCTCGACCTTCTTCTCGACGGAAGCGTCCTCCTCGGACGGATCGCCGCTGAAGCGCATCGGCTCTCCGAATCCGATCCGGAACTTCACGGGCAGCGGCAGGAAGCCCGCGAGCCCGAGCCATGGGAACGTGAGCGTCACCGGAAACGCGGGCGAGCCCAGCAGGCGGCCGACGCTGCGCAGATTTGCGAGACCCGGCGACTGCTCTTCGGCCCCGACGATCCCCACCGGCACGATCGGCGTGTCCGTCTCGAGCGCGAGCCGCATGAAGCCGAGCCCGAAGCGCTGCAGCTGGTAGCGCTGGCGGAAGGTCTTCACGAAGCCGCGCTCGCCCTCGGGAAACACCATGACCGCCTCTTCCTGCTCGAGCAGGTGGGCGCAGTTCGCGGGAGTGCCCACGACAGAGCCCACCCGATGCATGAAGACGCTGAAGAACGGGAGCGTGGGCAGGTAGTACTCGCCCATGCCCCGCACCACGCGCGGCGGATCGCCGTCGAGGAAGAGCGCCATGCCGAGCATCGCGCCATCCCACGCGAAGGTGTTGCCGGCGTGGTTCGCGATCAGCAGCACCCGCCCTTCCGGCACGTTCTCGACCCCGCTCGCCTCGACCCGCAGCCAGTGGCGGTAGACGAGCGCCATGGCGGCGAGCAGCGGGCGTGCGTAGTCGGGATCGAAGCCAAAAGGGTCGAAGCCGTAGGCGTTGAGGCGCGTGGGAATCCGCGCGATGCGCGCGTCGATCTCGCGCGTGATCTCGCGCAGCGGCGCCGGGAGCCAGCGTCCCCAGACGCTGCGGCTCGCGCGGGGACGCGCCGCGGCGACGAGGCTCCTGTCGCTCATGCGAGCTCCGCGCGAAAGAAAGCCAGCAGCACGTCCCAGGCCTCGACCGCGGCCGTCGCGTCGAAGGCGGCGTGGCGGCCCGCGTCGAGGAACCCGGCGGAGACGCCCGGCACGACCCTCACCGCCCCGCGCCGGCTCGCAGCGCGCAATCGCGACTCGAGCCCGCGCGCGGCGCCGGGCGCTGCGAGATCGTCGCGCTCCGCGAACAGCGCGAGGCAAGCCGCCTCGAGCTTGGCGACGTCGGGGTCGAGGCGAGGGTGTGCGGGCCAGCCCGCGGCCACCGCGCCGACGCGGCGGCTGCGGGCGCCCAGGTCGAGCGCCAGCGGCCCGCCCCAGCCAAAGCCGAGCGCTCCGACGCGCGGACCCTCGCAGGCGTCGCGGCCGAGCAGCGCGTCGAGTGCGGCGTCGAGCGCGCCCGCCGCGCGTGCCGGGTCGAGGTCTTCCGCGAGCCGGCGCGCTTGATCCGGAGACTCGACGGAGCCGGTGCCGAGCCAGTCCGGAGCCAGCGCGACGAAACCCTCGCGCGCCAGCCGATCGCACACGTCGCGGGCGAACTCCCCGAGCCCGTCCGCTTCGTGCACGACCAGAACCCCGCGCCCGAAGCCCGTCGCGGGCTCGGCGAGATAGGCGCGGCGAGGCTGCTCAGCGACGCTGTAGGCGAGCTCGCTCCCGGCGCGCGCGCGCTGCATGCCGCTCCTTCCGCGTGGGCTGTGCGCTCGCAGCATAACCCTTCGGCGCGCGAGCGGTACACTGCGCGCGATGCATCCCGAGCCGGACGCGCTCGCGTTCCAAAACGTCCCCCCGGCGGTGTTGGGACTCGTGCGTGCGCTCGCGAGCGCTGGACACGAGGCCGTGCTCGTCGGCGGCTGTGTGCGGGATCTCCTGCGCGGCGTTCACGTCTCGGACTTCGACGTGGCGACTGCGGCGTCCCCCGAGAGCGTGCTCGCGCTCTTCCCGCGCGCGATCCCGATCGGCCTCGCGCACGGCACGGTCATGGTCCCGACCCCCGCTGGGCCGGTCGACGTCACCAGCTACCGCGCGGGCCCGAATCTGCGCGACGACCTCGCGCGCAGGGACTTCACGCTGAACGCGCTCGCCTGGTCGCCCGAGCAGGGGGTGCTGATCGATCCCTTCGGCGGACGCAGCGACCTCGCGCACGGGCGGCTGCGCGCGGTGGGCTCGGCGCACGAGCGTCTTGCGGAGGACCCGCTGCGCATGCTGCGCGCCGCGCGGCTCGTCGCGCAGCTCGGCGCCAACCCCGACGCCGAGCTCGAGCGAGCCATGACCGATGCGCATGCCACGCTCGCGCGCGTCGCGCACGAACGGGTGCGTCGCGAGCTCGCGCTGCTCCTGCTCGCCCCCCACGCGGGCGCGGGCCTTGCGCTGCTGCGACGCACGCAGGTCGAATTCGTGCTCGCGCCCGGCGCCGCGGCCGATGCGGCCCAGGTCGTACCCGCCCTGCCCCTCGACCTCGAGCTGCGCCTCGCCGGTTGGCTGCGCGGAGCGCGGGTCGCCGCCGTGCTGCGCAGCCACCGCTACTCGCGCCGCGTGATCGCGCGCGTCGAGCACCTGCTGCGCCTGCACCCGGTCGAAGCAGGCGCGCACGCGGCGCACGACGCCTCGGTGCGGCGCTTGCTGCGGCGCGCGGGCGAAGACGAGTTCGATGCCCTGGTCGCGCTGCGCCACGCCGAGCTCGCTCGCGGCGAGGCCGCGGGCCGCAGCGATGCGGCCGCCGCGAGCGAGCGCTTGCGCGCGCTCGAGCAGGCGGCAGCGCGCGTGCGGCGTTCGGGAGCGCTAGCGCTCCACCGCTTCGACCTCGCGATTCGTGGCGACGAAGTGATGCGGCAGCTCGGGGTCGGACCGGGCCCGCACGTGGGTCGCGCACTGCGCTTCCTGACCGAATGCGTGATCGACGATCCCGCGTGCAACACGCCCGACGCGCTGCGCGCGCGCCTCGCCACCTGGAAGGCCGAGCGCAACTCCGCGCAGACCCGCGCCTCTCTCGATTGAAATTCGCCCCTAGGGGCGCCCCGCCGCACCCTTCCCCTCGCCTCCGCACCCACCTGACACAACCGCCCTCGTCACACCACTCACTGGTGGCATCGCACGCAGAGGCCGCTAGCGCGCGGCAACGAGGAGGCTCCGTTCCATGTCGCGATCATTCTTCCTTCGGAAGCTGCGCCGGTACGTCGCCGCGCTTCCGCCCCTGGCGTTCGGCTTCATGGGAAGCCCCGCATTCAGCGCGGTCATCGACGCAACCGGCTTCACCGTCGGGCAGACGAGCGCAAACTTCAGCAACGCGGCAGTGACGGCCACCAGCGGCTCCTTCAGCAAGGTGACGTCGGTGGGCACCGGCGCGACGACCGTGGTCGGCATCAGCACCGGCTTCGTCGCGACCGAGGCCGACATCGACGGCGAGCTCTTCACGATCAACTTCAGCGGCGGCGGCGCCGTCGTGAGCGAGGTGACCCTCGGCCTGCTCTTCACGCAGGGCCAGTGGGGGGGAGCCGCCAACGAGCAGGCGCGGCTGAAGCCGACCACCGGCATCTCGGGTGATTGCAGCACCCTCAACTGCCTGCTCGCCGCCGACGGCACCTTCAAGAACCTGACGGCCGGCGTCACGACGCTCTCGCCCGGCACCGAGGGGCAGGGCGGAATCTTCAAGATCGTGAACCCCTTCGGCAGCACGGTGATCAGCAAGCTCGAGCTCTTGCCCTTCGACGTCGGCGGTGGCTCTAGCGGCGCGAACTCGGACTTCGGGCTGGTGAGCATCACGTACACGACGGTGCCCGAGCCGGGTACGCTGGCACTGCTGGGACTCGGCTCGCTCGGCCTCGCGCTCGCCGAACGGCGGCGCGCGAATCGCGCCTAGCCCGAGCGGAGGCGTACGCCCAAGCGACCGCGCGCAGCCTGCGCGCGGTCGCGCGCGTTCCTGGACTGGCGCGTTAGACCTTCGCTCCCCCATAGATCCGGTCGCGCAGCCGCCGCATGCCGGCGATCCAGCGGTCGTAGTCGCTCGCCTTGCGCTGGAAGTACACCTTCACTTCCGGGTGCGGGAGGATCAGGAACTCCTCCTTCGCGAGCCCCGCGACGACGGCCTCGGCCACGGCCTCGGGCTCGATCATGTCGGCGGTGAGATGCTGCCCGCCGATGGTCGAAGCGAGCGCGCCGAGCATGGCCGTGCGCACGCCTTGGGGACACAAGCAGGAGACGCGGATCCCGCGGCCGCCGTAGCTGATCGCGAGCCACTCGGCGAAGCCGACGGCCGCATGCTTGGTGACCGAGTAGGCGTGCGCGCTGATGTCGGTGAGCAGGCCCGCGGCAGACGCCGTATTCAGCAGGTAGCCGCTCCCGCGTTCGAGCATGCCCGGGAGCACGGCCCGCGCGGCGTAGACGTGGGCCATCAGATGGACATCCCAGCTGCGCTGCCAGACCTCGTCCGGGGCGAAGGGACCGCTCGCGCCATCGCCGAGGCCTGCGCCGATCGCGATGCCGGCGTTCGAGCAGAACAGGTCGATGGGCCCGTAGGCGGCGGTCGCGCGTGCGACCAGGCGCTGCACCTCGGCCTCGACCCCGACGTCGGTCGGGGCGGCGAGTCCGCCGATCTCGCGCGCCACCGCCTCGGCCCCCGCGGCGTCGAGATCCGCCACCACGACGCCCCGCGCGCCCTCGGCCGCGAAGCGCCGGCAGAGCTCGCGGCCAATGCCGCTGGCTCCGCCCGTCACCACCGCCACCCGACCCCGCAGCTGCATGCGGCGATCCTATTCGCCCGGGCGCAAACAGGCCAGCGCCAGCGGCCCTCCCCTGCGCTGCCTTCCTCAAGCAGGGCTTGCGCTGGTCGATACGAGGAGACGGCGCCCCGGCGCCTGATCCCGCTCGGGGCAGATACCCAAACATGCGGTACGCGCGCGCGACTCACGGAAGCCTCAGCCTCTCGAGGCGCCTCGGCGCGATCGCCTGCGGCCTCGCCTGCGCCATCGCTCTATCGGGGTGTGCGTTCCTCGGCTCGCTGGGCTCCTCGGCTCCGCCCCCGCCCGCTGCGTCGGACCCGGCGCTCGAGATCGCCGTCCGCGACGCGGAAATCTATCGCCAGGCGCAGGTCGAGCAGATCCACGGTCTCGAGCGCGAGGTCCAGCGCCTGCGCGGCGACCTGCGCGAGGCCGAGAGCGCGATGGTCGCGATCGAGTCCGGGCTGCGGGGCGCTCAGACGCGTGCCGACGCCGTCTCGGCGCTGGCCGAAGCTCGCATCTCCCTCGAACGAGCGCGCACCAGCGCCCCCTGGCGCGGCGCGGAGATCGCCGAGCTGACGGAAAAGCTCGAAGAAGCGGAACGCCAGTTTCAATCCGGGAACAGCGGCTCGGCGGTGTTCTTCGCATCGCGCGCAAAGCGGCTCGCCGACGCGCTCCGCGAGGAAGCCCTCCGGGCCTCCCGCGCACAGGCCATGCGCAAGATCACCGCCCCGCATGCGAACCTGCGCGCGGGGCCGTCCACTGCGGATAGCGTGCTGCTCGTGCTCAGGCAGGCGACGCCGGTGCTGCCGCAGCGCGCCGACGGCGAGTGGGTGTTGGTCCGGACCCTCGATGGCGCCGCCGGCTGGGTGCATGCCACGCTGCTCGAAGCGCGCTAGCGCGAGCTTCCCCCGGCGCTGTCTCGCGGCCGAGTCCGTAGACTCCGCTCGGCTTCGCCTCGCTGCGCGCTTCGCTTGCTCGTGGACTTCTCGGGCTTCGCCTCGCTGCTAGTCACCCGCGTTGGCGACGACGACGCAGTCCTTGCCCAGCGACTTGGCGCGGTAGAGCGCGCGGTCCGCGTCGTTGAAGAAGGCCTTCTCATCGCCCCGAAAGGCCGCGACTCCGAGCGAAGCCGTCACCTCGATCTCGATCGGACCATCGCCGTTCAGCACCGAGAAGCGCGCGTGCGCGATCGCGAGGCGCAGCTTCTCGGCGAGTGCGACCGCGCCCTCCAGCGTCGTCTGACTGGCGAGCAACGCGAACTCCTCACCGCCGTAGCGCGCGAGCAGATCCATCTCCCGCACGACGCCGCTCATCACGACCGCAACCTGCTTCAGCACGGCGTCGCCGACGGCGTGTCCATAGCGGTCGTTCAGGCGCTTGAAGTCGTCGAGATCGATCACGATCAGGGCGAGCGGCTCGCCGGTACGCGCCGCGCGCTTCATCTCCCGCGGCAGATGATCGTGGAAGAAGCGGTGGTTGTGCAGCCTGGTCAGGTCATCCGTGATCGAGAGCTGCTGGAATACCTCGTTCACCCGCTGCAGCTCGTTGTTCTGCGCGATCAGCCGCGCATTCGCGTCCTCGACCTCTAGCCGGCTCTCCTCGAGCGCGAGCTGATTGCGCCGCAGACGCGAGGACATTTCGTTGAAGGCGCGCGTCAGCACGCCGATCTCGTCGGCCGCGGGGCTCCCACCCACCATCACATCCGTCTCGCCGGTGGCGATGCGCAGCGCCGCATCCGAGAGCGCGAGGATGGGGCGCACGATCGAGCGTGCGACCTGGAATGCGACGAGGCTGAAGCCGAGCACGATGCCGAGGTTGAGCAGCAGCTGCTCGCGAAGCGTCGAGACCACCGGCGCGAAGGCGTCGTCGTACGGTTGCTCGACGACGAGCGTCCAGCCGAAGCGATCGAAGCGCACGGCGCTCCCGACCCGTTGCTCGCCGTCCGCGTCGGTGTATTCCTCGATCTCCGGAGCCGCCGCGGCCGCCGGGAGCGGGCGGGTGTAGGGGTGTCGTCGCGAAACATTCGGCGCCGCGAGCAGCGTCGCGCCATCACTCGCCACGATCGAGAGCTCGAGGTTGGGTCCCGCATCCTCCACCTGCAACAGCTGCTCGACGGCGCCGACTTCGATCAGCGCGTGCAGCGAGGCCACGCGTTGCTCTTTCGCATTCAGCACGGGGACCGACGCGAGCTGGATGCGCCGCCCGCCGATCCATTCGATTCCGCCGAGCGTGGGCGCCGTGACCCGCGCCGCGCGCTCACGTCGCTCCGCGGGGACCTCGAGCTCGGCGCCGATCCAGAGCAGGTTCCGACCTTGCGGGTCGAGCAGGAAGAGCGCCTCGTACTGCGGAAAGTGCTCCAACACGTAGGAGAGATAGGTGCGCAGCTCGGTGCGCGACGTCTCCGCCGCGGGCTCCGAGAGCCGGGCGGAATTCGCCGTGACGACCGCGCTACGCGCGAAGGTTTCGACGTCGAGCTGGCGCTGCGCGTAGTAGAGATCGATGCGCTGGCTCGTGGCGTGCAGCAGCCCCGGAAATTTCCCGTCCATCTTCTCGCGCAGGAACGATTCGATCGAGTGAGTCGAGATCCACGACACGACGAGCGACGTGACCAGTGCCGCGGAGAATA
>Ga0210377_10001087_pt1 | contig 25287 bp, 13 predicted proteins | sample PLM4_65_b1redo_FD_155480 | JGI IMG/M metagenome (GOLD analysis project Ga0210377, IMG submission 155480) | Groundwater sediment microbial communities from an aquifer in East River, Colorado, USA - PLM4_65_b1 redo | ecosystem: Environmental > Terrestrial > Soil > Riparian zone | place: USA: East...
AGACGGTGTCGCTCGCGTCGAGGTGGTCGCCGCGGATCTACCCGCGGGGGCCTGCGCGGTCGGCGGGAGCACCGAGAGCTTCTTCTTGGGCTTCAAAGCGGTCTGCGGCACGCCGCTGCAACCGGAGATCTCCGGCCACAAGAAAGCGTTCCCCAGCGAAACGAACAGCTGCGTCGGCTCATTCGAGGATCAGGGTTTCGGGCGCTTCGGGGAGGCGGTCTTCTCCGATCCGCCCCTCGGCTCACTCGACGAGACTGGCTTCCAGAATATCGCGACGCTTCGTGATGACACGACGCTGCCGACCTGGGAAGCGCGCAGGAACGGCCTTCGGCTCAATCTCCCGCTCGTAGCCGTCCAGGAGAAGTTCGGCGGGCTCGATGTCTGGACGGCAGATATCGAATTGGCCTTCGAGATCACGAGCGGCGCAGTCGGAGGCCACGCCGTCGGAACGACCCTCAACGCGCCGAGAGAGGTTCCTCTGGGCTCAGGCGGTAGCACGCTGAGTGGCAACGTCTGCGGCAATCCGGGCGCAACCGTACCCTGCATTCCGCCGCCGCCGGAGCGCGGCGCGGTTCTGACTTGGAGCGACCCCAACGCGCCGAGCGGCGCGATCTCGCTGGCCGGCGCGGTGGCAACCAGCCTGAACGACCCGAACACCGACATTGCGCACTTCAACGTCTGGACCAACAGCATCGCCTTCCTGACCTTGCCCGGCGCCGTCACGCCGTGCGCGGGAAGCGTGACAGAGACCTCACCGTGCGGCGTTTCACCCGACTCGCTGGCGACGAAGGTCCGCAGCGTCTTTCCCGACTTCGACGGCGATTCGATCGCGAACGCGATCGATCCGGATGACGACAACGACAACCTCCTCGACGACGGATTGCAGAGCGGCGCCATGTCCGCGCAGGTTCCTCTGCCGATCAGCTTGTGCGAATCAGAGGACGACCTTTCCTCGGATCCCGGGGAATGTCTGCTGGGGAACTTCGAGCGAAGCTTCCAGCTACAGGCGCCTCTGTGTACTGCGAAGGCGTCGCCAACGGACCCGCTCGATCCGGACTCGGATGCCGACGGGCTTGCGGACGGCCGCGCCGCGAGTTGGGCGGCACCTGCGGATCCGCAGCGATTCGGAGAGGACGTCGACTTCGACGGCTGCCTCGACGGCAGCGAAACCAATCCGATCGCCGCCGACACCGACGGCGACGCGTTGAATGACGGCTTCGAGCGCAACACTCCGTATCCCGAATTCGAGAGCTTGACCGAGTTCACCGATCCGCTCGATACGGACAGCGACGGAGACCTGCTGAGCGACGGCTTCGAGGTCAACACCACGTACCCGGCGTTCGACGTGTCCCTGACGGCGCATTCGAACCCGCTCGTACAAGACACCGACCACGACGGCCTGAACGACAAGACGGAGGTCGACGCGATCTACGACCCGTTCGACCCCGGGCTTACGGAACACACCTTCCCTGTCGTCGTCGACACCGACTCCGACGGTCTTGGGGACGGCCAGGAAGTCACCGTCTACCTGACGAACCCGCTTGTCGCCGACACCGATGTCGACGGCTACTGCGACGGCAGCGTGACGTTCGACCCGCGGTGCGTCGCCAACGACAATTGCCGCATCGATTTCAACCCCGGCCAAGAGGACAACGACCTGGACGGGCTCGGCGACGTCTGCGATCCCGATGACGACAACGACGCGGTTCTGGACGGAGTCGACAACTGCCAGTTCCTCGTCAACGCCGACCAGAAGAACACCGACGGCGATGCGTTCGGCGACGTCTGCGATCCCGACGACGACAACGACACGGTTCTGGACGGACTGGACAACTGTCCGCTCGATGTCAACACCGACCAGAAGAACACCGATGGCGACGCGTTCGGCGACGTCTGCGATCCCGACGACGACAACGACACCGTTCTGGATGGACTCGACAACTGCCCGCTCGACGTCAACGCCGAGCAGAAGAACACCGACGGCGACGCGGACGGCGACGTCTGCGATACGGACGACGACAACGACCTGGTTCTGGACGGAGGGGACAACTGCCCGCTCATCGCCAACGCCGACCAGAAGAACACCGACGGCGACGCGGACGGCGACGCCTGCGATACCGACGACGACAATGACGAGTATCTCGACGGCGCGGACAACTGCCCCTTGGTCGCCAACTTCAACCAGTCGGACTCCGACATAGACGGCTACGGCGATGTCTGCGACAACTGCGCCGCGGATGCCAACCCCGGGCAGGAAGACGGCGATATCGACGGCTACGGGAACATCTGCGACAACTGCGAGGCGGTTGCCAACCCCGGACAGGAAGACGTCGACGTCGACGGCTACGGAAACGTCTGCGACAACTGCCCGTATACCGCCAATCCGGCCCAGGAGGACAGCGGCAGTGCGCTGACCGACCCGCCCGACGCCATCGGCGATGCCTGCCAGTGCGGCGACGTGAACGACGACGGGATCGTCGACGACGCCGACGTCAGTGCGTATCGCGACAGCCTCGCAGATCCCAGTGGCCTGGGGCTGACACCCGCGGGCGTCGCGAAGTGCTCCGTGATCGACAGCGCCGGTCCGTGCGAGATCCTCGACGTCACGGTGATCGAGCGCGCGCTCGAGGAGCCCGAGCCGTACCTGCCGGGGATCGACCAGGTCTGCACGGCAGCGACGCCAGCGCCGTGAGTCGGGCGCAGTAGGGCCATCCGGAGGGAGCCGCTCTCCCTCCGGGGCCTTCCTGCGCCATCGATCAGCGCCTATCCTGCCGGGGTCTGATCGTCTGGCCGGGGAGACGAAGGGGGGGACGATGCGCTCGTATTCGATCGCGCGCGCGCGCAGCGCGTGCGCCGGGACCGTTGCCACCGTGCTCGCTTGCGCCGTGCTTCTGCTCGCGGGCAATGCGCACGCCGAGGAGACCGTCGAGGCCTTCGTCGCCCGCTACGAGGTCGCCCTCGACCGGGGAGATCCGGAGCTGCTGCGCGCGGTCTACGAAGACTGGAGCATCGAGAAGGAGAACCGGCTGCGCGAGTACTTCGGCGAGACCGTGCGAGAGTTCAACGTCGAGTTCTCGGAGCTCGAGGTCGTCGCAGCGGAGCCGGAGCGGGCAGAAATCCGCTTCGTTCGGCGAGATCGCTTCACTGACACAATCAGTGGGGCGCGCATCGAGAAGCGCCTCACGCTCGACCGGACACTGCATCGGTTCGGGGGCTTGTGGAAGCTCGCGCCTACTTCTGACTCACGTTCGCAATGACCCAGCTCGTGCCCGCGCGCTCCACACGCGCGACCCGCTTCTGCCCCTCTTGCTTCTTCTCGGAGGCGCCCGCCTTCAGCACGCGGGTGAACTCGAGCTGCACCTCGTAGGCGTTCGTTCCGGCCCTCGCGATGCTGAGCAGGCGTGTGTGCTGGGAGATCGCGTCGTTGTCGCTGAACACCTTCGCGAAGCCCTGCTCCTGCGCCGCGGTCAGAGCCTGCGTACGCCGGAGCAGCGCGATGTCGCGGTCCGACCAGGCGCGGTCCCAGGTCGAGAACAGCAGCTTCACGACCTCCTCTGGATCGGACTCGGCTGCGTCGTAGGCGGCGATCGCGCCGCGGAAGCCCTCGAGCGCCGCTTGGAGCTTGGCGCTTGCGAGGTCCGCCGCGGCGGTGTCGAAGCGCTTCGAGGCGTCCGCGAGCGGCGCTCCTGAGGCTCCGCGCGCGAGCGCGCGCTCGCGCGCGGCCTGGGCGTCGCTACGCGCTGCCAGCACCGGGCGTCCGAGCTCGAGCTGTTGCTCGGCGAGCTCGCCCGCGCGCTCGAAGCTCGCGCCCGCCTCGCCGTAGCGCTTGGCGGCGAACTCCGCTTCAGCTGCGTCGCGCGCGGCGGCCACACCCGCCAGCGGCAGGCCCTTCGCCTGCAGCTCGCTCACGCGACGCGCGAGCTGGTCGCGTGGCTTGCTCGCGGCCTCGCGCACCTTGGCGAGCTCACGATCCTGCGCGTCACTCGCCATGCGCTGCGTCGCGAGCTCCTGCTCACGCGCCGCGGCTGCCGCACTGTTCTGCTCCTGCACCGCAGAGCGCGCTTGGCGGTAGGCCTGGCTCGCACCGTCGAGCTTCTCGCGCGCACCCTTCAGGTCGCCCTGTGACAGCAGCTGCGCTCCGGCGTCGCGGAGCGAATTCGCCTCGGCGAGCTCTACCTCCGAGATTCCCGAGGTCCGCGCCGAGCGAAACTCCTTCTGGACCTGCTCGCGCAGCGCGACGACGTCCTTCGCCTGCTTGGAGAATGCCGTCGCAGCACCCTCGACCTTCTCGTATTCGCGCGCGCTCTCGTCCCAGCGACCGGCGTCGAAGAGCGACTTCGCCTTGGCGAGCTCCGTTTCGAGCTTGCTCGTTCCGACCTGGACCGACGCGAGGCGCGCGATCGCGTCCTGCGCTTTTGCTCTGACCAGGTCCGCAGCTCGCCTCTGGCGATCTTGCTCGTCGAGCTTCGAAGTCTCCGCCAGTGCGCTCTCGCGCGCCGCCTTCTCACGCGCGACCGCGGCGACCGCGACCTCGCCGCACTGGACTTCGAGCTTCGCGTAGAGCTCCTTTGCCTCGTCGAACTTGGCGGCGAGGAACTTCTCGCGCGCGTCCATCTCGGATTGGCGAATTCCCGCGATGTCGTCGCCGGACGGTGCCAGCTGCTCGCAGGCCGCAGCTTGCCGGCTCGCGGCCTCGACGACCGGCGCAGCGGCCGCGAGCCTCGCTTGCAGCTCAGGCGCCAGAGCCACGAACCCGTTGGCCGCTTGCTGCCACTCACCCTCTCCGAAGCTGCGCTGCGCGGATTCGAAACGCAGGCGCATCGCTCCGAGCGGGGCTTCGACGGCTTCGAGCTGCTGGACGAGCTCCTCCGCACGAGCTCTGCGACTCGCGGCGGCGCCGATCAGCGCCGCGCGCTCCATGCTCTGCGTCGCGAGCTGCGTCTCCGCGCGTGCATCGGTCCACTTCTGCGCGCCCTGCGCAGCGCGAGCACGTGCCAGAGCTTCGTCGCCCTCGCGCAGTTTCTCGACATAGAGCTCGTTCGAGATCGGCTGCGCGCGGGCCTTCGCGGCGGCGGCCTCGGCGACGAGGATGCCCTGCTCGACCGACGCGGGCAGCGATTCCTCGAGCGCCCGCAGAACGCCGGCCACGCGTTCGCGAACCGCCGCCGCGGCCTCGATCCGCAGCCGCATCCCGTCGGCGCGCTCGCAGCCGCGCGTGCCGATCTCCGCAGAGAGGCGCTCGAACTCCCGCTCCAGGTCAGCCACGGGCTCCGGGACGAGACTGCGGACCTCGTCGGTCACGTGCGCGTAGTCGTCACGCGCGGAGCCCTCGGCGCTGGCGCGCGCGCTCTCCAGGTAGTCGCTCGTGAAGCGGTCACAGAGCGTCGCGAAGCCCTGCTCCGCGCGGTCCAGCTCGCGCAGTGCCAGATCGGAGAAGCCGTCCTTCAAGTCGGTTCCGGCCTGCTCGAGATCCTCGCTGAAGCGGCGGAGATCGCCCCGCGCCTGCGCTGCCACCGCGCGCGCCGGCTCGTCGGGCCGCGCCTCGAGCCAGGCGAGCAGCCGGCCGGTCTGCTCGCTGCGCTGGCGCGTGCGCGCCAGCAGCTGCGGCGCGACGTCGTCCCTTCCAGGTCCGCGGATGTACGCTGCGGCGATGCCGCCGAGCAAGACCGCCGCGGCGACACTGCCCGCCACGATCGCCAGGACGCGCCGCGAGCGCGGACGCTCCTCGTCGTCGTCCGGCTCCGGCTCTCGCCGTGGAGCGCGCGGCGGCTCCGCCGCTGCCTGATGCGGGGATGCAAGCGCTCGCGCCAACGCCTCGCGCATCTCGAGCGCCGTCTGATAGCGCGCCTTCGGGTCGATCCGGCAGGCGCGCCGAATGACCTCGTGGAACGCCGGGGGAAGCTCCTCGGGGAACTCGAACCTGAACTCACCGTGGTTCGTATACAGCGTCCAGAGGTGCCGAATGACCTGCTGAGTCTTCGTCTCGTCGCCTAGCTCCGTCGCATAGATCGAGTGACCCGTGAGCACGCGGTAGAGCGTGAGACCCAGCGAGAAGAGGTCCGACGGCGCGCGGACCGCCTCGTCCATCGACTGCTCAGGGGACATGTACTGGGGAGTCCCTGGGACGAGCCCGGCCCGCGTCACGCCCTCTTTCTGCGTGTCGCGCGCGATCCCGAAATCAGCGAGCTTCGCGATTCCATCCTGCGTGACCAGGATGTTCGGGGGCTTGATGTCGCGATGGTAGACATCCTTGTCATGAACGCGGGCGAGCGCGGACAGGACGCCCATGAAATAGCCGACGATCTCGGACAGCGAGGCGACAGTGATCCCGCTCGTCGGGCCCCCAGGTTCGACGAGCCACTCGGCGGTGATCTCGCCGACGCTCGGCCCCTCGATGACCTCCATCGTGAAGAAGCGCGCCCCGGTCGCGGGATCGGTGCCGTAGTCGTAGACGCGGACCAGGTTGGGGTGCTCGATCTGCGCGAGCAGGCGCACCTCGCCGACGAAGCGCTCGAGCATCTCGCGCTCCTCGAGCACGTGCGGCTTGATCAGCTTGAGGGCACGACGCGCATCGAAGAACTCGGGATCGCGGACCTCGAACACCCACGACATTCCGCCCTCGGCCAGAAAGCGGACGACCGCATAGCGGCCGATCTTTGTGAGTGACTGAGGGTCGAACTGGCTCGCCACGCTATTTCTTCGGAGCGCCGACGTACCGCAGGCCGGAGGGCGTTTGCTTCACGATGAACCTGCGTTCTTCGTCGACTCTCTGAGCGCCAGTCCTGTCTTGGGTCTCGAGCACCATCTGCACGCGCACGAGCAACTGGTCCGGATCGGTCTGCTCGAAGCTGTGCAGAGCGAAATCGATCTTCGCGCCGTTGTCGACGTAGTGAGATTGGAATGACTGCGCATCGCCGGGGAGCCCGAGCCTGGAATAGAGGGCAAAGTCCTTGCTCGAGATGGCGGCTTCCCAGTCGGCGAGGAACTGCTCGACCGCGAGGCGCGAGAGGCTTCCGGCCAGCGGATCTGGAGCGGCGACCTCGGCCGTGACCAACGGTGCGGGAGCCACGGCAGCGACGACAGGCGGGGCCGTCTCGGACGGCGCGGCCGCTGCGGCCTTGGTCGCAGGCACAGCGGTGGGCTTCGTCGCGGCGACCTTCGCCGGCGCTGGCTTCTTCACGGGCGAGCTCGAGGGCTTCGGCGCTGGCGCCGCCTGCTTGGGCGCCGCGGCGCGCTCCGGAACGGCCTTCGGGGCAGGAACCACGCTCGCCGCAGTCGCCGCTGGTCCGGGCGCGGCAGCCACGACCGCCGCGGGCGCGGCCGCCGGCTCTGGCGGCGAATCCAAGCCGCGCTCCTCGCTTATCTGGCTCGCCGCGACCGCGACCGCCTCAGCCGGATCCTCTCGCCCCAATCCGTAGACTGCGAGGGCGATCAGGGCAGCCGTTGCTGCCGCCGCACCCGCCGCGAGCAGAGGCAGGCTTCGCGATCTTGGCGCCGTCACCACGCTCGACACCGCGACCGGTCTCGCGATCTGCAGCTCGGCGGCCGGCTCGGCGATGCTGGCGATCTGAGCGGTGACATTGTCGGGTCCGCCGCGCTCGTTGGCCTTCGCGATCAGCTTCTTGACCGCGAGCTCGGGTGCCTCGTAGCCGAGCACGACCGCGATCTCCGCCTCGGGCACCGGGCCCCAGAGTCCGTCGGTGCAGAGCAGAAAGCGATCGCCGGGCTTGTGCCGCAGAGCGAGCGTCTCCGACTCCACGGAATCGCGCGGCCCGATTGCGCGCAGGAGCTCGTTCCGGCGGGGGTGTGACTCGGCTTCTTCCGGCGGGAGCACGCCCGCGCGCACCATCTCGCCGACGACGGAGTGATCCGTGGAGAGCAGCTCGAGCGCGCCGTCCGAGAATCGGTATGCGCGGCTGTCACCGACCCAGCCGAGCTCCCCGCTGCCGTCGGACGCCAGAGCCAGGGCGACCACGGTCGTTCCCATTCCGACCAGCTCCGAGTTCGCCCCGGCCGCCTCGTGGATGCGCGCATTCGCGAGCTCGAAGCCCCGTCTCAGCCGCACCTCAGCCGGGTCTGACCCCTCGGCGAAGACGCGTCCGACCGTCTCGACGCAGAGCCTGCTCGCCGTCGCGCCACCGCGGTGACCGCCCATCCCGTCCGCAACGACGAAAAGCCGCTCGCCACTCGGGGTCGAGAACTCGCCGAAGGCGTCCTGATTCTCGCTGCGTGTGCGACCGACGTCGCTCTGAGCCGCGCTCAGGATCTGCGCGACGTCGCTTGCGCTCGGCAAGATCTCGCTCCTACGGCGGGCAAGCCTTCGTGACTCTACCCGTCGCGCGCGATCGGAGTCAACAAGCGCAGAAGATTCAGGGACTTGGATCACCGGCGCGCAGCGTCGCGGCAAGCCTTGCGCGGCGAGCCCTCGGTCGTGAGCGCGGGCGGGCTCGAACCGCCGACCGAGGGATTAAGAGTCCCTTGCTCTACCAACTGAGCTACGCGCCCGGGCGCATGATAGCGGGTCTTTCTCGCGCGGCGACGGGCCCGCGCTAGACTCGCCGCCCGATGGAGACCTCGAGGCTCGAAATTCGCATCCGCCGGGTTCGGCTCCTGTCCTTCAGCGCGCTTTTCTTCACGCTCGCGTGCGCCAGCGCCGGCACCCTGCCCGCCGATCAAGCGTCGCTGGTCGTCACCAAAGATGCGCTGGCGCAGACGGCCAGCTTCTATCTCTGGCCGGATCGCCTCGATCAGCGGATGGTGGTCGGCGCGCTCGATGCGCTCGAGGGGACCTTCGACTCGGTGCTCTTCGAGGGCGACGCGACGTCGGTCGAGGGCGTACTCACGGTGAATGGCAAGTCGGCGATCGTGCCGCTCGATCCGAGCTTCGACGCCGAGCGCTATCGGGTCGTGCTCGCGCGCGCGATCGGCTTCACGCAGGAGAACCTGCCCGACCCGCCGGATCCCGACGACGACCTCGAGCACATCGCGCTGCGCGGCGCGCTCGGCGCGCTCGACCCGTATACGACGGTCTTCTCGGGACGCGGCAGCGAGGACTTCAAGATCCGCTTCGAGGGAAAGCTCTCGGGCATCGGCGCGCGCATCGGCCGGCGCGACGGCGATCTGATCGCCGTGCGCGTGTTTCCGGGCAGCCCGGCCTCGCTGGGCGGGCTCCGCGACGGCGACGCGATCCTGTTCATCGACGGTGACCCGACGCGGCCGCTCTCCGTCGAGGAGGCCGTCGGCCGCATCCGCGGGCGCTCGGGCACGCCCGTCTCACTCGGGCTGCAGCGCGGCAGTGACGGCAAGGAGCGCCTCGACATCGAGATCACGCGGGGCGAGGTGATGATCCCGAGCGTCGAGTCACGCTCGCTCGAGGGCGGCAAGCGCATCGGTTACGCGCAGATCTACCAGGTGAGCCGCGACACCGCGCAGGAGTTTCACGATCGCGTCGCGGAGCTGGGTCCGATCGACGGGCTCGTCATGGACGTGCGCGGCAATACCGGCGGCAGCATGGTCGCCGCGGCGCAGCTCGCGGACCAGTTCCTCGACTCGCAGATGATCGTGCGGACCGTTACGCGCGACGACCTGCCGCCCGACGCGCGCAGCCGCATCGCGGCCGATCCCGAGATCGAGTTCAGCATGCCGCTCGCGATCCTCGTGGACGCGCAGACCGCCTCCGCGGCGGAGATCATCTCGGGCGCGCTCGAGCCGCTGGGCAACGTCACGCTGGTGGGCCAGACGACCTTCGGCAAGGGCCTCGTGCAGCAGGTCATGCCGATGAAGGACGAGAATCTGCTGAAGCTGACGGTCGCCGAGTATCTGCTCTCCGACGACCGCGCGATCAACAAGAAGGGCATCGAGCCGAGCGTGCGCCTCTTCCCGGTCCCCGAGGCGCGGCTCGGCGCGCTCGCGAACGTGCCGGCGAACGCGATCCCGTACGTGCGCGGCACCGGCGAGGACGACGCTTTTCCGGTCGAGGTCGGCGCGACGCTCTTGCGCGAGCCGCGCGAGCAGGCGCTCGTCAGCGTGCGCAAGCGCGCGTACGCCGACATCGCGAAACACCTCGGGGCGGTCGGTGTGCCCTGGTCGGCGCAACGCGGCGCAAGCGACACGCCCCTGCCCCTGCCCCTCGCTGTCGCCGTGCAGGCGCCGGCGCTGGTCTCGGGTGAAACGGGGAAGATCCGCATCACCGTGACCAACCCCAACGATTTCGAGCTGCCTGACGTCTGGCTCGCGCTCGACGCCCCCGCGCAGTATCTCGACAACAAGGTGGCCGGGCTCGGCACGCTCGCGGCCGGCGCGTCGATCTCGACCGAGCTCGAGCTGACACCGCCCGACGGCATCTCGGTCGCGCACCATCCGATCGACGTGCTGATCGCGGCCGGCGATCGGCCGCTGGCGAAGCATCGCGCTGTGCTCGACGTCTCGGCGCAGCTCCCCGAGCTCGACTTCGAGGTCGAGCGGATCTCCGCGAGCGAGGCGCGACTCGTGGTCGTGAACAAGAGCGCGCACGCGGCGCGCAGCATCACCGTCGCGGTTCCCGGGGCGACGCGCTCGTTCGAGGTCCTGGAGCCCGGCGCGCGCGAGGAGATGACGCTGCCGCTGTCGGCGAAGCCGAAGACGATCGTGATCGCTCAGCTCGGGCCCTGGGCGCAGCGACGCATCGAGGTGCCGATTCCGCAGGTGCGCACGAGCTACACGCCGCCGCAGGTCACGATCGACGAGCAGGCCACGAACATCGGCCTGCGTGCGCAAACCGACGTGGGGCTTCGCGACGGCTGGATCGTCGTCGACGGCCAGAAAAAGGCCTTCAGCGATTTCGCCGGCGCGCGCGCGGGCGGGCTCGAGGTGCCGCTCGGCGCCGGCGAGCACGATGTCGTCGCCAAGATCGAGACCACCGAGGGCGTCTCGGTGATCGACGTCCGCCGCCTCACAAGAGAGTAAGCTGGCGCGGAGCGTCCGTCACCGCGTCGAAGCTCGCGCCGAGCTGCACGAGGATGGACTCCGCGATCGGCTTCACGACCTTCAGGACGTAGTGCGCGCGGTCCAGGTCGGCGGGCAGGTCGCCGTCGGGCTCGACCGGCTCCGGCCCGCGTCGCGTCATCACGTAGTACACCGTGCGGCCGACGGGCACGGCCGAGCGCCGCGCCGCCGCGACATGCGGCGGTGTCGCCGCGGTGTAGCGCTCGACGGCGCCCTTGCGCAGCCCCTTGCGGATCACCAGCTCGCGATCGAGCCGGCCGGCGAGCAGATCAGCGACGACCTCGCGCACGAACGGCTCGACGCGCTCGTCGCGGAAGAGACGCTCGAGCATGCCGCGCTGCAGCCGTCGCGCGATCTCCGGCCAATCGCGCCGCACGGCCTCGAGACCGACGACGTGCAGATTGCCGTTCAGGAGCCCCGCGTAGCGCTTGCGGCTGCCCTGCGTGCCGCCGCGGACGCTGGGCTGGAAGAAGCGCTCGTAGACGTGTTCGAGCTCGAGCTCGAGCTTTGGCTCGACGCGCCACTCGCTGCGCACCTGCGCCGAGAGATCCGCCTGCACGCGCGCGCGGAGCGCCTCGGCGATCTCGCAGGCGCGCGCGAGGGGGGCCTGCTCGTCGAGCAGCACGAAGACCGAATCGGTGTCGCCGTAAAGCACGCGCGCCTCGCACTTCTCGAACGCGCGCCGCGTGCGCTCGAGCATGAGCCGGCCAAAGCTCGTCGTGGCGTTCGCGATCTCCGGGTCGAAGAAGCGGCCCAGCGGCGCGCCGAGCACGCCGATCATCGCGTTCATCATGATCTTGATCGCGAGGTCGGCGTGGCGGTCGCCGCGCCGCTTGGCCTGCTCGCGGCGCGCGGCGAAGCGCGTGAGGATCTCCGGAAGGATCGCGTCACCGCGCGCGAAGCGCGCGCCGTTTGGCGCTTCGATCGCGTCGTCATCGGCGGGCGCGAGCGCGTGCGCGAGCGGATCGAGGTTGAAGGTGCGCATCAGGCTCGGATACAGGCTCTTGAAGTCGAAGACCGCCACGTTCCGGAACAGACCCGGGTGCGAGTCCATCACCGCGCCCCCGGAGACGCGCCCCTCCATGCGCTCGCGATTCACCGACGGTGCGACGCGCCCGCGCCGGCGCAGCTCGGGCAGGTAGAGCAGGTCGAAGGACGCGATGCTCGCGCCGACGCGGTCGAGCTGCATTCCGCAGAGCAAGCTGCGCTCGACGGCCAGCTCGAGCAGCGACTCGCGCGCGAGGATCTCCTGCACGAGCACGGCATCTTCGCGGTTGTACGCGACGAACGCCTCGGGTTCCTCGCGGTACATTCGCTCGATCTCCGCGGCGCGACCACCGGACGTCTTGGCGATGCGCTTGCCGCGCCCGAGCAGGCTCCGCGCCGCGGTTTCGAGCGAGAAGTCGTCGAGCGCGATGTTCGCCTCGCGCACGAGCGCGATGCCGTCGAGCACCACGCGTCCGGGGATTTCGGCGCGACGCTGCCGCGTGTAGGAGCCGTCCTGCGCGAGCCGGACCCCGCCGGGTGCGCGGCCGATCTCGAAGGGGACGCCGAGCGCGCCCGCGCGCGCGACGAGCACCGCGAAGTCGAAGTCCACCACGTTCCAGCCGGTCAGCACGTCCGGATCGAGCGCGCGGATGCGCGCGGCGATCGCGCGCAAGAGCGCCGCCTCGTCGGCGTGCGCGTGCGCGCCCGCCACGGCTTGCCCGGAGACGATGTGCACTTCGTCTGCGCCTGCGCCGACCAGCGCCGCCGACCAGATGCGGCTCGCGTCGAAGGCGGTCTCGAGATCGAGCGAGAGCACGCGCATGTCGGGGCGCGCGCTGCCGGGCACGAGCTCGGGATTGCGGAAGCGGACCAGGCCATCGCCGGCAGCCGGCTCCGGTTGCCCGGTGATATCGACCGCCGCGCGCAGCCCGCGGTCGATCAGAAAGCGGTACGGAAAGCGGATGTCCGCCTCGAGCGCGCGCGCGCCGCCGGCCTCGAGCTTCTCGCGCAGGCGCGGCACCGCGCCGGGCACCGGCGCGGTCACGCGCACCACGGGCGCGCCTTCGAGATCGACGAGCTCCGTCGCCTCGATCTCGACGTCGCGCTCGCCGGCGAGCAGCCGTGTCGCCTCGGGGTGCGTGAAGAAATACGGGCGGTAGCGCTCGTCCTCGACGAGGAACGCCTCGCCGCTCGCGAGCCGACCGAAGAGCTGCACCACCGCGCGTCCGCCGCGCAGTCGGTACGTGGGCGAAACGATGAAGCCCGCGTGCGCCACGCTAGCCTGGTGCCCCGAAGCCGCCGCCGCCCGGAGTCTCGATGCGCACGCGCTCGCCGGCGGCGACGTCGAACGAGCTCTTGCCGCCGACGTCTCGTCCCGCGTGCGTGTTTCGGCCGCGCGCACCCGAGGCGCCCCCGTTCAAGCCGAACGGCGCGCGGGTCCGCCGTTCGGACAGGATCGAGACGCGCATCGGCTCGAGGAACTCGAGCTCGCGCACCAGACCATCGCCGCCGCGGAAGCGCCCCGCGCCACCCGAGCCGGGGCGCAGCGCGAACTCGACCAGCCGCACCGGAAAACGGCTCTCGAGCACCTCGGGGTCGGTGATGCGTGTATTGGTCATGTGCGTGTGCACGCCTGAAGCACCGGCGAAGCCGTCACCCGCCCCTGCGCCACCGCCGATCGTCTCGTAGTAGCCAAACTGCGCGTTGCCGAACGTCAGGTTGTTCATCGTGCCCTGGCAGGCCGCGAGCTTGCCGAGCGCGCCGAGCAGGACGTCGACGACTCGCTGACTGGTCTCGACATTCCCGCCGCAGACCGCGCGCTCGGGGCCCGGCGAGAGCACCGAGCGCTCGGGAATGCGGATCGTCACCGGCCGCAGGCAGCCGGCATTCAGCGGAATGTCGCTGCCGACCAGCGCGCGCAGCACGTAGATCACGGCCGCGATCGTGACCGCGCGCGGCGCGTTCAGATTGCCCTCGACCTCGGCGCCGGTGCCCGCGAAGTCGATCTCCAGCGCATCGCCGCGCACGCGCAGCGTGACGCAGATCGGTGTGCCGTCGTCGAGGGCGTCGGCGAAGTAGTGCTCGCCGTCGGGGAGCTTCGCGATCTCAGCGGCGACCTTCGCCGCGGCGTTGTCCTGGACGTGGCCCATGTAGGCCAGCACGACGTCGTGGCCATAGCGCTCGACCATCTCGAGCAGGAGCTCGGCACCTGCGCGGTTCGCGGCGATCGCGGCCTCGAGGTCGGCCAGGTTCTCGCGCGGGTTGCGCGCCGGGAAGCGCGCACCCTCGAGCGCGGCGAGCACCGCCGCCTCGTCGAGCGCACCGCCGCGCACGATGCGAAGCGCTCGCAGCACCACGCCCTCCTCCTCGAGCGTGTGCGAGAACGCCGGCATCGAGCCCGGCGTGATGCCGCCGACGTCGGAATGATGACCCCGGCTGGCGGTGAAAAAGCGCAAGCGCCCCGCAGCGTCGTGGACCGGTGTCACCACGGTGATGTCGGGCAAGTGGGACCCGCCCGCCGCCGGATCGTTGGTCACGAACACGTCGCCCGGTCGGGGATCCGGGTGCGCCGCCAGCACGGCGCGCACGGACTCGCCCATCGCGCCCAGGTGCACCGGGATGTGAGGCGCGTTCGCGACCAGCCCGGCGTCGCGGTCGAAGACCGCGCACGAGAAGTCGAGCCGCTCGCGGATGTTCGTCGAGAGCGCCGTGCGCCGCAGTACGATGCCCATCTGCTCCGCGATCGACATGAACAGGTTGTTCATGATCTCGAGCCGGACCGGGTCGACCTCCGTGCTCTCGCCCGGCCGCGCGGCCTCGCCCGCGACGTCGATCAGCGCGATCCGGCCCTCGGCATCGATCTCGAGCTCGAAGCCGGGATCGACGACGAGCGTGCCCGTCGCCTCGAGCACGAGCGCCGGACCCGCGAGACGTGTGCCGCCGGGAAGCGCCTCGCGCGCGAAGACCGGCACGTCGTCGGCGTACGCGCCGTCGCAGAAGACGCGCGCCCGACGGAGCGGCGCGCCCGTGCGCGCGCTCTCCGGCGCCGCGCTCGAAACCGACACCTGCGGGTGTCGGCCGAGGACCTCGACGCGCGCGACGACGGCCTCGACCGGGTGCGCCCGGCGCGCGTAGCCGAAGGCGCGCGCGTGGGCGGCATCGAAGCGCGCGCGCAGGTCGGCGGGATCGTCGAGCGTGAGGCAGAGCGGCGACTCGGTGCCGCGATAGCGCAGATCGAGCCGGTGAACGCAGGCGATGCGCTCGCGCGCAAAGCCCTGCTCTGCCAGCGAGGCCCGGCCCCGCCCTTCGAGCTCCGCGAAGACCGCGTCGAGCGCCGGCACGAGCCCGGAATCGAGCAGCGGGCGGCCGAGATCGGCGTCGCCGTGCCAAGACACATCCGCGAGGCCCATTCCGTAGGCGGAGAGCACGCCTGCGAACGGGTGCAGCAGCACGCGGCGGATGCCGAGCCGCCGCGCCAGGGCGCAGGCGTGTTGTCCGCCAGCGCCGCCGAAGACGACGAGCGCGTAGTCGCGCACGTCGTAGCCGCGCGCGACCGAGACCTGACGGATCGCCTCGGCCATGTTCGCGTTCGCGATCTCGACGAAGCCCGCCGCGATCTGCTCGCGCGAGCGCACGATGCCTTGCGCGCGCAGCCGGGCCGCGTGCGCGTCGAGCGCGCGGTCGACGCGCGCGCGCTCGAGCGGGAACGGGAAGCGATCGTCGACGAGGCGCCCGAGCGCGAGATTGACGTCGGTGACCGTCAGCTCGCTCGCCTCGGCGCGGCCGTAGCAGAGCGGGCCGGGCTCGGCGCCCGCGCTCTCCGGACCCACGCTGAAGCGATAGCCGTCGTAACGGCACAGCGACCCGCCGCCCGCCGCGACGGTATGGATCGCCAGCATCGGCGCGAAGACGCGCACCCCCGCGGTCTCCGTCTCATAGACGCGCTCGAACTCGACCGCGCCTGCCGCATCCGCATCGACGCGCGAGACGTCGGTCGAGGTCCCGCCCATGTCGAAGCCGATCGAGCGCCGCGCGCCCATCTCGCGCGCGACGTGGGCGCAGGCGACGACGCCGCCCGCCGGTCCGGAGAGGATCGCGTGCGGACCCCGGAACTGCGACGCGTCCGTGAGCCCGCCGCTCGACTGCATGATCGCGAGGCGGCTGCCCGGTAGCTCCGCGCGCAGCGCCGCGACGTAGTCGCGCAGGAGCGGGGTCAGGTAGGCGTCGACGCACGCGGTGTCGCCGCGCGCGAGCAGGCCGATCTCGGCGGCGACCTCGTGCGAGAGCGCGACGTGCGAGAAGCCGACGTCGCGCGCGGCGGCACCGATCTCGAGCTCGAGCTCGCGCGCGCGATACGCGTGCAGGACGACGACGGCGAGGCTCGCGAGGCCGTGCTCACGCAGGCGAGCGAGCTCCGCGCGCAAGCTCGCGGGCTCCGGCCGGGCGAGCACCGCGCCGCTCGCGTCCGCGCGCGCGTCGACCTCGAGCACTTCGCGGTAGAGCAGCTCCGGCTTGCGGATCTCGAGCTCGAAGATGCGCGGGCGCGCCTGCGTTCCGATCGCGAGCAGATCTCGAAAGCCGCGCGTGATCGCGAGCGCGAACGGCGTGCCCTTGCGCTCGAGCAGCGCGTTGGTCGCGAGCGTCGTGCCCATGCGAATGTCGCACGCGGGAATCGGCTCCACAGCGCCAATGCCGAGAATCCTCCGGATCGCGACGAGCGGCGCGCGGTCCGACGAGAGCACCTTCGCGATGCGCAGGCCGCCGGTCGCCGGATCTCTGCCAAGGCAATCGGTGAACGTGCCACCGCGGTCGATCCAGAACTCCCAGCGTGCGGATCCCGCCATGAGACGAGCGTACTACTGCATGAACTCGAGCGCCTCAGCGCAGCGCGCCTGCACCGCCGGATCCATGGCTTGCGCGCAGCGCTGCGCCACGATCGGAGCGACCGTCTCGTCGCAGGTGAACTCGAGCGAGCCGAGCGCCTGCAGGACGACGGCCGGCTCCGGGTCGCCGAGCGCGTCGAGAAGCGCCGCGCAGGCGACGAAGCCGTCGGCTTCTCCGCCCTGCTGCGCCGCCTTCTCGCGCACGCGCGGGTCGGGGTCGCTCTTCAGCAGCTCGAGCACCGCGACGAGCGCGGGCCCCTCCGGATCGAGCCCCTCGACCGCTTCGATGCGCATGTCCGGATTGCTGCTGCGCAGCTGCTCGAGCAGGTCAGCCTGGCTGTGAACCTGCTCCTCGCGGCGTGCGGCGATCTCCGCCTTCTGCTCCTCGCTGCTGCTCTTCTCGCGCAGCTCGCGCAGCTGACCCCGCAGCGCGTCGGCCAGCTCGCGCCGCTTGGCCTTGTCGGCGGATCCGCTCGCCGCGGCGGGCGCGGCCGGGACCTCGCCGACCTCCAGGCGTGTGAGCTCGTGGCGATCGCCCGTCGCGTCGTAGCGCCACTGCGCGCGATACGGCAGGTCCGCGAGCAGCGCCGCGATCACCGACTCGAGCGGCTGGCTCTCCAGGTCGAGCGTGAGCGGCTGCGCGTCGAGCTCCCCCGAGAGCTCGAAGCGCGCCTGCCGCGCGAGCTTCTCGAGCACGAGGCCGCGCGGCGCCGCCTGACACACGACGGTGACGCGACCGCCCTTCACCGCGACCCGCGCCTCGCCGGGCGCGAGTGCCTCGCGCTCGGCGGGCGCCGGCACGGACGGCTCACCGGATCGGAACTCCCCGCCGCGCTCGCAGCCGATCCCGACGACGAGCGCCGCCACGAGCGCGCCGCGCCGGATTCGCAGCCATCGATCTACCAAGTTCGGTTCCTCCCGCGAGCGCGCATGAATGACGCCGGACGACGCGAATCAGCGCTGGCGGTAGAGCCGAAGCGCGCCAAGCGCCAGCGCGAGCAGCAGCGCGCGTGGCGGCTCCGGAACCGCGAGGACCGAGGCGTTGTCGAAGGTCAAGAGCCGGCCGGACCGCAGAGACAACGCGATCCGGTACTGGTACGTCTGCCCCGGAGTGACCAGGCCCGTCAGATCCGTCGAGTAGGTCGAGTACGACGAGTCGGTCTGCTGACTCGACTGCGCGACGACCTGGGCGAGCACGGCGTCGAGCCCGGCAAGCGCGAAGGCATCGCCCGCGATGACATCGACGCGCGCGCCGGTCGTCGCGTCGGGATTCAGGCCGCCGTTCACGACCGCTTCGCAGCCGGCCGCGTTCGACAGCGAGCCGTAGAAGTCACAAGCGCCGCCGCCCGCGTCGGGTCCCGCCCAGCGCAGGACGTCGATCGACGCCACGACGGAAGTCGCATTCGCCGGCACCGTGAACGACTGGATCATCACGTAGTCGCCGCGCTCGTCCGGGTGGAAGGTGCCGTACTGGTTCCCAGCACTCGGGAATCCCTGATCTCCGTTCGGGAAGAAGCCGAGGGCACCAAAGCTCCATTCCCCATACCACTGCCCCGAAATGAGGACCGGCCCGCCGTCCCCCTCGGCCCGTGTCGTGAAGGTCCAGGGCGGAACCGACAGTGAGCCGCGCGCGCCTGGGTCGACGACCGGGTCTTCGAAGCTGCCGTTCTGCAGCAGCTCGACCTGCACGGCCGACGCGGCGGCGGGAGCGGCGAGCAGCACCAGAGTCAGCATCGATCGCAGCATGAGTTCGCCCCCTGCGTGTCGGTCTAGTCTACTACCAGGCGAGTTGCCGCTGGCGCGCCCGGAGGGACTCGAACCCCCAACCCTCTGATCCGAAGTCAGATGCTCTATCCATTGAGCTACGGGCGCGGAACGGCGATTATAGGGACACGGATGGACTTGCCGCTCCCGCTGTCGCTGCGCGCGCTCTCGGACGAGGTGTCGGAGAGGCTCGCGCGGGTGCCGACAGCGGTGAACGAGTACGGGTACGACCCGTTCGGGGCGAGCGTCGAGTTCGCGCGCAAGACCAGCGCCGTGGGCGCGTTCCTGTACCGCTACTACTTCCGCGTCGAGACGCACGGAATCGAGAAGGTTCCCGACGGGCGTGTGCTCTTGATCGCGAACCACGCCGGGAACACGCTGCCGATGGACGGCGGGCTGCTCGCGATGGCGATGCTGCTCGAGGCCGAGCCGCCGCGCATGGTGCGCGCGATGGCCGAGTTCTACTTGCCGCGCATTCCCTGGTGGAGCGAGCTGATCCACCGCGCCGGTGCGGTCGTGGGCACACCGGAGAACTGCGTGCGCCTGCTCGAGCGCGAGGAGGCGATCATGGTCTTCCCCGAGGGCTCGCGCGGCTTCATCAAGCCGTTCTCCCAGCGCTACAAGCTGCAGCGGTTCGGCACGGGCTTCGTGCGGCTCGCCCTGCAGACCAAGACGCCGATCGTGCCGGTGGGCATCGTCGGCTCCGAGGAGCAGAGCCCGGGATTGGTCGACTCGAAAGCGCTCGCCAAGCTGATCGGCGCGCCGGCGTTTCCCGTGACCTGGTTCTTTCCGTGGCTCGGCCTGCTCGGCTACCTGCCGCTGCCCGTGAAGTACCGCATCCACTTCGGCGATCCGATCCGGCTCGAGGGCGACACGAACGAGGACGAGGAGTCGATCGCGCGTCAGGTCGGCCGCGTGAAGGACGAGATCGCGCTCCTGATCGAAGAGGGCCTCGCGCAGCGCAAGGGCTGGTTTCGTTGAACGAGCTCGAGCCCGTCGTCTGGCTGGTCGTCTTCGTCATCTCGATCACCGTGCACGAGGCCGCGCATGCCTGGGCGGCCTATCTCGGCGGCGACCCCACCGCGTACCAGGGCGGCCAGGTGAGCTTGAATCCCCTGCCCCATATGCGGCGCGAGCCGTTTGGCATGGTGCTCATGCCGCTGCTCTCGACGTTCGCGAACGGCTTCCCGATCGGCTGGGCCAGTACGCCCTACGATCCGCGCTGGGAAGAGCGCCATCCGCGGAGAGCGGCGTGGATGGCGGCGGCGGGTCCCGCGGCGAATCTGGCGCTCGCGCTCGTGGCGCTGGTGGGCCTGCGCATCGGGCTCGAGAGCGGCGCGTTCGTCTCGCCCGGACAGCTCGATGCGACGCGCCTGGTCATGTCCGACACGAACTGGATCGACGGCCTGGGCCGGTTCCTGTCGATGACGCTCGTGCTGAACACCATTCTGTGTCTGTTCAACCTGGTGCCGCTGCCGCCGCTCGACGGCGCGAGCGCGATCACGCTGCTCCTGCCCGAGCAGGCCGGGCTGCGCCTGCGGCGCGCGCTGCGTCAGCCCGCGATCGCCATGGCGGGGCTTCTCGCGGTCTGGTTCGGGTTCGGCACCGTGGTCCGGCCCGTGTTCCGCGTGCTCATCGGACTCGTGTACGCGGGTTAGGTCAGCGCGCGCGCGCGAGCGCGAGGCTGCTCGCGCGCTCGTCCCAGTTGCCCTGCACCCGGCCGTACGGTCCGTGCGCGAAGCCGGGTGACAGGGCGCCCAGTCCTTGGACGAGCACCTCGCCGAGCACGGGGGTTCGCGCGAGCTCGGTCGCGACGCCGCGCTCCGCCCTCGGCTCGTCCTCGATCACCGTCGAGCGCACGCGCGCGGGCGCGAGCTGCACGAGCCGGATCGCGATCGGCGCGCTCGACTTCGAGATGACGAGCTGCACGTCGTGCAGGTCGAGCGCCTCGACCAGTGCCACGAGATCCGCCGCGTGCGCGTCGATCGTGTCGGCCGCCAGGTGACTCGGCTTCTCGGAGAGGCCGAAACCGACGAGATCCGGTGCGATCACACGCGCGCGGCCGGAGCGCGCGCGGACGAGCTCGCTGCACGCGAGCGACCAGCTGCCGTTTCCGTGCAGGCACAGCACCGCCGGCCCGCTGCCTTCGTCCACGTAGTGCATGCGCCCCTGGGGCGCGAGCAGAAAGCGGCTCGCAAACGGGTAGTCGCGCGCCAGCTGAAGGCGCTCGAGCGCGCGGCGCGCTTCGGCCGCCGTGCGCGGCTGCGTCGAGACGCGCGGCTGCGTCGAGGCGACCGCATAGATGCCTAGCCCCGCCGCGTAGGCGACGAGCGCGAGTCCGACCACGACCGCGGCGGCGAGCGCAGGCTTGCGCATCAAGGCCCGAGCTTAGCGGAGCTCGCGCTCACCTTGCTGGAATCGATCGCGACGTCGAGCGCGCCGTTCACCGCGTCGACCCGCACCACGGACCCCTCGGTCGCGATGCCGCCGATCAGCGCGCGCGCGACGCGCGTCTCGACCTCGCGCTGGATGAAGCGGCGCAGCGGCCGCGCGCCGAAGACCGGATCGAAGCCCTGACGGGCGATCAGGTCGGTGCCCGCATCGGTGAGCTCGAGCCCGACCTTCCGCTCCGCCAGCCGCGCGCGCAGGTTCGCGGCGAGCAACGTCACGATCTGCTTGATCTCGTCCTGCTGCAGCGGCCGGAACAGGATCGTGTCGTCGACGCGGTTCAGGAACTCCGGCCGGAAGTGGGCGCGCAGCTCCTTGAACACCGCATCGCGCACCGCCGGCTCGATCTCGCCGCGCGCGTTCACGCCTTCGAGCAGGAGCGGCGAGCCGATGTTGCTCGTCATGATGATGACGGTGTTGCGGAAGTTCACCGTCCGCCCATGCGAGTCGGTGAGACGGCCGTCGTCCAGGATCTGCAGAAGCACGTTGAAGACGTCGTGATGCGCCTTCTCGATCTCGTCGAAGAGCACGACGGCGTACGGCCGGCGGCGCACCGCTTCGGTGAGCTGCCCGCCCTCGTCGTAGCCGATGTAGCCCGGCGGCGCGCCGATCAGGCGCGAGACGGCGTGCTTCTCCATGTACTCGGTCATGTCGATGCGCACGATGTTCTCTTCGGCGTCGAACAGCGCGGCGGCCAGCGTCTTCGCGAGCTCCGTCTTCCCGACGCCCGTCGGACCGAGGAAGATGAACGAGCCGATCGGGCGGCGCGGGTCCTGAACGCCCGCGCGCGAGCGCAGGATCGCGTCGGCGACGCTGCGCACGGCTTCGTCCTGGCCGATCACGCGCTCGTGCAGGACGTCGTCCAGACGCAAAAGCTTGTCGCGCTCGGTCTCGACCAGCCGCGTGACGGGAATGCGCGTCCAGCGCGAGACGATCTCGGCGATCTCGGCCTCGGTCACCTCTTCGCGGAGCAGTCGCTTGCCGCCGCCCGCCTTCTCGAGCTTCTCGGTCTCTTCCGCGAGCTGCCGTTGCAGCTGCGGGAGCTTGCCGTGGCGAAGCTCTGCGACCTTGTTCAGATCGTAGGCGCGCTCGGCGAGCTCGATCTCGTGACTCACCTTCTCGATCTCGGCGCGCAGCGCCTGCAGCTTGTGAAGCTCCGCCTTCTCGTTCTCCCACTGCGCCTTCAGCGCGTCGCGCTTCGCGCGGATCTCGGCCAGCTCGCGGCGCAGATCCTCGAGCCGCTCGCGCGAAGGCGCGTCGGTCTCCTTGGCCAGCGCCGCATCCTCGATCTCGAGCTGGAGCACGCGCCGGTTCACCTGATCGAGCGCGCTCGGCATCGAGTCGATCTCGGTGCGAATCGTCGCGCAGGCCTCGTCGACCAGATCGATCGCCTTGTCGGGCAGGAAGCGGTCGCTGATGTAGCGGTCGGAGAGCTGCGCCGCGGCGACCAGCGCCGCGTCCTGGATGCGCACGCCGTGGTGCACCTCGAAGCGCTCGCGCAGACCGCGCAGGATCGAGACCGTGTCCTCGACGCTCGGCGGCTCGACCAGCACGGACTGGAAGCGGCGCTCGAGCGCGGCGTCCTTCTCGATGTGCTTGCGGTACTCGTCGAGCGTCGTCGCGCCGATGCAGTGCAGCTCGCCGCGCGCGAGCATGGGCTTGAGCATGTTGCCGGCGTCCATCGCGCCCTCGGCCGCGCCCGCACCCACGATCGTGTGCAGCTCGTCGATGAATAGCAGGATCTTACCCTGGCTGTCGGTGACTTCCTTCAGCACCGCCTTCAAGCGCTCTTCGAACTCACCGCGGTACTTCGCGCCGGCGATCAGCGAGCCCATGTCGAGCGCGATCACCAGCTTGTCCTTCAGGCCCTCGGGCACGTCGCCGCGCACGATGCGCTGCGCCAGGCCCTCGACGATGGCGGTCTTGCCGACGCCCGGCTCGCCGATCAGCACCGGGTTGTTCTTGGTCTTGCGCGAGAGGATCCGGATCGCGCGCAGGATCTCCTGGTCGCGGCCGATCACCGGATCGAGCTTGCCGTCGCGCGCCGCCTTCACCAGATCGCGGCCGTACTTCTCGAGCGCCTCGTACGACGCCTCGGGATCCGCGCTCGTCACGCGCTGTCCGCCGCGCACCTCCTGGAGCGACTTCAGGAAGCGGTCGGTCGTGACCTGGAACTCGGCGAAGACCTTGCCGACACCGCTCGACGACGGCTCGGCGAGCAGCGCGAGCATCAGGTGCTCGACCGAGACGTACTCGTCCTTGAATTGCTTGGTCGCCTCTTGCGCGCGGACCAGAAGCTGCTCGAGGCGAGCCGTGATGTAGACCTTGCCCGCCTCGCGACCCGGGCCGGAAACCCGCGGGCGCCGCTGGAGCTCCGCCTCGAGCCGCTTGCGGAAGGGCTCGATCGTCACGCCCATCTTCTCGAACAGTCGCAGCGCGAGCCCGCCTTCCTGCGCGAGCAATGCATGCGCAAGATGCTCCGCATCGACCTCCGTATGGCCGTGCTGCGCGGCGGTTTCCTGGGCGGCGCTGAGCGCCTCGCGACTCTTCTGGGTAAGCTTCTCCAGATCCATGAGGAGCGAAGGAAAGCACCTCGCCGGGGGGTGTCAACCGACCCCGCCGAGCCCGTGGCGCGGCAAGCGGGATCGTCTAAGATGGGCCCCGTCCCGGTGAGCGCGTGGGCACCCTACCCACGCTTTGCGGTGGATGTAGCTCAGCTGGTTAGAGCATCGGGTTGTGGTCCCGAGGGTCGGGGGTTCGAATCCCCTCATCCACCCCATCTCCTCTCTCACGGCTTCGCGCCGAGCAGGGTTTCGGCGCAGTCGACGACGGTGGTGGTCGCGGGGCGCGGCGAAAATCCCAGCACGCGCCGCGCCTTCTCAGTCGTGAGCTCGTTCCTGCGGCCGAGATCGCGCGTGAGCATCCGCATCTGCGGGACGAACAGCGACAGGAAGCGGACGACGAAGTCCGGCAGGCGGCGCGTCGGAACCTTGCTGGCTCGATTGCCGAGTCTCGAGCGCAGCGTCGTTGCAATGTCCTTCAGCCACATGAAGTCACCGGCTGCAAGAAAGCGCTGTCCGGCGGCCTCGGGCGAGAGCATGGCTCGCACGTGCAACTCGGCGAGATCGCGCACGTCGACCACGAAAAAGCCGAGGCGCGGAATGCCGGCGGGACGACCCCCAAGCAAGCCCTGAATGATCCGAACCGACCCGAGCTTCTCCTTCGTCAGCACCGGGCCGAACACCGCACCGGGCAGAACGGTCGTCAAGGTAGTGGGACCGGTAGTTCCGGCCATGAACTCCCAGGCCGCGCGCTCCGCGAGGATCTTGGAGCGTCGATAGGCGTCGAACTGCGGATCGGTCGGGTCCGCCCAGATCGTTTCGTCGCTGACGGCACCGGTGCCGTGTCGTGGTCGGGCTGTGGCGGCGGCCGAAGTCATCACCACGCGCTTGAGCCCCGCTTTCGTCGCAGCGCGGAGCACTCGCAGCGTGCCGTCCCGTGCCGGAGCGAGCAGTGCATCCGGATTTCGAGATGTGTCGCCGCCGAGCGGTGAGGCGACGTGAAGGACGTAGTCGCAGCCGGCCATCGCCGCGTCCCAGCCCTCGTCCTTGGTCAGGTCGGCGGCGACGACGGTCAGGCGATCGCCCGAATCCGCAGCGGATGCGATGGCCGCTCTCAGCGCGGGCTCTTTCGAGAGACTGCGTACGGTGGTGCGGACCGAGAAGCCTCGCCGTAGAAGCTCGACGATGCACCAGCCGCCAATGAACCCCGTTCCGCCGGTCACGAGCACGGTCTCACCCATGGAACCTCCCTTGGAACGTCATGTCTTCACCTGTATACTTCGCGCCGTGAAGAAAGTCTACAGTCGTAGAACGAAGCAGACCGCACGTCGCCGGGACGCCGCGGCCACGCGCGAGGCGATTCTTACCTCGGCGCGCCACGCTTTCTCGCGCTCGGGGTATGACGGTGCCGGCGTGCGGGAGATCGCGGCCGGGGCGGGCGTGACCGCGATGCTGGTCAATCGCTACTTCGGATCGAAGGAGAAGCTGTTCGCCGAGGTCGTTGCCGCGAGCATGGCCGCGCCCACCATCCTGACGAAGGAGATCCTCGAGTCCCCCACCCGCGGCGAAGACATCGCCGCTGCGCTCGTCCAGATCACGAAGACCGGAGCCACGCCTCTCGAGGGCTTCTTGATCATGATCCACTCCGCATCCAGCAAGCG
>Ga0210377_10001088_pt1 | contig 25278 bp, 29 predicted proteins | sample PLM4_65_b1redo_FD_155480 | JGI IMG/M metagenome (GOLD analysis project Ga0210377, IMG submission 155480) | Groundwater sediment microbial communities from an aquifer in East River, Colorado, USA - PLM4_65_b1 redo | ecosystem: Environmental > Terrestrial > Soil > Riparian zone | place: USA: East...
TCTTTCGCATCTTAAGCGAACGTTATCGCAACCGACGAAAACGTTTTGCCATCAGGTTCAATCTGATTGCCGCCATTTGTAACCTGGAACTCAAACAGGCTTAAAACCTACTTATGCAAGAGGTCTATTGAAATACTCGTCAACAGCACTTCTAACTGGCATAGTAGCCTTAAGATTGGATTATGCTGCGAATTATGAAACACTCTCTAAGTAACTTTGCCAGGCAAATAAACTTAGTAGCATCCTATAGGCGTCCCCGCGACGCAATTAGCGCCGCAAAACAGAGGCCCGCGCTGACACGGCATGTGCCAGCGCGGGTTCATGTCACTATCTACGCGTCAGCCGATCACCTTTGTTGACCCGTTTCGATGCAGCTTACCAGCCGCTTCGAGCTCGTCGAAGTAGCCATACACAGTCTGTCGGGACCGCCCGATTTTCTGGGCGATATCTGTCAAGCTTGTGTTCGGATCGTCAGTCAAGATTTGTAGCGTTCTGTTCATGGCATTATTCTTGGACAGTTTGCGTTTCGAGTTGGCCTGATCCAGCGTAGAGATGTCAAATTTGGCCTCTCCGACACTCTCCGGACTATCAAGAGCCTGTCTCGATTTTACACGTTTGATCTGCTGTTGAGTTTGACGCTCCTTTTGCAGAGCGTAAACTTTCTCCTGCGCGTGACGGTCAAGCTGGCGCATCGTGAATGTCAAGTCCAGATCAGCCATCGCTGATTTCCGGGCTAGTTTTCTTGCATATTGCTTGACTTGCCAATCTGCAAGAATGTCTCGATCAGCCTGCCCTTCACGCTTGATGCTTGCCAGCAGCCCTGCTTCGACAGATGCATAAACGAGCATGACTCCAAGCGTTAGTCGGAAGGTCAATCCTGCCGCGCCTTCATTATGAGTGAGCGCAATGACAAAGAGCGAGAAATAGGCGACCCAGGCTAACGCCGCATAGAGCCAGCGCTGAGTCGCGGTTGCATTCTTGCCTTGCTGGTCAAGCATCTCCCAGCCTAAGAGCAAGCAGCCTTCAATTAAGATCAACGCGGCGACGCTTACCACGACCCGCAGGACGGGATCGGTAGGATAGAGGCTGCTTGCCACGGAAACAGTTGCAGGACTGGTCAAGGCTACGGCTGCTAACTTGATTAAAGTTTTCAGCGTCTTCACGCTGTCGAATTTCGCAAACATGGTCTGTTCCTTATTGAGAAGTCATCACCGAAAATCCACTCTATTGAAACTGTTTGAGAATTTGGTAGATTCGTGTCTTGGTGACGCCATATTCACGAGCAAGCGCGGAAACAGACATGCCTGAGACATACTTCGCCCAGACTTCTGCGTTGCGTTCTTCTTCTTTAGGCGTTGCGTTTGAAACAGGCTTTGTGGGGAGTGGCTGAGAAGCATAAAGCCGAGCGATCACGCTCTGCACGGCTGATTCAAGACTGAGGAATGATATGCCCCCAAGGGGCTTCGACACCACATCTTTACCCGACGTAATAGAGGCCGCAGAGCTCATTTTGAGTTGGCTCTACCATCCGAACGTCCATCTGCCTCTAACGTTCAAGACTCTCCCAAAGACTGATAGGAACTCGGAAGTTTTCAACTTATATAGGCATGGTTGGAGTGTTCCGAAGCTCTCGCGTGAATACGGCATCTCCAAGCCAAGGGTCTATCAGATTCTCAAAGCCGCTCGGCGCGGTCATGTTTCCTGACAAATCACCATCAACAAAAGGAGCATGACCATGTTTGCGAAATTTGACAGCGTAAAGACGCTGAAAACGTTAATCAAGTTGGCAGCAGTGGCTCTGACCAGTCCGGCAACCATAGCAGTGGCTGGCAGCCTCTACCCCACCGATCCCATCCTGCGAACGGTGGTAAGCATCGCCGCGTTGATCCTGGTGGAGGGCTGCCTGTTGCTGGGCTGGGAGATGCTCGACCAGCAGGGCAAGAATGCATCGATGGCCCAGCGTTGGCTGTATGCCGGATTAGCCTGGGTCGCGTACTTCTCGCTCTTTCTCATTGCACTCAATCACAACGAGGGTGCAGCGGGCTTGACCTTCCGGCTCACGCTTGGCGTGATGCTCGTCTACGCCTCGGTTGAGGCAGGCTTACTTGCAAGCGTCAAGCGCGATGGCCACGCTGACCGGGACATCTTAACGGATTGGCAGGTCAAGCGTTACGCCAGGAAATTGGCCCGAAAGTCAGCAATGGCCGACCTGGATTCGACATCCCGAATACGACAAATCGACAGAGAGGCCGTCGAGAAACTTTACAGCCTTCAAAAAGCGCAGCAGACTGAGCAGCGGGTTCGGGATATACAATCGGGAAGTGGTCTCGACAGTCCAAAAGTTGTCGAAAAGGCCAAATCGACAGTTTCCGGGAGCCTTCTCGACAAAGCTACTCAATCACGGAAATTGTCGAAGCGGCACGCTCTCGACAAAACTTTACAAATTCTGTCCGACAATCCGACAGCCAACCCGTCGGATATCGCTGAACAGATTGGGAAATCTCGACAGACGGTGTATGACTATTTCGACGAGCTTGAAGCAGCTGGAAAACTGCACCGGAATGGGTCAGTAAACGTCATTAGGTGACCCAGACACATTGCTGTTGAACCGGCGTTGGCCCACAACAGAGCCAACGCCAGTTTTTTTGCGTGAGGTTTCTTGCGCCATAGCCAGCACCGTTAGAAGTCGCTTGAGCCCTTTTGCCTGGCAAAAGCCTCCAAGGAGCAAGAGACCTGTCGGTAAGCCTCTGCAACAACAAAAACAAACAGGGCAACCCCCATAACTAAGACTGCCATTATTGTTGATCAGTCTCAATTTCTGTCTGGATGAGGGAAGTAGCCATGACGGGCCGTCAGTATCGCGGCATTGATCCTGATTGAACGATGTCTGCTCCTTGGCTGGGAGCTGCTCGACCAGCAAGGAAGGCAGGCGACCATGACTCAGCGCTTGCTCTATGTTGGCTTGATGTGGATTGCCTACATATCACTATTCGGAATCGCCCTTTATTACAACGAGGGACTTGCTGGTCTAATGTTTCGATTAACGCTAAGAGTGATGCTGGTATATGCCTCTGCGGAGGCTGGATTGCTAGCTTCCCTCAAGGCTGAAGACTAGGCTGATAGGGACATTTTCAAGGATTGGCAAGTCAAACACTGTGCGCGGAAACTATCCCGAAAATCAGCTATAGCCGATCTGGAATCGACAGCCCGAATGCTATGTCTCTTCAGCAGCTTCTAATAGTTGGTGACGGTATATTGGCTGTCGTGGGAGAACGCGCTTGAACCGATCAGCTATCGCTGATCTCCATGTCACCTGTCCACCTCAGACGGGCAACCAGATTGTGAAAATAGTGCCTTTGCCCGCTATACCCTCACTAATGACCTCAATCTGGCCCTGATGGCGCTCAACAATCTCTCTAGCAATGGCGAGGCCCAACCCAGTACCGGAGGCACCGGACTTACGGCCAGCCGTGCCCCTGAAGAAGCGTTGAAAGAGGTTTGACTGCTCTTTCGCCGGGATCCCTGGCCCGTTATCTTTGACACTGATCCCCACCCAATCTTTGCCTGCTATCTCGCGCTGATGTGAGCTGACAACCACCCTGCCACCCGCCGGGGTGTAATTGAGCGCATTGGTCATCAGGACACTCAACGCCTGCCCCAGAAGGCCCTCATCTCCTTGGATAGAGGGCAGATTAGCATTGCCCTCGGCGACTAAGGTCAATTTCTTGTTTTCAGCCAACGGGACGCGGTCATCAACAAATTGCATAGCCAAGGCGCGTAGATTTAGCGGAGCACGTTTGAGCTCCTCCCGCCCCTGGTCAAGACGCGACAGGCGCAGCAAGTCCTCGATGAGCAAATTGAGACGGTTGATTTCCCGCTCTAAGCGCTCCATGTAGATGTTTAGCCTTTGCGGGTCGCGCTGCATCAGCGAGTAGTTCACCTTAATGCTGGTGATTGGTGTGCGCAGCTCGTGCGAGACATTGGAGACAAACTCATCCTTCATCCGCTCGACTTCTTTGAGAGTTGTCACATCCCGCAGGATGCATACGGCCCCCATCATCCGTGTCTCTTCCCTGATTAAGGCCAGAGCCATATCAGCCTCAAACGTCGTTTGGTCGGCGCGTTGGGCTATGACTTCCAGCCGCAGAGTCTTGCGTCTGACCATTACTTGGTGTACCGCATCGCGCACAGCTTCTACGTGGTCAGGTATCACCAGATCAGTCAGGGGTGTTTTGTGAGACTCATCGCTGTTGGCACGAAACAGCGTAAAAAAGGCGGGGTTGGCCGCTTCCACACAGGCATAGCGGTCGAGCAGGAGAATAGGGTCGGGGCAGTTATCGAGAATACTTTGCAGCCGATCTTTAACTTCTTGAATCTCGATCGTACGTTCTTTAGCCTCCTGGCGGTATTGCTCCAGGCTATCGTTGAACACTCGCTCGACTTGCTTGCGCTCAGTGATATCTGTAATTGTTGCCACCACGACAGACACATCACCCAAATTCAAAGGGACAAGGCTGATAGCAACCGGGAATTCGGTGCGATCGCTGCGGCAGCCCGCCAAGTCAAGCCCTGAGCCTATCGGGCGTGCGGTGCGGTGATTGGTATATGCTTGCGTATGTCGGCGATGAGAATCGCGCAGACGCTCTGGAATAAGCACGTCGACTGACTGTCCAAGTATTTCATCATGTGAATACCCAAACAGTTGTTCGGCCTGTGGATTGACCTGAATGATGTGGCCCTGTGCATCGAAGATCACTATCGCGTCGGCGGAGTGCTGAAAGAATTGCCGGAAAAACGGCTCGCTTTCGAACAAGGCAGTGTTGGTATCTATTCGTTTAGTCATATTACTAATCCCCGCCCAAGTTGGTAACCAGTTACTTGGGCCAGCGCCATATCTCTAGTTTTGACCTGCTTCAACAAATCTGCAACTTCGCAGTCACAAACTTAATCTTTAGTATAGAATCTTAACACGAATTACTATGCATCGGCATCAAGGGCGGATCGCGTGAGGAGGTTTTATGCGCGTAGTGATTATTGATGATGACACTGACACTCATGACTTCTTGATCCCCTATTTGAAGTCGGAAGGCTTCGATACCTATTCTGCTTTTTCTGGAAAGACCGGCCTTGAAGCCGTCCAGAGTGAGGATCCCGATTTAATCGTACTGGATGTTCAACTGCCCCAGGTTGATGGTTGGGATGTTTGCCGATCCATTCGCTCATTTTCTGGCGTCCCTATACTGATGATCTCTGCAATCGCCCAGGAGGATGATGATGTGGTTCGTGGATTGAGTCTTGGCGCGGACGACTACCTATTGAAGCCGATCCGGCTCAATGTATTCGGAGCCCGTCTGCGGGCGCTGCTGCGGCGGAGCGCCAATCCGTCGTGGCAAGTTAATAAACTTGCCTACATTGATCATCACCTGATTATCGACCTGTACCGGCGGCACGTGGTTGTTCAGGGATCTCGTCTTTTGTTGTCCAATTTGGAGTTTCGCCTGCTGGAGATACTCGTTGCCAATAGAAACCATACCGTTCCGACCCTGGAAATCGTCGAGGAACTTTGGTCAGATCAGACCACCCCGGATTATATGCACTATGTGCGCATTTACATCAAACGGCTCCGTGAGGCTCTAGAGGCAGACCCACGCCATCCGCAGTACATCATCACCGAGCACGGACTCGGCTATCAGTTTGTGACTCACTTTGAACAATAATCGTATCGCGCCCCAGGTTGTGGCGATCTGGCGCTCATCTCTGTAGAGGCCTTTTCACTCAGCGCAGATTACAAAGCCGTAACAGCTCCCCTCATGGCTTCGCACATTCGGGCCTATCCATATACAAACCATATATAACATGGCGATAAGATGATCATAAGTCTGAGCGGGGCACTGTCACTTCCCCTCTGAGTGTCGGTCCCCCATAAATGAGGGGTCTTATGAAATCCGGGGCGTCCTCAATTCTGGAAAAGGCACTGCGCGAATTTGCTTCGGTGGCGCTTATGACTGGGCCGTGCACACTCGACTTATTTGTTGTGGAACATGATCAGTTCGGCCAGCCCGAGGTGGCCAAACTGGTGGCCGCGATCCAGTCCTCCTCCATCCATGTTGGCAGAATCGGCAGCCGGCACCGCCTGGCGGATTTTGTGGTGGGACGGCTGATCACGACCACAGGCCACATCCAGATTTTGCCAGACATAGAGAGACCTGACCAGAATCTTGACTCTCAAGCCCTGCAAATTCTGCGGCAGGCAGGCATACGCTCCATATTGATTGTCCCACTGGATGACCCCATTACCTTCATGGTCGGTATTGCTACCATAAGTTGGCCTCGGCCTACACGATTCGCCGTAGGGGAGTTGGAGAATCTTCTAGCCGGGAGGAAGCGACTAAGCAAGGTGGTTGCCCTGTACTTGCAGGAATATGGGGTTCAAATTCCGGAGAAGTAGGCAGGGACAATCAGTCAGCCTGGTGTGGCCGCGCCAAGCGCTGAATGGTAAAGGATAGCAGACAGAATGGCTGGTGCTCGAGCTATGGGGCGTTACATACTGGTGGTCGACGACGATCCTGATGCGCGAGAAATACTCGACTTAGTTCTCGCCACGCTTGAAATCCCGGTTGTTCAGGCGCGAGATGGAAGGGAAGCACTACATTTGATCGATGAGGATTGCCCGCTTCTACTCGTGCTGGACCTGTCAATGCCAACCCTTGATGGACGTGCGGTTCTTGAGCGTCTGAGGGCAAAACCGGAAACGGCTGCACTGCCCGTGCTCGTCTTTACAGCTGGCAATACCGGCATTGAATTGTCTGATGAGCTGCGTATCCCATTATCTCGGATTATGCGGAAAGGCAATCTGTCGATGACGAATTTGAGAAGCATTGCCATAGAGATATTGGGCAGCGCCGTACGGGCCGATATTAGAATAGGATTATAGTTTTCAAGAGGAGTTAGTCTCAATGACCTCAACTACAACATCAGTGCCAACTAAAGCGGCTATGAAATCACCTGTATGGCAGATTGGTAAGGTGTGGGAATGGCTGGCCGAACCAGCCAAGAGTGTTACCCAGCCGGTGCAACGTCGGCGGGCGAGGTTGTTGGCTTCACTGATGATCATTTTTGCTCCACTTGGACCGGTTGGCTATTTTGGGTCGCTGCTGGCTTTTCCAATTCGTCAGCCTTTACAAGACCCATTGTTTATCCTAACTATGGGGACGAGTGTGGTTCTTTTCGCCGCCTACTGGCTGAGCCGCACCCACCGTCATATGTGGGGCGCCGCGCTTGCGCTGATGACCATCTCGGCTGCGACGCTGGCAGCAGGGGCCATTGTGCCTGCGAATATGAATACGCTGCTAATCTATCTCCTAGTCCCAATCATGCTGGGCAGTATGTTGCTGCCTGCTCGCGCCACCATTGCTCTCATCGCTTCGAATATTGTTGGGATTCTACTAATGCCCACAGTAGTCCCTGCCATTCATTTTGCAGCAGTGATTATCCCCCTCATCTACACTGTAATCCTGTCATTGGTTGCAGTCGTATCCTCCGGAGTACGGGCGCAAGACGTCCGGCAGATCGAGCAGCAGTCTCAGGATCTGGCTGAAGCTGTGCGGCAAGCCGAGATCGCCAATAAGCTGAAGGATCAGTTCCTGGCAAACATGTCTCACGAGCTGCGAACACCTTTGAATGCAATTATTGGTTTTACTGAAGTGATGCTAATGGGACTCGCCGGAGAACTGAATCCTCAAATTGAACGGGCAGCCCAGCGTATCCATTTTAACAGTGAGCGGCTGCTAAAGCTCATTGATGATGTGTTAGACATAGCCAAAATAGAAGCGGGGAGGGTTGAGATACTGCGCCGTCCCTTCAAGCCGGCAGAACTGCTTGAAACTGCCGAAATGAGCCTTAGGCCACAGGCTACCAAGAAGGAGTTGAAATTGGTGACTATGCTTGACCCCAATTTGCCCAAGCAGTTGTTTGGCGATGCTAAGCGACTAGAGCAAATACTCGAGAACTTGGTCACTAATGCTATGAAATTCACAGAACAGGGGAGTGTGACAATATCCTTGCAACGACAGTCGGTAGAGGAATGGGCGATTGTCGTCAACGATACTGGCATTGGCATTCCACCCCATGCGCAGGAAACTATCTTTGAGAAGTTCCGACAGATCGATGGGACATCAAGACGCGCTTATGGAGGTACGGGTCTAGGGTTAGCTATTGTCCGAGAACTGTCGCTTCTCATGGATGGCAACGTCAAGGTCAAAAGCTCATTGGGAAGCGGCAGCACCTTCACTGTCACTTTGCCTCTACTCGTGCCCGAGGGGACTAGTAACGTATGGAAAACTCCAAACTAGATAACTGGCGGGTTCTGGTGATTGATGATGAGCCCGACAGCATCGATGTAGTAACGATGGTGCTGTCAGCCTCAGGTGCGACAGTCTTCACTGCTGCCAATGGGCAGGAAGGGCTGGAGATTTTTAAGCAGCACCAACCAACCCTGATATTGACGGATCTATCTATGCCAGAAATGGATGGCTGGGAGCTAATAAGGGAAATTCGCCAATCTAAGAATGGTCATACCACACCTGTGATTGCGCTGACGGCTCATGCCATGAGCGGAGATAAAGAGCGCGTGCTCGCTGGTGGTTTTGATGGATATTTGAGCAAACCGTTGAAGATGTTCACTTTACTAGATGACTTGAAGAGCTGTTTGGGCAGTAAGACGCCAAGATTACTTTAGTTCTCCCCGGGAGGAATGAGATGGCTACAGACTTATCACAATGGCAGGTTATGCTGGTGGAAGATGAAGTCGATGCTCAAGATGTGGTAATCCCCATCTTGGAACATTATGGTGCATCTGTATTAGCAGCCTTTACAGCCGAGGAAGCACTGGCCCTCATGCGAGCGAAGCACCCGACGATTGCGATTATCGACCTGGCGTTGCCGCAGATGAACGGTTGGGAATTGCTCGAAGCGCTTCGTGCAGACCCTGCTCTGGCGGATATTCCGGCAGTAGCTATCACGGCCTATCACTCTACCAATGTGGCACAGGAGGCGATAGCCGCCGGATTCAAGGCCTTCTTCCCAAAACCGATCAATGCGCGCACCTTTGCTGAGGACCTAGTCAGCGCAATCAAATAACTGGCAAGGTCAGAATTTAGGGGTTCCATGTCAACTCAGAGCAATCGCCATCCCCCTTTCTGGGGATTTAAGCTAAGCACGGTGCCAGGCACACATGTATTGGTGCTGGAAGACAGGTTAACTGAGCGCCAGCCTGTGCTCAAGCGGCTTCTGGATGTATGTGAGGTCACTTGGGCTTCAGACTTAGCACAAGCCCATCAGGCGCTTGAATTGCATGGGCCGTTTGATATGTACTGTATGGACTACGACTTGGGCGAGGAGATGGGCGGGTGGCTCGCGGCTGCTCGTCTGGTCAGGGAACGTGATCCGAGAAGCATTGCCAAGATCGTACTCATCCATTCCGCGAATATCGATGCTCGCCAGTATTTCTCGCTTTTCCCGGCGGCAATCATTATACAGTGGGATGTGCTTGCAACTATTGTCGGCGTCCGCCTTGTCGATGATCAGTTGATTGAAGAGTTGTTGGCAGAGACCGACCCAGATGCTTCAGAAGATCAGTTGAGAAAGGCTGTACTGGAGATCCGCAGGCGCGATACCTAGTCGAAACAGCTTACGCATTTTCTTGAAGGGTATCATAACACGTAATATGGAGACACTTGTGAAAGGATCAGTGAGCTGGCTAAATGAACTGAAAGGATGGTTGGGATCTGACGCTTACAGCACCGCTTGGGTTGCGATGGTGCCAGACGTAAACTACCCTGATCGACCCGCCTGGCCGAAGGCATTGAATTACCTTCGCACTCATCAGCTGGACGACGGCGGCTGGGGCGAGCCGCACGTCTTCTTTGCCCACGAGCGCACGATCTCCACGCTGGCGGCTATTAGGGCGTTGCACATTTGGAAGACACTCCCCAGCGATATGATGCAAATCCGGCGAGGTCTGGCGGCGCTTAGAAGTTACGCGCCCCGATTGGCGAGCGAACCTCATCAGCCGATTGGTTTTGAGATGCTTCTCCCGCGCTTGCGAGACGAACTCGCCCCACTTTTTGAGCCTGAGTTGCCTCTGAGTGAATGGGCGTATACAGATATACTGAGCCGCGAGAAGCTGGCCATTGTGAGGAACCTAGAACCCAATCCCCTTGTACCAAGGGCATGGTGGGTCAGTATGGAGATGCTTCAGGAAGACCATCTAGCCCGGATGGATGACTCACTACTTGACGACATTGGCTCTATTGCAACAGCCACCGCAGCCACGGCTGCGTATCTGCGGGCTCGGCGCGTCCGAGGAGAGGATTCTCCGCGTGCAGCGAAATATCTTGATGGTGCACTAGAGTTGGGTAGAGGGGCGGTTCCTTTCTGCTGGCCCGCTGAAATTTTTGAGCGTGTTTGGGCGTTAGATAATTTCATGCGCGTCGGATTAAACCCGAATTCTCGCTCTCTGAAGAGTACCATTGAAAGCGTGCATACGTCATGGAACTTAGGAGAGCCTGGACTGTCCTATAATGACGCGTTCCCTGTTAACGATGGCGACGATACCTTGTTGGGATATACGAGTCTCCACTGGGCCGGGTTCTCCGTATCGGAAGAACCAGTGCTCGCCTTCTCAAACAACTCCCATTTCTTAGCGTATACGGACGAGAGGGGAGCGTCTCCGTCTGTGAATATTCATGCGCTGTCAGCGCTGCGCGCACAACCGGGTATTCCACACCGGCAGCTGGCTCGACAGGTTAGCGACTGGCTTATCGCACATCTCAAGCCCGATGTCATGTTTGACGATAAATGGCACTATTCACCATTTTATTCTGTGTCTCATGCGATACCTGCCTTTACGGGATGGGATAATTCAGTCGCACTCAAGTGTATTAGTTTCCTGCTTGATCAACAGCGCCATGATGGTGGATGGGGCAATTTCGGATATAGCACCTTGGAAGAAACAGCTCTCTGCACTATCGGGTTGTACAGGGCGTTCCAGGCCGATTTGCTGACGAGTCTCGAGCCATTAGTACGAGCTGAGCATTTCTTCAAAATTAACGCGGGGCAGCAGGCTGTCGAGCGCCTATGGATTGGGAAAACACTGTTTAGGCCCGACGGTATCGTTAAAGCAACTCTGTTTGCGGCTCACCACGCTCTAGAAAAGCTTGGTCTGAACGCTTTAGCGATGCACGATGTTAGAAAAACTTCAGGAGGTGTGGCGGAAACATTGTTGGCGAGTCGTACAGGTAGAATTTCAGCATAGAATAAGGCTATTTAATACTGTGAAAGGGAGCACGATGAACAAGAAACAATGGCTTAAAGGATTTATCGGAATATTGTCAGTAGGTGTAGTTAGTCTTTTTATTCTTAGTCCCGCATGGGCCAGCAATGCGCCGCAAGTCACCTGTGTTCGCCACAAACAGGTTACGAGCTGGAATAACAGTTCACAGCTTGAGGCGCACGGCTTCTTCACGGAGGTATTCAGCCCGGAGGCCAGCCTGGGATTCGGGCAGGATTCCAATTACAAGTATCTTTCGCTCAATGTTGCCGCGACGCCCCAGTTCAACGGGCAGTATGTCGCCAGCCGCATCACTGAGATCGACACATCTGTATCGGCCGATCAACGCGTCAAATGCTGGCAGCCTACCGCCGACGAAGATTTGGTGGCCGAATTCGCGGTTCGATTCGATCAAAGCGTCGCACCGTTTGGGTTGACTGAGAACATGCTTCTTTGGAACGCCCCGTTCGGACAGAACCCAATTCCGCTTACGGCAGTAGGAGTAACGCGCAGTTTGGACCTCGCAACAAACCAGCCCACATACTCGGCTATCGTGGCGCAGGACTTGGTGTTCGACCCGACGTTTTCTGGCTCGTTACAAACCGCGCCTATGCCTGTCTGGCTGGACGCCTCAGCCTGGCATCAGGTGCGGGTGACCGTATCCCAGCAAGGCGCGCTGATCGAGGTCTCACAGGGCGTGTACCCCTTCACTACAGTGCTGCAGGCTGCGTTCGTGCATCCGCCTGAACCGCTCGGTTTTGAGTTCTCGGTTGACAACGAGATCTTCCCCGGCGTACTGGCACCTGTGACGACACCGGATTCTCTTCATGTCGGCGAGTTTGATATCGAATTGACAGCGCCCTGACCAAATGCAGCCCTGAATAAGACAAGGCCAGAGCTCTGGAGATAAGCTCTGGCCTTAAGTCATCGTTGCCCAAGCCTTCACTTCTTCCTGGAGCGGATTTCGGAACGATCTCCAGGTAGCGCCGGGCGCCAGGTCTGAGTTAATGGATCATAACTCCCGACTCCAAGTACGGCGTCTTGATTGGTTTTGTAAAATGCGCGCATATCTTCAATAGCCTCTGCTGGCAGGACGCCGTAATCACGGTAATGCCCGCGCCGCGCAAATAGGTGATCGTATAGAATACGCCGCCACTGGCGCTCGCCGAGGTAGAGGGTAGGGCTGACGGTAAAGTATAGATCGCTGAGAGTCAGCAGGGGAGGGCACATCCCTGTCACCGATGGTTTATTATTGCTAATAAATATGTCGGCACTATCAAGCGCACGACCATAATAAACCTGACACAATTCGCCCAGGTCTGGCATATGCCCGGTCTCTGTTAACCTTCGTTGCACCAGTGGAACAAGGCTCTCTGGTATAAAGTCATCGGCCACAAACCAGATCAACCAGCGATCTCGACCGGGCGTCGTCTCCTGTTCGATCCGCTTATAGCGGTCAACCAGTCCAGGCGACTTCAACCGCTCAAATAGGCCAACCCAATTGCCTCTAAACATCACACCAATTTGATGTTGCTGATAAAGCTCGCGTGTCGTGTCATCAATGAGAAGCTCGTAAACCCACGTCAGATTCGCCAGGTATTCAGGGTTTCGCTCGCCCTGCCCGCCCCCGAATCCCATGACGAATAGCGTCTGGACGCCATCGGCGAACATCATACTGGCAATGTCAATTACCTGTTGAATGGTGTGGCGTCCATAATCTCGAAATTGCTCCGGGGCCGAGTATCCCATGCGTGGATCGCCATGTTCCAAGAAATACCAGCGCGATGTGCCCCCCGTCGCTAACACGACCGTTTTCCCGTGCGCGATAGAGAATACTTCTTCGGCAGGCCACGCTTCAAAATCACTGAGTAAGGGGATATCCTTTGTCGCCACTCGTTTCATGCTTACCTCTGTTTGAATTGACCGATCCACTTGCGGGGCCGGTAGCCGAGTTATTAGAGAAGTAGCGCCTTAGCACCGTCGCTCAACGTATTGAGATTGTCATTCTAGTCCCATAGAATGATTTCGGCACGTGTTCCAAAGCAGGGCGATCGCAACATTCTGCTGGTCATCTGGCTCGTACCCCAACAAACCTCATCGCCGGTCGATTTCGGGCTATGCGGCAATTTTCGACCTGTATGTGATCGATGCCGGTTCCTGAAATGACTACCCGCCTGGGCCCCTGGCAGAGGCCGCATCGCTGGCGCAGGAAGCATTAGCGTTCTTCAAGTAGCCCGAACTCCCGGCGGGACTGGCCCCCATCCACTTCGCGCTGAGGCTAGCGCAGGCCGGACAGAAAGCATAGGACGAGGCGTTGAGAGAAGTACAAACGGTCCCTGACACGTTTCCATATCCTTGGCCTCCTCTGGGGTGTGGCCAATGCTCACCATGAGATGGGGCAAGTTTACGCCGTGCGCCAGCGGGTTGGGGATCTCGACAAGAGGCGTGACTGCATTGATCAGGCGCTAACAACTTTTCGTGACCTGGGAGCGAGGCCAAGCGTAGCAAAGTTCGAAGCCGCGCTAAGACGTTTGAATGAGAGGCCGGGAAGATAGAGACATAAGGCAGTGTGGGCGCTACACAGTGGTATCGTCGCCGCAATTAACCTCTGGCCCCACGTTTCAATTCATCTGGCGTGCTGAAGAGACCATGGAGCGGTCTGCCGCACCATGCGTGTGGTAAAGATAAACATTGCCTTCACTACGGTGTACAACATGGTCGGCGTCTCGTTGGCGGCTATTGGCGTGTTTCCGCCCATCCTGGCTTATCCGCCAGAAGTAGAGGCGTAGGCAGCAATTTGCAAAAATTAGTAAGCCTATTTACGAAAAGTAGTAACCTAATTGCTTGACATTTCAAAAAGGTATGCTTATGCCCCCAAGGGGCTTCGACACCACATCTTTACCGGGCTTGGAAGACGCTGTCGGTATTGTGCTAGTCTGGCTCTACCATCCCGACTTTTACCGGCCCATGACGTTCAAGACCCTCCCAAAGACCGACAGAAACTTCGAAATCTACAACCTGTACATCCAAGGTTGGAGCGTCCCAAAACTGTCTCGTGAGTACAACATCTCTAAGCCGCGTGTCTACCAGATTCTCAAGAACATTCGGCGTGGTCATGTTTCCTAACCAATGATGGACATCAGAGAAAAGGAACATGACCATGTTTGGTAAGTTCAACAGCGTGAAGACGATAAAAACGTTAATTAAACTAGCAGCAGTGACGATCACCAGCCCGGCGACTGTTTCCGTGGCGAGCGGCCTCTACCCTACCGACCCGATCCTGCGCGTTGTGGTGAGCATCGCCGCGTTGATCCTCGTCGAAGGCTGTTTGCTACTAGGCTGGGAGATGCTCGACCAGCAGGGCAAGAACGCAACGATGGCCCAGCACTGGCTGTATGCCGGGTTAGCCTGGGTCGCCTACTTCTCATTGTTCGTTATTGCCCTCAACCACAATGAGGGTACGGCGGGCATGACCTTCCGGCTTACCCTGGGCGTGATGCTCGTCTACGCATCGGTCGAGGCTGGACTGCTGGCGGGCATCAGACGCGAAGGCCAGGCCGATAGAGACATATTCACCGATTGGCAGGTTAGGCACTACGCCCGGAAACTATCCCGAAAATCCGCAATGGCCGACCTGGATTCTGCATCCCGAATGCGACAAATTGACAGAGAAGTTGTCGAGAAACTTTATAGTCTTCAGAAATCGCAGGAGACCGAGCAGCGCATTCGGGATATTGAGTCGGGAAATCTCGACAGTCCAAATGTTGTCGAAAAGGCCAAATCGACAAATTTCGGGAGCCTTCTGGACAAAGCTACTCGATCACGGAAATTGTCGAAGCGACACGCTCTCGACAAAACCTTACAAATCCTGTCTGACAATCCGACAGCCAGCCCGTTGGAAATCGCATCCAAAATCGGGAAATCTCGACAGACGGTGTATGACTACCTCGATGAACTGCAAACGGCTGGAAAGTTGCATCGGAATGGGTCGGGTTTTCAGATTACTGAGGCGTAATCCACCATCTCGTAGCCAGCGAAAGCATAAAGCCGCGCTTGCTTCCGACAAAGCAGCGCGGCTTAAATGTAGTCCCTCTCATGTCCTCCACGAGAAATGAGGTTCGCCATGCGCTTTACGCATTTTGATTTCGCGGAACTATAATAAACTGTTTGATTCGTAGACATCATTTCAACTATACAATGATGGTATGGATCATGAAACCAAGGCTCGCTTGAGATGGATCACAGTGTATGAACAGACAGGGAATGCTGGGCTAACTTGCCGACGCTGCGGCATCTCACGTCCGACCCTTCGCAAATGGCTCAAGCGATATGCACAAGAAGGTGTCGAGGGGTTGCAGTCTCGAAGTCGCCGACCTTTGCATTCGCCCAAGCGGAAGGTAACCGTCTTAGAAGAGGACTGGATACTGGGACTCAGGCGAAGCCGCAAGCTTGGCGCTCGACGAATTCAGCAGGAAATGATCCGGCTTCATGATTGTCATCTTTCGCTTGATACTATTCATAAGACACTAAAGCGTTACCAGATTTCACCTCTCAACCGGCATCGGCAACCGCACTCTAAGCTGTATGCCAAGAGCCTTCCCGGTGAGAGGGTACAGTTAGACACCACAAAAATTGGAAAGGGTCTATTTCAATATACCGCAGTGGATGATTTCTCTCGTTTTATGGTGGCCGAATTGTACCCACGACGTACTGCGGCCCACACTCTTGACTTCCTAGAAATGGTTTTAGATGCCTTTGCCGTTCCGGTGCAGTGTGTTCAGACAGATCGCGGCAGTGAATTCATGGCCTTGAAAGTCCAAATCTTTCTGCGACAACACTCGGTTAAGTATCGCCCTTTGCGTCCAGGGTCGCCGTATTTGAATGGCAAGGTCGAAAGAGTGCAGCGGACAGCCAAAGCGGAGTTTTGGTCAAGCATAGATTTAGACCAGCCAGACCTTGCGGATGAGTTCGGGACTTGGGTCATGTATTACAACTACCAGCGAGTTCACAGCTCATTGGGAATGACACCCATTGACCGCTTTTGTGAGCGCATCTACGACACCCCGGAATGGGCGAATGTGGTTGAAACCTATGATGCTAGTAAGGAGCGATTCTACGAAAGAGACTACCATCAGGATCGTCTGACCCAGCAGCTCAAAACCGGCAAACTGAAGACTGACAATTGAAACTATCTGTACGAATCAAACACCTTATCGTATGATCCTGTTCGTATCCCACTCGCACCCCTCTATGGAATCGGCGCGGTGATGGTCACCTCAATCCCGTATTTATACACAAGCTCAGCCATAAACGTATACGATCCACTGGCAGTTTTGTAGGTCGCCTTATAGGGCGCCCCGCTCGATGACCACAGCCATACCTTGCCTGCGCCGGGGTTGCCGTTCAGGCTGGTGTTGTAGGAATAAACGTATGCGTCAATCCCGATGGAACTGTCCTGCCCGATATACTGCGCATCCGTCAGTCCCTTGGCAAAGTAGCCGGCGAGGTCAACCTCGGTGGGCATATCGAGCGGGGGCACATCACTCTTAAACCACTGCCCCTCGGCGAGCAGGTAGAACATCCCCCCGGTCTCGATCATTTCACCGCTTTCGGCGCTCGTCCACGTGACGCGTTGTTCACCGGGCCCGGCGGCTTCCTTCACGCGTACCGTCGTATCGGTGCTTGATGAATTGGTGGAAGTCTCCGTGATCCTGTGAGGATATGCCGACTGCAGCTTTTCATAAGCCAGCAATAGATCAGCCTTCGGGTCGGCAGATGGGATCAAACCCGACCCAGCCGGCGCGATGGTCACCTGCACGGTTGGCTGGCGTGTCAGTAGCCCTCGTTCATCGATTATCAATGGTGGCAAAGCGCAGGCAAGCTGCCCCACAGCGAGGATGACCAGCGCGGACAAAACAGTTCCCGCCAGATACTGCGGCCCGTTATTCATGCGACTTTCTCCCGCAAAACTCAACGACCACGTTGTCCATCAAGTATAGACGCCTAGCGATCTGGTGCAATGGTTTGTGGTACGGCCTGCTGATCTGGCAGCTATGTAACTCACCTTACACAACCTGAGGTAAAGTAAAGGGCGATGTTAAGTTAAGCTACCAGCATCGAAGAACTGGTGTGACCCCCGAAACCTGGACACGAGAGAAAGGACGAACCTTGAAACTGACGACCACCACGCAGGTCTCCGTTGACGGCGTGATGCAGGGGCCCGGCGGGCCGGAAGAGGACGAGCGCGGCGTATTCGAGCGCGGCGGATGGGCCCACTTCGACAACGAATCCGGGACGGTCATGAACGAGATCTACCAGCGCGCCGACGCGTTCTTGTTTGGCCGGGTGACCTACGAGATCTTCGCCGGCTCCTGGGGAACGTGGGACGATCCGGGCGACAGCCCGATCTGGACGGCGTTGAACACGATGCCCAAGGTCGTGGCATCGACCACACTCACCGACCCGCGTTGGACGAACACGACCGTCCTCTCCGGTGATTTCGCGGCCGCCGTCCGCGAGCTGAAAGCCAGGCCGGGACGCGAGCTGCAGGTGCACGGCTGCGGCGCCTTGTTCCGGTGGCTGCTCGACAACGATCTTGTCGACGAGATGAACCTGTTCACCTTCCCCGTGGTCGTCGGCCAGGGCACGCGGCTGTTCCCTGACACCGGCCGGGACTGGGCGCTCGAACTGGTCGAATCGCGGTCCACCCCGGGCGGTGTGACGATCCAGGTCTACCGGCCCACCGGCCGGCCGAATGTGACTCCGCAAGGTTGACCTGTCCTCTCCATTGACATTCATCTGCGTAAGGTGAGAAGGATTGTCTCCCGTGTCCGGCGCGAGCTCTTTGTACACGGTCAGCGACGTATGGCCGGCAATTGTCGATACCGGAAAGGGCTTCATATGAAGCTCTCAAAGATATCCGGCAACAATTCGCTCAGGGGTGATGTCTACACCCTTTACAACCGGCGCGAAGGAATTGAGGGAACTATCTCTCAGGGCACGCGTGCCTTTGGCCTGAGACAGGCTCGTTATCGCGGCCTGGCCAAAACACATCTCCAATTTCTTGCGACGGCTGCGGCGATGAATGTGGACCGCCTTTTTGCCTGGATGAGTGGCGTTCCACGAGCTACATCCCGTGTTTCCCGCTTGGCCGCATTGGCTCCCGTCTGAATTCGCCAACAGTATCGTATAGCTTTCTCGACTCGCGGATTGATGGGTGTCAAATTATGTCTCATACCGTTCTTGTCAAATCATCTAAGATTTTATGAGACGCCGAGCCCGATGTGGCAACCACCGGCTGAACACTCGATATTATTGGGCATGTCCTGTTTTGGGTAGCGACAAGTAATGGAACAGGATCCTCCGTCAGAACCCCCAATCAATAGGCAAATGTAATTGGTTGGGGGCACGCACCGGACGAAGGCTGTCTGGCTCAGGCACGCGAGCGGGGTCAAAGTGATAGCGCCCGAGGAGGGTTAACCTATCCTTCTAATGTCCGCGACTTCCTGCCTGCTCTCTGTTAGGCACTCCCGTTAATTGACTTGTAGTGGCATCCATAATAGAATTTCCCTGTTTGTCCGAGCAGCATAAGCCGGTCGCGGCGAGGCTGCATTTCAAGGGGAGGATGGCAGATGCTTACGACAAAGCATGTTCGATGGGCTGGGCTGGCGCTGATCGTCAGCGGGGCATTGGACCTGGCGAGCACCATCGGCGCGGGGGTGACAGCAGGCGACCAGCCTCTCACCCTGGTGGCGACGACCACCAGCTTTTTGGTGCTCAATAGTCTCCTATTGGTCGCCGTTCTGTTGATGACGCTAGGTGTGGTCGGTTTATACGCGCGGCAGGCAGAAAAAGCGGGCTTGCTCGGCCTAGTGGCCCTCGTGGTAGCTATAGCCGGTCTACTCCTCGTTAGCGGCGTGCTGTGGAACAGAATCTTTGTCCTCACGTCACTGGCAGTGGGGATGCATGAAGTCTTAGAAGCTCCCCCTGGCGCCATGCTGCAACTGGGCTGGGGCCTGTCGAATACCGTGTTCGCGTTGGGGCTGGTACTGATGGGTGTCTCGAGCGCTGTGTCCAAGGCGCTGCCCGCCTGGGCGGGGTGGGGGCTGGCGGGGGGGACGGTGCTCTTCTTTATACTTGGTATGCTCGGAATGCCAGGGAGCGTGGCGTCGATTCCGGTTGATGCTGGATTGGTGGCCGCCGGGTACGCGCTGTGGTCGGGCAAAGGAAGTACGTAGGCCTAACGCAGGTTTCCGTGACGTCAGCTTGAAGGGGGCGACCGGCTGGTCGCCCCAGTCTCTGACAACTCTGTTCGCGTGGCGCGCCGTCTTCGGCGGCGGTCTCCTCGTCACCAGCCGAGCAAGCGCCGCCCCAGCCAGAAGGCCCACTACGACCATCGAAAACTCCCGTTTGCGATCTTACGCAACTAAACAACTTTGTTCCAGCAACTCGCCTGAGCAGCATACAAATTCATGAGAGGGAGACCAAAATATGTTGCTACCAACTTCTCAGGACGACAATGTTCAAGGACACTATAGCCGACAAGAATTACTTGAAGCCATATTGACAGCCCTGGCAGAAGCAGGCAAAGATATTAATCACCTAAAACTAGAAGACCTTGCGCCCGTTGATGAATTCCATATCCGTGGCCGGGAAGCAACCCTTGAATTGGCTTCACAAGTAAGGCTAAGTGCCAATCACGAAGTCCTGGATGTGGGCAGCGGCGTGGGTGGTGCATCACGCTATCTGGCATCGGAGTATGGCTGCCACGTCACCGGACTCGATCTGACGGAAGAATATTGTCATGTTGCTGCCGCCTTGGCAGATCGGCTTGGGCTGAGCTCCCGTGTGAGTTATCGCCAGGGCAGCGCGCTCAACATGCCATTTGATGACAAATCCTTTGATGTGGTTTGGACCCAACACGCTGCCATGAATATAGCTGATAAGGCGAAACTCTATTCTGAAATCGCACGTGTGTTGCGACCAGGTGGGTATCTCGCTCTGTACGATATTCTAGCAGGCCCGGTTAGTCCACTGTATTTTCCGGTACCTTGGGCACGGGACTCATCAATTAGCTTCTTGGCCACACCTGGTCAACTTCACGAATTCTTGGAAACCGCAGGATTGCACAGTATCAGTTGGCGCGACACATCTGAAGTTGGCCGGGCATGGTTCAAGGAAGTTGCGGCAAAAATGCAGCAACAAGGCGGGAGTCCGGCGCTTGGGTTCCATGTCCTCCTGGGGCCGGACTTCCGGGTTATGGCGCAGAATCAAGTCCGTAACCTGAACGAGAATCGCATCGTGTTGATTGAATGCGTTGCGCAAAGATTGCCTGTCCAATAAGTAGAGGTCGCGGGCTAACACCGGCATGAACTTCACGCGCTACGCTATCACTACGTGCGCGGATTACGCCAGCCGTTAGGCAGTTCATACATAATAATGCCAGCCTCGTATATTAGAACAGTCGTTGAAATCCTGCCAAAGTTAGTTTGTCGGTCATCGACCTGCCAAAAACCCCAAGTAGACACAATCCTCATTGTGTTCACTCAGGTGAGAAAAGGGCCGATAAATCGGCTCTTGTGTTATTGGGATGGTACCGATTCAGTGGAGAGTAAGTTAAGACAGTACACTGAGAAAACGGAGACCATCGCATGAAGACCGAACACCGCCGACGGATATACCCGTGAATTCAAGCTGCAAGTGCTAGATATGGCCGAGACCAGCGGCAAGAGCGTGGCCCAGATCGAGGATGAGTTGGGTTTGGCGCCAGGGATGATGTATCGCTGGAAGCGGCAGTTCCAACAGGTGGGGAAGGAGGCTTTTCAAGGCAACGGGAAGCTGGCCGATAACGAACAAGAGCTGCGGCGGCTGCGGCGTGAGGTTGAGCGGCTGCGCGAAGAGCGGGACATCTTAAAAAAGCCGTGGGTATCTTCTCTCAGGAGAAGAAATGAAATACGTATTCATCGAGGCCCACCGTGGACAGCACAGGGTCGCCAGCCTGTGCCGGGCGTTGGAGGTCTCATCCAGCGGGTATTATGCCTGGCGCAAGCGCGGCGGAGGCGGCAAGCGCAAGCAAGCGGATCGCCACCTGCTGCAGGCGATAGCTCAGGTGCATCAGTCTAGTCGAGGGCGATACGGCAGTCGACGCATCCACGCCGAACTGCATGCTCTGGGGCAGGTGTGCAGCCGCAGGCGTGTGGCGCGACTGATGCGCGAGAATGGGTTTGAGGCTCGGCGGCGACGACGCTACCGGATCACGACCCAGTCCCGACATCGGCGACCGGTCGCGCCCAATGTGCTTGACCGCGACTTCACCGCCACATCCCCCAATCGCAAATGGCTGGCGGATATCACCTATATTCCCACGGCTGAAGGCTGGCTCTATTTGGCGGCGATTCTCGACTTGCACTCGCGCAAGGTGGTGGGCTGGGCTATGGAGCCTTATCTGCGCGACGAGCTTGTGCAACAAGCCCTCACCATGGCTCTTGGACGACGCGCTGTTAATGGCACGTTGATCCACCATTCAGATCGGGGCAGCCAGTATGCCAGCGCGGATTATCAGGCTTTGTTGGTTAAGAATCGCGTCCAAGTCAGCATGAGCGGCAAAGGCAACTGCTTTGACAATGCTCCCATGGAAAGCTTCTTCAGCACGCTGAAATCTGAGCTGATCCATCACGTCCAGTTCCAGACCCGCGCTGAGGCTCGCCGCGCCATTTTCGAATTCATCGAGCTCTACTACAATTGTCAGCGTCGCCATTCTGCCCTTGGCTATCTCACCCCTCAGGCTTTTGAGGAACGGCACTTTTTGACTTAGCAATGTCTCCACTCAACTGGTACCACCTCAGATTTGCTAAGAGATACTTTGACTGCCAGTTTTCTCCGGAATACTGCCGGGACGCGATAAACGTCGTCACGTGGTTACTCTTCTCCGCCGTATGGACATGCCGTTCATACGGCGGGCACTGTATCAATGAATGTGGCGGGATATGCAACAATTTTGCGGGTTGTAGCGGGCTCTAATCGCTCGTCGCAGCTAAAGGCCTCGCATTTGCGCGTGCACAAGTTACCCGTGACGCAAAAAGGCGCAGCTGCGCATCAGGATTATGCCTCGATGCCACCGACAACAAACTCTCCTGCGCCCGGTTTATTGTCAGCGGTGGTTTGAGAGAGGCCGCAACAAAAAGCGCGGTCTTCTGAAACCAAGGGCGACCTCACCCCCTTGCCCCTCTCCATCTTTGGAGTGGGGGAATCTGCCGACTGTTTGGAAGCAACTTGACACGGCGCATTTGATCCCCTGATAATGAGGGCTGCGACGGGCTGGCGAAACGGTGCAACGGCATCCCCGCCCGACGCGGGCCTCCGCGCATTAACTTGCGAATCGCGCAAGGCTCATTCGCGTCCCGGCAGTTTTTAAGAGTTTTCCGGTTCTTCTCCATATTTCGTGATCTGAGGCTACTCTCAGTAAACGACTTAGGCGCAATCCAGGATCATTATTGCCAGAGATTGAGACCTTCAAGCCGCGTTAAATGCATGATTCACGAAATTTGGCGATGAGCCGTTTTTCCCCCGTTACGGAAGTCTGTCACAAATCGTTGCTGTTTTTGAGCATAGCATAAGCGACTACCAGGCCATGTTGTGGATTCATCCATGCCGATAATTCCCGCCCCCCTCACAGGGGATGCGGAAGGTCGGCTACGACTGCCCGCCAAATGGCAGGGGTATTTTCACATTTTCCTGCGGCAGCGTGGTGACATCGGGCAGTTCGCCCGTTGCGACGTACGATTGCACCGTCGAATCGACCTCGACGCTGGCGGGAATACGATCCAGCAAATCCCTGAGAACCGCCTGCGTGTCGTAGCGTGACCCCCGCCGCGTGCGGCGGCCTCTCCCCTCCATCGGCTTTCCATCTTCGCCAATGGCTGGCCCGCTGTAGGGAATCTCCACGATCAGCGGGGCCGGGAAGTCCCCTTCGATCTGAATCTCAGGGTACACGCGGTAGTAGCCCGTGCCGTCTACCGCCTTGTTGACTTTCACCGGGCCGTACTGGACGCCCACCGACCGCTTCGCCCCTTTCATGAATTTGCGGGCTACCATCCGCACCTTGGTTATCTGGCTGTACCCAAAACGCCGTGTACTGCCAGCCTGATCGACGACGGCATCAGCGGTGAAAATGAGCTTGTTAGGCCGCAGCCCAAACCAGAGTACGACCGCACCTGGCAGGACAAGGAACACGCCGCGCCAGTCCTTCCCCATCACGATCAGCAGCACACCAGCCGCCACAAAGACCAGGCCGAGTATGATGCTAACGAGACGGTTGCCCCCTTTGACTACATACACTTTATCTTCCATAACGATATTCCTTCTTTATCTCGATGTAGGTATGTGAGTACTATGAGACACCAGCTTAGAACCACACACCCCACCGTTCAGTATAGTCCTTTTTGTAATAACGCCACTGACCTGTTGTGCTGCCGCCATTAGAGTGCAATTCAATTTCCGGGAACCCCTGACAATCTTTTTCACCACGGAGGAAGCGTTCTCCGACGAGTTCGCTCTGTGATGGGGTTTCCGACAATAAACCCCATTCTGGATCCGTCCATCGCCGGGACGGTCCTCCGTGATCTGCTGATCTCCACCGAATTACGCGACGACCTCACCGATCGAGAGAAGGAAATCCTGACACAGTTAGCCCATGGGTTGACCAACAAAGAGATCGCGGATAAGTTGATCGTTGGTGAAGAAACGATCAAGACGCATGTCGGCAATATCCTGGCCAAGCTTCACACGGTGCATCGATTACAGGCAGTCATCAGCGCATTGAAGAAGGGCATTATTTCATTAGATGAAATTGATACCTGATGTCGTTCCCGGATCCGGTTGGGCAGCTGGAGACGACGGCACGACAAGGATATGCTCCCGCAAGAGCCGGTGGAAGATCGCCCGCGTTCCGTAGCTAGGCCATCCAGCCCCTTAGTCACTTTGGTGGTAGCATCTAGCTGGTGTACGTGCATACCGGGGAGGACGTACTGTGAGACTCAACCACAAGTTGCTTTCTGGGCCGCTGCTCATCACTCTGATGGCAGGCTGTGCCCAGACATCGATGCCGGACAGATCACAAGCCCTGACCGATGATATACCGGCGTCTCACTCCACCACTACGCCGGGCAGCAAGGGCATCCCGGAGTGCCCGGTCGCGATCAGTGGAACACAGGTGTTTGTGGCTGACGATGTGGGCTACTGCTTCCTGTACCCGATAGGCTTCCAGCCCATCGAGCCGGAGGGCGTGCCTACGACTTTTATCACGATTATTGTCGGGCCGGATTACAGCGGCAAGAACGGCACTGAGCCGCTCCGTGCAACGTTGATCATCGATGCGACGCAGGTTGCCAATAGCCGGTCGGCGGCCCAGGTAGCCAGCGATCTGGCGGCGCAGTTCCCGAATGCACTTATCACGCGCAGCAATCTGACGCTGGGCGGCGTATCGGCAGTCCTGCTCGAAGGGTTGCCGCGCCAGGGAACCAGCCGCGAAGCCATTGCAGTGCATGGTGACCGGATCTACCATCTCATCCTGACGCCTGTGGGGGTGGGATGGTACCGATTTAGTGGTTCTTCCGCACATTATGTAGAATCGCTTGCCCAAGATTAGGTAAACGTCGCGATTCAGAGAAAATTCAGCACGCGAGTGCAGACATGAACCTCATCCTCTACATAAATTGCGGAAGAACCGATTTAGTGGAGAGTCAGTTAAGACAGTACATGAAGAAACCCAGGATCAATTGAATTGTTTGGATACTTCTTAAAGTGTGGTATTTGCCATTGCCTTATTGACAAATCAATTCAAAAACGGACAAACGAGAAAGTACCCATAGTGTTCCAAGAATGAAGAATTGAAGCAATTGGAAGTCAGATGGTGCTCGAAACGTTGAGCGAGTTCGGGCAATTTCGGGACG
>Ga0210377_10001089_pt1 | contig 25267 bp, 27 predicted proteins | sample PLM4_65_b1redo_FD_155480 | JGI IMG/M metagenome (GOLD analysis project Ga0210377, IMG submission 155480) | Groundwater sediment microbial communities from an aquifer in East River, Colorado, USA - PLM4_65_b1 redo | ecosystem: Environmental > Terrestrial > Soil > Riparian zone | place: USA: East...
GTGCGGCGCGGTGCGCTACGAGTGCGACGAACGCAATCGGCCGCGGCCAGGGTCGCCATCGTGAAGGACGCTGCGCCGGTCCTGAGCGGCCTGAACCGGGTCGTGCGCGACGTCGACGCGTCGGTCGCGTTCTTCCGGCTGCTCGACCTCGACAGCCCCGCGCTCGCCCGCAGGTACAACGCCGGCTTCCGCGCACCGGAGGGGCCGGGCGTCCGCTGCGTGTCCGCTTCTCGGTCGCGACCCGCGAGGCCGTGGACGAGTGCTACCGGCGCGTGACCGCGGCCGGCCATCCGGGTCCGCCGCCCCCCTACGACGCGTTCTGGGGCGCGCGCTACGCGATCGTCGAAGACCCCGACGGCAACCACATCGGCATCATGAGCTCGCTCGACCCGGCGCGCCGCGGTCCCGGCCCCGACCTGTGAAGGATTTCACAGCTCGCTCGTGAGCTGGCCGACTACGCTTTCTGTCGGGAAGGCGCGAAGAAATTGGAGTACCTGTTCCTGTTCCTCGTCGGGCACGCGGTGTGCGATTTCGTCCTGCAGGGCGAGGTGATGGGCAGCGCGAAGAGCCGGCGCAAGAGCCTCGTGTCGGCACACGGGGACGGCTTCCCGCCTTGGTACTACTGGCTCGGCGCCCACGCGCTCACGCATGGCGGGGCGGTGTTCCTGGTGTCCGGACTCTGGGGCCTCGGCGCGATCGAGACCTTGCTCCATGCGTCGATCGACCACCTGAAGTGCGAAGGCCGGCTCTCGTTCAATCAGGACCAGGGCCTGCACCTGCTCTGCAAGCTCGCCTACGTCGCAATTCTCGTCTAGGCTTCGCCTGTGACTCTCGAAACGTGGGCGCTCTTTTGTCTCGTGGAGTTCCTGCTCTGCTTGAAGCCGGGCCCTTCGTGCATGGTCGTGATCTCGCTCGGACTCACGCGAGGTCAAGCCGCGGGCGTCCTCGCGACGACGGGCGTGCTCGCCGCCAATGCGATCTACTTCGCGGTGTCGGCGACGGGGGTCGCGGCGGCGCTCTCGCTGCCGGCGCAGGTCTTCGTCGCGATCAAGTGGCTCGGCGCGGCGTATCTCGTCTGGGTGGGCGCGCGCATGATCGCGCGCTCGTTCTGGCGGGGCGACGCGGCAGCCTCTCCACCCTCTGCCGCCGCGCCGGGTCGCGCCTTCTGGCAGGGCTTCGTCTCCCAGGGCGCGAACCCGACCCTGATCGTCTACTTCACCGCGATCCTGCCGCAGTTCATCGACACCGCGGCGCCACTCGCGTGGCAGGTGGCCGTGCTCGCGCTGAGCTCGTTCTCGATCGAGTTCGCCGTCCTCTCGGCCTACTCCGCGCTCTCGCATCGCGCCGGGCAGCGGACCGGGCCGCGCTTCCACCGCATCGTCGATCGCCTCGGCGGCAGCCTGCTGATCGCCGCGGGCGCCGGGCTCGCCCGGATCGAGCGCGACTGAGCCCGGTCCCTGCTCAGCCCGCGCCGTTCGCGCGCAGCCAGTCGAGCATGCGCTTCCAGCCGTCGCGCGCGGGATCGGGCTGGTAGCTCACGCGGTAGTCGGCGTGGAAGGCGTGCGGCGCGCCGTCGTAGACGACGAACTCGGAGCGCGACTTCGCGGCGGCCAGCGCAGCCTTCATCCGCTCGACGGTCTCGAGCGGGATGCCCTGGTCGGCCGAGCCGTAGAGGCCGAGCACCGGCGCGTGCAGCGCGCCCGCGACGTCGATCGGGTGCTTCGGGTGACGGGGATCGGTGTCGCCCGCGAGCCGCCCGTACCATGCCACCGCGGCCCGCAGCGACCGACTGTGCGCGGCGTAGAGCCAGGCGATCCGCCCGCCCCAGCAGAAGCCCGTGATGCCCGTCCGGCTCGCGTCGCCGCTGCAGCTCGCTTCGGCGAAGCGCGCGCAGGCGTCGAGGTCGTCCATCACCTGTGAGTCGGGCACCGCGCCGACGACCGCGAACAGCTCCTCGCGCGACGTGCATTCGATCGGCTTGCCCTGCCGCGCGCAGAGCTCCGGCGCGATCGCGACGAAGCCCTCGTGCGCCGCGCGCCGGCAGACGTCCTTCAGGTAGTCGTCGACGCCGAAGACCTCCTGCACGACCAGCAGGATCGGGCGCCGGCCCGGGCTCTTCGGCGCGGCGCGGTACGCCGGCAGCTCCCCGTCGCCAACGGGGACCCAGACCTCCCCCGTCTCGAGCCCGTCCGCATCCGTGTGAAGCACGGTGCCCGTCGGCGGCAACATGCGCGGGTAACCGATCGAGAGCGCACCGATCTTGCCGGGCTGCGCCATGCATTCCTCCCTCGTGAGCGATCAATTATGATCCATTCGGGAACCATCGAGGAGAAGTCCGATGCTCGATCACATCGGGGTCGCGGTCTCGAACTACCAGAAGAGCAAGAGCTTCTACGCCGCCGCTCTGGCTCCGCTCGGCTATCAGGTGGTGATGGAGTTCGGCAGCGATGCGGCGGGGCTCGGCGTCGGGGGGAAGCCCGACTTCTGGCTCGAGTCGGGCGGGTCGGGCGCTCGAGGGCACATCGCCTTCGCCGCGAACGACCGCGCGACGGTCGACGCGTTCTACAAGGCCGCGATCGCCGCGGGCGGCCGCGACAACGGCGCGCCCGGACTGCGCCCGCAGTACCACGCGAACTACTACGGCGCGTTCGTCTTCGATCCCGACGGGAACAACGTCGAAGCCGTCTGTCACACACCCGCGTGAGCACGTTCGGCCGGAAGCTGAAGCACGAGCTCGCCGAGCTGCTGCCGCCGGCGATCTACTTCTTCCTGGTTCTGCACCTGGTCGCGTTCATCCAGGCGCTGATGAACCGACACACCGGAATCGAGCTCCCGACGTCGGTGCAGATCACCGTCGCGGCGCTGGTGCTCGCCAAGTCGGTTCTGATCGCCAACCTGCTGCCGTTCATCAACCGCTATCCGACCGAGCCGCTGATCTGGAACACCGGCTGGAAGGCGACGATCTACTTCTTCGTCGCGCTCGTCATCCACTATCTCGAACGCCTCGTCGAGTTCTGGAGGAAGTCGACCGACTTCGTCGCCGCGAACCGCGCGATGCTCGCGGAGATCGACTGGGGGCACTTCTGGGCGATCCAGCTCCTGCTCGCGCTGCTGATCACCGTCTACTGCATGATGAGCGAGCTGATCCGCGTGATCGGCCGCGACCGGATGAAGGCGATCTTCTTCGGGCCGCTTCCGCGCAGTCGGGCCCCTTGAGCCTCGATCGGTTCTTCCGGCGTGCGCTGCTCGCGACGGGGCTTCTGAACCTCTTCGGCGCGCTGCTGATCGCGCCGCCGTCGATCGCGCTGCGAGCGCTCGCCGGGCTGCCGGAGTCGGGCCACCCGCTCTACGCATGGCTCTTGAGCCTGTGGATCCTGTTCTTCGGCGTCGGCTACCTGCGCTTGTCGAGGTCGACGGCGCAGGAGCGCTGGTTCGTGGCGATCGGCGCGGCCGGCAAGGCGTCGTTCTCGCTCCTGCTCACGGCGTACGCCCTGGCGGGAGATCTGCCCGTTCGCGCGGCGCTCGCGGGCTCCGCGGACCTGGCCTTTGCGGCGATCTTCGCGTACTGGCTCCACGCGACGCGGGCTCGGCCTGCGGGATGACGGCGGCCGGCGCGAGCCCGATCGACGTGCGCGTGGCGACGGCCGCCGACGTGCCCGCGCTGAACGCGCTGATCCCCGCTTCCGTACGCGCGCTGAGCCGCGGCTACTACACGCCCGAGCAGATCGAGAGCGCGATCCGCCACGTCTTCGGCGTCGACACGCAGCTCGTCGCAGACGGAACGTACTTCGTCGCGCACTCGGCTGGCACGCTCGCCGGCTGCGGCGGTTGGAGCCGGCGCAACACGCTCTTCGGCGGCGACCAGATGAAGGGCGCCCGAGACCCGCTGCTCGACCCGGCCTCCGACCCAGCGCGCATCCGCGCCTTCTTCGTGCGGCCCGAGTTCGCGCGCCGCGGCGTGGGCTCGGCGATCATGAACGCGTGCATGCGGGCCGCGCGCGCCGAGGGCTTCCGCACGCTCGAGCTCGCGGCGACACTGCCTGGTGAACCCCTCTACCGGGCGTTCGGCTTCGAGGTCCGCGAGCCGCTCGACACGCTCCTCCCGGACGGAGTCCGGATCCCCTTCATCCGCATGTCGCGCGCGCTCGAGGGATAAGTAGGCTAGGTTCCGGCCGGACATTGTGTCCGTTCACCGCGCCTCGTAGACCGAGTGCGCCCCCTTCTAGGAGTTCATTCACGTGCCTTTCTCTTCGTTCGGGCTTCACCCGAGCCTTCTCAAAGGAATCAAGGAGCTGGGCTTCACCCGGCCCACACCCATCCAAGCCGAGGCGATCCCGCCCGGGATCGACGGCCGCGACGTGCTCGCGTGCGCGACCACCGGCAGCGGCAAGACGGCGGCCTTCCTGCTGCCGATCCTCCACCACCTCCACGACGCGCCGCGCGGAACCACGCGCGCGCTCGTGCTCACCCCCACCCGCGAGCTCGCCGCGCAGATCCTCGAGGACCTGAACGACCTGGCCGTGCATACGCCGATCACCGGCGCCGCGGTCTTCGGAGGCGTCGGCATGGGCGCCCAGGAGCACGCATTCCGCAGCGGCGTGGGCGTGATCGTCGCGACGCCCGGCCGCCTGCTCGACCACTTCCGCATGCCCTACGCAAAGCTGCGTGGGCTCGAGTTCCTCGTGCTCGACGAGGCGGACCGGATGCTCGACATGGGCTTCCTGCCCGACATCAAGCGCATCCTGAAGCACATCCCCACCAAGCGGCAGACGCTGTTCTTCAGCGCGACCATGCCGCCGCCGATCGCGGCGCTGACGCGCGAGATGCTGCACGACCCCGCGACGATCAACCTCGCGCGCCAGGCTGCGCCCGCGGTCGGCATCACGCAGGCGATCTATCCGGTCTCGGGCGACAAGAAGGGACCCCTGCTGGTGTCGCTGCTCGAGCAGGGCGAGATCCAGGACGCGCTGGTCTTCACGCGCACCAAGCACCGCGCCGACCGGCTCGCGGCGTTCCTGGTGAAGCACCGGATCAAGGCCGAGCGCATCCACGGCAACCGCTCGCAGTCGCAGCGCACCGCCGCGCTCGCGGGCTTCAAGAGCGGCAAGCACCGCGTGCTGGTCGCGACCGACATCGCGGCGCGCGGCATCGACGTCGAAGCGCTCGGCCACGTCGTGAACTTCGACGTGCCGAAGGTGCCCGAGGACTACATCCACCGGGTCGGGCGCACCGCGCGCGCGGAGCTCAAGGGCGACGCGTTCACGTTCGTCTCGCACGAGGAGGAAGCCGACCTCGCGCGCATCGAGAAAGCGATCGGGAAGCGCCTCCCGCGCGTGACCCTGCCCGACTTCGACTACGGCCCGCAGGGCGTCCCGAGCATCGCGCCGCCCGCTGCGAGGCAGACCACGCAACGCCGCTCGTCCGGCGGCGCCGGAGGAGGAGGCGGAGGCGGCCGTTCACGCCGCCGGGGAAGAGGCAGGCGCTGAGCCCGGCCTCGCTGCGCGCGGCTAGCCCTCTTCCTTGAGCCGCGGCTCGGCGAATCGGTCGGGGTACTTTCCGACCTTGTCCGCGTAGAACGTGCGAATCTGGTCCATGTCTTTCTTGATGTCGCCGGTCGCGCGCAGCGCCGGGCCGAAGCCGCCGCGCTTGCGCGCGTAGTCGAGGTAGCCGAGCACGATCGGCACCTCCGCGCTGCGCGCGATGTGGTAGAAGCCCGACTTCCAGTAGTCGACCACGCCGCGTGTGCCTTCGGCGGGCACGGTCAGCGCGAAGTCGTCCGACTCGGCGAAGCGCTGCACGGCCTGGGCGACCAGGTTGCCGCGCTTGTGTCGCACGACCGGGATTCCGCCCGTGCGCCGCAGCAGCCAGCCGAGCGGCGGCCGGAAGAGCGTGTCTTTGCCCATCCAGGAGACGCGCACGTCGAAGAGCTCCGACAGCGCGAGCAGGTACGCGAGGTCCCAGTTCGAGGTGTGCGGCGCCGCGATCAGCACGAAGCGCCGATCCCGGGGACGCTCGCCCTCCGTCTTCCAACCCGTCGCCCACAAGAACGCGCGCGCGATCAGCTTCCGCAATTCGGCTCCCTTTTCCGCAGGGTACACTGCGCGGCGGAGGTATCCATGTCGCGTCCCTCGATTCTCGCTCGCACCGCACTCGCGCTCGTGATCGTCCTCGCCGCCACCACGGTGCGCGCCGAGGACGTTCGCAAGGCCGTCGACGCGGGAAACGCCGCGTTCCGCACCGCCTTCCTCGCGGGAGATGCGCAGAAGGTCTCGGAGCTCTACACGGCCGACGCCGAGATCATCGCGCCCGGCGCGCCGATCGCGCGCGGCCGTGCGGCCATCGCCGCGTTCTGGAAGGGCGGGATGGCGGGCGTGAAGGAGCTCTCGCTCGAGACGCGAGCGGTCGAGTCCGCGGGCGACCTCGCGGTCGAGGACGGCACCGTGAAGCTCACCGGCGCGGACGGCGCGGTCTCGACCAGCCGCTACGTCGTGGTGTGGAAGCGCGACGGCGGCGCGTGGAAGCTTCACCGCGACATCTGGAACTCCGAGAAGTGAGCGCCTGACGCCTTTGAGCCGCCTGCTCGCAGCCTGCGGAGGATTCCTCACCGCCGTCGTCTGGATGGACCTGATCTTCGACGTCCAGGTCCTGCGCCATCGGCGCGCGGGCGGCGTGCTGCCCGAGTCCGTGCTCGCGTCGATCGCCGCCTACTACCGGCGCGCGACCACGGACTCGCGGCCGATGAGTCGGCTCATCGCGCTGACCATGGGAATCGCGGTGCTCGGCAGCGTGTACCAGTTCGTCTGCGCGGAGGACTCGGTGGCTTTGCGCGCGCTCGCGCTCGTGCTCTGCGCCGCGCCCGCCGGCCTCGCGGCCGCGCGCGTCGTGCCGAACGCGGTGCGACTCGGCCAGCGCAGCGACGACGCGGAGGTGCAGAGCGCGCTCGCGCGGACGATCTGCCGTGATCACCTGGTCTGTCTGGCGCTGATCGGCGCGTTCACCGCGCTCGAGATCGCTTCCTAACCCTTTCGCAGGGCCTCGACAGGCCGAAGCCGCGCCGCGCGCAGCGCCGGCAGCAGCGCGCCGCCGACGCCGATCGCGAGCGCGAGCGCGAGTGCGAACGCGAGGTCGAGCAGGCCGACGCGCAACGAGACGAGGCTGACGCCGCTCGTCGCGAACAGCGAGATGTCGCCGATCACGGCCGAGACGACGGCCGCCGCGAGCCAGGCGAGCACGGCGCCGACCGCGAAGCCCGCGATCGCGATCAGCAGCGCCTCGAGCAGGAACGAGCTCGCGATCGCGCCGCGCGAGAAGCCGAGCGCGCGCAAGGTGCCGATCTCGCGCGTGCGTGCCTGCACGGTGGCGTAGAGCGTGTTGGTCGCGCCGAACGCGGCCCCGATCCCTGCGAGCAGCGCCAGCCCGCCGACGACCAGGTAGAGCCCATCGGCGGAGGCGGCCTGCTTCGCGTAGTACTCGGACTCGATGCTGGCGGCGAGCGCGAAGCGGGGATCGGCTTCGATGCGGCGGATCAGCGCGCCGGCGTCGGTCCCCTCCGCCAGGCGGACGCGCAGACTCGAATACGGCGACGGCCGCTTCACGTCGTTCGCGAGCTCGCGCGCGTCGACCCAGATCTCGCTCTCGAGCGCGCTGCCGCCGGCTTCGAAGATGCCCACCACGGCCCAGGTGGAGTTGCCGAGCTCCATGCGCCCGCCGAGCTCCGCGCCTCGATAGCGCGCGGCGACCGCGCGGCCGACGATCGCCTCGCCGGCCGACGGCGCGAGCACGCGGCCCTGCGCGACGCGCAGCTCCTCGTGGACCTCGAACGCCGCCACCTCGACGCCGCGCACCGAGACGCTGTCCCGCTCGCCGGTGCGCGTCAGGCTGTAGGGCTGCACCAGGAACTCGGGAGAGACCAGCGGCTCGCCGTCGGCGCCGAGCGCGATCCCGTCGAAGAAGCGCACCGCCTGGAACGCCTCGAGCGGAAGCGAGCTCGCGCTGTCGCTGGTCGCGCCCTTGCGCAGCACGATCAGGTTCTTCGGCGATCCCGCGCCCTCGAGGCTCTGCTTCAGGCTCGAGACCAGCCCCGAGAGAAGGCCGAGCGCGAGCACGACCAGCGCGATCACGCCGACGGTCAGCGCGCTGCGCGAGCGCCGCACCCAGAAGCTCCGTACGCTGTAGCGCAGCGGAAGCACGTCAGAAGATCTCGCGCATGGTCTCGGCGACACCGCGCCGGGACGCCCCGTACGACGGGACGATGCCTGAGATCATGCCGATGAAGAGTGCGAGGAAGAGCCCCTGCACCATGATCACGCGGGTGACCACGAAGCTGCCCAGCGGTCCGAGCTGCGGCATCATGCTCGTCGACGCGCCGTGGAGCCCGAGCGTGATCCCGAGCGCGCCGAGAGCGCCCGCCGCGCCGCCGACGAGCGCGAGGACGCTCACCTCCGTCACGAGCAGGGTGAAGACCAGCCGCCGGCCGAAGCCGATCGCCTTCAGCACCGCGAGCTCGCCCGCGCGCTCGCGCACCGACAGGCTCGCGGTGTTTGCGGCGATGAAGACGATGCAGAGCGCCACCAGCACGGTCACCGCGATGGTGATCGCGACGAACGCATCGAGCGCGGAGAACATGCTCTTGAAGTACTGCTTCTCGCTCTCGGTGAGCGTCTGCGCGCCTGAGTTGCGGAACAGCGCGTCGATGTCGGCGCACAGACTCGCGATGCGCGAGCGGTCGTCCACGCGTACGTAGAAGAGCGACGCGGTCGAGAGGCCGCTGCCGGCGGCCTGCAGCGCCTGGTCGAGGTACTCGCGGTGGAACAGCAGGATCGGCGACAGGTCGTGCGGCAGGATCTCCACGATCAGGAACTCGAGGTCGACCGGATACAGGTCGCCTTTGAGCGCGATGCGGTCCCCCACCTTCCAGCCGTAGCTCTGCGCCGTCGCGCGCCCGATGATCGCGCCGTCGCGGTGACTGCGGAAGAGCTCGACCTTCTCGGGCGTGAGCTTGAAATCCGGGAACACCTCGGCGATCACCTCGGGCTCCGTCGCGAAGCTCGGGAACGTGACGCCCTTCTCGACCTCGAACATGCCGCCGTACCAGGTCCAGCTCGCGGCCGAGACCACGCCCGGCAGCGCGCGCACCTTCTGCAGGTACGCGTAGGGCAGCGGGTAGTCGAAACCCGCCTTGTTGAGCACCACCACGCGCGTTCCCGAGGCGGCATAGTCGAGGATCGTCTCGAGCCCGGCCGGCATCGTGCGCAGCAGGCAGACCAGCGAGATCGCCAGCGCGATCGCCGCCGCGGTGAGCACGCTGCGCAGCGGGCTGCGGCGCAGGTTCGCGAGCACGAGCGGCAGGAACTTCATCGACACTCCCTTCGCCGGCTCAGAGCAATCCGTGTGCCGCGGCGGGAGTCGCGATGATACGCGCGCGATGCGCTCGGCGACGCGCGCTGACGCGAGAATCCGACAAGGAGTGCAGCGCCGGGCCTGCGCCTGGCGCGATCGTCTAGTGTCCCGCGGCCTCGGCGGGTGCCTTCACCGCCGCGGACGTGCCGCGCGCGAAGCGCTGGCGCAGGCCCTCGAAGGCGAGATACACCGCGGGCACGACGATGAACGTGAGCACGGTCGAGAAGCCCACGCCGCCGACCACCGCGATGCCGAGCGGCGCGCGCGACTCGCCGCCTGCGCCGCTGCCGATCGCGATCGGCAGGATGCCGGCCATGGTCGCGAGCGCGGTCATCAGGATCGGGCGGAAGCGGATGCGCGATGATTCGAACACGGCTTCGCGCGCGCCCATGCCGCGCTCGCGGAGCTGGTTCGCGAACTCGACGATCAGGATCGAGTTCTTCGTCACCAGCCCGACGAGCATGACCAGCCCGATCTGGCTGAACAGGTTCAAGGTCGAGCCGACCGCCATCAGGGTGACGAGCGCCCCCGTGAACGAGAGCGCGACGGCGACGAGGATCGTGACCGGGTGGAGGAAGCTCTCGAACTGCGCCGCGAGCACGAGATACACCGCGACGACCGCAAGCAGATAGGCGAAGAGCAAGGCGTTCCCCGAGGCGTAGAACTGCTCCGAGTCGCCCGAGAACACCGCCTTGTAGCCCTTCCCCTCGGGCAGGACCTCCTTCGCGAGGCCGGAGATCTCCTCGAGCACGGTCCCGAGCGCGGCGCCCTCCGCGAGATTGCCGCTGACCGTTGCCGAGCGCACCCGATCGAAATGCGGCAAGCCGCGCGGGGCGACGGACTCGGTCACGTCGACGAAGGAAGCGAGCGGCATCAGCCGGCCGGAGGAGCTGCGCACGTAGGCGCGCAGAACGGAGCGCGGATCGGCGCGGTCCTGCTGCTCGAGCTGGACCATCACCTTGTACGTCTCGCCGCCGAGCTTGAAAGTCGAGAGCTCCTGACCCGCGAGGAGGGTCTGCAAGGTCGAGGCGATGTCGCGTGCGGACACGCCGAGGTCGCTCGCGCGGTTGCGGTCGATCGCGACCTCGAGCTGCGGCTTGTTGATCAAGAGATCCGACTGCAGGTTCACGAGTCCGGGGATGGCCTGCGCGCGCTGCACGATCTGGTCGGCGTAGCGCGCGACTTCGTAGATGTCGGGCCCCTGCACGACCAGCGAGACCGGCGAGGAACGCAGGCTCTGACCGAGCGCGTCCGGGTTCACGGGGAAGGCCTGCACGCCGGCGACCTGGCCGAACTTCTCGCGCCACTCCTCGACCACCTCCTGCTGGGTGCGGTCGCGGTCCTCCCACAGCTTCAGCGACGTGAAGAGCACGCCCTCGTTCACCAGGCCAGGCCCGCCCATCCCGAGCGACACGACCGAGAAGCTGCGCGCGACCTCGGGCGTTCCGAGCACGATCCGCTCGATCTCCTTCTGGTAGCGCGCGGTGTAGTCGATCGTGCTGCCCTCGGGTGCGCGCACGAACGAGAGCACCACGCCGCGATCGGCGGCCGGCACGAACTCGCGCGGGATGATCGTGAGCAGGAGGAAGCCCAGCGCCACCCAGGCCGCACCCGCGGCCACGACCATGCCCGGCCGCGCGAGCGCGCGGCTGAGCGACGCCGTGTAGAGGCTCGCGAGCCGGTCGAAGCCGCGCGCGAGCGCCGCCTTGAAGCCGTGCTCACTCGCGTGCGCGCGCAGCACGCGCGCGCCGAGCGACGGCGTGAGGGTGATCGCCACGAAGCCCGAGATCGCGACGGCCGCCGCGACCGTCACGCCGAACTCGCGGAAGAGCCGGCCGGTCGTGTCGGAGAGGAACGCCAGCGGCAGGAACACCGCGATGGTCGAGACGGTCGCCGCGATGACGGCGAACAGGATCTCGTTCATGCCGCGTCGCGCGGCCTCCATGCGCGGCGTCCCTTCCTCGATCCAGCGCGTGATGTTCTCGAGCACGACGATCGCGTCGTCCACGACCAGGCCGATCGCGAGGGTCACTCCCATCAGGGTCAGCGTGTTGATCGAGAAGTCGAGCGCGTAGAGCACCGCGAACGTGCCGACGATCGAGACCGGGATCGCCACCGCGGGCAGCAAGGTGGCGCGCGCGCTGCGCAGGAACAGGTAGATCACGATCACGACCAGGACGATCGCCTCGAAGATCGTACGCGTGACGTCCTCGATCGAGCGCTCCACGAAGATCGAGGAGTCGAACGCGACCTCGGTCGCGACGCCTTCGGGGAGCTCGTCCGCGAGCTCGATGAGCTCCTGGCGCACCGCCGCGGCCACGTCGAGGGTGTTGGCCTTGGACTGCTTCACGATGCCGAGCGCGATCGCGGGCTTGCCGTTGTAGCCGACGAGCTTGCGATCGTCCTCGGCGCCGATCTCCGCGCGACCCACGTCGTGCAGCCGCACCGGGCCGGAGTCGGTCTCGGCGAGGATCAGCTCCTCGTACTCCTGCGGCGTCTTCATCTCGCCCGGCGTGCGCACGGTGAACTCGCGGTTGTTGCCCTCGATCCGCCCCGAGGGGATGTCGACGTTCTCGCGCCGCAGCGCCGCACCCACGTCGGCGATGGTCAGCGCCTGGCCCGTGAGTCGCGTGTTGTCGATCCAGATGCGCATCGCGTAGCGCCGCTCGCCCGCGAGCCACACCTCGGCAACGCCGGGCAGCTTCGCGAGCCGGTCGCGCAGCTTGGTTTCCGCCAGGGTCGAGAGCTCGATCTGCGTGAGCCCGCCCCCGTAGAGCGCGATCCACTGGATCGGCCGCGCGTCTGCGCTGCGCTTGGCGATCACCGGCTCCTCGACGTCCTGCGGCAGGCCGCTGCGCGCGCGCGCGACGCGGTCGCGCACGTCGGCCGCCGCGGCGTCGACGTCGCGGTAGAGCTCGAACTCGACGCTGATCGACGACACCTGCTCGCGCGAGACCGAGGTCACGTGCTTGATGCCCTCGATGCCGATCAGCTGGTCCTCGAGCACCTGCGTGACCGAGGTCTCGACGACCTCCGGCGCGGCGCCGAGATAGACGGTGGTGACCGCGACGACCGGCGGGTCGACGTCCGGGAGCTCGCGGTTGGGCAGGCGCTGCAGCGCGATCGCACCGATCAGGACGATCGACAGCGACATCACGGTGGTGAGCACGGGCCGCTCGATGCAGATCTCGGGCAGTCTCACAGGCTCTCTCCCGACGGCGCCTCCGGCGCCTTGCCGGCAATCACGACCGCCGCCCCCTCGGTCACCTTCTGCGTTCCCGCCGAGACGATGCGATCTCCCGCCTCGAGGCCGCTCGCGATCTCGACGCGCGACGCCTTGCGCAGGCCGATCTCGACCGGCGCGCGCATGGCCTTGCCGTCTTCACCGACCCGCCAGACGAAGGGGCCGGTCTGGTCGACCAGGATCGCGGAGTCGGGAACGACGATTGCGTTGGGCCGCTCGGCGAGCTCCACCTCGAGGTTCGCGAACAGGCCCGGCTGGAGCTTGCGGCCGGGATTGGGGACCCAGGCCTTCAAGGTGAGCCGGCGCGTGGCGGCGTCGAGCGTGGGCGAGACGAAGAACACCTCGCCGTCGAAGCGGATCTCGGGGAACGGCTTCACGGAGATCTTCACCGGCATGCCCGTGCGCACGAACGGCACGCCGATCTCGGGCACCGCGAAGACGAGCTGCAGCCGATCGACCGCGTCGATGCGCACGAGCCGCGTGTTGCGCCGCACACGCTCGCCGGGCGAGACCAGACGCGCACCGACCACGCCGTCGAACGGCGCGCGCACCTTCGCCTTCTCGAGCTCGACCTCGCGGAGCTGCGCCTCGGCGCGCGCCACCTCGAGCTCGGCGCTGGCCTTGTCGTACTCGGCCTGCGCGGAGACCTCCTTGGCCTTCAGCTCGTTGATCCGCCGGAAGATCTCCTCGGCGAGCTTCGCGCGCGCGTTGGCCTCGCGAACGTGGGCGCGCTGCTCGGCGTCGCGCAGGCTGAACAGCACGTCGCCCTTCTTGACCGTCTGGCCCTCGATGAAATCGATCGACTCGATGATCCCGTCGATCTCCGGCCGCACCTCGACCGAGGACTCGGAGTCGAGCTGCCCGACCAGGGTGATCGTATCGCGCACGAGCTCCGGCTCGACCGTCACCACCTCGACCACGGGGGGAGGTGGCATGAAGCCGTGTTGATCGCCGCGCCCGCAGGCGACGAGCCATAGCGCGGCCAATGCGGCCGCCAGCGGAGGTGCGTTCCGGCGCATGTTTGAATGTTATCAGAACTCGGGCGGGGAAGCGCCGCCAGGGACGGAGCGAACAGCGTTCGGCTACTTCGGCGGGAGCGCGAAACGCATGCCGTCCTCGGCGATCACGACCTTGCCTGCGTACACGTCGGCCACCCCGGCCAGGAAGAGCCGCCGGGTGATGAAGTTGTTCGGGCCGGGGACGAGGTGCGTGAGCACGAGCATGCCCGCGTCCGCGTCGCGCGCGACCTCCGCGGCCTCCACGACGCTCGTGTGGTAGTCCACGATGTCGTTCGCGAGCTTGGCGACGCGCTCGCGGCCGAGCCGCGCCGCGACCGCCGACGCGCGCCGGATCAGATCCGGCTGCAGCGACTCGTGCACCAGGATGTCCGCACCCTTCGCGTGCGCGATCAGGCTCGTGCTCTTCGCGGTGTCGCCCGAAACGACCACGGAGCGGCCCGCGAAGTCGAAGCGATAGCCGACCGCCGGGAACACCGGCTCGTGGTCGACGCGGAACATCGTCACGCGCAGGCCGTTGCGCTCGAGCACGACGGCCGACGCATCGGGTGCGTCGCCGAGCGCGACCACGTGCGCCTCCGCGCCCGAAGCCGCGCGCGGCATGTAGGCGTCGCCGTGGTGCGCGACGCGGTAGTTGACGTCCGCGGCGTAGGCGACGGAGAAGCCGGCCACCACGCGCGCCACGCCCTCCGGTCCGTAGACGGGGAGCGGCTGCGTCCGCCCCGCGATCCAGCTCTGTGTCACGGCCTCGCCGAGCCCCCCGATGTGATCGGAGTGGAAGTGCGTGAGCAGTACCGCGGAGACCCGGGCGAGCGGCAGGTTCGCGAGATCGAGCACCTCCCACGAGCCGGGTCCCACGTCGACGAGCACGAGCTCCCCGCCGGCGATCACCGCCGTGCACGATGCGGCGCGCTCCGCGTCGGGGAGCGGCGATCCGCTGCCGCAGATCACCACCTGCAGATCCGGCGAGGTGAGCACCGACTCGTCCACGCGCGTGAGGTTCTGCTCGATCTGGCGCTCGGCCAGGCGCTCGCACCCGACGAGCGCACACGCGAACGCGGCGAGTAGAAGAACGCGACTCATTCCGGAATCCCCCTCAGATCTGCGAATAGCCGGATCCTCGCACGTCCAGGCCGATGCCGCGGCCTTTCTCGATCCAGCCGAACTCTTGTAGGACTTGCTGGCTATAAGTCACGCGTCCGCTGACCTTCTCGATCGGCTCGGTGGCGAGCAGCAGCGCGGCGCGCGCCATCAGCTCGACGGGCTCGGCGTTCGGCGCGTCGGGCCGGTCGAGGAGCTTGTGATACATCACGCCGGGCGTCGGCACGATGCCCGACGGGCTCACGCAGGTGACGCTGACACCGTCGCGGTACACCTCCGCCGCGAGGCCCTGGGTGAAGCGCTCGAGCGCCGCCTTCTCCGCGCCGTAGAGCGTGCCGCCGCGCAACGGCGCGCTCTTGTACGGGCCGCGCCCGGGGCCGATCGCTGCGCCGCTCGAGATGTTGACGATCGCGCCAGAACGGCGCGCGAGCATCTCCTCGAGCACGAGCCGGCTCATGAAGAACGGGCCGTGGACGTTCACCGCGAACGACTTCAGCCACTTCTCCGGCGGGAACTCGGCGACCGGGATGAAGTACGTGAGCGCGGCGTTGTTCACGAGGACGTCGATCGGGCCGAACGCCTCGCGCGCGCTGCGCACGATCCGCTCGCACTCCTGGAACGAGGAGACGTCGCCCGCGAGCGCGAGCGCCTCTCCGCCGGCGTCCGCGATCTCCGCGATCGTCGAGTTCAGCGACCCCTCGAGCCGATGCGCGCCCTCCTCCACCGTGCGCGCGGTGCACGCGACGCGCGCCCCCTCGGCGGCGAAGAGCTTCGCGATCTCCTTCCCGATCCCACGACTCGCGCCGGTGACGATCGCGACCTTGCCTGACAGCTTGCCCATGGTGCTCCCTCCTGCGGATTTCTCGTCTAGAGATTCTCGAAGCGGTCGAGATCATAGATCCCCGCCTCGATCGGCTTGCTGCGGAGAAGGTCCTGGCGCAGCCAGTCCGAGGTCGCCCAGAAGCGCGGGTCGGTGCGGCGCACGCCGTAGCGGTCGACGAAGCGCTCGAAGTCCGGATCGCTTCCGATCGCCTGAAGCTCGTCCACGAACTGCGACGCGTTCGCCGCGTCGACCTCGAAGAAGAAGTTCGGATAGCTGCCGAAGTGGCCCCGCACCAGCGTGAGCGTGTCATCGGCGGGGATGCGCCGCTCGTTCTCGCCGAACATGAACGCGACGTTCTCGTGCGCGACGTTGTGGACGAGGGCGTAGACGAGAGCGCGGCTGCCGGTCGCGTCCACCCGCACGCGCAAGAAGGAGACCTCGGGCATCCGCGCGACCCACGCGCCCTTCACGGCCGCGAGGCGTTCGAGCGCGGGCTCGACCGCGCGTTCCTCCGCGGTCGCTTCCTTCCGAACGCAGGGGAGCTCCGGGCAGCGGTTCAACAGATCCGGCGGACCGGCGACCGCGGGCGAGCGCGAAGCGATCATGTCGAGCAGCTGCGCCTTCGGGTCCTTGCCGCTGAAGCGGATCTGCGTGCCGCGATCGAGTCCGTGCAGCTCGTCGGCGAAGTAGTAGTCGAGCTGACGCGTCGCGCCGACGTACCAGGATGCGCGTATCGCCTCGCGGTCCGCCGCGGGCAGGAAGGAGAGGAAGAGGTTCTCGGACTGCATGCGCAGATGGTCCATGTACAGCCGCGTCGCGACCTGGTGCGTGACGTTCCCGTAGATGTCGAAGCCCGCGACCAGGTCGTAGTAGATCCGCTCGAAGATCGGGTAGTCCATGACCCACGCCGTCTTCGGGATCGCGCCCAGATAGCCGCGCACCACCGTGGCGTTGTCGAAGTTCCGGAAGACGGTGAGGAGCGCGTTGGGGTTGGAGCCGTCGCCGTCCCAGATCGCGTCGAGCCCTGGGCCGCGGCGCTTCGGATCGGCCGCGCCGTAGAACCCGTCGCGCGCGGCGAGATACCTGTGCTGCTTGCGCGTGTAGTCGAGGTACACCTCCCCCGGCAGGAACACGCCGCGATTCGCCGCGGGCAGACTCAGGAACGTCTTCGTCTTCTCGAGATAGCGCGGATCGGTGACCGACAGATCGTGATCCGGATCGAGAAACGAGACGAAGAAGTGGTCCTCGATCACGTCGACGGCGATCTGCCCGCGGCACACCGGCCCGCGGATGAACGTCATCACGAAGTACTGCGCGTCGTCGAGCATGTACTGGTAGCGAGCGCGCGGCGGGATCTCCGCGAAGCTCACGAAGGGGTTCGACGCCTCCTCGGGCGCGTAGCTCGGCAGCCGCGTGGCCTGCCAGTTCGGCGCGAGGAACAAGTCGCGCAGGCGCGCGAGCCGCTTCGGCCCGAGCGCGTACACGATGTGCGTCTTGTGCACGGTGCTCGAGCGCTGCGGCTCCAGCCGGTACCAGAAGTTCGCGCCGGGATCGTCGTACGGCCGGACGGTCGCGATCTCGTCGATCGCCTGGCCCGGCGGCGTGCGCGAGCGCACCACGCGCAGGAAGGGGCTGTCGGGTACGTTCTCGAAGTAGAGATCGGCGACGAACCAGTGCTCGTAGAGATAGCGGGCCACGACGCGCTCCTTCAGCGACTCGCCGTTCAGGAACGCCTCCCAGATCTCCACCTGCGCCTCGACGGCGGGCGACGCAGGCGTCGCGGCCGGCCCGGGCGCGCCCTGCGCGACCCAGGCCGCGAGCACGCCGAGCTCTTCATCCGAGAGCGGCGCCGTGCCGTAGGGCATGCCGCCGAGCGGATGCTTGCGCGCGTAGTCCCCGAACTCGTCGCCTTCCGCGCAGGTGAGCTCGCGATCGATGTCGAGCCCGACCGAATCCGGGAGGCGCTTCCCCGCGGCGAACGGGTGCGCCTTCCCGAGCGCGAGCATGCGGAGCAGCAGCGCGTCGGGCTCGAGGACGGAGAAGAACTCCCGCTTGCGCCAGCCCTCGGTGCTCTGCTCGTCCACGAACATGCGCGTCGGAGGCACGGCGACGAGCCGGCTCGAGTCGTAGACCGGCTTCTTCGTCGCTCCGCGCACCGCCCCGTCGTGCGACGAGAGCAGGAGCTGGCACGGCGCGTCGTAGCACGCGTGACAGACCACGCAGCGATTGTCGAGCACCGGCTTCACGTCGGCCTCGAACGAGACCGGCCGGTCGAGCCCCTCGATCAGCGGCAGCGCGCTCGCCGCGTGCGCGGGCGGCTCGGTCGCCGGTCTCTGGCACGCGGCGACACCGAGGGCGATCAGCGCGGCCGCAGCGAGTCCGACGATGCTTCTGCGCATGGATGCTCCGGGTCGAGTTCGGGGCCGCAGCATAAGGACCCCGCCGAGGTCGTTCCAGTCCTTCCCGACTCCCCGAAATGCGGGAGAATGGAGAGCACCATGATCCAGATCCGCCGCGACGCCGATCGGGGGCACGCCGACCACGGCTGGCTCGACAGCCGCCACACCTTCTCGTTCGCGGACTATCAAGACCCGCGGTTCATGGGCTTTCGCAGCTTGCGCGTGATCAACGAGGATCGGGTGCAGCCGGGAAAGGGCTTCGGGACCCACTCGCACCGCGACATGGAGATCCTCACCTTCGTGCTCGACGGCGTGCTCGAGCACAAGGACAGCCTGGGCACGTCCGCACAGATCCGTCCCGGCGAGCTGCAGCGCATGAGCGCGGGAACCGGCGTGACGCACAGCGAGTACAACGCGTCGCGCGACGCGCCCGTGCACTTCCTGCAGATCTGGCTGCTCCCGGACCGGCTCGGGCTGCCGCCGTCGTACGAGCAGCGCGCGTTTCCGGCCGGCGAAGCGCGCGATCGCCTGCGGCTCGTCGCGTCGCACGACGGGCGCGAGGGCTCGCTCACCGTACACCAGGACGTCGCACTCTACGTGGCCACGCTCGGCCGCGGCGCCCGGGTCGGTCAGCCGCTCGCGGAGGGACGTTCGGCCTGGCTGCAGATCGCGCGGGGCAGCATGCGGGTCGGCCGCGAGACGCTCTCCGCGGGCGACGGCGCGTCGTTCTCGGACGAGGCGCGGCTGGAGCTCGAGGCGCTCGAAGACAGTGAGCTCCTCCTCTTCGATCTCGCGTAGGGCGTGATCTCGCGTAGTATGGCGCCATGATTGGCTTCCTGATCCGTCTGGCGATCGGCATGGTCGCGTTGTGGGTGGCACAGGCGATCGTACCGGGCGTGGAGATCGAGGGCTTCGGAACGCTCCTGCTCGCGGCGTTCCTGCTCGGACTCGTGAACGCGCTCGTGCGGCCCGTCCTCGTGATCCTCACGTTGCCGATCACCCTGGTGACGCTCGGGCTCTTCCTGCTGGTCGTGAACGCGGCGATGCTCGCGCTCGTCGCGGCGATGCTCGACGCCTTCACCCTCTCGGGCTTCTGGGCCGCGCTCTTCGCGGCGATCGTGGTGAGTCTGGTGTCGTGGTTCGCCTCGGGCTGGATCGGGCCGAGCGGCCGGTTCGAAGTGATCGTGGTCGAGCGCGGCTCCGACTGAAGCGCTCGGACAGGGGGAGTCGATGACGCTCGTGACCGAGAAGCTCCTGGCCGCGGCGCGCGAGGAGCTGCCGCGCGCGGTGGCCCTGCGGCGGCGCATCCACGCGAATCCGGAGCTGGGGCTCGATCTTCCCGAGACCACCGCGGCCGTGCTCGAGTCGCTCGCGGACCTCGACCTCGAGGTGACGCGCAGCCGTCGCACCAGCGGAGTCTTCGCGCGGCTGCGCGGCGGGAAGCCCGGGCCCACGGTCCTGCTGCGCGCCGACATGGACGCGCTGCCGATGCCGGAGGACACGGGCCTCCCGTTCGCGTCGAAGAACAGCGGGCGCATGCACGCCTGCGGCCACGACGCCCACACCGCCATGCTCGCGGGCGCGGTGCGCCTGCTCGAGCGCCGGCGCGCGGCGCTCGCGGGCGAAGTGCTGTTCATGTTCCAGCCCGGCGAGGAGGGATTCGCGGGCGCGAAGCTCATGCTCGAGGAGGGCTTGATCGATCCCTCGTCGGTCTCGCGCGCGTTCGCGATCCACATCGACCCGCGCATTCCGCTCGGCCGCGTCGCGTCGAGGGCCGGCGCTTTGCTCGCCTCGGCGGACGGCTTCGAGATCCGTCTGACCGGCCGGGGCGGTCACGCCTCGATGCCGCACGATACGGTCGATCCCGTGCCGGTCGCGTGCGAGATCGTGACCGCGATCCAGAGCTTCGTGACTCGCCGCATCGACGCGTTCGATCCGGTCGTGATCACCGTGACCAAGATCGCCGCCGGCACGACCGGAAATGTGATTCCCGAGTCGGTCGAGATGCTCGGCACGATCCGCGCGACCTCGGCCCGGGCGCGCGAGCGCGCGCACACCGGCCTGCGCCGCGTGGTCGAAGGCATCGCGGCCGCGCACGACGTGAAGGCGAACCTCGCCATCGGCATGGGCTACCCGGTGACGGTGAACGACGCGGACGCGGCCCACTTCTCGCGGGAGGTCGCGCGCGACGTGCTCGGCGAGGACGCCTACATCGCGATGCCCCAGCCCGTGATGGGCGCCGAGGACTTCTCGTACGTGCTCGAGCGCATTCCCGGCGCGATGCTCTTCCTGGGCGTGCGGCCCGACGACGTGGCGCAGCCCGCGCCCTGCCACTCGAACCGCATGCTCCTGAACGAGGAAGGCATGGTGGCCGGCATGGCGCTCCACGCCGGACTCGCGCTGCGCGCGCTCGCCGGCTGAGCTCGGGTGCGCGGCGCCCCGATCCGCGCGAACGGCGACGGGCGCAGGTATACTCGCGCGAAACCGCGGGACCGACGATGAACCTGCTCGTTCTCCGCCACGATGCCGCAGAACCGCGCGATCCCTCGGCCGGGCCGGATGCAGACGCGCGTCGATCGCTGACCGATGACGGGCGCAAACGCGCACGCCGGGCTGCGCGCGCGATCGTGCGCCTGGTGGAGAAGCTGGACGTGCTCGGATCGAGCGGGCTGCGCCGCGCCGACGAGACGGCCGAGCTGCTCGCCGCCGCGCTCGGCGGCGTCAAAGTGCAGCAGGTCGCGGCGCTCGAGCCCGGCGCCGCGCCGCAAGCGCTCGCGACCTGGCTGCGCGGGCTCGACGGCGCGCAGACCGTCGGAATCGTCGGTCACGAACCGGGACTCTCCGAATTCGTCACCTGGCTCGTCTCGGGTCTGTCGACGCCGTGGCTCGAGCTCGGCAAGGGCGGCGCATGTCTCGTCGAGATTCCGGGACGGATCGCCCCGGGCGAGGCGCGCCTCGCGTGGCTCCTCCGGCCAGACCAGCTCCGCCGGCTAAGATAGTGTCCCGAACCCGAAGTTCGCTCGCGTTCTCGGCGGCCGATGCATCCGCGCTCGCGGCGTTGCACTCGCTCGACGAATCAACGGATTCGCCTCGCTCGTGCGCCTTGCGAGCGCGGCGCCTCGGCCGCGAGAATCGCGTCGGAACTTCAGGTTCGGGACACTAGCGACACGGTATGGTGGAGCTCGAACGCCACGAGCTGCTCCGGCCCGCCGAGGCGGGCGCGCGGCTGATCGCGCTGCGGCTGCTCGACGAGGCGCGCGCGGCGTGCGATCGGCTCGCGGATCCCGAGGACGGCGACGCCCTTCACGATCTCCGCGTCGCGCTGCGGCGTCTGCGCAGCACGCTCGTCGCGTACCGGCGCTGCCTCGACCCCGATGCCACGAGCGAAGCTCTCACCTTGGCAACCAAGCTGGCGGGTCAGACGGGAGGGGCCCGCGAGGCAGAGGTGGAGCTCGCGTGGCTGCGCGCGAAGCGCGACGAGCTGCCGCCGAGCCTTCGAACGCTGCTCGACGAAATCGCCACAGCCGTCGAATCCAGAGTGCTCGCGGGGCGTGCAGGCGCGGGCCACCACCTCGCTGCGCGCTTCGCGCAGCTCGAGCTCGAGCTGCGCGCGTCGCTCGAGACCTACCGGGCGCGGGTCGCTCCGGGCGACCACTCACAGCCGTCCGGCTTCGCGTCCGCCGCGTGCGAGGCCGTGCACAACGCCGCTGCGGAGCTCGAGCTCGCCCTCTCGCGCGTCACCGGTCCGGACGACGCGGGCCCCGAGCACGCGGCGCGGATCGTGGCCAAGCGCCTGCGCTATCTGCTCGAGCCCGTACGCCAGCACGCCGACGACGGGCCGGCCCTGCTGGCGGACCTGCGGCGCCTGCAGGATCTGATCGGCGAGCGGCACGATCGGGAGGTGCTGGCCGCGACCCTGCGCGGCGCGCTCGAGCGCGCGGCGCTCGCGAGCGCGCAGGCACTCGCGGCCGCCGTGCAAGCGCGTGACACACGAGCCGAGCGGCGACTGCGCGCGCGTCGAGCCGAGAGTCTCGCGCTCGAGCTGATGCGGCGCGCACGCGCGGAGTCCGACGCGCTCTTCGGGGAGCTTGCGATCGGCTGGCTCGCTGGAGAGAGCGCGCCGTTCTTCGCACGCGTCGACGACTTCGCGGAGAGTCTGCGGCAGCTCGACTCCTCGAACCTCGAGATCGAGCGGAAGTACCTGCTGCGCGGTTTGCCCGAGCGCGTGAGCGACGCGGAGTCGGTCGAGATCGAGCAAGGCTACCTCCCCGGCGCGACCGTGCGCGAGCGCCTGCGCCGCACCGTCGGTCCACGCGGCGCGCGTTTCACGCGCACCGTGAAGCTCGGCACCGGGATCGTGCGCTCGGAGTTCGAGGAGGAGCTGCCCGAGCCGGAGTTCATGCGCCTCTGGCCGCTCACCGCCGGCGCGCGGCTGCGCAAGCGGCGCTATCGCGTGCCCGACGGCGCGCTCGCCTGGGAGATCGACGAGTTCCTCGAGCGGCCGCTCGTTCTCGCCGAGATCGAGCTGCCGACCGCGCGGACGGAGGTCCACGTTCCCGAGTGGCTCGAGCCCTGGCTCGTGCGCGAGGTCACCGACGAGCCGAGCTACACCAATCTGCGCCTCGCGTGCGAAGCCGCGTCGTGAAGTGCTGGCGGTAACGGACGGACCCGGACCGGAGACCGACCGAGAATGAAGAACGGAGTCGCGCTCCTCGTTCTCGCCTACCTCGGGTTCGTGAGCCTCGGCCTGCCCGACGGCTTGCTCGGCGTGGCGTGGCCGTCGATGCGCGAGTCGTTCGGGCTGCGCCTCGACGCGCTCGGTCCGCTGCTGGTCGCGACGACCGGCGGCTACGTGTTCGCGAGCTTCGCCAGCGGCTGGATCCTGGCGCGCATCAACGTGGGCGCGCTGCTCGCGCTCTCGTGCCTGGCGACGGGCGCGGGCCTGCTCGGCTACGCGGGTGCGCCGAGCTTCGCGGTCGTGATCGGCTTCGGCGTGTTCGCGGGGCTCGGCGCGGGCGCGATCGACGCGGGCATCAACACGTACGTCGCCACGAACCACGGTCCGCGCACCGTGAGCTGGCTGCACGCTTGCTACGGCGTCGGCGCTGCGCTCGGACCCGCGGTGATGACACGCGTCCTGGCCGACGATCTGCCCTGGCAGCGCGGCTATCTCCTCGTCGCGCTCGCGCAGCTCGCGCTCGCCGCCGCGTTCACCGCGACCGCTTCGCGCTGGCCGCGCGTCGGTGAAGCGGATTCGGCCTCGGACTCGTCCGTCGCGAACGCACCCGCGCGAGAGACGCTGCGCCTGCGTGCGGCCGTTCTCGGCGTGCTCGCGTTCTTCGCCTACACGGGGATCGAGGCCACGGCGGGCGCCTGGAGCTACAGCCTGCTCACTCAGGCGCGGGGTCTGTCGCTGGCCGCGGCGGGCTTCTGGGTGAGCGCGTTCTGGGTCGGGCTCACGGTCGGACGGATCGCGTCGGGCGCGATCGCGCGCGCGCTCGAGGCCCCCGCCCTGCTCTCGCTGTCGCTCGCGATCGCCGGCGCGGGGGCGGTGCTGCTCTGGCTCGCGCCCTGGCCGGCGCTCGCGGCTTCCGGGCTCGCGCTGCTCGGTCTGGGCTGCGGGCCGATCTTTCCGACCTTGATCGCTGCGACACCCGCGCGTGTCGGGCTCACGCACGCGGGCAACGCGGTGGGCTTCCAGATCGCCGCCGCGGCGCTCGGTCAGTCGCTGCTGCCGTGGATCGTCGGCGCGTTCGCCGGCCGGATCGGGCTCGAGGTCGTCGGCCCCGCGCTGTTCCTGGCGCTCGCCCTGCTGGCAGCGATCTGCGAGCTCACGCGCCGGACGCCGTCCGCGCGCCCGGCCGAGGCGGAGCTGCTCGGATCTCGCGCATCATGAGCGCGACGTGGTCGCTGAAGACCGCGTCCACGCCGAGCGAGAGCATGCGCCGCAAGGTCGCCGCGTCCTGAGCGTCCCACGCGAGGACGCGCCGCCCGCGCGCGCGGAACGCCTCGACCAGCGCCTCGCTCCAGTCCGAGACGTGCAGGTTCAGCGCGTCCACGCCGAGCGCGACCATGCGCTCCGCGCGCTCGCGCGGGGCGGTGTGCATGACCGCGGTGCGGGTCGAGTCGACCAGGCGGACGTCGCGATCGAGCTCGCGCCACGCCGCGACGGCGCGCCAGCTGTAGTGACAGAGCCAGAGGCGCGCGGGATCGCCGGCCTCGCGCGCGACGCCGATCGCGGCGCGCGCCGCGTCGGGGTCCTTCACGTCGAGCGAGAGCTCGAAGTCGCGGCCGCACGCGGCGTAGAGCTCGCACAGGGCGGGTACGTGGGCGGGAAGCGCGGAGCGCTCGAGCGCGCGGAACGGAACACCGTCCGGCGTCACGCCGTCGTGGTCGAGCACGGCAACGCCGTCGGCGGTGATCCAGACGTCCGACTCGAGGCCGGAAGCGCCGAGCTCGAGCGCGAGCTCGAACGCCGCAAGCGTGTTCTCGCGCGCGTCGGCGGACGCACCGCGGTGCGCGAAGCCAATACAGTCCGGCATCGCCGCCATCCTGCGCAGCGTCGACCGCGAAGGCAAACTTCCGGGCATCGCTGCTCCTTTCGCGGTCTTGCGACCGGGCGCTGGAGCAATCGGGGTTCCGGTCGGCTCGCTCTCGGAACACCGTGGGAATCCGCGGACTTCGCGTTCGCGGCGCGCTTTCGGCGGGGCGCGGCCGCCGCGAAATCCCGTGGCCCACGGGATTTCGGGTTGCGACGGAGGTCGCGACCGGGGAAGCTGCGCCGTCCTGGAGGCGCGCGCTTTGGAGAACTCCCTGCCCTGGTGGCATCCGACGCGCTTTGCCGAGCGCCGCGAGAAGCTCGAGGCGCGCGCCCGCATCGCCGCCGGTCTGCGCGCCCACTTCGCCCGCGAGGGCTTCGTCGAGGTCGAGACGCCGGCGCTGCAGGTCTCGCCCGGGCTCGAGCCCCACCTGTTCGCGTTCGAGACGCGGCTGCGTGGACCCGTCGGGTCGCGCGAGACGACGCGCTACCTCCACACCTCGCCCGAGTTCGCGATGAAGAAGCTGCTCGTCGCGGGCGTGCCCCGGTTCTTCCAGCTCTCGCATGCGTTCCGGAACCGCGAGCGCTCGTCGACCCACCACCCCGAGTTCACGATGCTCGAGTGGTACCGTGCGGGCGCGGACTACCGCGCGTTGATGGACGACTGCGAGGCGCTGCTGCGGATGGCGCTCGAGGCGTCGGGCCGCGAACGGCTGGTGTGGCGAGGCGCCGAGTGAGATTGGAGGG
>Ga0210377_10001090_pt1 | contig 25258 bp, 21 predicted proteins | sample PLM4_65_b1redo_FD_155480 | JGI IMG/M metagenome (GOLD analysis project Ga0210377, IMG submission 155480) | Groundwater sediment microbial communities from an aquifer in East River, Colorado, USA - PLM4_65_b1 redo | ecosystem: Environmental > Terrestrial > Soil > Riparian zone | place: USA: East...
TTCGGCGTCTTGAGCTGCGCCTCGACTCCGAACATGCGCTGCAGCTTCTGTACGGTCGTGCGCACGTGGAGCTCGCCCATGCCCGTGAGCAGGAACTCGCCCGTCGAGGCCTCGCGCCCGAGATGGAGCGTCGGATCTTCCTCCACGAGTCGGCCGAGCGAGGCGTAAACTTTATCTTCATCCCCCTTTGATTTCGCTTGGATGGCGTAGGAAATCACACCCTGCGGAATGGGGATCTCGGGCAGCCGGACGCCACCTTTTTCGGCCGTGAGACAGTGCCCCGTGTGGACGGTCCGCAGCTTCGCCACCGCCACCACGTCGCCGGGCCCGGCCTCCGGGACGTCCACATGATCGCCCCCGCGCAACAGCATGAGCTTGCCGATGCGCTCCCTGGAGCCCTGGGTCGCATTTTGAAGCGTCAGATCGGGACGCAGCGTCCCGGAGACCACGCGCAGCACGGAGAGCGTGCCGGTGTAGCGGTCGATCATGGTCTTGAAGACGAGGGCCGAGAACGGGGCCTCGGGAGTCGCCTCGACGCTGCCCCCGCCCGTCCCTTCGGCCAGGGCCCAGGCGCCCCGGTCAGCCGCCGACGGCAGCAGCTCGGTGGCGGCCCAGAGCAGCGGGGCGACCCCCCGCTCGAGCGTCGCCGAGCCGCATAGCAGCGGAACGATGCTGCGCGCACGCGTGCCGGCGACCAGCCCGCGCAGGATCTGGTCGTCGGCCAGCGCGCCCTCTTCGAGATACTTCTCGAGCAGCGCGTCGTCGCATTCGGCCACGGTCTCGACCAGCTGCTGGCGGGCATCGCGCGCGGCGGAGGCGAGCTCGGCCGGCACTTCGCTCTCGCCCTGGGGCCCGAGCGCCTTCATCCGCAGCAGATCGATCACGCCGCTGAAACCGGACTCGGCTCCGATCGGAAGCGTCAACGCCACCAGCTTCAGTCCGAGCTCGCGCAAGGACGCGGCGGCGGCGGCGAAATCGGCGTGCTCGCGGTCGAGCCCGTTCACGAAAGCGAGGGTGGGAACGCCGAGGCGCTGGCAGGTGCGCCACATGCGCGAGGTTCCGACCTTCGCGCCTCCGACGGCCGAGCACACGAGCACCGCGCCGTCGAGCGCGTGGAGTGCGATCTGGCCGTCGGCCTGGAAGTTCGAGTCGCCGGGCGTGTCGACGAGCGTCACGTGCCGCGCGCCGAAATCGAAGCCGAAGACCGAGCTCGTGATCGTGTGGTGTCGCTCCCTCTCTTCGGGCAGGTAGTTGAGCAGCGAGCTGCCGTCGTCGACGCGGCCCAGCGTCGGGGCCGCGCCCGCAGCGTGCAGCAACGCTTCGCCGAGCGAGGTCTTGCCATCGCCCGAGTGGCCGACGAGGGCGAAGTTGTGGGTGTCGTTCACCTTCACGTTCTTCATGCGGACCTCTCATTTCGCGAGGGCTCGGAGGGGGGGCGGTTCTTCTCGAAGATGATCCGAAGGCCTTCGAGGGTGAGGAATGGCTCGACGCGTTCGATGCTGCGCGTCTCGTCGGCGACGCGATGCGCGAGGCCGCCCGTCGCCACCACGTGCGCGTCCTGGCCGAGCTCCGCGCGAATCCGCTCGACCATCGCGTCGACCACGCCCGCGTAGCCGAAGAGCAGGCCCGATTGCAGCGCCGCGGTGGTGGTCCGGCCGATCACGGACTTCGGACGCGCGAGCTCGACGCGGTGGAGCATCGATGCGCGCTCGAAGAGCGCCTCCATCGAGATGTGTATGCCCGGGAAGATCGCGCCGCCCAGGTATTCGCCCTCGCGCGAGATGCAGTCGAAGGTGGTGGCCGTGCCGAAATCGACGGCGATCACCGGGCCACCGAACATCTCGAAGGCGGCCACCGCGTTGACGATGCGGTCAGCGCCGACCTCGCGCGGGTTCTCGTAGCGCACCGGCATGCCGGTGCGGATACCGGGACCGACGATCAGCGCGGGCCTGTCGAAGAGCTTGGAGGCGACCCGCTCCCAGATCGGCAGCAGCGGCGGCACCACGCTCGAGATGATCATGTCCGTCACCTCGCCCGTCGCCCGTTGTGCGTGGGTGAAGAGCGCCAGGAGCGTGAGCGCCACCTCGTCGGAGGTCTGCTCGCGGTGCGTGCCGATCCGCCAGTGATGCGAGAGCTCGCCGGACTTCTCGTCCCGATAGTCGAACAGGCCGAGAGAGACATTGGTGTTGCCGATGTCGATCACGAGCAGGGTCGTCACGTGTTCTCCTTTGCCAGCGTCACGTCGCCCGCGACGATCCGCACGAGCGCGCCGTCGTCCCTTCGGAGCAGCAGGGCGCCATCGGTGGCGACGCCTTCCGCTACGCCGCGCTGCCGGCTTCCGTCGAGCTCCACCACCGTGACCGTCCGACCACGCATCCTGAAACGCGCCTCGAAACGCGGGCGCAAGGCCTCGAAGCCGCGTTCCGCGCAGGTGTCGAGCGCCCGCTCGAGCGCATTGTACAGCCGGCGAGCGAAGGCGATGCGGTCGATCTTGTGGCCGCAGTGGCTCGCAAGGCTCGTCGCGTTCGCGCGGAATTCCTCGGGAAAGTCGCGGCGCTCGACGTTCAGGTTGACGCCGATGCCGAGCACGAGGAAGACGACGCGGGTCGCCTCGGCGGAAAGCTCCATCAGGATGCCCGACGTCTTGAGCCCTGCGAGCAGCACGTCGTTGGGCCACTTGATCTCGACCGCGCGAGCATCCCCCACGGTCTGCTCGACCGCCTCGGCGACCGCCACGGCACTGGCGAGGATCCACGGTGGCGCCTCGGCCGTGGTGAGGCGTGGACGGAGCACGCTCGAGCTGTAGAAATTCAGGCGCGGCGGCGAGAAGAACGAGCGACCGAGCCGGCCGCGCCCCGCGGTCTGCGCCTCGGCGACGACGGTCGTGCCGTGCGCGGCTCCAGCTCGCGCGAGCTCGAGCGCCTCCCGATTCGTCGAATCCGTGGTCTCGAGCCAGCGCAGATCGCGGGCCAGCCAGCGCGTCTCGAGGCCTGCGCACAGCTCCTCGGGGAGCAGCAGATCGGGGACGGCGACGAGTCGGTAGCCGTCGCCGGGCGCCGCCTCGATCCCGTAGCCCTGTGCGCGCAGCGACTCGACGTCCTTCCAAATCTGCGCGCGCGAGACGCCGTGCTCGGAGGAGAGGGAAGCCCCGGAGCACGTCCGGCCCCCGGCGCGGCGCAGGGCAGCCAGGACGTGCGCCGGGCCGGGCTTCATGCCTGCGAACCTCCCGGGCGGATCCCTCCGGTGTCGATCTCGAGCGCCACGTCGGCGGCGGGAGCGGAGTGCGTGATGCGACCGATCGAGATGCGCGAGACACCGGTTTCTGCGATCTCCCGCACGTTTTCCAGGCGCACGCCGCCGCTCGCTTCCAGCAGCGCGCGGTCGGCGACCCGCGCGCAGATCGCACGCAGCTGGGGGACCGTGCAGTTGTCGAGCAGCAGGAAGTCGGCGCCCGCCTCGACGGCCGCGACCGCATCGGCCTCGGACTCGACCTCGACCTGGATCCGCAGGCCGGGCGGAGCTGCGGCGCGCGCGGTCTTCACCGCGAGTGCGACGCCGCCTGCGAGGGCGACGTGGTTGTCCTTGAGCAGGATGCCGTCGAAGAGCCCCGTGCGGTGATTGAGGGCTCCCCCCACGGCTGCCGCGTACTTGTCGAGCGCGCGCCAGCCCGGGAGCGTCTTGCGCGTGTCGACGATGCGCGCGCCGGTGCCCTCGACCGCAGCGACGTACCGGCGCGCGGTGCTCGCGACTCCGCACAGGCGGCCGAGGAAGTTGAGCGCGGTGCGCTCGGCGGCGAGGATGGCGCGCAGACTCCCGGACACGAAGGCGAGCGGCGCCCCCGGCTCGGCCCAGTCGGACTCCTGCCGCACGCTCTCGAAGCGCAACGTGGGGTCGACGGCCTCGAAGACGGCGGCGGCGATCGGGAGCCCGCAGACGACGAGACGCTCGCGGGCCTCGATCCGCGCGCGGCCGCGCGACGCCTCGGCCACGACGAGCGGTGTCGTGGCATCCCCGGATCCGAGATCCTCGGCGAGCGCCAGCTCGAGTAGCGATCGCCAGTTGCGGGGAGACGGGAAGGGCGGCCGGGCGCTCATGCTCGCTCCATGCCCCAAGCGGGGCGGGAGCACAGACTAGCGGAGGCGGTCGCGCGCTGGCGCCGGCTACTCGCCCTTCATGCGCCGGATCTCTTCGCGCACGAGCGTCTCGGCCATCTGCGGGATCACCTCCCAGGCGACCGTTTCCACGCGCTCGAGCGCCTGGCGCACGATCTGCTCGGTGACGGCGCTGAAAGACTCCCAGGCGATCTTCTCGAGCGTGTCGTGGATCTGCGCGCGCAGCTGCGGTGCGATGGCTTCGAGCACGGATGCCGCGCTGATCGAGGCTCCCGGGTGTGCAGCGCCGGCCGCCGGCGCTGCCTGCCGGGCCTGCACGGTCGGGCGCGGCGGATCGAGCATCTCCAGCGAGGATTCGTCGAGCTCGTCGGCGGCGAACGGAGCGAACTCCGCTGCGTCGTCGGCGTCTGCGTGCATTCCCGCGAAGGAGTCCTCGGGCGAGACCACCGGCTCGAAGGGATCCGCGACCGGCGTGCGCTGTGCGACGGGCCTCGCGGCGCTGCGCGCGGGCGCGGCCGCTCGGACCGGTGCGACCTGGGCCTCGTGCAGGTCCGAGGTCGCCACATCGAAGCCCGACGCCCCGTCGGGATCGAGAACCGTCGCCTGCGCGAGATCGTCGGAATCGACGCGCAACGAGCCATCGCGGCCGGCGGCCGGGGGCGCCGTATCGAACTCGAACTCGAAGGCGTCGTTGCCGGCCGTGGAGGGCGGATCGAGGGGCGCGAACTCCGCAGCATCGCCCTCGCCGCCGATGGCCAGATCTTCGAAGTGATCGACGGGGATCTCCCGGCCGGTGAGGGGGATCTCCTCGGGAAGGATCGCAACCGTGCGTTCGGCCGACGCCGGCGCCGCGGCGCGCGGCCGCGCGACGGGCGCCGGCGGCTCGGGCTCCAGCTCCGAGATTTCGGCGTCGCCGAATGCGAACGCCGAATCGTTCTCGTCGAGCGCGCAGGTATCGGTGGTCTCCGAAGCGGCGCTCGCCGCCGGGTCGGCCGCCTCATCGCTGAAGAACTCGAAGCTGTCGTCGGGCGGGGAGCTCGCGACCGGCGGCACCGGAGGCGGCGCGGCCGCGCGCGGCGCCGGAGCGGCCGCGCGAGCCGGCGGGGCTGCGGCGGGCGTGCGCGGTGCCGCGGCGCGTGGGGCCTCGCTCTGCGCCAGCAGCCGCTTCACCTGCTCGACCAGGACCTGCGACTCGAACGGCTTCGCGATGTGACCGGCGGCGCCGGCGCGTGTCGCGCGCGCTTCGTCGAAGGCCTCGAAGGTTCCGGTGAGAAGCAACACGGGGATATGTCGGAGGTTCGGATCGGCCTTCACTGCCTCGCAGACCTCGTAGCCGCTCTTTCCCGGCATCACGACATCGGCCAGGATCACGTCCGGTCGCTCCTGCCGTGCGCGCGCAATCGCCGCATCGCCGTTGTCGACGGTGATGAGCCGCACGTCCTCGTTGGCAAAGCTGATCCCCACGACCTTCTGGATCGTCACGCTATCGTCGGCCAGCAGCAGGGTCTTGGGCATGATCCCCCCGGATGTGTCGCGCGCCGGCCGAGCCGGCCGGTCCGCGACGGATTCTCCTCGGGATGTATCATCGTCCGCGGATCCCCCGAGATTGAATGGTTTTCGCCGATTTCCAGCCAGCCCGCAACCGCGGCCCCCGTTCAAGCGGGATGGCGGACGCTCCGATGCGGGCCCCGTGGACAGGCGCTCGCCGTTCGATGCCCTGAGCCAGCCCCAGGGGTGCGCTCCATGAGCCTGCGAGGTGCAGCGCGTACGGACGTCGGTTTGCGCCGGCGCGCGAACGAGGACACCTTCGCGCTCGTCCCCGAGCTGGGTCTCTACCTGGTCGCGGACGGCATGGGCGGGCACACGGCGGGGCAGGTCGCGAGCGAGCTGGCTGCCGAGGCAGCGGTGCGGGCCGTGCGGACGCTGGAAGGTGCCTCGGCGAGCCTCACCGACAAGCTTCGGTATGCGCTGGCCGCCTCGAACCGCGAGATCCTCGCCACCGCGAAGGCCAAGCCCGAGTTCGCCGGCATGGGCACGACCATGGTCGCGCTGCTTGCGGGCGAGGAGCGCATCGCCCTGGCCCACGTCGGCGATAGCCGCGCCTACCTCGTACGTGGCGGGAAGATCCGCCAGCTGACGGACGATCACTCGCTGGTGGCCGAGCTGGTGCGGCGCCGCGAGATCACCGAAAATGCGGCCCGCGGGCACCCCCACCGTCATGTGCTGACCCGTGCCCTCGGCGTGCGCCGCAGCGTCGAGCCCGATCTGGCCGAGCTCACGCCCGCGGCCTTCGACACCTTCGTGCTGTGCTCGGATGGCCTCACCGGCCACCTGCGCGACGAGGAGATCGCGGACGTCGTCTCCCAGGAAGTCGACGTCGAGGCGATCTGCGATCAGCTCGTGAACCTCGCGAACTCCCGAGGTGGCGAGGACAACGTCACAGTCGTCGTGGTGCGCGTGGAAAAGGCAGCGGACTGACACCCGCCCCGCGCGCCGGTTCCCGAAGCCCGGATGCCCGTCAGCCGTCGAGCAGGTTCTTGAGCTTCGCGCGCAGGCGCAGGACCGATTTCGTGTGGATCTGGCAGACGCGCGACTCGGTGATCCCGAGAATCCCGCCGATCTCCTTCATGTTGAGATCTTCGTAGTAGTAGAGCGAGATCACGAGGCGCTCCTTCTCGGGCAGCGTCGAGATCGTCGTCGCGATCACCTGCTTCATTTCCGTGAGCTTGAGCGACGCGAAGGGATTCTCGGAGTGCACGTCCTCGACGATGTCGGCAAAGCTGCCGGCGCGATCACCATCGGGGTTGGTGCCGCGGATCTCCTCCAGGTTGACGAGCGAGATGCCGCGTACCTGGTTGAGCAGCTCGTGGAACTTGTCGATCTGCAGACCCAACGAATCGGCGACCTCGTCCTCGCTGGCGGAGCGGCCCAGTCTTTGTTCGACCTCACCGTAGGCGCGTTCGAGACGCCGGCTCTTCTGGCGCACGCTGCGCGGCACCCAGTCGAGTGAGCGGAGCTGGTCGAGGATCGCGCCCTTGATGCGGAACTCGGCGTAGGTCTTGAACTTGCAATTCTTCTCGGGATCGTATTTCTCGATCGCGTCCATCAAACCGATCACCCCCGTGTTGTGGAGGTCGTCGAGATCGATGTGAGACGGCAGGCGCACCGCGATCCGATTCACGATGTAGCGGATCAGCGGTGTGTGCTCGAGCACGATCTGCTCCTTGAGCGACGCCGGAATCTCCGGATGCTTCTCCTTGGCCTCGCGCAGCAGAGTCTCCATGTCGATCTCCTTCACGACGCGGGAGTCCCTGCAGCACGGCTCTGGCTGAGATGGATCCCGAGGTTGCGCATGCGCTGCGTCGATAAGCACGGTGCATGCCAACCCCGCCGGAGGGCGAGGTCGATCGGAGCAGGGAGCGCCTGCGGCGGGCCGCGGGCGTGCGCGTCGGGCGTCAGGTCCCCGATTCGTCAGGGATTTGGCGGGGCTCGTGCGGCCGGCTGGTGCGAAGCCGCTTGCGAGGAGCTGCCGCCGCCACGGGCGGCGGTTGGGCTCGCCCGGCGGCAAAAGCGTCGGAGTTCCGACGCCCCGCGTCCGTGCCGGTTGCGAATCCGTCAGTCACGCTCGCCAACGGAGCCGCAGGCTGCGGCGGCCGGATGCGACGTTTCATCTTCTCGAGCAGCGTGGTGCGGTTGAGGCCGAGCAGCTGCGCGGCGCGGTTCTTGTTGCCGTGGGTGTGCTCGAGCGCCTCGCGGATCAGCTGCTCCTCCACCTCCTCGACCACGTCGCGGAAGGAGAGTCCCGTCGCGGGTACGCGCAGCGCAGACAGCAGCGGTGGGCTCGTGCGGCAGACGTTCGCCGGCAGATCCGCTGCCGAGATCTCCTCGTCGCCACCGAGCGTCACGAGCCGCTCGATCAGGTTCTCGAGCTCGCGCACGTTGCCGGGCCAATCGTAGTCGCACAGCATGGCGAGGGCCTCGCTCGAGAGGCCCGGGACCGCGCGGCCCCTGGCGCGGCTCGCGCGCTCGAGAAAGTGCTGGACGAGCAGCGGGATGTCCTCGCGCCGGTGGCGCAGGGGCGGCGCCACGATCGGAATCACGTTCAGGCGATAGAAGAGATCCTCGCGGAAACGCCGCTCGCGGATCGCTTCTTCGAGGTCCTGGTTGGTCGCCGCGATCACGCGGACGTTCACGGAGACGGTCTTCGACGATCCCACCGGCTCGAAGCTGCGGTCCTGCAAGACCCGCAGCAGCTTCACCTGCAGGTTCGTGCTCATGTCGCCGATTTCGTCCAGGAAGATCGTGCCCTCGTCCGCGACGGTGAAGCGGCCCTCGCGATGGCTGACGGCGTTGGTGAAGGCGCCGCGCACGTGTCCGAAGAGCTCGGACTCGAGCAGCTCCTCCGGGATGGCCCCGCAGTTGACCGTCACGAGCATGCGATCGGAGCGCCGGCTGTTGTAGTGGATGGCGCGGGCGATCAGCTCCTTGCCGGTGCCGCTCTCGCCGGTGATCAGCACCGTGCTGTCCGAATCGGCGACCTTGGCCACGACGTCGAGGACGGACCGCAGGCTGGGGCTCGTGCCGACGATGCTGTCGCCGCCGTATTTCGCGCGCAGCTCGCGCTGCAGCATGCGGTTCTCGACCCGCAGCCGGCCCATCTCGATGGCCTGCTCGACGAGGCGCCGCACCACGTCGAGGTGCCCCTGGTCGAAGGGCTTCTCCAGGTACCAGAAGGCTCCGGCGCGCAGCGCCTCGACCGATTGCTCCGCGCCCCCATAGCCGGTGATGACGATGCACGGCAGGTCCGGCGCGAACTCGTGGATCTGGCGCACGAGCTCGAGGCCGTTGATGCCCGGCATGCGGATGTCGGCGAGCACGAGGTCGATCGGCTGGCCTGCGACGATCGCGAGCGCCTCGCTGGCATCGCGCGCCGAGACGACCGCATGGCCGACGCGCTGTAGGATGCGCTCGAGCGCGCGGCGATACAGCTCCTCGTCGTCGACGACGAGCACATTGGCTTTGCGCTGCAGGGGTGACGCCTCCGCTCCGGAAAGGGGGGGGCGGGCGGAGTGTAGACAGGCGACCGCGGCCGTTCAAGCGTCTCGATTCCGGGACCGATACGGGAAGCCATGGCGTCCCCCGGTGTGGTCTCCCCGATGCGCAACTCCAGCGGGGAGCATTCCGAAGCCCCGGGGCTCGTGCTGCTGGTGGACGACGAGCCGCTGCTCCTGCGCTCGCTGCGCCGCATCCTGGCCGCCGACGGTCACCGCATCGCATTCGCCGAAGCGCCGGATGCGGTGGAGCCCTTCCTGGCGGATCCCGATCTCGCGGTCGTGCTGCTCGACCTCTTTCTCGGGCGCACGAGCGGGCTCGACCTGCTCGATCGCGTGAGGCGCGAGCGTCCCGAGGTCGAGGTGATCGTGATGACGGGGCACGCGAGCATCGAGAGCGCGGTCGGCTGCATCCGGCGCGGCGCCTTCGACTACCTCGCCAAGCCCTTCGACGACGTCTACCGGGTGCGGACCACCGTGGGCAAGGCGCTCGAGCGCCGGCGCCTGATGCGCCGCAATCGCGAGCTCGAGGAAGAGCTCCGCGGCCGCGCCGGGCTGCCCGAGCTGGTGGGCGCGGCGCCGAAGATGCGCGCGCTGTGCCGCAGCATCGAGAGCCTGCGCCACAACGAGAGCCACGTGCTGATCCAGGGCGAGAGCGGCACCGGCAAGGAGCTCGTGGCGCGGGCGATCCGTTTGAACAGCCCGCGTGCCGCCGGCCCGTTCGTGCCCGTCGATTGCGGCGCCCTGCCCGAGAGCATCATCGAAAGTGAGCTCTTCGGACACGAGCGCGGAGCCTTCACGGGCGCGCTGGGCGCGCAGGGCCTGTTCCGCATGGCGAATCAGGGAACGCTCTTCCTCGACGAGGTGGGCGAGATCCCGCCGCCCGTGCAGGCCAAGCTGCTGCGGGCCCTGCAGCACAAGGAGGTGCGCCCCGTCGGGTCGGCCTCCACCGTGCCCGTCGACATCCGCGTGATCAGCGCGACCCACCGCGACCTCAAGGCGATGGTGGCCGACGGGCGCTTCCGCACGGATCTCTTCTACCGCTTGAACGTCGTGCGCATCGAGATTCCCGCGCTGCGCGAGAGGCGTGAGGACATTCCGCTGCTCGTCCAACACTTCCTGCACAAGCACGCCGACCGCGCGCACCGCATCGAAGGCATCGAAAACGAGGCGCTCGAGCAGCTGGTCCGATCGGAATGGCCGGGCAACGTACGGGAGCTCGAGAACGTGATCGAATCGGCGATCGCGCTGGCGCCGGGGCCGAGGCTGCGGGCAGCCGACCTGCCGCGGGCCCGCCGGGGTAGCGCGGCGGCCCCCGCGGCGGCCGACGTTCCCCTCACGCTCGATGCCTACGAGCGCTGCGCGCTCGAACGGGCGTTGCGGGAATCCGGGGGCGATGCACATCGCGCAGCGCGTCTGCTCGGCGTCGGCCGCAGCACGCTCTACCGCAAGCTCTCGAGGCACGGGCTCGCGCCGCACAAAACTGGGCCTGGCGGCCGTGATCGTGTAGAGTGAGACACCCCCCCCAGCAACAGCGAAGTCGAAGCTGCGGGCGAGCCCGGCGCACCCGCAGGAAGGGTCCGCCACTTGCCGACCACGACGCCCGCACCGCGCTGGCTGCTGCTTGCGCGCCCGGGACGGCCCGCCTCTGCCCTTGCGCGCACGCTCGCACGCGTCGAGGGCAGCTTGCACATCGTCAGCATCGACGATCCGGAGCGGGCGCTGGCGCGTTGCCGCGAGGCCGCCGTCGAGCTCGTGATCGTGGATCTCGAGCCCGGTGCGGAGCGCGAGCGATGGCTCGAGGCGCTGCGCCGCGAGGGCCGACCCGTGCTGGTGGCCGGCGCACAGGCCGACGGCACTCCGCGGCGCCTGCGCGAACCAGGTCCCTACGACGACGAGATCCTCCAGAACATGAACAGCGCGCTGCTGGTGATCGACACGGACGCTTGCATCACCGCTTGCAACCCCCCCGCCGAGCTGATCCTCGGCGAGCGCGCCGACGCCTTGCGCGGTCGCTCGGTGCGGCGCTGGTTCGCGGGCGATCCGCCGGGCGAGGACTGGGTCGCGCGCACCCTGGCGCAGGGCGTGCGGTTCCGGGGCGCGGAGAGCACGATCACCCGTTCGGATGGTACGCGCGTGCCGATCGGCATTTCCTGTGCGCCGATCGTCGATTCCGACGGTGTCCGGCTCGGGGTCGTCGCCACGTTCCAGGACCTGACCGAGATCAAGCAGCTCCAGCGTCAGGTGCTGCAAGCGGAGAAGATGGCGTCGATCGGCCAGCTCGCCGCAGGCGTCGCCCACGAGATCAACAACCCGATGGGATTCATCCACGCGAACCTCTTCCAGATGGCGGAGTACGTGGGCGATCTGCGCCGCGTGTTCTCCGCCGTGGACGAGCTGCGCAAGGCGGTCGCGCGCGGCGACACGGCCGAGGCGCGCGAGGCCGCGGGACGCCTCGATGCCACCGCCGAGGAGACCCAGGTCGACTTCCTGCTCTCGGACCTCGCGAAGGCGATTCGCGAATCCCAGGAGGGCTCGGAGCGGATCCGGCACATCGTGCAGGATCTGCGCGAATTCTCGCACACGGACACTGGCGAACGCGTGCTCGCCGACGTCAACCAGTGCCTCGATTCGACGGCGACCATCGTGTGGCCGATGATGAAGCACCTGGTCGTCCTCGAGAAGGAGTTCCATCAGCTGCCGAGCGTTCCCTGCTTTCCGATGCAGCTGAAGCAGGTGTTCATGAACCTGCTCGTGAACGCCTTCCAATCGATCGAGGAGAAGATCGGGGGCAGCTCCGAGACGGGCCGGATCCAGCTGCGCACGGAGGTCCGCGGCGAGTTCGTCGTGGTCTCGGTGAGCGACTCGGGCGCCGGGATCGCCCCGGAGAACCTGGCGCGCATCTTCGATCCGTTCTTCACGACCAAGAAGGTGGGGGTCGGGACGGGGCTAGGCCTCTCCACCTGCTACAGCATCGTGCGTCGGCACGGAGGAACCATCACGGTCGAGAGCCAGCTGGGTCGAGGCAGCAGCTTCGAGGTGCTGCTCCGGATCGAAGCTGGCGAGACGCCGGACGATGGTGCCTGACGGGCGACTCTCGCTGCTCGTCGTCGATGACGAGCCGCGCATCCTCTCGGCGCTGTGCCGGACCCTGCGTCGCGAGGGCTACGAAGTGCTGACCTCGGAGACGGTCGAGGGGGCGCTGCGCGTGCTCGACGCGCGCCCGATCGACGCGATCCTCTCCGACCAGCGCATGCCGGGGACGAGCGGCATGCAGTTTCTCGCCGAGGCGGCGCGACGGCAGCCCGACGCGATCCGGATGCTGATCACCGGCTGGACCGAGGAGATCCCGGCGTCGCAGCTCGAGCAGCTGGGCGTGCGGGCGCTGATCACGAAGCCCTGGGACGACGCGAAGCTCAAGGCGACGCTGCGCCGGGCGCTCAGGCCTGAAGCCTGCTGAGATACTCGAGATCGCTGTTCTGCGTGTTCTTCGCGCCGACGGCGAGCACGCGGAAGGTCCGCTGCCGTCCGCGCGTATAGTAGATGCGTCCCTTGCCCGCGAAGCCCAGCTCGAAGATCGAGAGATGGGGCGGCAGCCCGCCGACCTTGCGCCGGACCGCGGCGGCGTCGGAGCCGTCGGCCAGGCGCTTGATCGCCTCCTCGGCCTTGAGCTTCATCGCCTCGTCGCGTAGCGCCAGCACGTCGCCGATCGCGCGATCGTCGATCTCGAGCTGTTTGTAGAGCGTTCGCAGGCGCCGCTCGAGCTGGTCCCAGCCGCGCTCCTTGCCGCCGGGCGCCGGCTGCGGGTCTCTCTTCGTCTCCCGCTTCAAGCGATCCTGTAGCCCCTGGATCACGCTTTCCTTGTGTCCGAGGTCTTCGACGGCCTCGCTGAGCAGATCTTCGAGCGCGTGTCGCTCCTCCTCGAGCTCGACGAAGCGGGAGGTCGAGCTGCGCAGCTCCGCCTCGCGGCTCGAGAGCTCGGCGAGCTTGGACTGCAACAGCCCGCGCTCGCGCGCGAGGGCACGGATCTCCTCGGCTTGTGCGTGCTCGGCCGGCTCGACGTCGTCGAGCCGCTTCTTGACCTGCTCGAGCTCGGTCTCGATGGAGGCTGCGCGTTGCGCGGTGGCGTCGCGGGCGGCGATGGCGGAATCGACGAGCGACGCCTCGTAGCGCGCGACACGTCGGTTGTAGCTGAAGAGCACGGCGATCAGCGCGGCCCCGTAGGCGATGAGGATGCTAGTGGCGAGAACGGAATCGTGCGGGACCGACACGTCGACCGTGGCGCTCGCCGGCAGCAGCGCGAGCGCCTCGGCGTAGGGGTCGTCGAGCCCCGACACGTTGGGCGGCGGGACCGGGTGTCCGAGCACATAGAGGGGAGTGTGCTGATCGGCGCCCAGCACGAACGCATTCACGCGCGCGCGGCCAATCCGCACCCAGGGCGAGTCTCGTACGATGGCGCCCACCCCGCGTTGGATCTGCTCGACCACGGGTCCATCGGTCGGGCTCACCCGCACCGCCTGCTCGACGGCCTGGCGGAAGTGGTTCTGCAGCAGCGCCTGCGCGACCTGGACGCTCGCGATGTAGAGCAGCGCGAAGACGAAGATGGCGATGTAGACGAGGCGGAAGGACGCGAGGCGGTCGAGGGTCGCCGCCCCGGCTTGTACCACCGAGCGGGGCAGGGACTTGCCCTCCGGTGCCGATCTATCCCCCATCGCCCAGAGAGCATACACGCTCTGGCGCGGTGTCTGGGATGCCCGTCCCGGTGCGCCGGCCAGCCAGCGGCTCGTGGCGCGCGTCGCTAGCCTTGCGGGCGAGATGCGCGTCGTCGACCTCGATCGGGACATGCGGGACGTGGTTCCGACCGGCGCCACGCGCGACAGCGAATTCCTCTTCGCGCAGATGACCGAGCGCACGCTGCGCCTCGCCGGGGCCGGCCCGGGGCGGCGGATCCTCGACGTCGCGAGCGGCTTCGGGCAGGACGCTCGGGCGCTGGCCGCGCGCGGGGCCCGCGTCGTGGGGGCCGAGCCGTCGGCGCGCATGTCCGGCCTGGCCAAGATCCTCGCCGCGAAGGCCTCGGGACCGCTGCCCGCGTGGGTGCGGGGCTGGTCCGACGCGCTGCCCTTCGCCTCCCGGAGCTTCGATGCGGTGATCTGCAAGGGCGCGATCGATCACTTCGATCGGCCCGCGCTCGCGCTCGCGGAGATGGCCCGGGTCACGAAGCCCGACGGGCGCGTCGTGCTAGCGATCGCGAACTTCGAATCCTTCGCCTGCCGCGCCGCGCGCGGGCTCGATCATGCCCGCGAGCACTGGCTGGGACGCGAGCTGCGGCGCGGCCGCCGACACTACGATGTGCCGCATGATCACTTCACGCGCTACGAGCTGGGGTTGATGCGCGAGCAGGCTTCGGCCGAGCTCGAGCTGGAGCTCGTGGAGGGGATCTCGCTGGCGTGGGGGGTGCCCGGTTGGTCGCGCGCGCTGCAGCGGCTGCCCGCGCGGGTGGCTCAGGCCTCGCTGGCGGGGCTCGACGGGCTCGCCCGCCGGCTGCCGTTGCTCGCGGACGTGGTGCTGCTCGCGGGGCGCCCGCGCCAGGCGCGCGCGGCGGCCAGCGTCTCCGCATAGACCTCGGTCGTCGCCGCCGCGACGCTCGGCCAGGAGTAGGCCTGCGTGATGCCGCGGCGCCCGCGCATCCCGAGCTCGAGGCGGGCCGCGGGCTGCTCGAGCAGCGAGAGGATGCCCTTCGCGAGCGCCTCGGGATGGTCGTGGGGCACCAGGATGCCACCGCCGCCGCGCTGCAACACCTCGGGAAGCGCCCCGGCGGCAGTCGCGACGACCGGGGTGCCGCACGCCATGGCCTCGGCGGCCGGCAGGCCGAAGCCCTCGAAGCGCGACGGTACGGCCACCAGCGCGGCGCGGCGGTAGAGGCCGAGCAGCGCCTCCGTCGATACGCGGCCCACGATTCGGAGCCGGTGCGAGCAGCCGAGCTCCGCGGCGCGGAGGCGTGCGGGGTTCTCGGGGTGGTCCTCGTCGACGAGCGTCACGCTTGCGGGTTCGGGCAGCAGCGCCAGCGCCTCGACGAGCGTGCGCACTCCCTTGTTGGGATCCGACGCGCGCGCAACGCACAGGATCTCGGAGGGATTGCGAGCGACGCCTGCGTCTGGGCTGAACAGGTCGGTATCGACGCCATTCGCGACCATGCACAGCCGCTGCGGGTCGATTCCGAAGTCCGCCTGGAGCTGGCGCGCGCTCGCCGCCGAGGAGGTGAACACGCGATCGAGCTGCCGCGCGACGCAAGCCTGCATCCCGACCGGGTAGAAGGTCATGGTTCCGAGCGCCTCGCGCAGCGTGCGATCACGCACGAACGAGGTGCGCCGGTCCACCGAGAGCGGGTGGTGGATCGTCGTCACCACCGGAAGCCCCAGCGCCCGGATCCCGAGCAGGCCCCAGCCGAGACTCTGGACGTCGTGCACGATGTCCCAGCGTTCGCCAGCGGCGAGGCGCGCCGCGACGCGGCGCCATGCGCGTACGCTGAACGCGAAGGGCTCCGGCAGGAAGCCGAACCAGGTGGCGCCGAAGCTCCAGAAGTTCAGCGGCTCGAAGATGCGCAGCGGCTGGGGGCGCGGGAGCAGCAGCGAGCGGTCGCGCGAGAACCACTTGCCCCAGAAACGCTCGTCGTGCACGTGCGTCACGCTCGTGGCGAAGGGCATTGGATCGGGATAGGGCGGCCCGACGATCACGTCGACGCGGTGCCCGAGGCGCGTCAGCTCGCGGGCGAGAAACCAGAGATAGACGCCCTGACCGCCGCTCACCATGTTGCCGCGATAGGCGAGGAAGCAGATTCGCAGCGGCCGCGCGCCCACGTCAGCCGACCGGGGTCGCGGGGGTCCCGCGCTTCTCCGCGTACAGGATCACGCTCTTGGGGAAGCAATGATCGAGCACGCGCTCGAGGCGGGCGATCCCCGGCGACACGCTGGCGCGAATCAGGAACCGGCGATACGCGCGCACGAGCCAGCTCGTGTCGGCCCGCGGCAGCCCGGCGATCGAGCGCAGCGCCCAATACGGCGTGTGCAGCGCGTGGGCGAAGCCCACGCCCACGGTGGCGAGCCCCGCCTCCGCGAGGCCCCGCGCGAGCTCGCGGGGCCGGAAGATGCGGATGTGCCCGCCGGGGGATTCGAAGTAGTCGTCGCCCAGGCGCAGGTAGAGGTTCTCGCTGGTCGCGGTGGGAATCGTGACGGCCACCAGGCCGCGCGGGCGCGTGACGCGCGCGAGCTCGCGAGCCGCGGCGCGGTAGTCGTGCACATGCTCCATCACCTCCGAGCAGATCACCTTGTCGAAGCTGGCGTCCCGGAAGGGCAGGGCGAAGGTGTCGCCCTGCAGCATGGCGCCGAACGAATCGAGCTGCTTCGCCCGGAAGCGCAAGGCGCCCGCCGCGCGGGCCAGCGACGCGCGGTCGAGGTCGAGCCCCACGACCCGCGCGCCGCGCTCGAGGGCGCCAAAGCAGTGCCGCCCCTCGCCGCAGCCGGCGTCGAGGAGCGTCTCTCCCGCTCGCAGCCTAAGCCGATCGAGGTCGACGGTGAGCAGCACGCAGCGTCTCCTCGAACACCTCGATCAGACGCGCGGCTGCGTCGCGCCACTGGAAGATGCGCTCGACGCGCGCGCGCGCCGCGCGCCCCATCGCTTCGGCCCGCGCCGGGTCGGCGAGCACGTCGCGGATCGCCGCGGCGAGCGCGTCCGGATCGCGCGCAGGCACCAGCTGCCCCGCCTTGCCGTCGGTTCCGATCACTTCGGGCAGGGCGCCCGCGGCATTCGCGATCACGGGCAAGCCGCACGCCATCGCCTCGCTGGCGGGAAAGCCGAAGCCCTCGAAGAAAGATGGCACGATCGCGGCGCGCGCCGTCGAGTACTGCGCCACGAGCTCGGGCAGCTCGAGCATGCGCCGGTTCAGCAACACGCGGCCCTCGAGCCGATGGCGCCGGATCAGCCGCATCACGAGCCCGTCGTCCGGGATGCGTCCGTCGATTATTTTGAGCGTGATCTCGCGCGGGAGCTTCGCCAGCGCCTCGAGCAGCGTCCCGATCCCCTTCTTGCGGTCCTCCGTGCGCCCGACGAAGAGCAGATCCGCCTCCTTGGGCGTGCCCGGGACGGGACGGAACAGCTCGGTGTCGGTGCCGTTGTAGACGACCGAGACGGCCTTCTCGGGGATTCCGAAGTGGTGCTCGATCTCCCGGCGCGACGCCTCGCTGACCGTCACGATCTTGTCGAGGCGCTGCGCCACGATCCGTTGCATCAGCAGCGGAAAGTAGAGCGTGCGCTTCAGCTTTTTCAGGAACGCGGGATCGATCGCGAAGTCGGCTTCGCGGTCGATGTGCAGCGGATGATGGATCACCGACACCACCGGCGTGCCCGCGGCGCGGATCCCGAGCAGACCCCAGGCGAGGCACTGGTTGTCGAAGACGATGTCGAAGCGATGACGCGTCTGGAGCGCGCGCCAGCGCAACAGCAGCCGCAGCGCGAAGGTCTGCATCTCCGGGAACACACCGAAGCGCGAGACGCCGAGCTCCCAGAGATTGAACGGCTCGAGCAGCTCGAAGGGGCGCGCGCGATTCGCCCACTCGGGCCATTTCACGCCGAAGACGTTCAGGTTGGGGATCTCGTGCAGTGGGATGCCGGCGGCGAGATCGGGCAGCGGTGGCCCCGCGATCACGTGGACGTCGTGGCCCGCGCGCTGCCACTCGCGCGCCAGGTACGCGGCGTAGATGCCCTGCCCGCCGCAATACATGTTCCCGCGATAGGTGAGCAGGGCGATGCGCACGGGCGCCGCGGCTCAGGCCGGCCGGTCGGAGCTGGCCTGCGCGTCGGTCTCCGCGGGGGCGGGCTCGTTCGCGTCGAAGGAATCGACCTGGATCGTCGCGATCGTGTACCCGACCCAGAAGGTCAGGCCGAGCGCGAAGAGCACGAGCGCGGCCACGGGGATCGCGAGCGCCCAGTAGCTCCGCTGGAGCAGCCCCAGCAGGAAGAACGCCCCCACGACGACCACGCCCACACAGATGAGTCCCCCCTGGGTGCGCGAAGAGTCGTTCACGTCGGGAGCTCCAATCGCCAGGGGCCGGTCGTGGCCCAGAGCCGCCGGATGATGAGGGGGGTCGACCGGGCTGTCAACGAGCGTAAGCTCCGCGCGTGCGCGTGATCGGACTGATGTCGGGGACGTCGGCGGACGGCGTGGACGCGGCGCTGGTGGAGTGGCCGGAGGGCGTCCTCGAACGGCCGCTGCGCTTGGTCGCGTTCCGCGCGGATCCATTTCCGTCGGCCTTCCAGCGGCGCATCCACGAGCTTGCGGCGGGGCGCGTTCCGGCGGCCGAGGTGCTCGCCGAGCTCGCGAGCCTCGACGTCGAGCTGGGGGAACGCTTCGCTGCGTCGGCGGCGGCGCTCGCGGCCGAGGCTGGCGTCGAGCTCTCCGCGATCGACGCGATCGCGTCGCACGGGCAGACCGTGGCCCACCACCCCGAGCGGCACGCGACGCTTCAGATCGGCGATCCGTCCGTGATCGCCGAACGCACCGGCTGCACCACGGTTGCGGACTTCCGACCCCGCGATCTCGCCCTCGGCGGCGAGGGGGCTCCGCTCGCCCCCTTCTTCCACCACGCGGCCTTCGCCGACGCGGCGGAAGGCCGAGCGGTGCTGAACCTCGGAGGCATCGCGAACCTCACCTGGCTGCCACCCGGCGGACGCGCCGAGGACGTGATCGCCTTCGACGTCGGGCCGGCGAACGCGCTGATCGACGGGGTCGTGCGCACGCTCTCGGGGGGGCGCGAGACGTTCGATCGCGACGGCGCGCGAGCGGCGCGCGGGCGCCCCGATGCCGGGCTGCTCGAGCGCTTGCTCGACGACGCATTCCTGCGGCGGGCGCCGCCCAAATCCACCGGGCGCGAGCGCTACGGACTCGTCGAGGCGGAGGCCCTGGTCCGGGAATCGCGAACGGCGGGTGGCGGCGAGGACGATCTTCTGGCGACGCTGGTCGCCTTCAGCGCCGAGGCCGTCCGGCGCGCCTGCCAGGATTTCCTGTCACCCGGGGCTGCGTTGGCACGTCTCCTCGTGGGCGGGGGCGGTGCCGAGAATCCGGTGTTGATGGCCGCGCTGGCGCGCGCGCTCGCGCCGGCGCGAGTGGAGCCGATGGACGCGGCCGGCGTGCCGGCGCGCGCGTGCGAAGCGATGGCATTCGCGTTGCTCGGACGCAACGCGCTGCTCGGGCGCCCGAACCATCTGCCGCGCTGCACCGGCGCGGCGCGGGCCGCCGTCCTGGGCGAGATCGTCCCGGGGCGAGCCGCGAGCCGCGGGCGCGCGTAGTCGCCCAGTCGGCCGACTCCAGAGTCGGCCGCCGGGCAGCGAGTCATGCAAGTCCGCGCGCAGCGAGGCGCAGCCGAGCGGATTAGAAGAACTCGCCCGGGCGAAGTCCACGAACTAGAGCCGGACCAGCAGCCCGTCGTCGGCCGTCTCGAAGTCGCACTGGCCGCGTCGCGCGCTCATCTCGGAGCCGAGGTGGGTGAGCAGCATGCGCCCGCAGTCGAACTCGGGCTTGTGGGCCGTGAGCGTCTGGTGGTTCAGATGGAAGTCGAAGCCGGTTTGATGGTAGGTGCACTCGCACACGAACAGGTTCACGTTGCCCACCCGGCGCGGGAGCTCGTCGAACCAGCCCGTATCGCCCGAGTATCCGATGCGCTCCGATCCCGCGCGCACGACCATGCCGTGGGGGTGTGTGTGCGGCTGGTGGCGCGTCTCGAAGCTGCGCACCTGCGCCGGACCGATCTCGGTCTCGCGTTCGACATTCAGCTCGATGAACTCGATCGGGAAGGACCACTCGCGCTCCTCGATCGCGTACCCCATGGCGACCGCGAGCTGGTGGACGCGGCGCTCGATGCCGTGGGGCCCGGCGATGACCAGCGGCTTGCGCCGGGTGTCCTCGTAGAGCGCCGCGAGCAGCAGCCCCGGGATTCCGCCGAAGTGATCGCCGTGGAAGTGGGAGATCAGGATGGCGTCGATCTCCGCCCGCTCGATGCCCAGGGCCGCGAGCCCGGTGGTCGTGGTGCTGCCGCAGTCCAGCAGCAGGCCGCCGTGCGGCGCGCGCACGAGCAGCGCCGACTGGCGCCGCCCGCCCGCCCCGAAGGCGTCGCTCGTGCCGACGAAGACCACCTCGCTCATCTGGCCTCTCTCGGCTCGACACGGTCGCCGCGGTGCGGATCGGCCGGTGGCGCGCACGCGTGAAAACGTCCGCCCGCGAACACGCCATCCTGGGCTTTCAATCCAGGCGGGACGATTTCTCCATCCCAGACGACCGCGCGTCGCAAGCTAGCGCCCGCGCCGAGCGTTGCGCCAGCGCCGAGTACGAGCCCCGGCTCGAAGCGCGTGCCCGCGCGCCGCGCGATCGCTTCCGCGTCGAGATAGGAGAGACGCAGCGGCCGTAGATTCACCTCGAGGTACTCGCTCGGTGTCCCCACGGGCTCCCAGAGGCAGGCATCCGGGGCGGCCAGCTCGGCGTGCACGTCGCGCGCGCCGGCGGCGAGCCGCGGGGCGATCCAGTGGTCGAGGTGTCCGAAGATCTCGCGCTCCGGAAGGCTGTCCAGGGCGCCCGCCGAGACGACGTTCACCCAGGTGTAGACGCCCGCCCGCGTCGCGTCACCGAGATCGAAGCGGCTGCCAATCCGGCGCACGCAGCCCTGCGCGTCGATGCCGATCGAGCCGAAGCTTTCCGCGCGGGGATCGTCGCGCAAGAGCAGCGTCACCGCTGCGCGACGTGCGCGGTGGCGCTCGACCAGCGCGCGGAGGTCGAAATCGAGCAGCATGTCGCCGCCGATCAGGAGGCACGGGTCGCTCTCGCGCAGGAAGTCCGCGACCGCGCGGATCGCGCCGCCCGTATCGAGGAGCTCGGGCTCGAGCGAGAATCGCAGCCTCATGCCGGGCGGACACCAGCGCCGCGCCGCCTCCATCAGCTGCTCTGGCAGATGGTGGACGTTGATCACCACCTCGCCGACGCCATGGCGCGCCAGCAGCGCGAGCTGATAGGCGACGAGCGGAAGCCCGCGCACGGGCAGCGCCGGCTTGGGACGCAGGTCCGTCAGCGGGCGCAGCCGCGTGCCGCGTCCCGCGGCCACGATCATCGCTCGCACGGGGTCTCCGGCAGCTCGGCGATGAGCTCCGCCAGGCCGGCGAGGCGCGGGTCACGCGCGGCGGCGCGCAGGGCGGCGCGCCGCAGCTGGCGGACCGTCGTCGGCGCGAAGCGTAGATAGCGCGCGTCCCCGCGTGTCCGCGCGACGAAGTGGAACAGCGCGTGGTCCTTGCCCTTGCGCGCGAGCGTCAGCAGGTCGAAGCGCTGGGCGAAAGCCTCGGGAGACGGCGCGTCCGGCAGCTCGGGCCGCACGCGTTCGAGGTGCTCTTCGACCTCGCGCTCGGGCAGCTCGACGTAGGAGTCGCGCAGCAGGCAGACCAGGTCGTACTCGGGTGGCGCGAGCCAGGCGCCCTGGAGGTCGAGCAGCACCACGCGAGCGCCCGGCGCCGCGTTCTCGCGCACGTGGACGTTCGAGCTCTGGAGGTCTCGGTGGGCCAGGCGCCGCGGCGCACGTTGCACGGCTTCGGCCACGACGTCGAAGGCGGCGCGCACGGCCCGCGCTTCGGCGGCGCTCGCGGGCCGCCCGCGCTCGGGCAGACTCCACTCGATGAAGCGCGTCGCCTTGTATGCGATCTGCTCGGCGCCGAGGCGGCGTTCGAAGGCGGCGACTCCGGGCACGGGTCCGGCAATCCGCTGCAGGCGCGGCACGAGCGCGCACACCTCGCCATAGAGCGCGCGGCGCGTCTCGCCGCTGGCATTTTCTACGGCGGCCAACAGCGAGCGCTCGCCCGCGTCCTCGAGCAGCTCGATGCCCGCCGCAGCGTCGCCGCCGAAGCGCGTCGGCACCGGCAGACCGTGCGTTTCGAGCAGGCGGCGCACCGGCTCGAGCGCGGGCTCGGGCGGCGTCCCGCTGGGGCGCGAAGCGGGATCCTCGGAGGCTTCGATGCGCGCCACGAGCGTGGCGGGCGCACCCGGTCGCGGCGCGAGCCTCACGCGCCAGAAGCGGCGCAGCCCGATCTGACCGGCGATCGGCTCGCAGGCGGTCACCTCGGCGCCGAGCGACGCGCGCACCAGCGCGCGCAGCGTCGCTTCGAGCGCGGCGTCGGGATCCTGGCGGCTCGGCATCGCGCTCAGCCGAAGAACACGTGACACGCGGCCGTGGCCCCGGCGACACCCGCCACGTCCCCGATCAGGCACGCCACCAGGGTGTGTCGGATGTTGCGCGTTCCCGAGGCGCCGTAGTAGAGCGTCAGGACGTAGAAGGTCGTTTCCGTCGAGCCCTGGATGGTGCACGCGAGGTTGCCGATGAACGAGTCCGGCCCGTACACGGTCACGATCTCCGACATCACGGCGAAGGCGCCCGAGCCGGAGAGCGGCCGCAGCAGCGCCATCGGCAGCACCTCGGCCGGGAGGCCGACGAGGCTCGTGACGGGGCCGAGCACGCCGATCAGCAGGTCGAGCGCGCCGGAGGCGCGGAACATCGCGACGGCAACGAGAATCGCGATCAGATACGGCAGGATGCGGACGACGACTTCGAGCCCTTCCTTCGCTCCTTCGACCATCGATTCGTAGACGCGGGCGCGGCCCGTCACCCCGACCAGCAACAGACCCGCGATCAGCACCGGGAAGAGCCAGCTCTGGAGCAGCTGCGTCGCGACCTCACCGGCTGCTTGCGTCTGGAGCCGGCGCGCCGCCTCGAGCGCCAGTCCGAGCAGCAGGGCTAGCGCGACGGCGCCGACGAGCGCGCGGCGCACGGGGCCGGCGGGCGGCGCCGGCTCGCCGCCGAGAGCCCGTTCGATGTCGTCGTTCGCCGAAGCGCCGAGGCTCGCTGCCGGCGGCGGCGGGGAAGAGGGCACCTCGGCGAGCGGCTGGGCCGCGTAGCGCGGCCAGCTGCGCAGCAGGTAGAAGACCGCGACCGCCGTCAGCGTCGAGCAGGTCGTGGCGATCAGCGTCGGCACCCAGATCGCCTCGGGCGCCGCCGAGCCGGCGGCGGCGCGCACTGCCATCGTTCCTGTCGGCGGGAAGAGCGTGATGGCCGTCGCGTTGATCGACAGGAAGAGCACCATTGCATCGCTGGCCACGCCCGGATGGCGATTGAGCGTCTCCAGCTCGCGCATCGCCTTGAGGCCGAACGGCGTCGCGGCGTTGCCCAGGCCGAGCACGTTGGTGGCGAAGTTCATCACCATCGCCGTCATCGCGGGATGGTCGGCGGGCACGTCCGGAAACAGGCGGCGCATCAGGGGCGCGATCCGGCGCGCCACGGCGCGCAACAGGCCGCCGTCGGTCGCGACGCGCATCAGGCCGAGCATGAACACCATGAAGCCCGTGAGGCCGATCACGAGCTGGACGGCGCTCTTCGCGCCTTCGAAGGAGGCCGCGGAGACCTCCTGCATGCGTCCGGTGAACGCGCCGTAGACGACGGCGAGCAGAATCAGCCCGAGCCAGATCCAGTTGAGCACGGCACCCCCCATTGCGCCGATCGCTCGATTGCTCGGCGGCAGGCTCCCGGATAAGCTGCCTCGCGTCAAGCGAAGCCTCCCCCCGTGCAACCTCATCGGGTTCCACGTGTCGTCCAAGGAGTTGCAGATCCGCGGCGTGCTGGTCGCTCTCGGTTGCGCGTTCGCGTTGCCCGCGCATGCGGCCGATGGACTCGCGGCCCGGCTCGACGCCGTGCTGGCTTCGCCGGGCCTGCGCGGTGCGCGGGTGGCCGCGCTCGTGGTCGAGCGCGACGACGGTCGCGAGCTCTACACGCGCGACCCGGATCGGCCGATGATCCCCGCTTCGAATTTGAAGCTGCTGACGGCGCTCGCGGCGTTGGAGGCGTTCGGTCCGACGCATCAGTTTCGCACCGATCTGCTCACCGACGCCGCGCCCGATGCCCACGGCGCGGTGGCGAGGCTGATGCTGCGCGGCGGCGGCGATCCGGCGCTGACCTCGGAAGACGTCTGGCGACTGGCGGCGGACGTGCGGCGCGCCGGCGTCGAGCGCGTGCGCGACGGGCTGCTGCTCGACGATGGCGCCTTCGACCGCGAGCGTTGGCATCCCAGCTGGGGAGCGGTGTCCGCGCGCGCCTATCACGCTCCGATCAGCGCGCTCACCGTGAACTACGGCGCCCTCGGCGTGACGCTGATTCCCGGCGCCGCGCCCGGGGATCCCGTGCGGGTGATGCTCGACCCGCCGGTGCCATTCTTCCGACTCACGAATCGTGCGACGACCGGCTCGCGCCGCGTGCACAACGCGCTCGAGGTGGAGCGCCGGGCGGGAGACGGTGTCGAGAACGTTCTGGTGTCGGGGGTGGCGCCCGCTGGCAGCCCCGCGCAGACCGTCTACCGCAGCGTGCTCGACCCGACGCGCTACTTCGGCGCGGTGCTGCGCATGCAGCTCGAAGCAAACGGCGTTCACGTCGCTGGCGACATCGCGATGGGGCCCGTGCCGCCCGATGCGGCGCCGCTGCTCGGCTTCGAAGGGCGCTCCCTCGCGGAGATCGTCCGGCTCTTCCTCAAATACAGCAACAACGAGATCGGCGAGGGCCTGGTGAAGGCGCTCGCCGCGCGCACCACCGCGGGCGGTGCGACCTGGAAGGAGGGCATCGGCGCCGTGCGCGCCCTGCTCGAACAGGCTGGGCTCGACACCGGGCGGATCACGCTGGTCGACGGCTCGGGTCTTTCGTACGAGAACCGGGTGGCGCCACGGATTCTGGTGGCGGCACTGCGCATCGGAACCGGCTCGTTCCGGTATGGCCCGGAGCTGCTCGCCGCGCTGCCGATCGCGGCGGCCGACGGGACGCTCGAGAAGCGTGCCTCGAGCTCGGCGAATGCGGTGCGCGCGAAGACCGGATTGCTCACGAGCGTGACGGGCCTCTCGGGCCTCGCGCAGTGCGCGGACGGGCGCGTCGTGTTCTTCTCGGTGCTCGTGAATGGCTTCCGCGGCAGCGCCGAGGCAGCGATGGATGCGCTCGACCGCTTCGTCAGCGTGCTCGTCGCGAGCAGCTCGGAATC
>Ga0210377_10001091_pt1 | contig 25206 bp, 25 predicted proteins | sample PLM4_65_b1redo_FD_155480 | JGI IMG/M metagenome (GOLD analysis project Ga0210377, IMG submission 155480) | Groundwater sediment microbial communities from an aquifer in East River, Colorado, USA - PLM4_65_b1 redo | ecosystem: Environmental > Terrestrial > Soil > Riparian zone | place: USA: East...
TACCACGGCGCTCGCACCAAACGAAATCCTTACTGAGGTCATCATCCCAGCCTTGCCATCCTCGACCCGCGCCGCGTATCACAAGTACACATCCATCTCCGCCGAGGGACGTCCGTGTGTTGCAGTGGGTGCGGTTGTGGATTTTGACTCTGATGGAAAATGTTTGGATTTACGGATCGCAGTGGGCGCGGCAGTCGAGACTCCGCAACGAGTGCAAGATGCGGAAGTGATGGCGCACGGTCACGTGTTGACCGATGAACTGGTCGCCGCCATCGCGAATGAATACTCTCGAACGCTTGACCCGTTGACCGATGTGCGCGGTTCAGCGTGGTATCGCAAGGAGATGATCCTCGTTTTCGTGAAGCGCGCATTGGAGGAGGTGCGCCATGGTGATCGGTGAATCGGTTCCGATGCTAGACTCGGTTGCGCGTGTGACAGGCGCGTTGGATTACATGATCAACCTGCGTTTGCCAAATATGCTCTTTGGCAAGATCGTGCGTAGTCAATCGCCACATGCGAAATTGTTGAAGGTGGATGTAACGAACGCGTTGCAGGTTCCGGGTGTGGTTGCGATTCTCACGGGTGAAGATTTAGGAGCGAATGCGTTCTACGGCGTCGCGATCAAAGATCAAGGTGTGGTCGCTATGGATCGAGTGCGTTATGTTGGCGAGCCGATTGCGGCGATCGCGGCAGAAAGTTTGGAAGCCGCTGAAGAAGCCTCATTGTTGATTGATGTTGAGTACGAAGAATTGCCGTCCGTGTTCGACGCGCAGGAAACGATTCAAGCAGACGCGCCAATACTGCATGAAAAATTCCCGAACAACATTTTCAAAAACGCCAGATTGCGGCACGGCGATATGGATACCGCATTCGCAGAAGCAGACGAAATCTTTGAAGATACGTTTACCAGCCCGGTTGCACAACAGGCTTCTTTGGAGCCGCATGTGTCAGCCGCACAGTGGGACGGTGAACGCCTGATAATTTGGACGGCTGCGCAAGCGCCATTCATGGTGCGTAAAGTATTATCTGAAATATTTGATATTGCGCTTGAAGCAGTGCGTGTGATCGTCCCGCCACTTGGGGGAGGATATGGTGGGAAGGGTCATATCCGTATTGAGCCGTTAGTCGCGGCGATTGCGCGTAAGACGAATGGTCGCCCAGTGAAGTTTGTGCTCTCACGTGCGGAAGAGTTTGTCACGGTAACAAAACACGCCGCGTCCATCACGTTGAAAACTGGTGTGAAACGCGACGGCACATTTACTGCACGTCAGGTCACGATTTACTGGAACGGCGGCGCGTATGCAGATGCCAGCCCTGGACTTGTCCCTGCGGGCATGGTGCGCTCGGTGGGACCATATCGCATCCCTGCTGTGCATGTGGACTCTTATGGCATTTATACGAACCTGCCTCCCGCGGGCGCGTATCGCGGTGCGATGAGTTCACAGACCACTTGGGCATACGAATCACAAATGGATATTATCGCTCACAAGATGGGCTGGGATCCGCTTGAGTTCCGCATGAAGAATCTGTTGCTCTCAGGCGAGCATTTTGCCACAGGCGAAGAATTACATGATGTGCATTTTGTTGAATGTCTTGATGCGGCTGTAAAAGGTTTGTCGTCTCAGCCCTCACCCCTGACCCCTCCTTACGTAGCGCTTCGCAGTCTCCCAAAGGGAGAAGGGAAGCGCGGACGCGGTTATGGCGTGATGATGAAGAGCACGGTTGCAACATCAAAGTCCCAGGCGCGATTGAAACTCATGGATAATGGAACAGTCACGCTTTATACGAGTACGGTCGAGATGGGGCAGGGCGGGCATACCACTATGGCCCAGATCACAGCAGAAACTTTGGGGTTGCCTCTCAGCGCGATAAAGATCGTTGGTCCAGATACAGCAATTACTCCGTTTGACACAACGACATCTGCCAGCCGCTCGACGAGCATGATGGGCAATGCCGTCATAGCGGCATGTGGATCAATGAAGAAAAAGTTGTTTGAATTGAGTGCACCGTTGCTAGAAATTCCTCCTGATGAGTTAAGGACAGAAAATGGGTTAGTTGTCGCGGATGAATCTTTCATCTCATTTGCGGATATTCTCAAGCGCAACAACCTGGAAACACTTGAAGAAGCCGGAGAATACACGACATCCTTGGGTATCGATCCCGAAACAGGTCAGGGGGTTGCGACTCCACACTGGCATCAAGGTGCGGGCGCGGCGGAAGTGGAGGTGGACACCGAAACAGGTCACGTGACCATTCTGCGATACTCCGCCGCGTCGTTCGCGGGACGAGTCGTCAATCCGCGCCTTGCGCAATTGCAAAACGACGGAAATGTCATCTTTGGGTTGGGTCCAACGCTGATGGAAGAAATCGTTTACGATGGCGGGCAAGCGACGAATCCGAATCTGGCGGATTATGCGATTCCCTCCATTCGCGATATTCCTACAGAATTGATCAGCGTCTGTATAGAGTCGGAAGAAGGGGAAATGCATGGCATCGGTGAGATGACTTTGCCACCTGTTGCGCCCGCGATTGCGAATGCGATTGAAGATGCAGTGGGCGTGAGAATAAAAGATTTGCCAATTACCGCGGAGAAAGTCTTGCGCGCATTAAGGGAGAAATCTGAGCAATGATTCTGAATGTAAACGGAAGCAGACATGAGATCCAGGCAGGGACGCGGACATTGCTCGAAGTCCTGCGCGATGATCTTGGATTGGTTGGCACAAAAGAAGGTTGTGGTGTCGGCATGTGTGGAGCGTGCACTGTACTGGTGGATGGCAAACCAGTCAGTGGATGCTTGACATTGGCGGCGCAAGTTGCTGGAAAAGAGATACTCACTGTCGAAGGACTTGAACAAAACGGACATCTCCATCCCGTTCAACAAGCGTTCATTGACGAAAGGGCTTTCCAATGCGCTTATTGCACGCCAGGGTTTATTTTGTCAACTGTGGCGTTGCTGAAGGAGAATCCTAATCCTGGTGAAGATGAAATTCGCGAGTATTTATCGGGGAATTTGTGTCGATGTGGATCGTATCAGAATATAGTAAAGGCGGTTTTAACAGCAGGCAGGAGGGTCTAAAATATAACTTTGTGTTATTCAAATTTCTCATATGGCAGACCAACGTAGTTTTCAGCGATGACGGTTCGGCCTGCGTTGGAGCCGGTCAGATAATCGAGTTCGGAGATCTGTAAACGCCGGCTCATCGGGTCATCATCGAACTTGTGAAGGAGCGACGTGTACCACCAGGAGAAGCGAATGGCTTTCCAAACGCGGCGCAGGGCTGTTTCCGAATATCGATCGAGCAGATCAGTCCGTTTTTCCTTGTAATAGGCGATGAGGGCGCGCGAGAGATAATAAATGTCTGAAGCGGCGAGATTAAGCCCTTTTGCGCCAGTGGGTGGGACAATGTGACCGGTGTCACCGGCGAGAAAAAGACGACCGAAGCGCATCGGTTCGGCGACAAAGCTATGGAGGGGTGTGATGCTCATTTCGAGACGCGGTCCCGAGGTGACGTTATCTGCTTCTTTTTCAGGAAGACGGCGGCGCAGTTCATCCCAAAAGGCATCATCGGTCCAGTTTTCGACCCTATCGTCAATTTCACATTGCACGTAATAGCGACTGCGGGTATGGGAGCGCATACTGCACAACGCAAAGCCGCGCTCATGGTTGGCGTAGATGAGTTCCTCCTTGACGGGCGGCACATCAGAAAGGATTCCCAGCCAGCCGAATGGATAAGTTCTTTCAAAGGATTTGAGTTTATCGGTTGGAATGCTTTGTCTTGCGACGCCATGATAGCCATCACAGCCTGCTACAAAATCACATATGAGTTCCTTTTGTTCACCATTTTGCTCATAGACGATACGAGGGGAATTCGTAGCGTAATCCTCCACACGCGTGGCTGGTGCTTCGTAATGGACAATGCAACCCGCTTCATCAATATGAGCCTTCATCAGGTCGTATGTGATTTCTGTCTGCCCGTAGACCATCACAACTTTGCCATTCGTATGTTTGGGGAAATCAATCCGTTCGAGTCGGCTGTCAAAAGCGATATTAATGCCCTCATGGATCAGTCCTTCGCGATCCATGCGTTCACCGGCCCTGGCTTCCCTTAGCAAATCTGCCATGCCTTGCTCGATCACACCCGCGCGGATGCGACCGAGAACATATTCCCGGCTGCGACTCTCCAAAACAACTGTATCAATTCCTTGAAGGTGGAGCAGGCGCGCGAGCAACAACCCTGATGGACCTGAGCCGATGATACCGACTTGAGTTCTCATATGCTGCTCCTCCTTTCGGAACCGACTTGGTTATCCACTACGGACGACTGGATTTCGCAATGTTCCAATCTTTTCAATTTCCACCTCAACAATATCGCCGTGACGAAGGAAGATGGGTGGGTTCCGTTTGAACCCAACGCCTTCGGGCGTACCCGTGGCAATGATGTCTCCCGGTTCCAATGTCATCAATTGACTGATGTACGAAAGCGTCTCGGCAACAGAGAAGATCATGTTGCGGGTGTTACTCTGTTGAAGAGCCTGGCCATTGACGCGGGTCGAAATGTTGAGATTCTGTGGATCAATGATTTCGTTAATGACCAGTGCGGGACCGCACGGTGCGAATGTATCCAATGTCTTACCGGACAACCATTGACCTGTGCGGAATTGCAGGTCACGCGCACTCACATCATTGAATGCCATATAACCCGCCACGTGATCCAACGCTTTTTCAGCAGCAATATTCCTGCATCGTTTTCCAATGACAACTGCGAGTTCCGCTTCATAATCGATCTCCTCGCTCAGATTCGGCAGGATGATCGGACTTGTAGGTCCAGTCAGCGCGTTACGATATTTTGCAAAAAGAATTGGAACTTTCGGAGGAGCGAATCCCGCCTCTTCGGCATGGCTTTTATAGTTCAAACCCAGGCAAATAATTTTGTCTGGGTCGGGGATGGGTGGACCAAAGCGAGCATTTTCGATGGGGAAAACATCGAGATCAGAAGGATGCACGTCGGCACCTGCGGCAAGTGCGGCACGTTCGAATTGCGATCGTTGATCCGGATTCAACCGAATGATCTGACGATTCGAAATCCAGTCTGAATCAAAGTCGATTTCTGCGGCGAGTGCGGCAGCTGTGGAATCAACAACGTTGTCATCAACAATAACGCCTGCGCGCCATTTCTTATCTGACTCATACGTAACCAATCGCATCGAGACCGATTCCTTTCTTAGCATTTTGCTCAAGCCGTCATTCCCACCGCCGGGGACGGCGGCTTGAGCAGGAATTACCTAGCCCCACACTTCCCGCGCGGTTTCGGAGACGAGTCGAAGTTTCGCGGCTTGTTCTTCTGCTGTGAGCAAATTTCCCTCCTCGGTCGAAGCAAACCCGCATTGCGAGCTCAATGCCAGACGTTCGATTGGGACATATTTCGACGCCTCCTCAATGCGTTGTATCAGTTCATCCTTTTTCTCCAGCGCGGGTTTCTTCGATGTGATCAACCCTAATACAACCATTCGATCTTCGGGGACATTCTTCAACGGTTCAAAGCCACCGGAACGTTCATCATCGTATTCGAGCAGAAACCTGTTAAATCTTGTGCGACTGAACACCGAAGAAATTGGGTCATACCCTCCACTCGCGTAATATTTGCTCTGGTTATTGCCCCGGCAAAGATGGATACCAAACGTCACGCCGGGATGATTCCCAATCACTGCGTTATCCAATTCGATACAACGCTCCAACAGACGATCCGGGTCGTTGCCGCGCTTACGATAGCCCTCGCGAATGTCTGGATCAATGAGCGCCGCGTATTGGGGCGCATCAATCTGGATGTAGGTACATCCGAGCCTGACCAACTCTTCGACTTCAGTTTTGAGGATGTCAACCAAATCTGCGAGATAGGCGTCGATGGTTGCATACGCGTCTTTGGACTTCTCCGCATCATAATAAGCCGCGGCTTGTTGCGCACTAATGAGAGTCACTTTGGCTGGATGCTCTGTCCGCGCGCGCAGATAGGTGAACTCTTCTTCACAAAGAGGGCGTACGCGTCTCAACTTCGACACTACGACCGGCCGCTTGAAGATCAATTCATTTCCCGCGTCATCATGAAAAGGAATCGCCCAACCGCCAAACTTGTCGTATCCTTCCACCGCATCGATCAAATGTCCAAAGAAGGCATAACGTCGCATCTCACCGTCACTGATCACATCCAAACCAGATTCGATCTGCAGAGCGATGGCTTCATTCACAGCGTGGTCTTCGATCTTTTTGAATTCTGCGTGACTCAATTCGCCTGAGGCACGTTTTTTACGGGCCTCCTTCAAATAGTTTGGCCGCAACAAACTTCCAACAACATCACTTCGATATGTTGACATTTTGTTTTTCCTTTCGTATCGAGACTTTTATTAATCGCTCCCAGGCTTGCACGAGCCCTCCGGGGAACACGAGGACAATCAAAATGAATAAAATGCCAAAAATGACTTGATGAAATTCAACCAGATTCACTGCCAATTGTTCGCGTACAACGACGAAGAAAATTGCACCGATCACCGGTCCGCTTAATGTACCCAGTCCGCCGATGAATGTAATCAACAACGCGTCGAACGTCCAAACTGGGCTGAAGGGCGCGGATGGGTAGTAACTGATCTGTTGAAAGGCGAACACGCCTCCGGCGAGACCTGCGAAGAAACTGCTTAATGAAAGCGCCAACAATTTATGTCTGAGTACGTGAACCCCGGTTGCCTGGGCTGCCTCTTCGTCTTCACGTACAGCCAGAATGCCCAGACTCCAGGGCGAACGCAGGAGGATGTACGCCGCCCCAGTGGTTGCAAGCGCCAATCCCAATGCCAGATAATATCGTGCTGGAAGATCATAGGTGGCGATCAGCGGACCAGACATCGTGGAGATGAGTGGCAAGTTCTGGCTGGCCGTGATCCGCAGTACTTCTGCCACACCGAGAGTGCCAATGGCGAAATACGCGCCCCGCAGGCGAAAGGTTGGCGCACCGATCAACATGGCAAATAGTACCGCTGCCGCTCCACCTGAAATAAACGCCAACGCAAATGGCATTTCACGAAACCATAGGGTGCGTGTCACCAACGCTCCGATTCCAAAGAACGCGGCATGCCCGAGACTGCTCTGACCCGCGAAACCCGCCAGGAAATTCCAGCTTTGTCCCAGCGAAATATGCAGACAAATCAGGAAGAATAAATTCCAGACATTTTGCTTATCCACCTGTCGTGGAATGAATATTGCCAGGAGGATCAAAATGATGATCCCGGATGACACAAGCCAGCGGCGAAAAGAGCCAGAAGAGGTTTGCAGAAGAGTCATTGCTTTCATCAACTTCTCGCAAATAGACCTTGTGGACGCAAGATAAGCACGAGAAGGAATATGACCAGACCAACCACTTCGCGATATGTCGCGCCGATGAATGCTCCGCTTACTGCTTCAACCACTCCCAGAAGTATTCCAGCGGGAAAGGCACCCAGAATACTCCCAGTGCCAGCCAGAACAATAACGATCAAAGCTTTCAATGTCCAGAGAATGCCGACGCTGGGGGAAATGCCATAGGTAACGGTAACAAACGTCCCTGCGATGGAAGCGAGCGAGGCTCCCAGGGCGAAGGTCATCATGTAAACGCGGTGGATGTTGATTCCCGCAAGCTCAGCCGCTTCAAAATCTTCAGCCGTTGCAAGTATCGCTTTACCGGGATAGGTGTGATGAAGGAAATAGTTCAATGCCAGCGTGACCACCAGCGCGATGGACAAGGTGCCCAGGCGGGTGTAAGGCATTGTGACTCCGAACAGGTTCAATCCCACTCCAGCATAGGAAACCTGGATCGCGCGCTCATCTGCGGTGAAGAGCCATTGTGCCAGGTTTTGAAGGACAAGGGTTAAACCGAAACTCACCAATAGCGAATTCTTGATCTTTTCCTCACCCAAAAGACGGACAATGTGACGGTAAACGGTTCGATCCAATGCAAGCCCGACGACAAACAAAACAGGGATAACAATTGCAAGCGATACGAAGGGATCGATTCCGAGGGTACTAAAAGCCCAGAAGCTCACGTATCCACCGAGCATCACGAGCTCGCCGTGTGCAATATTGAGCATTTTCAATACACCGAAAACGAGGGCAAGACCCATTGCCGCGATTCCGTAGATGCCTCCCACGAACAGACCAAATACGAGCGTTTGCGCAATTGATTCGATGCTCATCCTATTCCATTACCTCGCGGTTGGAGCGAATCCCAAATATGCCTTACGGACTTCGTTATTGCGTAGAAGTTCCCTGCCGGTGCCTGTTCCAACGACCTTCCCCTGTTCAAGGATGTAGGCGCGGTGTGCCAGTTCAAGTGCCTGACGAGCATTTTGTTCCACCAGAAAGATCGTTACTCCCCTGTCGTTCATAAGCTTTACGATCTCAAAAATGTTTTGAACGATCATGGGGGCGAGTCCAAGTGATGGCTCGTCGAGCATGAGAAGCCGCGGTAATCCCATGAGCGCGCGCCCAATCGCCAACATTTGTTGCTGGCCGCCGCTCATCGTATTTGCGCGCTGTTTCTGTCGTTCAGCCAATATGGGAAAAAGTTCGAAGACGTGTTTTAGCGTTTTGAAACGCGCATCCCTGGCGCGCTGAGAATATGCGCCAAGTTCCAGATTCTCCAGAACGGTCAAACCGCCAAAGAGTCTCCTCCCCTCAGGCACAAGGATCACACCTTGTTCAACGATCCGATAGGCGGGAAGGGTATGCAGAGCTGTGTTTCCTAATTGAACGGTACCAGACAGAGGCTGGTGAAGACCGGCGACGGTCCGCAGTAAAGTTGTTTTCCCGGCTCCGTTTGGTCCGATCAGCGCGACGATTTCACCTTCATCCACCTTGAGGGATACACCCCAGAGTGCCTGTATATCCCCATAGGAGGCATTGAGATGATTAATGCCAAGAAATTTGGTCATGAGGAGATTTTCCTAAATAGGCATCGATCACCTTTGGATCACGCGCAATCGTTCTCGGATTGCCTTCAGCAATCATGTCGCCGGCATTGAGAACGACGATCCGATCTGCAATTCCAAATACTGCCTTGACGAGATGTTCAACCATAATGACAGTTATCTCCATCGCGCGAATACTTTGAATCAACTGCATGGATGCCAACACCTCGGAAGGATTAAGCCCGGCCAGAAGTTCATCCAGCAATAGCAGTTTTGGTTTTGTGGCTAATGCCCGCGCCAGTTCCAGTCGTTTCCGATCCACCAAAGTAAGGCTGTGGGCTTTCTCCAATGCACGGGCGGCGAGCCCCACCTGTTCAAGGATTTCGTCTGCATCTGATTCGGCCTGTGATCTGTTTTTGATCGAGTCGCGGCCATAGATCCGTCCAATTGATACATTTTCCAATACAGTCAAATGTGGGAAGGGGCGCACCAATTGAAACGTGCGAGCGATTCCCATCCAACAGCGTTTGTGCGGGGCAGTAGTTGTGATGTCTTTTCCATCAAAGACGATCCGTCCCTGGCTTGGGGGATAAAATCCTGTAATCAGGTTGAACAAAGTGGTTTTGCCAGCGCCATTTGGACCAATCAATCCAAGTATTTCACCCTCGAAAACATTCATCGAGACGAAGTTAATCGCCATCAATCCTTTGAATGATTTTGCGACGCGTTCCAGTGATAGAAGCAAATTAGATTTCCTTGGGTAAGGTTTGTAGGTCACGCTTTCCCCATTCGGGGACTTCGTAAGCGTGACCTACTTCATTACGCGTGAACTATCGTTCGCTCCACGGTGTAGCTGGATACTGTATCGGAGCGAGAGCCTGGTCAGGAGGCCAAACAAGCGCTTGCTTGCCATCCTGCCATTGGTTGATAACTGTCAAAACATTGCCTGTGCCGTCCTCATTGAAAGTCACGTGACCGACCATCGTGTCCAAATCGGTGGTGGCGATGGCATCGCGAATTGCGTCACGGTCGAGGCTGCCTGCGCGGCTGATGGCATCGGCGAGAATTTGCACTGCTGCATACGCAGGACCAGTCGTCGCCACGGCAGGTGAGCCATATTTTGCCTGATGACGTTCAGCCATCTCGGCAACGCCTTCGAATTTCACGCCTCTGTTCCAACCGGGCATGAGCATGAAGCCATTGCCGTCGTTGCCCAAATTCTCTCCCCAGGTTGGAGGATCCGCGGCGCGGATGAACACGTACGCGCTGGCGTTGAAATCCAACTCCTTGATTTGCTTTGCCAATGCCAAACCATCTGGCGGATTGGGCAGAGCCAGCACCACCTCAGCGCCTGCGTCTTTGGCGGCGAGGATGATCGAAGAGAAATCTGTCGTGCCGGGGGCGTATTCCTGAGTCGATATGGTGTAACCGCGTGCGTTCGCCTGTTCGGTCCACAAACTGTTGAGTTCGGCGCCCCAGTCGGTCTTCTCTGCGAAGACGACAATGTTGGTGGGCTTGGGGGTGAGTGTGTCGAGCATGTCGAAGGTGGTGATCGCAATATTGGGCGACTTGGGGAACGGCGAGAAGAGATACTTGAAGCCCTGTTGGTGCACCGAGTATAAAGCGAATGCGACACCAATATAAGGCACCTTGTTCTTCTCGGCGATACCAGCCGCTGCCGCATGCAGGTCGCTGCCAAAACCACCGAGATAGGCTACCACCTCGTCACTCGCGTAAAGCGTCTCAAGGTGCTGCACCGTTTTGGTCGGGTCCGACTCGTCGTCGAGGATCACCAACTCTAGCGGCACTTTTGTGCCACCCACATCCACACCGCCGGCGTTGTTTATATCTTCAACAGCCAACTCATACCCGTTTTTGATCTGACCGCCACCAGCAGCGTAACGTCCGGTTATTGGAATGACCGCGCCGATCTTGATCGTGGCTGGAAGCGCTACAGGAGGTTCAGTCGGTGCCTCGGTTGGTGCCTCTGTCGTAGGTGCTTCTGTAGTGGGCGCTTCAGTCGCAGGGGCGGCTGTTTCCGTTGCGGCGGGCGCGCATGCGGCGAGAATCATGGCGAAAGCCAGAAAAGCGGGGAAAATCCGTAAGGTGATTTTGCGAGAAAATTGTTTATTTGTCGTGCTCATGGTTCCTCCAAATCTAAAGTAAGTTTTCCGGGATCGAATTGTTTACAAATATTTATTTCCGTAGGACACTCCTTTCCCAGGCTCATTGACCCTGAACACTTGGGATAAGTAAAGCGAAAACATCTTTTCATTGTTCTTTACAATAACCATGTCACCCTGAGGCAGTGTTGGTTGTGACTGAAGGTCTCCTAGATTAGAACGGGGTAGAGATGCTTCGCTACACTCAGCATGACATAACCAATATCATCAGCGTCCAATTTCCTCGAGGCTGTGACCCGGCGCAACAGGCGTGGCATAACGATAGAATGATTTTGCGAGTTGGCCTCCGAACCAGATACTGCTTTTTTCAAGGTCGATCTCGTTTGCTACATTCCAAACCACTGTCTTCCAATCCGGGTCGAAGATCAAATAACCGGTATCACCGAAGAGTTCAATCCGGTTGCCTCCCGGCTCGAAGCAATACAGGAAATAAGCCTGTGTGGTTCCATGTTTGGCGGGACCACTTTCGATTCGAATATCGCGTTCAGAGAAAATATCGGCGATATCGAGCAGGTGTTGTGGCGCACCATACCAATAGGCAACATGATGGAAGCGTCCGTGCGAACCGGTTGAATCGCGCATCAAGGCCAGCTCGTGGACTAAAGCACTCACGCTCAACCACGACCCGACAATTGCTCCCCCGTCCCCGATCTTTTGTTCACGCAATTTGAATCCCAGCGTGTTAACCGTGAAATCGGTGTTCTTGACAACATCGCTCACCATGAGGTTCACATGATCGATGCGGCAGACAGGCACACCGCGCAGAGGTCGTTTTGAGGGGCGGTTACGAAGTTTGCTGGCGAGATCAGGAGTCGCTTTGAAATAGTCAAGATCCCACAATACTTTTTGGCGGTGACCGTCGGGCGATGTGAATTTGTAGGCGCGGCCATGAGCGTAGTCCTTCTCCGTCCAACCGGTGCCCAGGCCCGAGGCTTCGATTTGACGCGTCACTTTATCCAGAGCTTCCAGCGAAGACGCGCGCCACGTCACTTCCTCGAGTCCTGCTCGTTTTGATTCGGTGATCTTCAATGTGTACTGATAGAAATCTTCATAAGCACGCATGTAAACAGCTTGCCCTTCACGATGGCTTATTTCCATGCCAAGCATGTCGTGGAAGAAACCAACAGACTCATCGGGTTTTGGAGAATAAAGTGCAACACTGACAAGTTGAGCAATATCGGTGTTCATTGTTTATCCTTACGAAAAAGTCACGGTCAATGAAGGTTGTCCGGTGAGCGAAAAGAGGAATTCGTCACCCGCTTTGACGGGGAGCATTTTCGTGATGCCGCCGGAGATGACGATGTCGCCGGGTTCGAGTGAGACTCCAAATTCGAGGAGTTTGTTCGCCAGCCACGCGGTTGATGTGGCGGGATGCCCCAATGCCGCGGATCCCAAACCTTCGGCGGCAGGCGTGCCGTTATGATAAATGGTCATCGCAAGCGCGCTGAGGTCTGCATCAGGCAGTTGTTTGTCCCATGGACCAAGTGTGAAGCCTCCGTAAGAAGCGTTATCGGCAATTGTATCCACCAGTTTGATCTTCCAATCGGCGATGCGGCTGGCTACAATCTCGATGCCCATCGCGCATGCCTCCGTCGCGGCGAGTATCTGTTCGGGGGTGATGTTCGGTTCACTCAAAGATTTACCAATGAGGAAGGCAATCTCGCCTTCGATGCGGGGCTGCAAAAAATCACTTGCCGGGATTTTAACTTTTCCATTCTTTGCAGGATAGAAACTCGACTGCCATAGTGTTCCATAATCCGGTTCATTGACTCCCAGTTGCTGCTGGATTGCCGTACTGGTTAATCCGATCTTTCGCCCGACGATTTTTTCGCCGCGTGCGAGTCGCATATTCGTCCAATATGTTTGTATGGCATACGCATTGTTTACATCCGTAATTCCATCCGATTCAGTGATAGGTGGAATCGGTGTATGCGTGCGCCAAGCTGTGTCGAGACGCTTTGCAAGGATTTCGATGAAGGAAGTATTTGTGTCCATGATTGTTATTAGAGATTAGAGACTGGAGATAAATTCTGACACATAATCTCCAATCTCTTATTAAATTTGTCCGCTGAAGAATTGCGCCAGAAGTTGATTGAAGCTCCTGGCATATTCGACCTGGGTCCAGTGACTACATTGTCCGTAAACGTGTAGTTGTGCTTTTGGCAGATGTTGCAGCAGATACAGGCTGGTTTCCATAGGAACGATATGGTCGTCTCGTCCATGAACCAACAATGCGGGATGATCCATCCGTCGAAGTGCCAATTCAGAAACAACCAGATCGTCAATTGCGGTTTGACGCGGTGCGGGGAACATCGCCCTGAAGGAACGCTGGACATCAGGATTCATCGCGGCTTCAAAACGCGTTTGGGCGATAGAGTCGAGCCGGTCTGCCAGAAAGGCATCATCATACACAAACCAGCGGATGAGGTTACGAAACATCTGCACGGAGGGGTCATCGTAGAATCCCCACAAACGGTCGAGTGCGGGGGTGATCTTGTGCGGCGTTCCAATGGGCCCCATATGCACGACGCGATTGAACCGCTCTGGGGCATCCATCAGAAGATGGAGTGCAATCGCTCCACCCATTGAGTTTCCGACAAGATGGGCTTTTTCGATCTTGAGCATGTCCAACAATGCGAGGCATTGGTCCACCCACAGGCGCATCCAGCTTCGCATGCCAGAGGGCGAATCCTTTGGATGTTCTGTCGCGCCAAAGCCAGCCAGATCAGGCGCGATACAATGAAATTGATCACCCAGGGCAGGTAGAGCAAACTGCCAGTTGGACCAGGCAGTCACACCGGGACCAGAGCCATGTAGAAAAAGAATAGTTTCGTTCTGGTCTTCGCCGCTGATATTGATATACGTGCGATAACCGCCGGTTATTATTTCAGTGTTCGAGATTGCCATAGGCTTTCATCCTTTTATTATTTTTGCTTTGCCAATTCCAAAGTGACATCCAATATCCAATCCTCCTGTCCCGCCATGGTTTTGCGTCTTCCTAATTCCACCAGGATTTCGAGCGGATCGACATTGTACTGCTGGCCGAGTCGCTTTGCGTGAAGCAGGAAGGTCGAATACACACCTGCATACCCGATGGCAATTGAATCGCGATCAGGGAAAGGCTGAAAAGGCATAAAGGGAGCAACGACAAATTCAGCGGCATCGAGCAGGCCAAACACATCCCAATCATGTTCGAAACCCAGTTTATCAAGCGTGGCAGCGATGAGTTCGGTGGCAGTATTACCAGCTCCAGCGCCTAAACCGCGTAATGTGCCATCCACTTGATCTGCACCTGCATCTACAGCGGCAAGCGTATTCCCAACGCCCAAGCCAAGATTATTATGGGCATGAAATCCCACTTGAATCTTGAGCGCCTTTTTGAGTGCGCGTACACGCGCCGCCGCGCCATCAGGTAAAAGTGCGCCAGCCGAATCTACAACATAGACGCAATCTGCCCCATAGCTTTCCATCAGCAGGGCTTGTTCGGCCAGAAACTCAGGAGGGCGCATGTGAGACATCATCAAAAAACCAACTGCTTCGAGTCCCATTTCTTTTGCCATGCCAAAGTGTTGTTGTGCAATGTTTGCCTCGGTGCATTGGGTGGCAATGCGGACGACCTGTATGCCGCGTGCGATGGCCTCCTTTAGTTCCTTGCGTGTGCCGATGCCCGGCAGAAGAAGAGCCGCGATCCGAGCATGAGTCACGGCATTGCGCGCCTCTTCTATGAGGTCCATTTCATTCGTAAGCGAGAAGCCGTATTGAATGGATGAACCGGCAAGGCCATCCCCATGAGTTACTTCGATAACTGGTATACCCGCTTTATCGAGAGCTTGAGCGACATTTTTCACCTGCTCGCGAGTAAATTGATGTCTCATTGCATGAGAACCGTCTCGAAGTGTTGTATCTGTTAATCGGGGGGCTTTCATAGATTTAATTTCCCAGCCCAAGGATTTTTTGGGCGAATAATTCTCCAACTTGCCGTGCAGAGGCTGTCATGATATCGAGATTGCCGGCGTAAGAGGGGAGGAAGTCGCCTGCGCCGGTCACTTCCAGCAACATGGCGATCAACGTTTTTCGGCCATCGGGCGTATCGCGGACTTCAAAGACCGGTTCATTTTTTAGACGATAGCCTGGTACGTATGCCTGAACGGCAGCAACCATTTCTTCGACAGAATCGACGATGGTCTGGCGGTCCACTTCCTCTGATTCCAAAAGAGCGTAGGTCGTATTCCGCATCAGGATTGGTGGGTCAGCCGGGTTGAGGATGATGATGGCTTTGCCTTGCATTGCTCCACCGATCACCTCAATCCCTCGCGCAGTGGTGAAGGTGAACTCGTCAATATTTTGGCGTGTGCCAGGACCGGCAGACAAGCTGGCAATGGTGCTGATCATCTCTGCGTAAGGGACAGGTGTTACGCGTGAGACGGCATGGACTAGCGGGATCGTTGCCTGTCCTCCACAGGTGATCAGATTGACGTTTTGCTCATCCATGTGTGCGCCCAAATTTACAGGAGGGATCACGTATGGGCCGCGCGCGGCAGGCGTCAGGTCAATGGCGATGCGGCCCGCTTCCCGCAATAATTTTGCGTGGCGGATATGGGCATGAGCGCTGGTCGCGTCGAAAACGATGCGGATGTCCGGATCATCTAAAATCGGTTGGATGCCATCGTGGCTGGCATTGATGCCCAATGATCGCGCGCGCGCCAACCCCTCTGATTGTGGTTCGATCCCGGTAAGCAGGGCAAGTTCCATGTGCCCGGGGTCGCGCAGGATCTTGAACATTAAATCACTGCCGATGTTGCCGGAGCCGAGAATGGCGACCTTGACCTTGTCGTTCGGTAAAGCGTTCATTGTTATGAAGAACCGTAATATCCCAGGTGTTTGGAAATAGTTTTCGCGGCCCGCATCACGCCCTCGCGAAATTCTGTCTGCGAACGTCGAAATCGATAGGCTGGAATTGACATGCTGATAGCCGCTACGACCTGACCAGTGTGGTTGTAAATCGGCGCGCTCACACAACACAGGTCAGGCAGGATTTCCTCCAAATCGTAGGCATAACCTTGCTTGCGGATTTTGGCCAGGGTTTGTCCCAGTTCGTCTTCATCGGTGATGGTATTGGGAGTAAAGCGCGGCAGGCCTGCTGTCTGAATAATGCGTTTGACCTCTTCTTCAGAACTGTAAGCTAATAAAACCTTTCCTAGCGCTGAGCAATGAGCAAACAGGCGGGCACCCAGAGAGGTGAGTTCCACACGCACTGCCTGTTTACCCTCGAGCTTGTCCACGTAGACAGCCTGTGTATCATCCAGCACTGCAAGATGGATTGTTTCCTGATATTGTGCCGCCAATTCTTCCATTACCGGGTGGGCTTCCCTGAGAAGTTCGGTTGTAGCAAGAAGGGTTTCGCTCAACGTGACCAGTCGCCAGCCAAGGCGGTAGCGATTGTCCTCAGTTTTGTTTAAAAAGCCTAATTTGGCAAGAGAAGCCATCAAGTCGTGCGTGCTTGATTTTGCCATTTTAAGTTTCGCGGCCACCTCGCGCACTCCCCACTCCGAGTGGTCACGGTCAAAAAGCGCCAATAATTCTCCTGCTTTTTGGATAGTTTGCAACATATTGCATTAACTGGATTCTTTGGAAGGTTTGGCTATGCCCTGGAGAATTTCGGCTCCAAGATTAGCGGCTGAAAGGCCGCGGAATAGAAAAGCCAAATTAACAACTGCAGATAATTCTTCAAATGTCGCACCTGCGCGATGGGCACCTATCGCATGAAGTTTTGCTGCATCCTGCAAATTTACGAGCAACATGCCAAACAGCATGAGTTGTGCTGTTTTCGTATCGAAACAATCAGGATACATGCAATGACGTCGCAGCTCCTCCTGCATATTAAGCAATTCAGGGTCAAGGCGTGCAAGTAAATCGGTGCGCGCCTGGATGCGCGGCGGAACAAAGCCGAGCAGGTCGACGTAAACGCCGCGATATTCTTCTACTTGTTCGTCCGGGATTTTTCGTTCAGGGAGATTGTCCTGCAAGGGCAATTTGGACATGGTACCTCCAGTTTCTTACCAGTATCGCGCAAGTGGTGAAACTAAACAAGTACTTTGTCCGATTATTTCGGACACTTAATTGTTGTTCCATCCAAATAGTTAATTGTGGGCATATCCTGGAATTACGATCCGGAGTTTACTTGTGTGTCAAGCTTTCAAGCCTGACACATGCCACCTATCGCCGGATCTAAAACCTCTGATACATGAACAGCTCTGACCAGAGGCCCACTATCCCTGACCCAACACCACCCAAACCGTGCGCATCGATTGGTTGCTTATATTGATCAAACGATGAGGTGTTGTCGATTCAAAAATGATACTGTCCCCTGTCCTTAGGGTGTAAGATTCAAACCCAATTTCAATAACCAATTCACCTTCGAGGATCATACCAAATTCGCGCCCCTCATGATGTGACATATGTGCTCCGGACGCTGAGAATATGGGCAAAGGAAAAGGCAAGACGAAGGCCGAGTTTCTGGATGAATACATGCGTAAGATAGGCACCCTTGCGGGGCGCTGGGCAAGTATGGATGAAGTCACGTATGCAGTCGTCTTTCTAGCATCTGATCGAGCGCGTTATATCAATGGCATCGAGCTGCGTGCCGATGGCGGGTATCGTGTGAACGCGCGGTAATAGCTGTTCAAGGTTTGACTTGCCATAATTTCCATCATTACTAGCAAGTATTTGATTTGATGATGCGGCGCTGACGTGTGGCGCGCGGCCTAACACATGCCCTTCCAATTATGATTCATGGTCTCGTATCCCTCACCATTTATTACTGACGCGGCAGGTGTTCACTAAGTACGCGTTTCCAATTTCCTCCCATGATGTCCTCAATAGCCTCATTTGGATAACCGCGCTCGTGGAGGGCTTCCGCGATCACTGGAAGATCTGCAACCGTATCGATCTCAGCCGGAGCAGTTTCGGCTCCTTGTCCGCCGTCGAAATCACTACCGATGCCCACATGCCGCGCATCCCCCGCCAACTGACAGACAATGTCAATGGCATCCACGACCGCATCCACGTGTATGTTCGCCTTGGTCTTCTGTCGCCACTCTGGAACTAGCGCCCAATTCAACGGCATGATGCCAATCACGCCATCCCGCGCAATCACGCCCGCCATCACCTGATCAGAGAGCAGGCGTTGGATCGGTACCAAACGACGCGGATTGGCATGCGTGGCGATCACAGGGCCGCCATATCGTTCCAGAGATTCGAGACAAGCTTCATCGGCCATGTGGCTTAGGTCCAGGATCATGCCAAAGCGCTGCATTTCGGTGAGTAATTGTCGCCCCAACTCAGTTAATGGACCAGAGTCGTTGGTGCTGGCAGTGTAGCGATTGGTGTCCCAGGCCGGACCGATCACGCGTACGCCCTGCTCATGCCAGAAGCCCACCTCATCAACGGTACGTATCAGATCAGCGTTTTCAATCAGAAGCACGAGCCCGATTTGCCGCTGATCTGAAGACGGAGACTCTGGAGTATCCCAACTCCTCAGGGCGCGATCAAGATGGTGTTGATGGGTAATCATTGATATCTGTGGGTGGGTGGATGCCCATTGGTGGTAAATGTTCAGTTGGGCAATCGCCTGTTGGTAGGCCGCCTCGATGACTTCATAACTCGGCTCCCCGACCTGCGCACGCGACCGTGGAATGACTGTGAGCGTGGCGAAGATGACTGCGACATTTCCTCTCAGCCATTCAGACAGCCCCAGCATACATACGCCATTCGTATTGGCAATTGAGGTGCCTGCTTCAATGGCACGTGTTGTGTAAGCCGATTCAAGGTAATTCCGTCCATCGGCAAGAACGTTGTAAGCAAGGTCTTCATGAGCATCGATAATGAGCATATTCGGGGAGCTCCTTATCACTGTAGATGATGGCTGATTTCCGGTTTAAGTATGGTTCAAAGAATATACGATTTTAAATGCAATTTGCAATACCTGGACTACGTCAATATCTTACAGTCGAGGTCCGCTCAACCATCTCTTGCTGGTATAGTTTCAGAAAAAATCTCAAAGTATTGTCTTATCACGCACTATTATACGATTATCAATAGTGATTATGGGATCTGCAATAACACAGTCTGTATGAAAAAGGACAAAATTCATCCCTCCAAAAGTGCTATTGTTGCCGAAAGCGAAATGGCAGGTCCCATATACTTTTTCTGCTTCCAGAACATTGGGAGAGAGCTGTGCTGCCGGGTTTGTGCCAATACCCAACTCGCAAAGGACGCGGGCTTTGTCTCCTGCAAGATCCATTCGCCTTTCGAGCTCGCGCGCTGCCGTTCCCCCTGCGATGGATTCGGCAATTCCAGCCTTTACAATTATCTTCACTGGAGCATCGAGCTCTACGTCTGCTATCGCTCCGTCCACGATAAGTATGCCATTAGCGGTCCCTTCAACCGGGGCGATAAATCCCTCCCCGGCAGGCAGGTTCCCAAAATCGCCTGGGTGGCTAAGGATTCCCGTGTCAGGTATACCAGGCCGTCCGCTTATTGAGAACGAGATGTTACTTCCTTGTGGGCTGGTAATAATTACTTCATCGCCAGCCGTCAGAAGTGCCGCGATTTTCTCAGAATCGCCTCGCATGGCCTGTGGATCAGTGACGAGTATCCGTTTCATCATTTCAAGGGTTATGTTTGGCAGACTCGCAATACGAGTACCTGTTGCGGATGCAACTCTGCGCGCTTGCGTATGTGAGAGGGAGTAGGAGGTAGTTAGAATGGCGATATCAGAAGTTTTCATCGCCTCAAGAATATCTTCCGGAGGCTCCTGTGCATTTTCTGTCATGCCATCAAAGATGATACAGGACAGATTCGACGTATAGCGTTTTGCCAGTTCAAAAAAGACAAATACCTCCTCCTGTTTTCCAGGGTCTGCTACGATCAGGACCTTTTCATCCCTGCTTATTTCAAAGGATTTTTCAAAAACCATTCTTCCGATCCATTTTTCTTCATCGGAAAGCAATCGCATATTATCACCAGCAGTATAGCGTTTCAGTATGTTCATAATTTCCATGATCGAACACTCCATTTCTCCCGCCAAGACTAAAGATGTGAAATTTGATCTCCGATATTATGATTCGTTTTTCTGTAATTCTGATTTTCCCTCAAGAAGAACGTCACGCTCTTTGTGTACGGCAACTCCGGTCGCCACGAGCAGAATGCCCATGACCTCCAGGACGGCCGGTATTTGGTGGAGAACAATGATACCGATCGCGGCTGCGGATGCGGGAAGCAATGACAGGAGGAGTGCGAATGTCGCACGTGGGAGCCGCGCCATCGCCAGTTGATCGCATACGTATGGAATCACCGAGGAACAAATCCCTACACCAATGCCAGCTAATAACAGATACGGTTTCTGAAAAGTTGACAGAGCATCAGTGAAACCCAGTGGACTGACTGTTATCATGGCGATCAACATGGCTAAGCCGAGACGATCTATTCCTGTTGTGCCACCATTTTGTGCGATCCGGTGCCCTAATACGACATACAACATAAAGAGCGTGCAGTTGGCAAATGCGAACAGATAGCCAAGCGGTTCGCCGCCCAATCTCACACCCGTCAAGACCCATCCTCCGACTGCAGCAAGGATAAGTGCTACGACATTACGCTGAGTTCGCATGCCGAGTGCTGCCAACAGGACAGGTCCAATAAATTCGATTGCGCCGACCGTACTTAGGGGTAGGCGTGCGATTGCCTGATAAAAACACGCGTTCATCAAACCCAGCACGACTCCGAATGCCAGCAGGTTGTATCTCTGTACCCAGGATTGTGCTGCAATAATCCGCCATGGACGACGCCAGACGGCAAAGACAAAAGCCGCACTTGCAATGCGCAACCAGGTTACGCCAAGTATGGTCACCTGCGCGAATAAAAGCACTGCAAAGGCCGGCCCCAAATAATGGAAAATGGCGCTTATGATAAAGAACATGTGGGGTGGAACACGACCCACCACGCCCAGTTGCCGTACTTGCGTCATTGAGCTTCTCTCTTCCTTTGTTGTATAGGTCACATGGTATACTGTTAACCGAAGGAAATACAGGGCTACATTAAGGAAAGAGAGACAAAATGCCTAAAATCCCAAACAAAAAACCTTTGTTGACCTATACCCCATTGGATACGCTAAAAGATGGAGTCAACTTGCGGATATTGACCGAATTACAACAGAACCCCCGCCTGACCATGACCGAGCTGGGTCGTCGAGTCGGCTTCTCATCGCCCGCTGTTACTGAGCGCGTACGCCGGTTGGAGGAGACTGGCGTCATACTTGGTTATCACCTTGAGATCAATCCTGCAGCGTTGGGGCTGTTAATTGCAGCTTATATTCGCATTCGACCCAATCCCGGCCAACTACCCAGGATCGCAGAGTTGGCTCAACAGATCCCCGAAGTTGTGGAATGCCATCGCGTTACGGGGGAAGACTGCTTCATCCTCAAGGTATATCTCCCAAGTCTCGATCAACTTGATCGCATTCTGGACAGCTTTCTTATGTACGGCTCAACAACGACAACGCTTATTCAATCATCGCCCGTGCCGCTCCGTCCACCGCCACTTCCAGAAATATAAGATTGGAAGAAATTTCGCGACTACATGTGTATTAATCTTGTCAGTCAGTACTATGACCCACCAACTTTTACATACATGCCTCCACCAATCTTGACCCTAATTCGTCCTCTTGCGAGAATCTTTTCGTCACAGACTACGCAAGCGCGCACACCTGCCAGGGGAGAAAATTGGTTTTTCTCAAAGGTCTCCGCGGGATCGGTGGTTAGGCAATGTCTAACTTATGCAAGAGGTCAATTAATCATAAGTTCACTGGTCTTTGCAAAATTTCAATCAGCAATGGCTACAGTGGAATAAATCCGCAGTTTACTGAATTCCAAATTGGTTCAACTTTAAAAATAAACGAGATACCCCTCCATGGAGGGGGATGATGCACTTGCCCAGCGCATGTTTTGCTCGTACAATCTAGGCGATCAAGTACTATAGATAACACCAGAAAGGGACAGCTATATGACCGACCTGAAACAGTTTGGAGAGAGTATTGTAGCGAATTTGGAGAAAGTGATTGTGGGGAAAAGCCACTCTGTGGAATTGGTGGTCATCGGTTTGTTATGCCAGGGGCATGTGTTAATTGAAGACGTACCCGGAGTGGGAAAGACCATGCTTGCGCGTAGTCTCGCGAAATCTCTTGATTGTGCGTTCAACCGCATCCAATTCACGCCCGACATGCTCCCCAGTGATGTGACGGGCGTTTCCATTTTTAATCAGCAGAAACGCAAATTCGAATTCCGCGCAGGACCGATCATGGGGCAGATAATCCTTGCCGATGAAGTCAACCGCGCCACACCCAAGACTCAAGCCTCCCTGCTCGAAGCGATGGAGGAACGTCAGGTCACGGTGGATGGTGTGACGCATCCGCTTCCCAAACCATTCATGGTTCTCGCCACACAGAATCCGATTGAATACGAAGGGACCTTCCCGCTCCCTGAGGCGCAACTGGACCGATTCCTCCTGCGCGTGCGAATCGGATATCCCACTGCGTCTGAAGAGATGAGGGTCCTTGGTGAGCAACAGTTCCGGCATCCGATTGAATCGCTTGAGCCAATTGTCAAGGTCAAGGATCTGTTGAGCGCGATTGAAGCCATCCGCAAAGTATACGTATCGCCGGTCATCCAAAAATATATTATTGACCTGGTCGGTCGTACACGCCAGAGCAGTGATGTATATCTTGGTGCAAGCCCGCGTGGGAGCCTGTCCCTTTTCCGTGCCGGACAGGCGCGCGCCGCGCTCAACGGCCGCGATCATGTATTACCTGATGACATCAAAGCATTGGCGATTCCCGTGCTCGGGCACCGCATCATTGTTTCACCTGCCGCACGATTGCGTGAATTGAGCGCAGACCGCATTGTCCAGGAAGTCCTTTACAGCGCGCCTGTGCCCGGCGGAGATTACCAGGCGGCTGCTGTCAGGACAAAGAGCAAGGCAAAGTGACGCCAGGACGCATTTTCGTCTTATTGATTTTTGCAGTGGGCGGCATCGGGACCATGGTGAATGGCGCCGTCTTTTATGTCCGTTTACTTTATGCCGGCGCTCTGCTGATCGTCATTGCCTGGTTGATGACGTACTTTTCACTGCGAGGCATTATAGTGGAGAGGCAATCGCGGGCGCAACGCGGAAGTGTGGGCGACATTTTCGAAGAACATTTTGAAATCTATAACGCCAGCCGTTTGCCCAAAATGTGGCTGGAAGTTGCGAACGAGACCTCTGTCCCGAACTCGACCGGATCGCGCGTGCTCACGCTATTGCGCGCCAGACAAAAACGTTCATACACCGCCCGAACCTGGCTCACCAACCGCGGCGGATTCGCCCTCGGGCCGACGCGCATCACGTCTGGCGATCCATTTGGCATCTTTCGCGTCTCACGAGTGATCCCCGCGTCGAATTCCCTGATCGTCCTTCCCATGCAATTTCACATCAATCAATTTTTATCTCCGCCCGGCATGTTGCCCGGTGGGAAGGCAATCCGTCGCAAATCACAGGATATCACGCCTCATGCCTCGGGTGTACGCGAATATGTCCCCGGCGACCCGATGAAACGCATCCACTGGCCCACGAGCATCCGACGCGGACAGCTGATGGTGAAGGAGTTCGAGCAGGATCCTCAGGCAGAAGTTTGGCTTTTTTTGGATACCCACAAGAGTGTGCATTATTCAAAGTCTGCTGAAAGTTTCGATGCGCCGCCCATCGATGACCTGCTCCTGCTTCGCCGACGTAAAATGAAATTACCTCCCTCAACGATGGAATATTCGATCAGCATTACGGCATCGCTGGCGCATTATTTTCTATCGCAACGTCGCTCGGTGGGTCTGGTTACTGCTTCGGAGAGCGAATATGAAGTCATCTCTGCGGAACGGAGCGAACGCCAGGAAGGAAAGATCCTTGAGGCGCTTTCGTTCCTGCAGGCGGAGAGCACATACACCCTTCCAAGTCTTGTCACTGCACAGATGGGACAATTACCTCAGGGAAGCAGTGCGATCATGGTCACGCCGATGATCTGGCCCGAGTTATTGCTTGGTGTGGATAGCCTTCAACGACGCAGTTTGCGCCCGGTTGTCGTTCTGCTGATGTCACAATCTTTCGGAAACCGTGCAAGCAATGAAGACCTTGCCAAATCCCTCGCGGCGCGCAATGTGCCTGTGTGTCGCGTCTATTGTGACGCTGACTTGTCAGAAACACTTTCAAGTTTTACGACCAATACTTTTTCACAGGATTTTTCATGGCGAGCACCCGTGTTGTCACACTTGACCTGAACTTTCAGGGACGTCCGCATGCGATCGCGTCCTATTTGATCCGAAGTGGGGATGCTGTTGTCCTCATCGAAAGCGGACCCGGCTCGACTCTTTCCGCGCTCGAGGCTGGTCTCGCGAAAGAAGGTTTGTCTCCCCGCGACGTGACCCACGTCCTGCTCACGCACATTCATCTTGACCACGCCGGTGCGGCAGGCTGGATAGCGAAGCAGGGTGCGGAGATCTATGTACACCCCATCGGCGCGCCGCACATGTTGAACCCCGAAAAACTCATTGCCAGTGCCACGCGCATTTATGGGGACAAAATGCAAACGCTTTGGGGTGAGTTCCTGCCTGTTCCCGAGGATCAACTCAAAGTCCCGAAAGATGCGGAGGCGATAGCCATCGGTAATGCGGAATTCATTCCGCTTCACACGCCCGGTCACGCGGAGCATCATTACGCGTATCTCTTTGAAGACATTTGTTTTTCCGGTGATGTGGGCGGAGTCCGAATCCCGGGCTATCAATATTTGCGAGTCCCCATGCCGCCTCCGGAGCTGCATATCGAGCGCTGGCATGAAAGCATGAAGCGCCTGCGCACGGAGAAATTTGCACGCATTGCGCCAACTCACTTCGGCATATACGACGACCCGGAATGGCACTTGCGCGAAGTGGAAAAGGGACTGGACGATGCGGAGCGCTGGCTTGGGCAAATCATGTCAGAAGATCCATCCATGGAAGTAGAGGCGATGCGGCAGAGC
>Ga0210377_10001092_pt1 | contig 25205 bp, 22 predicted proteins | sample PLM4_65_b1redo_FD_155480 | JGI IMG/M metagenome (GOLD analysis project Ga0210377, IMG submission 155480) | Groundwater sediment microbial communities from an aquifer in East River, Colorado, USA - PLM4_65_b1 redo | ecosystem: Environmental > Terrestrial > Soil > Riparian zone | place: USA: East...
CGGTGGGTGACGCGCTCAAGGGCGCCAAGATGTTCGAGCGGGTGAGCGTTCCCGTGTTAGGCATCGTGGAGAACATGGGTCCGTTCACCGATCCGGCGAGCGGGGCGCGCGTGGCATTCTTCGGAGAGGGCGGGGGCCAGCGCCTTGCCGACGAGGTGGGCGTGCCGCTGCTGGGGACCGTGGCGCTCTCGCCGGGACTCGCCGCGCTGGCCGACGATGGGAAGCCGATTGTGGTGGCCGAGCCCGACAGCGCAGCCGCGCGCGCGCTGATGGCGATCGCGGAGCTGGTGCACCAGCAGGCGGGGGCGCGGGGAATCTCGTTGCCCGTGATCAATCAGTGACTGGGTGCTAGGTATTAGGCGCTGGTGAACCGCCGCACGTTCCAGCACCCACACCCAGCACCCAGCACCCAGCCCCAGCACCCAGCATGTCGTAACCCGCCCCCGATTTCCGTGTTAGTATTCAGGCGCCCGAGAGTCTGTGCCGTTCCTGGGCTCCCATACCGAAAAACAAGGAGACCGGAACGATGCGATCCCTCAAGTTGCAGGGCGTCGTCGGCATTCTGGTCGGGGTCACCAGCCTCGGGCTCATGCCAACCTCCGCGGTAGCACAGGGTTGCGAGCCGATCCGCTTCACGACTCCGATTGACCTCGGGGGTCAGGGCCAGGCCTTTCAGCCGGGCCGGCAGTGGCGCCTCACCCTCGCGTACCGGCGCCTGTACTCCAACGAATTCTTCGTCGGCTCGTCGGAGAACCCGGCCATGGCTCCGGGCGGGGAGTCTCCGGTCTTCAACATCCACACCTTCGTGGCCGACGTGTCCTATTCGTTCACCGACCGGATCCGGGTAGGAGTGAGTCTCCCCTTCTCGACGGGCTCCCTCTCGCGAAAGTGGGACGACTCGGCCCACCACGCGCAGCGGGCGAGCGGTATTGGGGATCTGAGTGCGATGGGAGAGCTCTGGCTTCTGGATCCCCGTACCCACCAGAACGGCAACATCGCGGTGGGGCTCGGCCTCAAGGCACCGACCGGAAGCCACACCAAGGCCAGCCAGTTCTACACCGCGGGCGGGGCCGTGGACTTTCCAGCGGACCAGACCATCCAGCCGGGCGATGGCGGATGGGCCATCACCTTCCAGGCCCAGGCCCATCAGCGGGTGAAGGAAGGGATCTACCTCTACGGTTCCGGCTCGTACACGGCGAGTCCAAGAGCACAAACCGAGGTCGTCCTCAGTCCGACCGGACCACCCTCCGCGGTCCACTGGTCGGTGCCCGATGTCTACCAGGCCCGGCTCGGCGCGGCGGTCTCGGTGTGGCCGGACCAGGGGCTTACGGTGAGCCTCGGCGGCAGCCTCAGCGGCATCCCCCGGCGTGATCTGTTTGGTGGAGGCGACAGCACCACGGTCAAGCGGACCTCGCAAATCGTCTATGTCGATCCCGGCCTGTCGCTCAACCGGGGGCGGAGCAGCTTCACCCTGAGCATCCCGATCCGGATCCACGTTAACCGGTTCAAGAGCATGCTCGAAGCGCGCTCGACCGGCCGCCTCTCAATCAACGGCGGCGGCTTCGCGAACTATCTCGTATTCGCCAGCTACTCCTACCGGTTTTGAGCCGCGCCGTGCGTGCGCTATTGGGCCTCCTGCTGCTGCTCCCCGTAGCCGCCGGCGCGCAGGAGATCAAGGCAGGAACGCCCGCCCCGGAGATCGATCTGCCGAGGCTCCAGGGCGGTACGGTCAAACTCTCTGCCCTCCGCGGCCACCCGGTGGTGGTGACGTTCTGGGGCACCTGGTGCCCGCCTTGTCGGGCGGAGTTCCCCGAGCTGGTCGCCGCGCACCAGAAATATCGGGAGAACGGATTGGAAGTGCTCGCGGTGAATCAGCGCGATCAGGAGCTGAGTACCGAGGATGTGCATGCGTTCGTCAAGCAATACTCGGTGGAGTTTACCGTGGCCCTCGACCCGCGGGGCAAGGCGAGACGAAGCTTTCGGCTGATTGCCCTGCCCACGACGGTGTTTGTCGATGCCGCCGGAATCATTCAGCAGGTTCTCTCCGGTCCCATCAGCCGGGCGGAGCTGGCCCGAGGCCTCGCGACGATTCTCTCCCCGAAGTAGCGGCGCCCCTAGGGTCTGAGTCCAACCCGGCGCAGGAGCGCGTGGAACCGCGCGCTCCGGCGAATCGGGTCGTAGATCGGATCGAGAAACGAAATCAGGGCGGGCCAGATCTCCTTGGTATCCGTCGCCCGTTCCAGGGCGGACAGGGCCCGTGCGGTGTCCCCCAGGCCAAGGTACGTGTAGGCTCGTCTCGTCTCTGCCATCCCGGGTTGGGGCGACTCGGCATCCTGTTTCTGGAGTCGCTGCCGCGCCGCGGCGGTATCGCCGGACTTCGCGACGACATAGGCAATGAATGGTGTGTTCGTGGATGCTCGATCGGCGAGCTCCCGGGCCTGTGCGGGAAGCTTATTCCCGAGCCGCACCAGCGCTCCCATCCCCACGCTGGTCCGGTTGACCGGATCAAGCTCCAGCGCCCGCCGGCTCTCGACCAGGGCGCTGTCCATCTGCCCATCGAGGTAATACACGTAGGACAGGTGGCTGAGTACCACCGCCGAAGCAGGATCCTCGGCGCGCGCCGCCCGCAACTGCGTCAGCGCCTCGTCCAGGCGTCCGCGGTTCCTGAGGTGCCGCGCATACTGGTGCCGGGCCTCGACGTGATGGCCATCGAGCCGGATCGCGGTCCGCAATTCGGTCTCGGCGCTGTCCCATTGATACTTGAATCCATATGCCATCCCGAGCGCCACGTGGGGTTGCGCCAGCGTGGAGTCGAGCTCGAGGGCGCGCCGGGCGGCACTCACCAGGCCGTCGTGGATGTCTTTTGAGGGGGCTCCCTGGAAGGCGGGAAAGAGTGCCAGGGCCATGCTCAAACCGGACCAGGCCGGCGCGTAGAGGGTGTCCTTGCGGATGGCCTCGCGGAAGAGATCGGCCTGCTCCTTGACGCTCATTTCCCGTCGGTCGAGTTTGTCCTGCCCCCGCAAGTACAGGACGTAGGCCTCGTTGTTTGAGGTCCGCTGGTTGGGACGGAACACCGGGGCGGAGCCAATCGAGTTGGGGAACCGACTCCGTAGCCTGGCCGTCAGGCTCCCGGCGATCGCGTCGGCGGCGCCCGCCACCTGGTCCTGGCTAACGTTGAAAACACTGTCCCAGAGGCTCGTCCCATCGGCGGCGAGCGCCAGATCCGCCGACAGAATCCAGCGCCCGCGCTCCTGCCGGACCACGCCGGTCATCACGTAGGCTGCCTTGAGCTTGATGCCCACCTCGGCCACATCCACCGTTAGTTCTCCGCCATAGGCTCGGGCACCACTCCGGCTCGTGATCTGAATGCCCGGAACCCGTGCCAGTGCCGAGGCCACTTCCTCGGCCAGACCTCCGGCGACGAAGTCCATCGCACTGTCCGCGCTGATATTGTGGAAGGGCAGCACCGCGAGGGAAATCGGGGCGGAAACACCTGGGGCGCGGGTCGTGAGGTATGCGGCCGTACCGATCAGCCCGGCGACCAGCGCCAGCCCTGCCCACCGGAGCGCCTGGGCTGGCCGACGGCTCGCTGCCATGGTCCCCGTCGCCGCTCCTTCGAGTGAATCCAGCAGCTCCCGCGCGCTCTGCGGCCGGTCGGCGGGATTCTTCTCCAGACAGCGCGATATCAGGGCCGCCACGGCGGGAGGCACGTCGGCTCGGAGTGCCGTAACCGGTCTCGGCACTGTCCCGAGGTGCGCGGCGATGACCAGGTGCACCGACTCATCGGGGAAGGGTGGAGTGCCGGTGAACAGCTCGTAGGCCAGGCAGCCGAACGAATAGATATCGGCGCGCTGGTCGGTCGACGGGTCCCCGGTGGCCTGCTCCGGCGCCAGGTACGCCGGCGTCCCGATCGGCGACCCGGACAGGGTTACGATCGGCCCCGCGACATCGGTCAGGGCGGCGCTTATCGCCTTGGCGATTCCGAAGTCCGTAACCACCGCGGCACCGCCTGAGAGCATCACGTTGTCCGGCTTGATGTCGCGGTGCACTACGCCGTGCTCGTGGGCGTAGGCCAGGGCGCGGGCGACGTCCCGCAGCATACTCAATGCCTCGGAGACCGGCAGCGCCCCGTCTCGCGCCAGCCGATCTCGCAGGGACGGGCCCTCGGCGTACGGCATCACGAAGTAGAGCGATCCGGAGATCTCTCCCGAGTCGTGCAGGGGCAGGATGTTCGGGTGATTGAGCCGGGCCGCGATCTCGATCTCGCGCAGGAACCGATCATGACCCAGTGAGGCGGACAACTCGGGCCGAATGACTTTGATGGCGACGTCGCGCCCGTGTTTCAAATCCCGCGCGAGATAGACCCGTGCCATTCCCCCGCGGCCCAGCTCCCGACCGATCTGATATCGGTCGGCGAGGAGCTCGGGAAGCAGCGATTCCGGGAATTCGTTCGCGAGATCGTCGAATCGCTCCGCAGCCCCGCGGTCGAGCAGCGGCACGTCGCGCTCGCACTCGGCAAGCAGGTGGGCGAGCGCGTGCTGCCGGGCGGGGTCGCCGGCACTCAGCTCGCGGATGAGGGATGCCCTTCGCTCCGGCGGCGCGTCGAGGACGGCATCAAGCAGCGGGGCAAGCTCCAGCCAGCCCGACGGCAGGAGAGATTGCCCCTTCGGAGAAGGCGAGGGGCCGCTCACGGTTCGAGGGCTCGGCGGAGCAGCATACGCGCCTTGACCCAATCCCGCTGCACGGTCCGGGTGGTCACCTCCAGCGCCGCGGCAATCTCCTCGTCGTTCATCCCGCCGAAGAAGCGGCAATCCACCACTCGCGCCATGCGCGGCTCGACCTGGGCCAGCCGCTCGATCGCGTCGCTGAGCTGCAGCATCGCGTCCGGCTGGTCGGGTGCCGCGATCAGCTCGTTGTCGAGGGTGATGCGATGCAGGCCTCCCTCCCGCTTCTGCGCCAGGCGGGCTCGCGCCCGATCGACCAGGACGTGGCGCATGGCGACCGAGGCCAGCGCGAAGAAATGGGGGCGATCGCGCCAGGCAATGCGGGATTGGTCGACCAGCTTGAGGTAGGCCTCGTGGACCAGGCCGGTGGTGGAGAGCGTGCCGCCGCCCTCGCGGCCGGACAGCTGGCGCCGGGCGATAACCCGCAGCTGCTCGTACACCTCAGGCATCAGGCGGTCGAGAGTGTCCCGCCGTCCGGTCAGGAGGTCGTTCAATGGGATGGGATCGCGCGGAGATGGACCCATGAACTCCGAACCGTGGGAGCGACCCTCCGCCCGGGAGCGATGCGGATGTCGGATTGCGGGGCGATCTCACGTGTACAGGGGAAGCGGGCACCGGGGATCACCCCTCGCCGGCTTGAACATGGAACCTGCCGACCGGGAAGGCAACCCGGTCTCCGGTGGAGAGAGCAGACCTGGCGGCATTCCGCCGTTAGGTAAGCCGGCGCCCAAGACCCTGAGAGTTGGGATACGTCTATGTCGAGCAAGGCCGTTGGAGCACTCGTTTCTACTTCCGTCCTGCTCGCGATTGCGTGCAGTGACACCCTCATCCAGCCACCACCACCACCGCCTTCGGCGCCGGTTGCAGACGTCACCGTCACGCCTGACGCACCCAGCATCGTCGCGGGCACGACCATTCAGCTCTCCGCCACCGCCACAGATGCCCAGGGCAACACGCTAGGCGGCCGCGCCATTACCTGGTTCTCGCACAACGAGGCCATCGCGACGGTCAACGCCACAGGCCTCGTGACCGGTGTATCGGCCGGCGGCCCGGTGACCATCACCGCCACCAGCGAGGGCCAGTCCGGCAGCGCCCAGGTTACGGTTACCGCCCCCGTGCCGGCTCTGGGCTTTTCGATATCGCTGTCGGCGGCGGCGCTCTCGATCGTGCAGGGAGCCAGCACGCCGACCACAACGGTACGTATCACCCGATCGGCCCATGCAGCTTCAGTGGGCCTTTATGTGACCGGTCTGCCGGCTGGGGTTACCGACTCGTTTGACCCGGCCTCCTGGCCAGTTGGCGATAGCACCGTCTTGACTCTGACGGTGAGCGCGGCGGCGGTGCCGGGCATCTACAACCTTCAGGTGAATGCCTACGATCCGGAGCAGGAGGGCGATGTGAGTGCGCCGCTCACGCTCACCATCACGGCCCCTCCGCCGGCGCCGGGCTATACCATCTCGCCGACGCCCGCGCTCAGCGTCGCGCAAGGCTCGTCGAGCCCGCTCACCACGTTGTACCTGCTCCGCACCAGCTTCACCGGAAACGTGACGCTGAGCGTGGACAGTCTCCCGGCCGGCGTTACGGCCGTCTTCTATCCGGTCAACCCGACTTCAGGCAGCTCCTCGCAGTTCTGGCTGAGCGTGGCCCCCAACGCCGTCCCCGGGACCTACCCAAACCTGCAGGTGCGCGGAGTGGCCTCCGGCCTAGCCGACCGGACCGCGCCGCTCACGCTCACGATCCCGGTGGCGCCCTTTAGCCTCACCCTGTCGTCGTCCACGCTCAGCATCGTGCAGGGCGCTGCGACCCCGACCACGACGGTGAACGTGGTCCGCAACGACTTCGCGGGCCCTGTGGCGCTCTATGTCGGCTGGTCTGATGAAGACCATGATGTCTTGCCGCCCGGAGTGACGGCGGCATTCGCGCCCAATCCGGCGACCGGCAACAGCGCGGTGCTCACCCTCACGGTGGGTGCCGCGGCAACGCCGGGCGTCCACTACCTGTTTGTCGCCGCCGGAGCTTCGACGGGGGGGTTCTGCTGCATTCCGCTCACGCTCACGGTCACCCCACGCTCGCCGTGACCGTCACGGGCGGCCTCGCGGTGGGATCCTATCCCCTCGTGATCCGCGGCAACTTCACCGGCCTGGCCGAGCCTCACGGTGAACGTCACGGCGCCGAGCGGGAGCGGCAACGTGACTCTGGCGACCAATCGGCCGTCGGAGTAACCGGCGCGTCTGAACTTTGAAACCGGAGATATTTCAATGCCGAGCAATGACCTTGGTTTCAAAGCTGCCCGCTTCGCCGATCGCTCGCTTCGGCTGTCGCTCGCCGGTGCTCTGGCTGCCTCACTTCTTCTCGGCTGCGACGACGGAATCACCCCGCCTCCGCCGGCGCCACCGCCGTCGCCTCCGGCTGCGCCTGCGATCGCAGTTTCCGTCAATCTTCTCGGCGTGGCCGTGCCGCAGGGTCAGAACAACACCGTCGCAATAACCGTGGGCCGGACGAGCTACACCGGCAGCATCGATCTCACGGCCGAAGGTCTCCCCGCTGGTGTCACCGCCGGCTTTTCGGTGGCGTCCCTGCCGAACGGGACCACGTCCAGCACCCTCACCCTCACCGCGGTCGCCAACGCCCCGCTTGGCCAGAGCACCGTGATCGTGCGCGCGAGCGGAACGGGCGTCACCGCCCAGACCGCCACGCTCACGGTCACGGTCACCCCGCTTCCGGCCATTTCGATTGCCGTCGCGCCGGGTACCCTCTCGGTCCCGCAGGGGACGATAGGCGCCGCCCAGGTCACCATCACCCGCATGAATTTCACCGGCCCTGTGACCCTTGCGGCGAGCGGGCTCCCTGCCGGCGTGACCCATACGCCGGGTCCGCCATCCACCGGAGCCACCGCCACGCTCCCGCTCGCCGCGGTGAGCAGCGCCGGCGCGGGATCGTTCACGGTTACCGTAACGGCTTCGGGAACCGGGGTGGCTAACGCGGTGGCGACCTTCACGCTGGATGTGGCCCCCGCCGCCGGTACGCTGGTGAGCCAGCGGTTTTGCGGTCCCGCGGCGCAGGCTCCGCTGTGGGTTGCCGCGCAGGACGAGAATGGCCCCTGGCGGCAGCTCACCCGGGAGGCGAACGAGACCTACCGGTTCGGAATCGCCGCCCGAGGCGGGATCGCCTTCGTGGAGCGGTACGAGTACGACGGGACCACGTTTCTCCTCTCCATCCGGTACGGCGCGCTGGCGGACTTGCAGCGGCTGGCCGCGGCTCCGTGTCTGGACTCGGGAGCCAAGTCGGTGACGGCCACCGCGGCGGGATTCGGGGCGGGGGAGTCGGTGAGCGCCATCGCCGGCGGAGCTGAATCCTACATCGAGTTCCCGACGACCGGATTCTCGCTGAGTGGACTCCCCGACGGACTGGTGGACCTGGTGGCGACGCGGCGCTCGTCCGGGACGGCTACAGCCACGAAGTTCATTCTCCGACCGGGCATCAACCCGGCGAACGGGGCGGCGCTGCCGGTGCTCGATTTCGGGAGCGCCGAGGCGGTCGACGCCGAGGCGAGGACCGTCACGGTGGGAAACCCAACCGCCGGCGAGATCCTCCACCTCTCCACCTACATCCAGACCGGGGGCGGTACCGGGGCCTTCCTGAGCGCCACCTCCCCTGCGACCGGAGTATCGGCCCAGTATCACAGTGTTCCGCTGGCGGGGCTCGGTGCGCTCGACGTTCAATCGCTTACGCTCTGGGTGGTGGCCTCGAATGCGCCTTTCAGTCCCACCCGTCTCGTGGGGACCTTTTACCGCAGCCCCCAGGATCTGACCGTGACGCTGGGAGCGGCGCTGAACGCGGCGACGGTTTCGGTCGTTGCGACGAACCCGCAGGTCCGTCTCCGGGCGGAGACCGTGCGGCAGGCGGACTATCCGCGGTACTACCGTGCGCTGTACTACCAGTTTGGGAGCCCGGCAGGACACAACGTGATCCTCGAGGCCACCGCAGCCTACATGGGCTCTGCCCCGAGCTTCGACTTCACTATGCCAGACTTCAGCGGCGTTCCGGGATGGCTTCCCACGTGGAACCTCATACCCGGGCAATCGATGGGCTGGGAGGTGTCGGGCTACGGCTTTACCGGCGCGCCGCTGGAGGGATTCACCCCGGCGCCCGCCGAAGGGATTGTGTTTCGCTCCGCTTCGCGGAGCGGCACCATCGTCCCGTGACCGCCTTCACGCCTGCTCGGGCCAGGGGGTCTAGGGTGTCCAATGTTCAGTAGGTGTTTGTACAGCGAGGGTCGGGCCTAGGCTAGCAAAGAGGGCCAGTGCAGTTCGGGGATGCGAGCCTGCATCCGCGGCCCTCGCGACTCAACGTCGGACCCATCAGGAGAGCTTATGTCATTCCGAAAGAGCAGTTTTTTCACAGGTCTCAGCGCGGCGCTGGTAGTTGCCGCCTGCGGCGAGCTCCCAATCGACCTGCCGCCGCCACCACCGCCCCCGGTGCCGGTTGCCTCAGTCACTGTCTCCCCCGGCGCGTCCAGTATCGTGGCGGGCACCACAGCGCAACTCTCCGCCACCACCAAAGATGCCCAGGGCAACACCCTGAGTAGCCGCGCCATCACCTGGAGCTCCAGCGCCGAAGCCGTCGCGACGGTCAATGCCACAGGCCTCGTGACCGGCGTGTCGGCCGGCGGCCCGGTGACCATCACCGCCACCAGCGAGGGCCAGCCCGGCACCGCGCAGATTACGGTTACCGCCCCCGAGCCAGCCGTCGCGACAAGTCTTGCGGCAGTTACCAGCGCGACACTGTCCGGCTTCGTTGGAGCTGCCGTCTCAGCGACGCCTTCCGTGCGCGTAACAGATCAGCGGGGCGCCTGGATGAGTGGCGTCGCGGTGACGTTCGCGGTGGCCAGCGGGGGTGGATCTGTCACCGGCGGATCTGCCACCACGAACTCTGCCGGTGTCGCAACCGTCGGCAGCTGGATACTCGGTGCGACCCCGGGTCCCAATGCGCTCACGGCATCGGCGATCGGTCTGCCTTCAGTCACATTCACGGCGACGGGGACCGTGAATGCCTCTCCCTGTTTTCCAGTGGTGATGACGCATGTATTCGGGACGACGACCAACGGAGCTCTCGACGGTACGGACTGCATGTCGGACGGCGTTTACGTCGACCAGTACTCCATCACGCTGAGCGGGGTGAATGCCTACCTGTTCAGGCAGTCCGCCACTTTCGACACCTACCTTTCCCTCGATACGCCTCCTGGAGTCCTCAATGGAGGTGTGGTCGCGGAAAACGACAACGAATCCGGCGCGACAACCAACTCCACAATAAAAGCGCTCTTGCCGGCCGGTTCGTACGTACTAGGAGCCAGCTCCTGGGAATGGTTCGTAACCGGGGCCTACTCGCTGTCTTCGGGAACGACTTCGATGGAGGTAACCGGGTGCGAAGAGGTCTTCATCGTCCGGGGCGTTGCGACCGCCCAGAACATCCAAACTACCGATTGCCTCCGGTCGAATGGGCCGGTTTACGGCGACGAATTCACTATCTACCTCACGGCCGGCCAGCGCCTGACGCTGTCCATGGCGTCGACGGTTGTCGATTCATTCCTGGAGCTTGTCTTCGGGGACGCCGTGGTAGCCTTCCATGACAATGGGAACGCGAGTGGCACCAAGGACGCTCGGCTGGTCTACACTGCTCCAACCGCTGGATACTACAAGATCCTTGCAAGCACCGCCCTCAACGGGCAGACGGGCGGCTACACACTCACCATTCAGTAGCGGTGAGATGATACACAAACTGAGCACCGGACCCGCGGCCGTGGCACTCCTTTTTGCCTGAGTCGGTTGTTACCCTGAGGAAGCGAAGCGACCGAAGGGGCCGATCTCGATTTTGAGGTGGGCCCCTTCGCTTTCCTCAGGGTGACGATCGTGCTCAGGGTGACGAGCGTGCTACTTCCAGACGACTGTCACCCCCCCGAGCGCCGAGCTCACTTCCACGTCGATGTGCCGCTTTGCCGACCGGTAATTCGTCGACGTATATGTCTTGCCGTCCTTGTCGAATCCCTCCGCGTCGAAGTCAGCGAGAAACCCCGATACGCGAACCCGGAGCCCCAGATCCCTGGGCGCGCTGAGCGTCACCCCCCCCAGCGCCATGTTGAGCGTGACGCGTGCATCGGCAGGCCAGGCGCCACCAAGGTCGAGCTTGACCTCTCCAATCCCGCCATCAAACCGCCAGGAGCGGCAGCCGCTGTTCCCCGCATTGGTGACGGCAAGCTCGCCCGCGCCGGAAGTGATGGAGGCGGTGCGACAACTTCCCGTGGTCGGGGTCGCGAAGTTGATCGTAGTGCGGCTCGCGCCGGTCTTGAGCTCGATCCCCGACAGGCGGAGCCCGCCGAGATCGAGCGTGCTTTCCGCGGCGCCGATCGAGGCATCAAGCGAGAGATCTACCCCGGCCGCCAGCTCGATTCTCGCCTCCTGCGGGAGTGCTCGGCGCCGGTCCACTCGGATTCCTCCACTTCCCGTTCCCGCAACGCCAAGGTGCACCTCGCCGGCCTTGGCATCGTAGCGGCCGATCGGACGGAAGCGGTCGGCGTCGTATTCGAGCGAGAGGCCATAGAGCCGCTCTCGTGCGGCAGGACGAACGACCAACCTTCCGGCCGCGAATTCGATGACGGCATGAAGCCGGCGCTCCGCGCCAAGGGGCCGGGCGTACTCGAAGTTGCGGATCTGCTGGGCGGAGACGGGCGCAACCACGAGCACGAGCGCGAGTGCGACGAGATTGCTTCGGCCGCTTCGCGGCCTCGCAATGCCTGTCATCGTGGCCTCGGAGTCTTACTGCCCTCCGGCCGCTTGACCGCGCTCACCCCGAACTGCGGTGTGGCCCACAGGTATTCGTCGGTCAGGGCCTCGGGCGGCATGTATCGGCCCGCAAAGGTGGGCTGAATCCCGGCGCGCGAGAGCAGGCAGGCACCGAAACCGACGGTGGCGAGAAGCCATGTCGCGAGGAACGCGGCCATGAACATCAGCGTTCCGGCGACCGGGACCCATCCGAAGAGAATCCACGCGAGCCAGACCGCCGCGACACCCAGAAGCCCGGTGGCGAGATACCGGTAGCTGTTGGCCGATCCGACCACCACGCCGGCCGCCATACGGCGCCGCAGGTGGGTCTCTCCCATCGCATGCGTCACCCCGAGAAAACCTCCGACGATTGCGGCGACGAGAATGAGGGGAAAGACTATCACGATGAACGGCACCAGCAGGATGCCCACCACGCTCAATACCAGTCCGGTGATGAGCATGCCGAACGTTGGGATCACCAGCACCTGCGCCAGCAGGCCGGTGAGGAAGGACCGGAAGAGACTGTGGGTGACGGTGTCCGAGATGATCTCGAGATTGGGCCGGGTAAACAGCACCATGCCGAATCCAAGAAACCCGAGAGTCACGAGCACCCCGGCGAGGCCGGCGAGGCTGGTGAGCGCGGAGCGAAACGCCCCCACGCGCGCCGCGGGCTCCTGGGGCGCGGCGCCGAGGGCGCGCTGCTCGCCTCGTACCACGCCGCCTCGATCCAGAATACGTCCCCCGATCGCGAGAGCGTCTCCGGCGATCTCGGCGCCCGGGTGGAGAATCACATCGCCATCGAGCGCCACGACGTTGCCGGTAACCCGCCCGAACAGGTCGGCATCGCCGCGCAGCACGAGCAGGTGGCCGGCAAACGTCTCCGAGGAGCCGACGCTGAAGTCTCCCACACGTGCCTTACCCCCCGGCACCGTGACCCGGAGCGTCTCTGGGGCGCCACGCAGGAGCGCCCGCAATCGCTGCTCCAGCCGGACCGGATCATCCAGCTTCGAGATATCGATGGAGGGATCCTGCGCACTCGCGGGAGCCCGGATGGCAACGACCCCGCACAGGACGATCAGCAGCGAAAGGGCGCGATTACCAGGTCGCATTGGGAACCGGCCGGCTTGGCGGGGTCAGGAGCCTGCGCAGGGCGACGAGGGCGGCGGCGTATGTGACGAGTGAGCCACTCACCAGCGCCGCGAGCCGTCCGGGGGAGGAGGCAAACTCGCGCAGGGGAGCATACCACGGCTGTTCGGTCACATTCGCCACCAACACACGCACGCCCAGCCACAGGGACCGGCCGGTTTCCGCAGCGGAGAGGTGGATCCAGGAAAGCAGGAGCTCCCGATTGAGGAGCGACCACACGACGCTCGCGCCGAGACCCACGACAATCGAGGCAGCGAGGGCGCGCCGGCCCCACGCCGCTGGTGAGCGCGGCTCGAGGAGGCGGACGATGGCAGGCTTCGGGCGCTCGACTCGCGCCAGGACACGATCCGCGAACTGGGGCGCGGGAGCGTACGATGGAAGTGTGGCGAGCGCGGCGAGCACGGCGCGGTCGAGATGCGCCATGGTCCGACAATCTTCACATTCGGCGAGATGTTCTCGTGTATGCGCGGACAACGACGCAGAATGAAACGCGTCGAGATCATCCGCCGTGAGGTGATTCGCAGGCCATTGCTTCATAAGCGTTCCCCCGTACGGCAGCGGATTGAATGAGGTTTCACTGTTTGAGGTGTGCGAGTGTGATGCGAAGTTCATTGCGCGCGCGATGGATGTACGTCTTCACCGTGCCGAGGGGGAGATTCAGGATTTCGGCGATTTCCTCGTAGGCGCGTCCCTCGACGTGGCGCAGCAGAATGCAGGTCCGGTACTCGGGGCGGAGCTTGGCGATGGCGCGCTCGATTTCGCCTCCCAGCTCCCGATTCTCCACCTCTTCGAGCGCGGTCTCCCCCCGCTCGCCGATCTGGAGTGCGGTCGCTTCGACCATTTGCGGGGTCTCTGCGTGGGGTGACCCTTCCAGCGAAAGGGTGTCGAGCTCGCGCCGGCGGAGGTGATCGATGGCGGCGTTGTTGGCGATCTTGAAGACCCACGACGAAAACTTGAATTCGGGACGGTAGCTCTCGAGAGCGTTGAGGACCTTGATGAAGGTTTCCTGGGAAAGGTCCTCGGCGAGCTCGCGGTTCCTGACCATACGAAACACGAGGGAGAAGACCGGGCGCTCGTAGCGGCGCACCAGCTCCCGGTAGGCCGCCTCGTCGCCGGTCTTGGCGCGAAGGACGACCTCCTGGTCGGTCGCCGACTTGAGATCGGGGGCCGAATCAGCCACCGAGCGCCGCCATCCGGCTTGCGAGGGGGGTTCCGAGCGGGGTACATTGGGCGGCTATGTCCGCCACAGACAGGGAGTTACCGCTCACCGGCGGCGCCGCAAAGCGGGCGTACGTCCGGGGGGTGTTTCAGACCATCGCGCCGCGATACGACCTGCTCAATCATGTCCTGAGCCTCAACATCGATCGCCGCTGGCGGCGGCTCGCGGTGGACCGGCTGGGCTGGGAACAGGCGCCGGCGGGGACCTACCTCGACATCTGCTCCGGGACGATGGATCTGGCGGCCGAGCTGGGTAATCGCCCGGGATTCCGGGGTCGAGTTATCGGTACCGATTTCGTCCAGCAGATGCTGGTTCGCGGCCGCGGGAAATCCGGACGGGTGGTCCCCTGCAATGGGGACGCCTTGTCGCTCCCGTTCGCCGACTCCCAATTCGATGGCGCCACCGTCGGCTTTGGTGTTCGCAACCTGATGGATCTGAACGCAGGGCTCACAGAAGCTTCCCGCGTCCTCAAGCCCGGCGCGCGACTGGTGATACTTGAATTATCGATGCCGTCCCGCCGGTGGATCAGGTCGCTGTACAGCCGCTACTTCCTTCGCATTCTCCCCGCGATCGGACGATTCGTCTCGAAACATAGGGACGCGTACACCTGGCTGCCAGAGTCGGTGATGTCGTTTCCCGAGCCCGAAGAGCTGGTAGGTCGTATGAAGGTCGCCGGGTTCATCGACGTGACATACCAAGTGCTGATCGGCGGGATCTGCGCCATCCATGTGGGAACACGACGGTGAGCGGTGAGCGGTGAGCCGTGAGCGGGACAAGCCTCCCCGCTTGCCTCTCCCCGCTTACCTCTCCCCGCTTACCGCTCACCAGCAAGGAAGGCCGAATGGCACTCGACAGCCTGCCTGAGTTCATCAAGGCGATCGAACAAGCCGGGGAGCTGGTGCGGGTGAGGGAACCGGTCCGCACCCGCCTCGAGATCGCCGAAATCGCCGACCGCTGCATGAAGTCGCAGGGGGGCGGGCCGGCCCTCCTGTTTGAGCAGCCGGTCATGGAGAACGGGAGCGTGAGTCCGATTCCCGTCGCGATCAACCTCTTCGGCTCCATGAAGCGGATGTGCCTGGCCCTCGGCGTGGAGCGGCTGGACGAGGTGGGTGAGCGGATCTCCGAGATGCTGAATCTCAAGGTGCCCGACGGACTTTTCGGCAAGTTGGCGATGCTTCCCAAGCTCGCCGAAATGGCGAAGTTTCCGCCCCGCACCCGCGGGGGACGGCCGGCGTGCCAGGACGTGGTGCTCCGGGGGACGGAGATCGATCTCGACCGGATTCCCTTTCTGGTCACCTGGCCGGAGGACGGGGGCCGGTACATCACCCTGCCGATGGTGATCACCGAAGATCCGGCGCGAGGAATCCGGAACGTCGGGATGTATCGCATCCAGGTGATCGGGAAGCACGAGCTGGCGATGCACTGGCAGCGCCACAAGGTCGGCGCGGCGCATTGGCGGGAGATGGCTGCGCGGGGCGAGAAGATGCCCGTCGTCATCGCCATCGGCGGGGATCCGGCGAGCATCTATTCGGGGTCGGCGCCGCTGCCGCCCACCATCGACGAATTCCTGTTCGCCGGATTCTTGCGCCGAACCCCGGTGGACCTCGCCAAGTCGGTGACCTGCGATCTGGAGGTCCCCTCCGAGGCCGAAATCGTCCTCGAAGGGTACATCGATCCCGCGGAAGATCTCGTCCTCGAAGGGCCCTTCGGCGACCACACCGGATTCTATTCGCTGGCGGATTACTATCCGAAGGTGCACGTCACGGCCGTCACCATGAGGAAGAATCCGGTCTATCCGGCGACGCTGGTGGGCCGGCCTCCGATGGAAGATTTCTATCTGGGTCACGCGACCGAACGGATCTTTCTCCCGCTGCTCAAGCTCACCGTTCCGGAAATCGTCGACTATCACATGCCGGCGCCGGGAATCTTCCACAACCTGGTCTTCGTTTCGATCGACAAGCAGTACCCGGGCCAGGCGTACAAGGTGATGAACGCGCTCTGGGGGGCGGGCCTGATGTCGCTGGCAAAGGTGCTGGTGGTCGTGGACAAGGACGTGAATGTCCAGGATCCCGACGAGGCGTGGTGGGTAGCGCTCAACAACATCGATCCCGAGCGCGACGTCCGATTTACCATGGGGCCGATGGACGTGCTGGACCATTCCAGCCGCGCGTTTACCTACGGGAGCAAGATGGGCATCGACGCGACCCGCAAGTGGCCCGAGGAGGGGTTCACCCGGGAGTGGCCGAGCCGCATCGTGATGGACGACGCAACCAAACGGCGGGTTACCGAGATCTGGCCACGCTTGGGCATCCAGCTTGGTGAGCGGTAAGCAGTGAGCGGGAAAAGCGAAAACCCACTCACCGCTCACCGCTCACCGCTCACCGGCCGGGAGGGCCAGACGCTGGCGGGAGGGTCCCTGCTGGTCCGCCTCATCAACCTCGTCAAGCTCCCTCACACCCTCTTCGCGCTTCCCTTCGCGCTTCTTGGCCTGCTCGCCGCGTCGTTCCGTTATCCGGTCACCTGGCGCGCGATCGGCCTGGTGATCGTGGCCTTCTCCGGCGCGCGCTGGGTGGCGATGGGATTCAACCGGATTGTCGACCGGAAGTTCGACGCGCGGAATCCGCGAACCGAGAACCGTGAGCTTCCGCGCGGCGCGCTCACGGTCACCCAGGCCTGGGCTTCCGTCATCGTTGCCGGGGTGCTTTTTCTCGGCGCCAGCGCGCTGCTCAATCCGCTCTGCGGCATCCTGGCTCCGGTGGCGCTGCTCTGGGTCATGACCTACAGCCTTTCCAAGCGGTTCACCTGGTGGCCGCACCTCTGGCTTGGCGCGTCGCTCGCGATCGCGCCGGTCGGCGGGTATCTCGCGATCGCCGGCCGATGGAGCTCCCCCGCCTGGGTACTCCTGGTCGTGGCGGCCGGCGTGGCCACCTGGGTGGCCGGATTCGACATCTTCTACGCGCTGCCCGACGAGCAATTCGACCGCGGTGCGGGGCTTCGAAGCGCCGTCGTCCGGTTCGGGGTGGACCGCAGCATCCAGGCGGCCAAGCTCCTGCACGGTGTGACGATTCCCGCACTGCTGCTCTTCGGGTATGGCGCCGGGTTCGGCGCATGGTACTACGCCGGCGTCGTCGCGGCGGCGGGCATCCTGCTCTACGAGCACCAGCTCATCAAACCGGGGGACCTCAGCCGCCTCGATGCCGCCTTCTTCACCATGAACGGCGTGATGAGCGTGACGGTCTTTGCCTTTGCGCTCGTTGACCGGCTCGTGAGGTGAGACGTGAGATGTAAGAGGGACCAACGTCTCACGCCTCACTACTCACCTCTCACCCCTCAACGTCCTTCAGGGTAAATTGGACCCATGTCACCTCGTCGAGAGTCCTCCCGCCCGGGCCGTCCCGGTCCGCCCCCAAAGCCGAAGGGCCCGCCGCAGTCCAAGTTCTTCCCCCGGCCCCCTTCGCCACCCAAACACCCCGTCAAGAGCCCGACGCCAAACCGGAAAGGACAGTGAGCCGGCACCCCGTCGTCTTGGGCGTAACCGGGGCGTCGGGGGCGCCGTACGCCGTCCGGCTGCTCGGAGTCCTGTCGGCCAATCAGGTGCCGGTCTGGCTCATCGTTTCCGGCCACGGGTGGCGGCTGCTGGAAGCGGAGTGCGGGGTCGGCGACCTCGGCGCGCTGCGCGAAGCGACGGGAGGCGACTGGTCCAGTGTCACCCCGTTCCCGGATGAGGACCGCGGCGCCAAACCGGCGTCCGGGTCGCAGATCACCTCGGGCATGATCATCTGTCCATGCTCGATGGGCACGGTCTCGGCGATCGCCCAGGGAAGCAGCCGCTCGCTGGTGGAGCGCGCCGCGGACGTCACCCTCAAGGAGCGCCGCAAACTGATCCTCGTTCCCCGCGAAACCCCGCTCTCACTGATCCACCTGCGCAACCTGGTGCAGGTGAGCGAGGCGGGGGCGGTGGTGATCCCGGCGGCACCGGGGTTCTACCACCGGCCGAAAGCGATTGCGGAGCTTGTGGATTTCATTGTGCAACGGGTACTTGATCAGCTGCAGCTCGAGATAGAACTCACTCCCCGCTGGGGCAGCTGATCGAGAGCCTTCAGCTCAGAGCCTTCAGCCTTCAGTCTTACATGCTACCTTCGTGTGTTCAGCGCCTGATGGCTGACGGTTGATGGCTGAGGACTGATGTACAACTCCTGTCTCTTCTGCAACTCCGACCTCGGTGCCAACACCGTCCTCCCGACTTTTCCCGTCGGGAGCCGGCTTGCGTTCGATGGCCGGGAGGGGCGGCTCTGGGTCATTTGCCCCGCGTGTGAACGGTGGAACCTCTCGCCGCTCGACGAGCGGTGGGAGGCGCTCGAAGAATGCGAGCGTCGCTTTGCCGGCACCCGCATCCGGTTCTCGACCGACAACATCGGCCTCGCGTATCTGGCGGAAGGTCTCGCGCTGGTTCGGATCGGGCCCGCCCTCAAGCCGGAAATTGCCGCGTGGCGGTACGGACGACTGCTGGGGCGCTGGCTCCCGGCGGTCCGCCGCGACCCGATGCTCCGCATCGCGCGACGCTGGCTCATGCACGGAGAGAAGGCGGCCAATTATTCCTGGCGCCGACTCACCGGGATTCATCTCGGGTACGACCTGAGCACCTGGCTCCGGGTGCACGGCCAGGGGAACCGGGTGCTCGCCGTCACTCGGGGCGACGACGGTGAGCCGGCGGTTATCCGGGCCCGTGACCTCGATCGCTCCGCCCTGGTACGTCCCGATCCCCGGGAGCCGTGGCGGCTTCAGGTCGAGCACGATGGCGGGATTGCTTCGCTCTCGGGCGACAACGGCCTCCACATTGCCGGCAAGCTGCTCGCGGTGCTCAACGGCGCCGATGCCAGTGAAGCGGAGGTACGGTACGCTGTGACAAAGCTTACGGACGCGGCCAATCCGGAAGGCTACTTTGCGCGCGTCGCCGCCATCGCGATGCGCTGCTCGTGGGGGCGGTTCCCTGATGCCCCGGCTGGAACGGCCCTCGAGGACGTCGCCGCCTCCGACGCCGAGCGACTGGCACTCAACATCACCAAGCGGTCGTTCTGGGGGCGTGGAGGGATCGGCAGCGAGCCGCGGACGCTGCTGCCGAGGCTGCCGCTGGTGGATCGACTCGCGCTCGAGATGGCCGCCAACGAGGACGCCGAGCGGCGCGCGCTGGAGGGCGAGCTCGCCTCTCTCGAGGCGGCGTGGCGGGGCGCCGAAGAAATCGCCGCGATTGCGGACGGCATGTTCCTTGAGCGGAGCGCCCCTGGCTCCCCGGCTCCCTGGCTCCCTGATTCCCTGTCACGCTGGTTCCCTAGCTCCCTGGCTCCCTAGCTCCCTGGTTCCCTAGCGATGCGGCTCGGCATCATCTCCGATACCCACGGATTGCTGCGCCCCGAAGTCTTCGAAGTCTTCCGCGACGTCGATCAGATACTTCACGCCGGCGACATCGGCCCGGCGCACATCCTGACCGAGCTCGAAGCCATCGCACCGGTGCTGGCGGTCTTCGGCAACACCGACGGCTTCGAGGTGCGCGCCCGCGTTCCGGAGGTGATCGAGATCCGGATCGAGGGCTCCGATTTCCTGCTGGTGCACGGCCATCAGCTCGGCGTTCCCACCCCGGAGACTCTCGCGAAGCGGTGGCCCGCCGCCGAAGTCATCATCTACGGCCATACCCACAAGCCGCTGCTCACCATCGTCGATCAGGTGGTCACGGTGATGAATCCGGGTGGCGCAGGGCCCCGGCGATTCGATCTGCCGGCGTCGGTAGGGATCATGGAACTCGAGCCCGGCATCCCCCCGCGCGCGCGCCTCGTGCCGCTCACACCCGCAGACGCCGAGTGAAATTCAGGTATCTTGCTCCGGAGCATCCGACTCTCTCCTCATCCCGAAGGTACCCTTGGATCCTCAACTGAGCGGGTTTGCGCTCGGCCTTCTCCTGGGAGCCGCCAAAGTCGGGTTCATTGGCACCATCGCATTCGCGATCGCATGGTGGCGGGCTCGTGGAAAGCTCCGCCGTCTGGAAGCGACGCTTCCCGATCCAGCCCGCCTCGAAGAACGATTGGCCAATCTGGAGCAGATCTCCGATTACTCGGCGAGCAAGCTCGACCGGCTGGTCGAAACACAGGATGCGCTCGTCCGTCAGCTAGCCGCCCCTTCGGCCGGCGCCAAACTCCCGGAACCTCGGTGAAATCCGGACTGTTACGCGCAACGCAACGCCGTCTCCGCAATACCTCTCTCCTTGCTGCCCCCTCCAAGTGTCGCGATAGTTCTCGGAACTGAACGGGTGTAGCAGGCAGCTGCCGCTACAGGGAGTCGTCGAACGGTCGGGCCGCCGTTCGCTCGGTCGAGAGACCAGAGGCTTCCTGTGCTCAGACCCTTCCAGCAGTTCGTCCGCACCGGCGCCTTCAGCGGGGTCCTCCTCCTCCTCAGCGCCGCTCTGGCCATGGCGTGGGCCAACTCCCCCTGGCACGCGTCGTATTTTGGAGCGTGGGACGAACGCCTCGTGGCCAGCTTGGCGGGCCGTTCGCTGGATCTCTCGCTTCGCTCCTGGCTCAACGACGGCCTGATGGCCGCGTTCTTCCTGCTGGTCGGCCTCGAAATCAAACGGGAGATACTGGTCGGCGAGCTGGCAACGGTACGCCAAGCTGCCCTGCCGATCGCGGCGGCGCTGGGTGGAATGCTTCTGCCGGCCCTGCTCTACATCGCGATGAATCCCGGCGGTCCCGGCGCGGCGGGATGGGGTATCCCGATGGCTACGGACATCGCGTTCGCCCTCGGGATTCTCATGCTTCTGGGTTCGAGAATCCCGCTCGGGCTCAAAGTGTTCCTGACGGCGCTGGCGATCGTCGACGACATGGGCGCCGTGGTCGTTATTGCGGTATTCTACTCCGGCGCCCTGCATGTCGTGCCGCTCGTTCTCTCCGTATCCTGTGTGCTGGTGCTGATCGGGCTCAACGCGGGGCGCGTCCGGCGCCTCCTTCCATACGTCGTCGTTGGCCTGGTGCTCTGGCTTGCCCTTCATGACGCCGGAATCCACCCGACGATCGCTGGCGTCATCCTCGCTTTGAGCATCCCATCCCGCACTCGAATCAACGCTGAAGAGTTCTCGGCACGGGCCAGAACGCTGCTCTCAGAATTCGAGCACGCTGAAACCGGCGACTTGCTCGTCCTCACGAGCACGGGCCAGCAGGAAGCGGTGCACGCACTCGAGCGGGCCGCCGAGCACGTGCAGGCGCCGCTCCTCCGGCTGGAGCACGGGCTTCAGCCGGTGGTGCAGTACGCCATCATGCCGCTCTTTGCGTTCGCGAATGCCGGGGTACGGCTGGGAGGGACGGAAGGGTCGCTGTTTACTTCAGTCACCGCGGGAATCCTGCTGGGCCTCATCGTGGGCAAGCCAGCGGGGATCATGCTCTTTTCCTGGCTGGCAGTCCGTCTGAACCTGGCCACGCTCCCCCCGGGGACGTCGTGGCGCTTCATCCACGGTGCAGCGTGGCTTGGCGGGATCGGATTCACGATGTCGCTCTTTATCGCCGCGCAGGCTTTCGAGGGCACTGCGCTGTTGGTCCCGGCCAAGGCGGGGATTCTGCTCGGCTCCACAACGGCGGGGGTCCTCGGCGCGATCGTACTTCGCAGAGCGAGGAGTTAACCGCTGCGTCTCTTCGCCCTTCGCTGTTCGCCACTCCCTCATCTCATTGAATCCGGATTGCGACCCGATGCGCCGAACCCGGCCCGCGATACGGCTGGAAGGCGTAGTCGATCCAGAATCGATCGAGCCCGAACGATCCGCCGACGGTCACCGGGGACTCGGCGCGATCGGGGAGGTCCCGCACCCGCCGTGCACCGGCACGGCCGATGAACGTCCAGCCCTGCACCGGCTGATAAATGAGCTCGGCACCGGCACCGGGCACGATCCGGCCGTTCCGCTCACGGGAGACCGATGCGAAGGCGGTAAAATCAAAGTAGGAGCTGACCAGGATCGAGGGGAGCGCGGCGCCGAGGGTAACGCGGGTCGGCAACTCCCCCACCTGTCCCTGGAGCTCGAGATCTTCTCCGACATTCTGTACCGACACCCCGATGGTTCCCCGCATCACGTCGCGCGCCGCACCGAAATCGAAGGCCGCGGCCCCGGCACGGGACTCGCCGATGCGCTCCTCTAGGTACTTGCCCGACACCCCGAACCGCACCCCCTTCCACTGCGCCGCGACGGCGACCGTCGCGGCGAGGCTCGATGAATTCGCTGTCCCGCGCCGGGTGAGCGTGGACGGCGTAGTGAAAAACGAAAGGCCGGGCGAGGCGTCGTAATCCAGATACTGCACTCCGGCCCCGAGATGCACTTTGCCGAACGGTCCCACCGTCGAGAGCGTGCCCAGGGTGCTCGCCGAGCCGAATCGTTCAACGGACAGAGTGGTGCCCCGGAGGATGAACATCTGGGCGGGGTTGTAGAAGAGGACTTCGGCGCCACGCCCGGCGACGAAGGCGTTGCCGACGCCGAGCGCGCGAGTGCCGCCGGGGAGCAGCAGGACCAGCGGGGCCGGGTCGCGAGACTGGGCCGCAGCGGCTCCGGCGCTGGTCAGAAGCGAGAATAGCGTCATGCCGGCTCGTCGCATGGAGTCTCAGCGCCTTTCCGGGGCCAGGAATGCCGGATCGATGTTGGAGAGGCCGATGTCGGTCAGCAGCACGGTCCCCGCGCGGGTCCCGTCGAAGACCCAGCGCAGCGTCACGATCCTGGCGGGATCGAACGCGGAGGAGGCGGCCCGGAAATCGGCGAGCGGAATGACATAGGTCTGCGGAATGAGCTCGGCCTGGCTCGCGAAATTGGACTTGTCGCGCCCCTTCCGCCGGAGTACCGTGACCTCGATCGGGCGGCGAAGGACGCCGTAACGGCTGAGCGGGAGGTGCGCGACAGTGCCTCCGGCATCGACCGCTTCAAGTGAAATCTCGAGCGGGAGCGAATCCGCGGCGGTCGGCTTCTTCGGCGGCGTCGGAGGGGGCTTGGGCGCCGGTTTTTTCGCGGCCTTTGTCGTGTCCTTCGCGGCGGCCTTGGTGGTGTCCTTCGCCGCCGCGCGAGGACTCGGCGTGGCCGCGGTGGGCGCCATCGAAAAGACCAGCGCAGACCCCGCTGTGACCTGCCATGCGGAACGGACGGAATCGCCCAGGGTGAGCGTGTACGACGCCGGTTTCCCGGTCTTCATCGTGTCCGTTCCCGCGATCCGGTTGTTCCACCCCAGCCAGACGCCGTAATGACCGGTGTTGGTGTTCTGCCACCGGAGCGGAATGACCCCTTCCTTCCAGGTGGCAAGGCTCTCCGCGGCAATCGCCACCCCCGGCACCGAGCCGGTGCCGACCTCGACATCCTCCGCGAAGTTCGCGAGGGCGCGGTAGCCGTTCTCCTGGAACCGGGTGACGTACATCGTTTTCGGCAGCCAGGCCCCGATGACCCGATGATCGCGAAAGATCGGGAGGTATTCCTTTTTTCCCTTGAGGGTCGCCTCGAGGAATCCCGAGAGGTACACCCGCGCCATCTGGCGCTGCGCTTCCTCAGGGACCAAGCCGCGGAGATCCAGAAAGCGGGGGCTGGCGGGGCCGCCGTCCTTGTTGCCCCAGACGGTGTTCCACTGGCCATGGTTGGCGCGGTACATCCACACCGCGGACTTGAACCAGGGCTGTCCGTCGGTGAACCGGATCCGGGAGTACTGGCGGAGGCCCGAGAAGGCCGACACATCGCCGTCGTGCGATCCGTGAATCACCAGGTAGTTCACGTTTTCGAGCGGTGTCGGACGGTTGGCCGGCTCGTATTGCCCGTCGATCGGGGCGATCGCCACCAGCGCTTTGATGGCGAACTTGAAATCGAAGAGGATCGTCGCATCGTCGGGATAGTGCGAGAGCCGGTTGAACGCCGCGGCCACCGCGACCGCCTCGCCGCCCCGGGAATGCCCCATCAGACCGATGTTTGCCAGATCCACGCGGTTATGGAACGGACTCCCGGCCGAATCATTGAACCGCTTCCAGGCCTTCAGGTGCTGCAGCAACATCCAGCCCCGCGCGTCGTTCTCACCCCGGATATTTCCGTTCAGAAAATTCTCGTCCACGGAGACCAGGATGAAGCCCCGGCTCGCGAGCAGCTCCCCCAGGTACCCGTACCCGGGATCCGAGAACTGCTTCATGTTGTGATTGCCGTGGACGATCAAGACCAGCGGGAAAGGGCCGCTCCCTTCGGGATACCACACCCGGCCGTTGACCGGCAGGGAATCGAAGCCGAACCCCCAGTATTTTTTCCGATCTTTGCCGAGGGCCGGGGTGGGCGCCGCCGCGAACTTGCTCCCGTCCACCACCTGGGTGCGCAAGGTGACCGAATCATGGAAGACGGCTCGACGTTTGTCCCGCCCGCTCCCGTAATACATCGTGCGCACCGGGAAGGGTCCCCGCTCCGCGGGGTTGGGCGCGGGAAGCAGTTGATTGGCGAGGACCGTCGGCGAATCGTCCCGCGCGAGCCGGAGCGGCTGCACGCAGGCGACAGCGGCAAGGGCAAGGAGGCAGGGCGCCGGGAACCTGCAAGGCATGGGACCTCTGGGTGCTGGGTGCTGGATGCTGGATGCTGGATGCTAGACGCCATCCGCCGCAAAATAGTTGCATGCCCGCAGGGCGCATCCAGTAGATTTCCTTCATGTCGATCATTTCCGCCTCCGACCTCGCGGTCGAATTCGGCGCCACCACCCTTCTCCGGGACGTGACCTTCACGGTCGAGGCGGGGGAGCGATGGGGTCTCGTCGGGCGCAATGGGGCGGGGAAGACGACCCTCTTCCGGCTGTTAGCCGGGACGCTCGAGCCCGCTCGGGGGACCATCGCCAGGCAGGCCGGTCTCCGGATCGCCATGCTGGACCAGTACCGCGATTTCGGCGACGCGAGGACGGTGTGGGAAGCCGCGGCTCAGGGATATCGCGGCGTCATGGAGCTCGAAGCGTCGCTCCAGCGTCAAGGGGAGCGGCTCGCCGAGCTCCGTGATGCCGTCACCCAGGAGGATCTCGAGCGCTACGGTCACGACCAGGAGCGCTTTGCGCATCAAGGCGGGTATGAATACCACGCCCGGGTGGACAAGGTGCTGCAGGGGCTCGGATTCGACGCGGAAGACGCGAAGACGCAAGAGGTCGTGGGGTTGAGCGGGGGGGAAAGAGGAAGGGTTGGCCTCGCCGCCCAGCTCGCCGCTCCGGCTGATCTGGTTCTGCTCGACGAACCTACCAATCACCTCGACCTCGAGACGATCGACTGGCTCAAGCAGTATCT